>OQVO01000261.1_pt1 | contig 17380 bp, 14 predicted proteins | sample 1691511 | NCBI WGS metagenome assembly OQVO01 (sample SAMN03418254, study PRJEB22391) | human gut metagenome | biome: human-gut; feature: organic feature; material: feces | host: Homo sapiens | place: Tanzania | collected 2013-01 | reverse complement strand
TTCGCAATCAAAGGGCGATACGCCCCATGGGCTAACACTGCCGCCACTACAAGTTTGAAAGCAGGGATGAGTGGCTAGGGATTAGGAGCCTCAAGTGACTGGTGACTGGTGACTAAATACGGCTTTAGCGGGCATCGCCACTATCTATACTTCGCGGCGCTTTTGATTTTTGTGCGCCGTACCACCCCTGCTGAACCCTCTGAACCTGTAGAACCCGCTCCCCCTCTTTCGCAAACAATCAAGGGACGGCACGCCCCCAGGGCTAACCCGCAATCCAAACCCGTAACCATTCAAAGGAGGTCATCCATGAAACTATCTGATTCCGTCCAGTATCTGAAGGGCGTCGGCCCTCGGATGAAGGAGAAGCTGGAACGCCTTGGCATTCATACCGTGGAAGATCTCCTTTCCTATTTCCCGAGGCGCTATCAGGACTGGACGAAGGTCACGCCGATGGGAAATCTGGTGCCTGATGAAGAGGCTGTGGTCTATGGGGAAGTGGTGAACATGAAGGAGATCCATCCCCGCAGAGGCATGTCGATCCTGAACGTCATGATCGTCGATGATACGGGCGCGGTGGTGCTCACGTATTTCAATCAGCCGTGGAAAGCGGATCTTTTTCATCGTTCGAAGCATGTGCTGGCATATGGCAAGATGGAGTATGGCTATAACAGGAACCAGATCAGCAATGCGGAAATCGAGGCCATCGAGCCGGAGAAGCTGCCGTCCTTTCAAAAGCTCGTCCCTGTGTATGGACTGACCGAGGGCATCAAGACACCGCAGCTTCGGCGCATGATCGAAGGGGCGCTCAAGCTGGTGGAGGATGCCGATGAGAATCTTCCGGAGGATACTGTCAGGAGAGAAAAACTGATGGGACGGCTTGCCGCCATCCGTGCGATGCACGATCCGAAGGACTGGGCCGAGCAGAGAGAAGCGCGCAGAAGGATCGCATTTGAGGAATTGTTCTTCATGCAGGCCGGCGTCCTGCTCCTGCGTAAAAAGAGAGAAGAGGGGAGCGAGAGCATCAAGTGCGCGCCATCCGGTGAGCTCGTCCGCAAGGTGCGCGAGCATTTCCCCTTCCAGCTGACAGAAGGCCAGCAGCAGGCCTTTCGCGATATCGAAGATGATATGGAAGGGCTCGTCCCGATGAACCGTCTGGTGCAGGGGGATGTCGGGAGCGGAAAGACGGCTGTCGCGGCACTCTCGCTCGCCAAGATCGTAGAGAATGGCTATCAGGGCGCACTCATGGCACCGACTGAGGTTCTGGCAGGGCAGCACTATGAGACATTTCAGCATTTCTACGAAGGCCTTCCCGTCCGCGTCGCCTACCTTTCCGGAAATACGAAGACCTCTGAGCGGCATGAGATTCTGAAGCAGCTGGCAGCAGGCGACATCGATGTGCTGATCGGCACCCATGCTTTGATCGAGAAGGATGTCATCTTTGCCCATCTGGGTCTTGTCATCACCGATGAACAGCACCGCTTCGGCGTGAAGCAGCGAAAAGCGCTGGAAACGAAAGGCACCTCACCGCATATTCTCGTCATGACAGCGACGCCGATCCCGCGCACCATGGCGCTCTCCGTCTATGGGGATCTCGATGTCTCAGCCATCCGCGGGATGCCGCCGGGGAGACATCCGGTGAAGACTTACGCCATCGGGAGTGATATGCTTCAGCGCGTTTTCAATTTCATGGGACGGGAAATGGAAGCGGGACATCAGGTGTATGTGGTCTGTCCGCTCGTCGAAAAGAGTGAGAAGCAGGACCTCGCCTCCGCCGTTTCCGTGTATGAAGAGCTGCGCGACCGCGTATTTCCCATGTTTCCTGTGGGACTTGTCCATGGACGGATGAAAAACAGCGAGAAAGAGGAAGTCATGCAGGCTTTCCACCGGGGAGAGAAGAAACTCCTCGTCGCTACGTCCGTCATCGAAGTCGGCGTCAATGTGCCCAATGCCACCATCATGTTCGTCTACGGGGCCGATCGCTTCGGTCTTTCGCAGCTGCACCAGCTCCGCGGCCGTGTCGGGCGCGGAGAGGCGCAGGCCTACTGCATCCTTTACTCAGATAACCAGAATGAAATCACACAGCTCCGCATGAAGCTGATGTGCGAGATCCAGGATGGCTTCCTCCTGTCTGAAAAAGATCTCATCCTGCGCGGCAGTGGCGAATTCTTCGGCTATCACCAGCACGGCATGCCGGACCTCAAGGCGGCAGATATCGTGAAAGACCTCCCGCTCCTCGAAGAAGCGAGGAAGGAAGCAAAGAAAGCCGTCGACCGTGGCATGGACTTCAGAGAAGAACTCTCGCACAGATTCGGCGGGGCGTTCTTTGAAAAATTGGGGGAGAAGTGACTGGTGACTAGTGACTAGTGGCTAGGGATTAGGAGCCTCAAGTGACTAGTGACTTGTGACTAGTGACTGAAATGCCATCTTCGGGTATCGCCACCATCTATACTCCGCGGCGCTTCCATATTTTTAAGCGCCGCACTATCATTTCTAATTTCTCATTCAAGCCAGGCTTTCAACCGTAATCAAAGGGCGGCACGCCCAATGGGTTAACCCTGAACCCTGAACCCCGAACCTTCAAAAATCATACAAGACACAGCTCTGTGATTTATGGTATAATGTTTTAATTGAAAAGAATGCACCTCTTTGGCATGTAGGGATAGAAATCTGTATTTCCCGGCAGAGAGATAGACATGACATCACATAAGTAACCAAAGTTTTTGAATGGAGGCTATGATGAGAGAAGACAAATTTGGCAAGCAGGGGCTGACTTTTGATGACGTGCTGCTGATTCCGGCACACTCGGATGTCCTTCCGCGAGACGTAGATGTCCGCACCCATCTGACACAGAATGTCACACTGAATATTCCGGTCATGAGTGCCGGCATGGATACCGTCACCGAAGCAGAAATGGCGATCGCCATGGCGCGCGAGGGCGGCATCGGTGTCATTCACAAGAACATGAGCATTGATGAGCAGGCCAGAGAAGTGAAGCTGGTCAAGCGTTCGGAACACGGCATCATCGTGGATCCGATCTACCTCGCTCCGGACAACACCCTGTCGGATGCGGACGAACTGATGAACAAATACCATATTTCCGGTGTGCCGATCACAGAGAACGGCAAACTGGTCGGCATCATTACGAACCGTGATATGCGTTTCGAGACGGATCTGTCCCGTCCGATCAGCGATATCATGACTTCCAAAGGGCTGATCACCGCTCCGGAACACACCACCATGGAAGAAGCGAAACGCATCCTGCAGGCGCACCGCATCGAAAAACTGCCGCTCGTGGACGATAATGGCCATCTGAAAGGCCTCATCACCATCCGTGATATCGAAAAGATGAGAAAATTCCCGAATTCAAACAAAGACTCTGACGGCCGCCTGAAGGTCGCTGCTGCCATCGGCGTCACTTCGGACGTAGAAGATCGCGTCGAAGCGCTTCTCGATGCCAAAGCAGATGTCCTTGTCATCGATACCGCACATGGTCACAGCGAAGGCGTGCTGCAGACCATCCGCCGCCTGCGCAAGGCATTCCCGCATCTGGAACTCATCGCCGGCAATGTGGCGACCTATGATGCGACCAAGGCTCTGATCGAAGCTGGCGTTTCTGCCGTCAAAGTCGGCATCGGACCTGGCTCCATCTGCACGACTCGCGTCATTGCGGGTATCGGCGTACCGCAGATCACAGCGATCTATGACTGCGCGAAAGCAGCCGAAGGCACCGGTATCCCGATCATCGCTGACGGCGGCATCCAGTACTCCGGCGATATCGCGAAGGCCTTGGGTGCGGGCGCGTCCTGCGTCATGCTTGGCAATCTTCTGGCAGGCACAGAAGAAGCTCCTGGCGAAATGATCATTTATCAGGGCAAGAATTACAAATCCTACCGCGGCATGGGCTCTCTGGGCGCTATGCAGGCTGGCAGCAAGGATAGATATTTCCAGCAGAATGCGAAGAAGCTCGTACCGGAAGGCATCGAAGGCCGCATTCCTTATAAAGGACATGTCTCCGACGTCCTCTTCCAGCTCATCGGCGGTCTCCGTGCATCCATGGGCTACTGCGGCGCGAAGGACATCAAGGCCATGAATGAAGATACCCAGTTTATTCAGATTACCGGCGCAGGTCTGCGTGAAAGCCATCCGCATGATGTCAGCATCACCAAGGAAGCACCGAACTACAGCGTAAAATGATCGACATAGAAAAATCCTCGCACAATGTGATGGACGTCACGGTCTACGCGCTCACCATGCAGGAAGTCCTCCGGTGGGCGAAAGAAGGGATGGGGGATGAGAAACCCCGCCTCATTGCTACAGCCAATGCAGAAATGATCATGCAGGCGCAGGAAGACAAGGAGCTCGGGCACATCCTGAATCATGCCGATCTCGTCGTTCCAGACGGTGCCGGCGTGCTTTGGGCGGGAGAAACTCTCGGCACTCCCTTCCCAGAACGCGTGACCGGAGCCGACCTCTCCGTCGAGCTTCTAAAAATCGCATCCGAAGAAGGCTGGCCCGTCTATTTCTTAGGCGGCGCGCCCGGCGTCGCCCAGAAAGCCGCTGACCGTTTCCAGAAAGAGCATGGGGAAATCAAGCTCGTGGGCTGCCATGACGGCTACTTCGACGAGGAAGAAGAAAAGAAAATCATCAAAGACATCCAGAAAAGCGGAGCTAAGCTCCTCCTCGTAGGTCTCGGCGTCCCGAAGCAGGAGAAATGGCTCTATCATCATAAGGACGAGCTCGGGCCCGTGCTGGCCATGGGCATTGGCGGTGTCTTCGATGTCATGAGCGGAAATCTGAAACGCGCCCCGCTCTGGATGCAGAAGAACCGTCTTGAATGGGCGTATCGTCTCTACCTGCAGCCCTCCCGCATCGGGCGCATGATGGCCATCCCGAAATTCATGATGGCCGTCAAGAAGTGGAAGAGGGAGAGAAAGTAATGAGGGATTAGGGATTAGAAATCTCAAGTGACTAGTGACTAGGGATTAGTAGCTAGGGATTAGGAGCCTCGAATGACTAGTGACTTGTGACTGGTGACTAAATATCCCTTTCGGGCATCGCCTCATATATAATTGCGGCGAAGCCGCCACCACAACCCTGAACCCTGAACCCCGAAACCCGAACCCTTAACCCTTAAACCCAACATATTCATTTAGGAGTCAGTGATGCTGAAAAAACCAATCATTCTGCCGGAAGGATACCCTTTTATCATCGTGGCACTCCTTCTTGGTGTGGTCGGACTCTGGATGAAATGGTACTATGCCGCCGTCGTGCCTTTTGTGCTTGCGGTATACTTCACCTATTTCTTCCGCTGCCCTCCCAGAAATGATAAAATCACTCCGGGTGATGATGTCCTCGTCTCTCCGGCGGACGGCACCGTCGTGGATGTGTGCCATGACGCGAAGGAAGACATGTTTCTGGGACAGACCTGTCATAAAATTACCATTTTCCTTTCCATCTTCGACGTGCACTGCAACCGCAGCCCGATGGAAGGGAAGATTACCTACCAGTCCTATACACAAGGCAAATTCCTGCCTGCGTATGAGGAAGGGGTGGGCTTTGAAAATGAACGCGGCGCCATCGGGATCACGGGCAAGAACCGATCCATCCTGGTCATCCTCATCGCGGGGATTCTGGCAAGACGCGTCGTTTCCTGGAAAAATCTGGGAGACAGCCTGAAAAAAGGCGAACTCTACGGCATGATCAAATTCGGCTCCTGCACGGAGCTCTACATCCCGGGAGACTGTGAGATCTGCGTCAAAAAAGGCGACAAAGTACGCGGCGGCCTGACCGTCGTAGGGAGGCTGAAATAAGTTGAATAAATCTTGGATTGCCAATGGAGTCACAGCGGCCAATGCATTCTTTGGCGGCTTATCCATCATGATGTCTATCGAGGGACACTGCGACCTCGCAGCGATTTTCATACTGATCGCGATGGTGGCCGATGCACTGGACGGGAGAGTCGCCCGTGCGCTGCACACCGCCGGCCCCATGGGTGTCGAGCTCGACTCCCTCTCCGATGATATTTCCTTCGGCATCGCAGCCGGTGCGCTCATCTACTCCTACCAGCTCCATGAGCTTGGCTGGGGCGGCATCATTCCCTGTGCGCTCCTCGGTACCTTCTGTGCCTTCCGTCTGGCGCGCTTCAATGTGAAAGTCACATCCGTTCATGGCTACTTCGAAGGACTGCCCTGCCCGACGACCGGCGTCATCATTTCCGCTTATGTGCTCTCCGGCGCAAAAGTCTGGAACTGGCTCATCGTCCTCTGGGTGCTCCTGCTCGCCTTCCTCATGGTGAGTGAGATCCACTATCCGGATAACAAAGGCGCAAGCGCAGACCAGCTGCATCTGCCCGCTGTTCTTACCTGCCTTGCCTTCTTCGTCATCGCGACCATCTTCTATTGGCCGATCTGGGCGGCTGCCATCTGCGCTGCCTACATCCTCTTCGGTATGATGAATACCTACCTCAACCGTAGAAAAGGCAAACGCAAAGCCATCAGAAGAAAACAGAAAAGAGTACCTGAGGACATCGAACAATGAATCACTACCTCGATATAATCATGTTTCCGATACAGATCATTGTCGGGATTTTTACCATCTACTACACGGTGATCGCGTTATTCGGCATGTGGCATCGAAAAGAAACGAATCTGGCTGCCCCAAAGAGCCGCTTCGCCATCGTCGTACCGGCGCATAACGAAGCCATGGTCCTGGGAGACCTGCTGGACAACCTTCGCATCCTGAAATATCCGAAAGAACTCTATGACGTCTTCGTCATCGCAGACAACTGCACCGACAATACCGCCGACATCGCGCGCACCCATGGCGCCCACGTCTTCGAAAGAGAAAATAAGGAACTCGTCGGCAAAGGCTATGCGATGGACTGGGTCTTCCCGAAGATCTTTGCCTTGGATAAGAAATACGACGCCTTCTGCGTCTTCGACTCCGACAACCTCGTCCATCTGGATTTCCTCGCCGTCATGAACAACCGCCTTCTCAAAGGACAGAAAGTCCTGCAGGGCTACCTTTCTGCGAAGAATCCGACCGACACATGGGTCTCCGGTACCTTCGCCATCGCCTTCTGGACCATCAACCACCTCTGGCATCTCGGCAAGTACAATATGGGACTCTCTTCCTGTCTCGGCGGCACCGGCATGTGCATCGCTGCCGATATCGTCAAGAAATACGGCTGGGGCTGTGACTGCCTGACCGAAGACATGGAATTCGCCATGAAATGCCTCTCTCACGGCATCCGTACCTGCTGGGTACATGACGCCATCATTTACGATGAGAAGCCACTCTCCTTCATGGCCTCCTGCCGTCAGAGAAAACGCTGGGCGCAGGGCCAGTTCGACTGCTCCGAGCGCTACATCCCGATCCTTTGGAAAGAAGGATGGAAACGCCACAGCATCGTCATCTTAGACGGCATCATGCAGCTTTTGCAGAACTACTTCCTCCTCGTCTCCACCTTCTACCTTCTGATGACCTACATCAATATGTTCTACCCCTGCTTCACGGTCATCCTCTACAACGATGTACTGGTGCCTCACCAGTTCTGGGCGATCCTGGGCTTCATCCAGTCCGTCGTCCCATTGATCGTCCTCCTGCAGATCAAGGTGCCATGGAAGATCTACCTCTACTGGCTCATCTACCCTGTCTTTATGTACTCCTGGATCCCCGTCACCATCCTCGGATGGAAGGATCGCCATGAGAAAGGCTGGGTACACACCATTCACACCAGAAGCATGCACTTCGAGCAGGCCAGCCTCACCAGAAAGAAAGAAATCGACTCCTGACAGCCAAAGAACCACGGCACGCGTCGTGGTTCTTTTTTGTTGTTTGGCGGTGACTAGTGACTGGATGTCATCCTGCGCGGACGAAAACGGCGCATGTACGATAGCCGCACGCGGAACAAGCGTCGAAGGATCTTGCGATGAATATGGCTTGCTGCCTGCTTGATAAAAAATCGCGAAAATATGTAAAATCAGCATTCAGAAACTTTGGAAAATATGCAATTTAATAGAAATAAAACTATGACGCCTTTTTTATAAATGACGGAGATCACTATTTCCCTTCCATTCTTTTTATTCAAAACCGTGTAAAGTCCAAAACTTCCACGATAGTATTTTATGGAGAGAGGAAAATCCTCCCAGGAGCCGAAAGCTCCTTCACACTCCTACGTGCACACACCTATAGGAAAGGAGAGCGGAGAGGGCTGGCGGCGGATCCGATTTCCCTCCTCCCGCCTAGCCGCCGGACAGCGTGAGCCATACAAATACATAAAGACGCAGCAAGCAAAGAAAGATCTCATGCAGGATTCGCCTCCACGGCAAATCAGAAATTGACATTTCATGTCTACCCCACGTGCTATACTATACCCAAGGGAGGGATCTTGATGTATCGAACGAGAAAAGAAAAAACGAATTGGAAGATGCAGAATGTGAATCCGCAGGGGAAAGACTGCGATGACTGCGTCTTTCGGGCCATCGCCGGCGCCACAGGGATTTCCTGGAAAGACACCTTCGCTGGACTGTGCCAGACCGGCCTTTCCCTGCATGCCATGCCGGACTATCCGATCGTCTTTCGCAAATATCTGAAGGAAATCGGAGCCCGCTATGTGTATAAGTCCGCTCAGGCGCACGCCCATACCGAGGACGAAGCCAGCACGGCAGAACTGACCGCGAGAGAATTTATCCGGCAGCATCCGAAAGGAAACTACGTCCTCCGCCTTTGGTGGCACGTCACCTGTGCGCGGGATGGTTTCCTCTATGACACATGGGACGCGAGCAGCGAAAAACTGCTCGAAGCGTGGGAGATCCCGCCGGACATCGCGTCCGCGCCGCGCCCCTCCGCCCCATGGCTCTACGAGAAGAGCGTCCGCCGCCTCGCTCCTTTGAAAGACATCGACGTTGCCGCGGGCCAGACATTTCTTTTCAAAAATCCAAGTCCCGTAAACCGCGGGAGTCAGGACAGCTTCGTCCGTGCCATCGCCATCGCCGAAGGCAGGACATGGGAAGAGGCTTATCAGGATCTCTGCCGCCAGGCCATCGCCCAGTGTGACAATCCGCAGGCCACCTCCGTCGCGGCCTCCTACCTCAGCCGCTATGCCGTGGGGACTTGCCAGTATTTCACGCGTGGAAAGACGCCGGTAAAAGAATTTCTCGCCTCTCATCCGTCCGGTGCCTGGGTGCTCCAGCTCGGCAAAGGCTGGGCGAGTGCGGTGGTGGATGGCGTGCTGATGGATACGAGAAATTATATCAATAAGCCGATCGAGGTCGCATGGCGACTGCGCTGAGCAGCAAATTTCAAACCCACTCCGGATTTTTCGGAGTGGGTTTTATTATTCTAAAACTATTGCAATGGAGATCGCGGTGTGATCTAATATAGGAAAAGATAAAGAATGACAATCGTAGTCGGCAGAAAGGCAGCAGGTGATCTATGATGAAAGAGAAAACGAAGGTGCGCTCCTGGGAACTCATTGATGATTAAACGCTGGTCAAGAAAACGGATATATCATTTTTCAAGTACGCAGGAGCGACGATCCCCGGGCCGATGCACAAGTTTTTTGATGCGGAGTCGATGAGGAATGGGGAGCGATGGGAGATCCGGATCTGCTACGAGGGATCAATGTATGATGCCCATCTTGAGAAGGAGAGTCTGTACCTTGGGCGCGTGCGTATCTTTTGGAGCAAGGAATTGAAGAGTGTTTTTTTGGATGTGATTAAGGAAAATTCGGAATTTCCTTTGCTGACTATTGTGAAAATGGCAGAAAATGTGTATGAATTTAAATTGGCATGATATATAGCCATAATTTGTCCTCTATCATGTGTATAATGAAGGCATAGGACAAGTGATTTGTATTTCTGAAAAGTCTAACGGCGAAATTTAGGATTTCGCTGTTAGGCTTTTGTTGATCTAGGGAAGTAGATCGAAAATTATCGAAAGGATGGAGTAAAATGGACATCACAGAAAAAGATATCGTTATTAAATTTGAAGATGGCTGCGGGATTCAAACGGTAAATGATATTACTAAATTTGTGGGATTGGCAAAGGCAAAGTGCTTTGTTTCTATTATTGATAATTTAAACTTAGAGGCAAATCCGCGTTCCTCAAAGACTGGTGCTGTTACCGATGCTATTGAAGAGACAATCGAAAGTAGTCCTGAACTATTTCCTTTTATGTCAAAAGGCGTGTTGTTGGCGTCTTCCGATTATAAAAATCCAAAAGAAAGCTATATCAAAATTATACCGGATGATCCTAAAATTGAAGGAATTTTGGATGGTGGACATAATACATTGGCGATAGGTCTTCATATTTTACGAAAAGCTTTGGAATGGAATGGAGAAACTTTATCTAAAGGAACAAAGAAATGGGACGATTTCAAAAAACTTTGGTTTGAAAAACGGAATGTCATTCGTGATTATTTAGCCAAAGAAGCCAAGGAAAATGGAAAAGACTTAGACTTTCTTGTACCTGTAGAATTACTCGTACCCAAAGACATCAATGATTGTGATTGCTTACTTTCTTTTAAAAATAATTTGTTTGACATTTGTGAAGCACGAAACAATAATGCAGAATTGCAGCTTTCGGCGAAAGCCAATCAGAAGGGGTATTTTGACGAATTAAGGCAAATGCTGGAGAAAAGTAATCCCAAAATTGCTAATCGCATTGAATGGAAGACGAATGATGGTGGGGAAATCAAGGCTCAAGATCTTATCGCATTGGCTTGGATTCCGCTTAATATGATAGAACCAGTTTGTGCAGCAAATGATAATTCGCAGATGCTTGAAGGCGTGGCTCCAAAAACTTTATATAGTGGTAAAGGGGCATGCATGAAGCAGTTTGAAAAATTGATGACGTCGCCAGATGTAACGGATGAATCTGGGGATGGTTATAAAAGAACGCTACTGAATGAAGAGGTAAAATCAGCGCTGAAATTAGCGACGGAAATACCGACATTATATGATTATATATATACGACATTTCCAACTTACTACAATGCTGCGGGGGGACGTTTTAATGCAATCACTGCGGCGAAAAGAATGAATGATAAGAAAAAGAACAAGAAATCACCGTTTAGCGGGGAGCCTATAGAAACGATTACTCCTGATGGATTTATTGCTCCGTTAGTTTATGGTTTGCAAGCACTTATAGTTAAACGCAAGGAGAATGGATATACCGTTTTAAGATGGTCGCAGGATCCGATGCATTTCTTAAAGAACAATCTGCGTGAGATTGTTGCAGGATATGCGGATATATTGAGCATGTGTAATTATGATCCGCAGAAAGTGGGGAAGTCTACACAAAGCTATAAAACTGCATTAGATAAATTCAAAATGGCTATTGCAGGGATTTCTTGATTTTTACTTATAGTGAGAACGATTCTGTCATAGAACGAGAACGGATCAGACCTAGAGTGCCCCCTCGCTTTGAAGGAGATTTCTACGTCTGTCTTGCACACGAGACAGAAAAGGGGTAATATTGTCTTATGAATGAGACAATATTACCCCTTTTCTGTTCTATGAAGGAGACAATATGAATAAAAGAGTGATACAGGAAGTGCTGGCAGACCAGTGGGAGATGGTGCAGGAACAGGGCTTTCTTACTCGTGCCTTTGACTGGGAGGAGAGACTGAACTACTGCCTTGTGGGTATTCGAAGGGCAGGGAAGTCCTATCTTCTGATCCAGCGCATTCACGAGCTGCTGAAGGAAGGCGTCCCGGAGGATCACATTCTCTATGTGAATTTTGAGGATGAACGGCTGCTGGAGATGACGGCGGCGGATCTGCACTTGCTTTTGGAGGTGCAGGCGGAGTTTGCGGAAGATCACAAGGTGACGCATGTTTTCCTGGATGAGCTGCAGAATGTGACGGGCTGGGAGAAGTTTGTCCGGCGGTTGGCGGATAGCAAGTACCATGTGTACGTGACAGGGAGCAATGCGAAGATGCTGAGCCGGGAGATCGCGACGACGCTGGGCGGGCGTTTCATGATGCGTGTGGTGTATCCGTATGATTTCTCGGAGTACCTTATGGCGCTGGGGATCGATGGGAGCCCGCGCAAGCAGCTGACGATGAAGGGAAAGGCGGCGATTTCCAGTGCTTTTGATGCGTATCTCGAAAACGGCGCGTTTCCGGAATTGATCGATGTGCAGTCGAAGCGGATGTATTTGAATAATATTTACCAGACGATCTACCTCGGGGATATCATCGCCAGGAATGGGATAGGGAATGAGTTCGCCGTCCGTCTGCTCTTGAAGAAGATCGCTGAGTCGGTGTGTCATCCGCTTTCGTATAGTCGTCTCACGCGGATCGTGACGGGGAGTGGTCTTGCTATCGGCAAGATGACGGTGATCAAGTATGTGTCGTATATGCAGGATTCGTACCTGATTTTTTCTATCCAGAATATTATGGGGAAGCTGGTGGATCGAGAGACGACGCCGAAGTATTATTTCATGGATACGGGGTTGCTGCAGCTCTTGGTGCTGGATGGCGTGACAGCGGCTTTGGAGAATCTGGCGGCCATCGAGCTGGTACGGCGCTATGGGATGGATCAAGTGTACTATTATGAAAGAAATATAGAGGTGGATTTCTACATCCCTGAGAAGAAGATGGCGGTGCAGGTTTGCTATTTTCTACATCAGTCCGCAGAGACGCTGGAGCGGGAGGTGGGCGGTCTTTTGAAATTGAATGATTTCATGAAGGGGCAGTCACTTTACATCCTGACGTACAGTGAGGAAGAGGAAATCGAGCGTGACGGGGTCACCATCCATGTGCTCCCGATGTGGAAGTGGCTCTTGGAGAAAGAGCCGTAAGGAAAGAAGGCAGAAGAAATGGGTTTTCGTTTTCAGCGGCGGATCAAGATCATGCCGGGGGTGACGCTGAATGTCGGGAAGCGCGGGGTCTCGACGTCGATCGGGCGGCGCGGGGCGCATATCACGTTCGGCCAGAATGGTGTCCGGACGACGGTGGGGATCCCGGGGACGGGGATCTCTTATACGTCGCTTTCGAAGCCTTCGCATGCGCCGGAGGCGGGGAGCCGGGAGGCGTCGTGGCCGCATCTTTCGAAGTGTCCGTACTGCGGGCATGGGATGCGGAAGCGCTGGGATCGATGTCCGGCGTGTCATCAGGTGCTGGAGCAGCCGCTGCCGGAGGATGCGGTGCGTTGCCGAGGGTGCCGGCTGTTGGATACGCCGGTGGAAATCCTGCCGGAGCTGACGGCGGAGGAGCGCGCGCAGTATGCGGCGGGGCACTGCGAGGCGTGTCCGCATTGCCATGGCCCGGTGCCGGATGTCGCTGGGCTGAAGTATTGCCCGCATTGCGGCTTCGAGGTCTCGACAAAGAAGAATCGGCAGGCGCTTGCGGAGAAGTTCTTCTATTGGCTCTTTGTGGCGATCCTGATGATAGGTCTTTTTGTCATGATGTAGCATGTGAAAAGTCCGTTTCTTGTTTTACGGGGGAGCCTCTGGAATGTTGTCGTCCCTTACTTGTTTGCGAAAGAGGGGGAGCAGGTTCTATAGGTTCAGAAGGTTCAAAGGGGTTGGTGCGGTGCTTTTCGTCATCCTGAGCGGAGGAAAACGTCGTATGTTAGTTTCCCTAGCCCCTTGCCAGTCATCCCTGCTTTCAAACTTTGCGTCGGGGGGTTCAGCCGCTTGGTTTTCCCTTGTAGCTCTCTTGAAAAGATGGTAAAATGAAACCCTGGAACTTATTATACGTGAAAGAGAACCGGTGAGAGATATGAGACAGAAGGGGAACAACTTTGTGGAGTATGCCCTCATGCTGGGCCTGGTGGTCGGGATCGGATGGGGCCTTTTGGGGTCTTACGGAGACGGGATCCCTAGGGTTTTTGGCTTCGCCGCAGAGCTTCTTCAAGCGGGGAGCAAAAGTGATAAGGTCTATGACCGTCATATGAAGTGGCTGAAGGATACGCTTCTTGCTCTCGCGAAAAAGGGGCCGGGCAATGGGGCCCAGTCAGTTTTCGACTATATGGGCGGAGCGAATGGAAGCTATTTCGATCAAAGAAAAGGCCCGGAGTTTACGACGCCGAATGGGATTATCGATAGTGACAGTCTGTCGAAATATGTGAAACAGATCGATTCCAGTGCGCTCCAAAATGACAGCTGGGCGATGGTCGGTTATAAGGATAAGGAAAATGGCCAGCTGTACTATGCGGTCGCCATTTACAGCCCGGATAAGAATGGCGGGACGATACTGGACAAGCAGCAGGTGGGGACGACGGTCAGGACGGATGTGTATCGGGTGAATCCTGCTACGGGTGAGATCCTGCGTCTGAAGAATAATGTCTCGATGCAGGTGGGAGAGAACACACGAAAGGATGGAACTGGAACTAAGTATCATGTCCTTCGTGATCTGTAATGAGAAGTACAGAGAGAAACGCACAGGCTTTTCCGCCTGTGCGTTTTTGTGTAGGAATGCCGCTTTCGCCTTCCTTTTCTTCTACGAACTGTCATATAAATATGCTATAATGAAGCGATGTATATTTTTGATTGAGGTGCAATATGACTGACTTAGAAGAAATCAAACGCCGCCGGACGTTTGCGATCATTTCCCACCCGGATGCCGGCAAGACGACATTGACGGAAAAATTACTGCTTTACGGGGGTGCGATCCATCTCGCAGGCTCCGTCAAGGCGAGGAAGACGGCGCGCTATGCGGTGTCTGACTGGATGGAAATCGAAAAACAGCGCGGGATCTCTGTCACGAGCTCGGTGCTGCAGTTCGACTACCAGGGATGCCGCATCAATATCCTGGATACCCCGGGGCATGCGGACTTTTCGGAGGATACCTACCGCACGCTGATGGCCGTCGACTCGGCGGTCATGGTCATCGATGTGGCAAAGGGCGTCGAAGCGCAGACGAAGAAGCTCTTCAAGGTCTGCTCGGATCGCGGGATCCCGATCTTCACCTTCGTGAATAAGATCGACCATTTTGGTAAGAATCCGTTCGATCTGATGGCGGATATTGAAGATGTGCTTGGCATCCGTTCCTGTCCGATGAACTGGCCGATCGGTGTGAACGGTGATTACACGGGCATCTATGACCGTGAGACGGAGATGTGCCATATCTTCATCAAGGACAATGCACATGGCGTGAAGAAGCTGGAAGTGATTTCCGGCAAGATCGATGACGAAGCCATCATTTCTCAGGTCGGGCAGGAGGTGCTGGATGCGCTCCGCGATGATCTGGAGCTTCTTGATGAAGCGGGCGATCCCTTTAATGCGGAAAAGGTCGCAAAAGGGGAGCTGACACCGATGTTCTTCGGATCGGCTATGACGAATTTCGGCGTACAGCCATTTCTGGAGAAATACCTCGAGCTTGCGCCGCCGCCGGAAGCGAGAAAGACGCTGGAAGGTACCATCGAGCCGGAAAATCCGGCATTCTCCGGTTTCATTTTCAAGATCCAGGCGAATATGGACCCGAAGCACCATGACCGTGTCGCTTTCATGCGTATCTGCTCAGGCGTCTTCGAGAAAGGCATCACCGTCCTGCATCGCCAGAGCGGCAAGATGCTCCGCCTCTCCCAGCCGCAGCAGTTCCTTGCAACGGAAAGACAGACGGTCGAGAAAGCCTACCCGGGCGACATCATCGGTCTTTTCGATACCGGTGAGCTCGGTGTCGGCGATACCGTCTGCGAGAAGAAGCATCCGGTCACCTTCATCGATTTCCCGGTATTCCCGCCGGAGCTTTTTGCCCGCCTTTCTCCGGAGAGCAGCATGAAGAGAAAGCAGTTCCTGAACGGTGTCTCCCAGCTCGCGCAGGAAGGGGCGATCCAGGTCTATAAGCAGCCGTATGTGATGGAGTCTTTCATCATCGGCGCTGTCGGCCAGCTGCAGTTCGAAGTCATGAAGTACCGGCTGGAAAATGAATATAATGTCCATGTGAATTTGGAGCCGCTCTCCTACACCGCAGCCCGCTGGACAGAAGGGGATGTCCCGCCGGAGGAGCTTATCGGCATCGACAATGCGATGGTCGTCTATGACCGCCGCGAGCGTCCTGTCTACCTCCTGCCGAATGCATGGCAGGCTGGCTGGCTCGCCCAGAGAAATCCGAAAGTCACCTTCCTTGAAAGCCCGCCGCTCGGCGTAGCGAGACTGGAAGGGAATTGAGCGTAGGAATTAGAAATGAGAAATTAGAAATGAGAAATGGTGGAGCGGCGCGACAGATAAGGAAGCGCCGCGAGGGATGAATAGGGGCGATGCCCGCACTTTGCGTGCTAGTCGCTATCCTTAGTCACCAGTCGCTAGTCACCAGTCACGCTGATCAGTGAAAACGTCCGCCTTTCGGCGGGCGTTTTTTCGTGCGGCTTTTCATTTCAAATTTCTAGGGAGATTATGGTATACTAATGGCGAATATGATTTTTCGTGACCGGTAACTGGTGGCTGGCATTGCGTATTTCGATGAAGAGGACTTTCAATCGACATACAAATGCAGTCAGAATGAGCGTCAGCGCGACTTGCTTCCCCCTTCGGGGGAAGTGCCGAAGGCAATGGGGGCATGCTAGCGGTATATCGTGCTATGTTGAATAGTCCGATGCTATCGATATTTCAACACTTTCATGCAATACCGCTGCGTAGCCCCTTCTCCCCTTCGGGGAGCTCCCCCGATGGGGAGCCAAGAACGTTCTGCCGCTTAACTTAATAGCATTTACCTAGAGGGGAAGGCTATGCATACTTCGCGATTTAATCAGCGTTTCCTTAGATCCTTCGACTCAGTTCTGGATGACGAAATGCGCCGCACCAATCCCTTCGAACCTCTTGAACCTATAGAACCCGCCCCTCCTTCTTTCACACGCGGCACGTCCCACGGGCTAATCCCTAATCCCTAGCCACTAGTTCCAAGTCCCCACTTTCCCAGGAGCAAATTATGAAAAAACAACCATCTCCTTTTATCGCGAAGATCCTCTCCTTTGCGCGGGAAAAGAAATTATGGCAGAGAGGCGAGCGGGGCAGCAGATGAAAAAGGATCGTCTCGGCCTGATCGTCTGCATGATGCGCCAGTGCGATCACGGTATACCCTGCTTCCTTCCGCACTTCACGCAGTGCCTCATAGCGGAGCGTTCGCGCCACCGTCTCGACGGAGCCGCTGCCGGAGCGTCTCGCCTCCTCGACATAGACATCCTTTCGAAAGAAGGGGATCCCAAGCTGCTCACAGATGCGCTCCACATACCGTGCCTCTCCTTCTGCCTCCTCGCGCAGATGATGCTGCACGAGACAGCAGCCGACAGAGAGCCCTTCCCTCTCTGCGATGTCATGCAGAAAGAGCAGGAGCCCGAGCGAGTCCGGCCCGCCGGACACCGCCGCGAGGATCCGCTCGCCTCTCTGCCATAATTTCTTTTCCCGCGCAAAGGAGAGGACCCTCCTTCTTTCA
>OQVO01000260.1_pt1 | contig 17381 bp, 10 predicted proteins | sample 1691511 | NCBI WGS metagenome assembly OQVO01 (sample SAMN03418254, study PRJEB22391) | human gut metagenome | biome: human-gut; feature: organic feature; material: feces | host: Homo sapiens | place: Tanzania | collected 2013-01 | reverse complement strand
GACAAGGAGAAGAAACTTAAATACGAGATTGACAAGATGAACGAGTGGGACATTCAAGCGCAGAAGGAATATGCCGTGCGCAAGGGCTTGGAGGAAGGGCTGCAGAAAGGGCTGCGGGAAGGCCGTGAGGAGGGTCTGGAGCAAGGACGTGAGGAGACAAGACTTTCTATCGCAAGAAAGCTTTTCGAGGCCGGGACACCGGTTGATGTGATTGTCAACTGCACTGGAGTTGATGATGGAACAATCGCATCGTTCGCTCATCCCGAGTAGCATAATGGATGGCGATCCGCAAGTCCGGGAAGGAGCTTGCGGATGCTTCCTTTGAAGTTGCCTGACACATATCTCGCAGACGTTATTTGGCGGATTTGCGTAGCAGACCGTAACGTACCTTTATGTCCGGTTCGATTTCAGGGGAAGGCGAGTGCTCTTTCCTGATCATCGCTTTTTCCACTTCGGTAAAATCTCCACAGGTCATAAGATTCACGAAACCGTTGTCGTACATTGTCTTGATCTCAGACATAAGCTCGGTCGCGTCAATGTCTATGAGATCGCTTACGATAAGGCCATTGAGCATCGCATCGGTATAAGTCGCCGAAGGAAAGTCCCTGTTGATGGCCGTGAGCAACTCCTTGAACCAGGCGATGACCTCAGTTCTCCTGTCCGGCTCAAAGAAAGAGATCTGAGCGACAGCGTTGGCGACTGTGAATTTCCAGAAATATTCGGTAATTTTACAAGGAAAATGAAAATGATTGTTGTTATGAATATTCGGAGAATGTTTTTGGGCATGGCGGTGCTGTGTGGGTTTTCAGTTTCGGCGGCCGCGGAAGGGCACTTCGGCAAGCTCAGCGACCGCGTTAAGGAGATCCCTGAGCCTGTCGTCGAAGGAACCGTGGTTCGACAGGAAGGATCCGGCAAAGGGAAACTGATCGATGACGTGAACGTGTTCGTGGGGACGGACGGGTTCGGGAACGTGTACCCGGGGCCACAGGTGCCGTTCGGAGGGATTCAGATCAGTCCGGACTGCGACGACAAGGACTATGACTGCGCGGCGGGGTACAAGTACTCCAAGCCGTTCATCCAGGGTTTCAGCCTCACGCATCTGAGCGGAACCGGAATCCCGGACATGGGCGATTTCCTCTTCCTGCCGGGAACCGGATCGAAGATGGATCCGTCAACCTACGACCACAACCAGGAATGGGGCGAGCCGGGTTACTACGGAGTGATCCTTAAGGACTACGGAGTCAAGGCCGAGATGACGGCAGCCCCGCGAAGCGGAATATTCAAGTTCACATTCCCGCAGTCGGACAGTTCGTTTGTGATGATCGACCTTGACCACACCCTGAAATGGGACTGTCTTTGGTCAACAGTCCGTCTGCTGGACGAGCGCACGATCATCGGCAGCAAGGTCGTCAACGGCTGGAACCCGGGACGTTATGTCTACTTCGTGGCCAGATTCTCAAGGCCAATCGAGGAATTCAACATATTCCAGGATGACAAGCCTGTGATCTACAACACCAAGCGGTTCCGCAGCTCGCTTGAGGCGTGGGGACAAAAGCTTAAAGCTGTCGCAAGGTTCAAGACCGGAAAAGACGAGAACATATTCGTGAATGTAGCAGTGTCCGCTGTCGGCACAGACGGTGCTCTGAACAACCTCAAGGAGCTGGAAGGCAAGGACTTCGCCGCCGTAAGGGCCGAGGCCGAGGATCTCTGGGAAAAGGAACTCGGGAAGTACGAGCTGGATTCCGATGACAAGGTGCTGAGGGAGACATTCTACACCAGCGTCTATCGCACAGCCCTCCATCCGTTCCTATTCGAGGACGCGGACGGACGCTTCCGCGAGCACGACGGCACGATCGGGAATGCGGAAGACTTCACCAACGTCACGACATTCTCGCTATGGGACACTTACAGGGCTTTCCACCCGCTTCTCAACCTCGTCAACAAGCCGCTTCAGGCAGACATTGCCAACTCGATGCTCGCCCACTTCGACAAAAGTACCGAGAAGATGCTCCCGATCTGGTCGTTCTACGGCGGCGAGACCTGGTGCATGATCGGCTATCACGCCTGCTCTGTACTGGCAGACATGATGCTCAAAGACGTGCGTGGATTCGACTACGAGCGCGCCTTCCAGGCGATGAAGGCCACCGCCACCAACCCTCACTACGACTGCATTCCTGAATATACCTCCCTCGGCTACGTGCCTTTCGACAAGGAGAAGGAATCGGTCTCCAAGACTCTTGAATATGCCTACGACGATTGGTGCATTGCCCAGGCGGCCAAGCTTCTGGGTCACCGGGAGGACTACGAGTTCTTCCTCAACCGGTCGATGAACTACCGGAATCTCATCGATCCCGAGACCGGCTACATGCGCGGAAAGGATTCCGCCGGCAACTGGCGCGACCCGTTCGCCCCTGTCGCCTATCAGGGTCCGAACTCGGTCCACGGCTGGGGAGACATCACGGAAGGGTTCACGATGCAGTACACATGGACTGTGCCGCACGATTTCGGCGGATATGTCGAGAAAGCCGGCCGGAAATTGCTCCAGAGCCGCCTCGACAGCCTCTTCACTATCGAGCTGCCCGAGGATATTCCCGGAGCGCACGACATCTGGGGCCGCATCGGCGGCTACTGGCACGGCAACGAGCCTTGCCACCACGTCACCTATCTTTACGACTGGTTCGGCCAGCCGTGGAAGTGCCAGAAATGGGTGCGCTACATCGCCGACAACTTCTACGGCAACGAACCCGGCTCGCTGAGCGGCAACGACGACTGTGGCCAGATGTCCGCCTGGTACATTTTCAACTGCCTTGGATTCTACCCGTTCTGCCCCGGATCCGATGAGTACTACATTGGTTCTCCGTGCGCCAAGGGGCTGAAGGTCAGGCTGTCAGACGGAGGTCTGCTGGAAATGACGACGGAAGGTTGGAGCAAGGAAGCGGTTTACATCAAGGCCGCGTACCTCAACGGAAAACGTCTTGTCTCCCCTGTCATCCGCTATTCTGACATCAAGGACGGGGCTAAGCTGCATTTCGTGATGTCCAGGAAGCCGGTCAGGAACGGATTCAGACAGTCTGCCGAATAATGAAAACGGTCACTTCGACAAGGGCAGAGTGGTTTTCAAGGGGGTAACAACCGAAAATATTTCTGTTTTTTATAGTCCGCACACGTTTCTTTTCATTATTTACGTTTTTAGTGCATATTATTGCGGTTCAAATATCCATTTAAAATTTGAACTATGTATTTCAATGAAAAGAGACAAGAGCTCGCTCCGTTCGTCAACCTGCGGAGCGACGTGGGCTTCAAGGCCGTGTTCGCGGACAGGAACAACAAGGACATCCTCATCGGGGTGCTGAACCAGATCCTGCCTCCCGAGGCGAGGATCGAGGACATCAAGGAATATTCCGACCGGGAGCAGCAACAGGATGTGATCTACGGGAAGAAGACAGTGCTCGACCTGGTCTGTGTGGACAAGGACGACAGGACGTTCATCGTGGAGATGCAGGCCTCGGAGGAGGACAGCTTCTTCGAGAGGTGCGTCTATTACGCGTCAGGACTGTACCATCTGGAACTGTCGGAGGGGGATCTGTACGGGAAGCTCCACCCGGTCTATGTGGTCTCCTTCCTGAACTATCGCCTGAGGCACGACGACGAGTCGCTCTGGGACACCGACCACCTCATCTCCTACTGGCAGTTCACGGAAAAACGCACCGGAATGGTTGCGAATCAGACAATTAGTGTTATCTTTGTGGAGATGACACTGTTCACCAAGACGCTGGAGGAGTGCGTGACGGAGTCCGACAGGCTGTTCTACATATTCAGGAACAGCGGTGGCTTCCAAAAGATTCCGGAGTGGATCGAGGAGGCCGGAGGAATCTCCAGACGGCTCGCCGAGGCGTGCGAGGTGGCGGCGTTCGACAAGGAGAAGAAACTTAAATACGAGATCGACAAGATGAACGAGAGGGACATTCTGGCGCAGCGCGTATTCGCCGAGCGCAAGGGCTTCGAGAAAGGCTATGCCGACGGAGAGGCCAAAGGAATCGCAGATGGCATGGCCCAAGGCATGGCCAAAGGCATGGCTGAAGGTAAGGCTGAAGGAATAACCGAAGGTAAGACCGAAGTAGCCAAGGCCATGCTTGAAATCGGTATGCCGATAGGGCAGATCCTACAATTGACCGGGCTTACCGAGAAACAGGTAAAGGCATTAAGGTAATGACCCGAAAAGCAAGGCGACCGGGATCTCAGGTCGTCTTGCATTAAGTAAGCTGGTTTAAAATAAGTTGGTAAAGACTTGGCAGTCTTTTCGAGGACAGAAGTCTTTGGAAAAAAGGAGCGGCCGGTGGCCCATTACTGAAGATAAAAGAAATCTTGATCGAAACGGTTCCTTAAGACGAAGCCAGTTCTTTTTGAAGGTTGCCAAGCCGTGTGTTTCTAAATATGAAGCGAAGTCTAAAAACAACTGCGACAACGATTGCCCTGACCATCGCCATGTCTGTCTGCGGGATACTTTTCTGCGCATGTTTCATCCCTTCGCAAAGGTGGGTGCTGCCTTTCAGAGGGCAGCAGGAGATGTTTCTCTGCGACTGGGGCTACATCAGTGGGATCCTGTTCCAGCCTGGCGGGCTGGCGGAACTCGTGGCCAGGTCCCTTGTGCAGTTCTTCACGGTTCCCGGAGTCGGTGCGGCTGTCACGATTGTGATTCTGGGGCTGAACGTCTGGATGGTCTGGAGGATCATGGAACAGACAGTTCAAAGGGAAGATGCGGCTTGGGGAATATTCCCGCTCAGCCTGCTGCCGTCCGCGTTTCTGGCGGTATCCCTTCAGGACTATTACTGCCTCTACCAAGGGCTTATAGCCTATGTGGCAGCGGTTGCATGTCTGCTGGCATATTCAAGAATCAAAAGCAAGAGCGTTCCGTTGGTACAGGGGTGCCTGATGACCGTAGGGCTTTATTTTCTGGCAGGGTCGGCGGCGCTGCTGTTCGCCGTGCGGGCGTTGCTGTTCGACGTGTTCACCAAACGCCGGAAATCCCCGCTTGCCACCATGTACCCGCTCTTGACCGTGATCCTTGGTTTCGTGATGATCCAGACAGGACAGATCGCCACTGTCTTGGAGGCCTTTACCCCTCGGATGTACTACGAGGTGGACATTCTGACCATGCCAAAGATCCACTATGTCAGCTGGGTCATGCTGTCTGTCTGCATATTCATCGCAGCTGTCTCCCGGAAGGTTGAGGCAAAGGGACACTACGCCAAAGGCGCCGTCTGCGCCGTGTGTTCCGCGATCTCGCTGGCGGTGTTCTTCTATTCCAGCGACTCGTTCAAGTCCGAGAACCGGACCAGGGCATTCCACCTGGAGTGTCTGGCCGCCAATGAGAAGTGGGACGAGATCATCCGTGTCTTCGGAAAGGATGCCCGCTCACGGAATGAGGCCAACTACCTCAATCTGGCGCTGGCTGAGAAAGGGCTGCTGGCGGAGGATCTGTTCAGGTACCGGCAGAACGGTCCGCTTTCGCTGATCAATGACGTGAAGTCGCAGAACGACCTTGACTTGCTGAGGCTCAGCCGGGTGCTGTTCGCCATGGGCAACATGGGGGCGGCCCAGAGCACCGCGTTCAACGCAGATCTGGCGTTCGGAGACCATGTGCCGTCGATGCTGAAGACCGTGTTCCAGATCGATCTGATGCGTGGGTCGTACCCTACGGCGGAGAAGTACATCAGACTGATGGAGAAATCTCCGCGCTACTCCAAGTGGGCTTCCTCGCAGAGAGTCTTCCTGGACAACGACGAGGCCGTGATGAACGACCCGGTTCTGGGGAACGGAAGACGCGACCTTGCGTGCGAGGACGCTTTCGTGCTATACACCAATCCGATGGACGACCTGTTCAGGATAGTTGACGCGAATCCCGCGGACAGGAAGGCGATGGAATATGCCCTGTCCTACCTCCTGCTGGCCAAGGACATGGACAATGTCGTGGAGTTCGTCCGTAAACGGTTCGGAGTCCCGGCGCTCAAGACGCTGCCGACCCCGGTGCAGGAGTGTCTGCTGTTCTATTCAGACTACTTCGGCACCATGAACATCGACTTCGCTTTCAGTCACGGAATGACGAGGGAGGAAGTTGAGCGGCGCCAGGTCGTCAACCTGGACTGGTGCCTCGCGCACGGGGTGACCGAAGAGAATGTCGCGCGGTTCCGGATGTTCAAGGAGAAATACGGCAACGCGGCGCGAAGCCAGAATCCGAAATCCGCCCTGGCCTCGTTCCGGAACACTTTCTGGTACTATTTATTGTTCACCCAAATTACTGATAACTAATGAGCACATTGGCTTTGCGGTCGCTTCGGCAGACTTTCAACATAATACTCGTGGCTTTCTTCCTTGCGCTGGCCACCTCCTGCGGAAGAAAGATCAGCGTGACAGGAAGCATCGAGGGGTGTCCTGAGATCTTCCCGGACTACGCCGGTGTCACCATTCCATCCAACATCGCCCCGCTTAACTTCTCCTTCCTCGGCGAGGAGCCGGCAACGCTGATTGTCAGCGGCAAATCCGGAGAAAGACAGATCAAGGGGCGAAAAGGGCTGTTCTCGTTCCCGACAAGATACTGGAGAAAACTGATGGCGGAGAATGCCGGCGCTTCCATCAGCCTGACAGTGGCCGTCAGGCAAGACAGCAAGTGGCTGGCATTCAACCCATTCACAATCAACGTGTCTTCCGACAAGATCGACCCTTTCCTTTCCTTCAGGCTTATTCCACCGGGCTACCAGGCATGGAAGAGACTGGGAATCTACCAAAGGAATCTGGAGACATATTCACAGACCGCCATTTTCGAGAACTCGCTGACGGGAGGGAACTGCGTCAATTGCCACTCCTATTGCCAAAGGGATCCTTCAAAGATGCTCTTCCACGCCAGGGGCGACTTCGGAGGCACAGCGATGATTCTGGACGACAAGGTGGAGAAACTGAACACGAAGACCGACTCCACAATCAGCGCCCTTGTCTACCCGTACTGGCATCCATCGGGACGGTACGTTGCCTTCTCTGTCAACAAGACAAACCAGAACTTCTTCAGCCACAACGAGAACCGCATAGAGGTCTACGATTCCGCATCGGATGTAGTGGTGTACGATGTGGACAGGCACGAGATAAGCTGGTCACCGTTGACCCGCTCCGAAGACTCGTTCGAGACATTCCCGACATTCTCGCCCGACGGCCGCAGCCTGTACTTCTGCTCGGCAAAGGCGGTCGCACCGATGCCGCAGGAATATTCAAAAGTCAAATACAGCCTCTGCCGCATTGACTTCAACCCAGAGGACGCTTCGTTCGGCGAGAAGGTGGACACCCTTTACAACGGCTTCAAGAACGGGAAAAGCGTCTCCTTCCCACGAATATCCCCCGACGGCAGGTTCCTTGTCTTCACTCTTCAGGAATATGGCAACTTCTCCATCTGGCACAAGGACGCAGACCTGTGGGCCGCGGATCTTGCCTCCGGAGAGAGCTTCCCCCTTGAAGCCGCGAACTCGGAGGACGTTGACAGCTACCATTCCTGGAGCGGGAACAGCCGCTGGCTCGTGTTCAGCAGCCGTCGAATGGACGGCCTTTACACCCGCCCGTTCTTCTGCCACATCGACGGGAACGGCCAGGCCTCAAAACCGTTCCTTCTCCCGCAGAAAAACCCTCTGCGCTACTACGCCGACCAGATGAACTCCTACAACCTCCCCGAACTGATGGAGCGCAAGGCCACAGTCAATCCGCACGACATCGCCTCCGCCCTGCGCAACACGCCGGGAACGGATGTCAGGGTTAGAAGGGAAAACCCTTAATTACTTGTCAAATGGCTCCTTGACCGGGAAGGTGGTTCCGATGAAGTTGTCATACACAACCTCTTTATTCTTCTTAACCTCCTTCCTACTTTTCTTGATCAGCTCGTCAGGAAGGCAAAGAATATTCCGGAAACCCTCATTGAAAACGGGCTTCCTTTCAGCCATACTCATGAATCTGTCGAAAAGATAGATGTATCTCAAATCCAATCGCTTAGTCTGGTTCAAAGTGTCCTTGTAGGCCGCAGTGAACTGCAGGAGACAAATACTGTCATTCTCATACACGATTTTAAGATTCTCTATCTTAGGATCGCTGAATCCGTTGATATATTTGCTCATACCGTACTCAAGCGAGACGGGGAGCTGCTGCTTAGCCCTTTCGGAGATTGAATATGTTCGTCCGCACCCAAACAGAAATATGGTGGCAAGAAAGATAATAGCCAATGTACAATGCTTCATGACAAATTGCTGTCTAAGGTTTACTTATTATATGTAAAAAGGAGGTGCGACATTTGTCGCACCTCTTTTCACTATAGATTCAAACTATTAATAACCTGGGTTCTGAGGGTACTCAACCTTATTATTAGCCTGAATAACCTGGATCGGAATAGGATATTGGTAGTTCCAAGGATGGAATGCTGAACGGTGTCTTGTGTTACCGAACTTGTCAACATAGGTCTGCCTTGGATTATTCGCCACATTCTCGAATCCGAAGCCATATTTCTGAACACGAGCGTAAGCAGTGTTAGAAGTAGTGGCGTCCTGAACCGGGTACTTGCTGGTGACATATTCACCGCAGTTAGGGTTGCAAGACAGACGGTTGAGGGTTATGATACGATGTTCCTCACCTAAGAACTCACGAGTACGCTCATCGAGAATATAGTCAATGTCAACATCTGACGCACTGCATGGCTTCGCATTAGCACGATCTCTTACGACATTGATGTCAGCGGCTGCGGCAGACTTGTTGCCCTGTGCGAGATAAGCCTCGGCACGAAGCAGGTACGCCTCAGGAACACGGATCATGTACCAGTCAACATCATAAGCCTTGTTGCCATTGGTTGCGAAATCAGCGTGCACGTCATCCGAGAATTTCCAAAGACGAGGCCAGAGCATGGTGGTGTCTGACGCATTCACCTTATAGGCATTCCGCTTTTCCTGGGTGTTGGCTCCAGGACCAGGAAGAGTCTTGGCTCTCTCGTACATCTCTTTCTTCGCATCAAGCCATCCCTGTCCTCCTGGGAGGTAGAAGTTCTTCTGCATCATGACCTCAGAACCGCGGAAGTCGTTAGGATCATCCCAGAGTCCATCTTCAACGAACTCTCCGCCATTGTAGACGTATTCAACAGGAATGCAGACGGTACCAATGTATGCCACCCTTCCTCCGATAGAGTCCTGTGGAACCTTCGCTTCCCTGCGCTTAGGAAGAATAGACGAGAAGGCGGAAGAAGCAGAGGCTCCCTCGGCGAATGTCGCAGCATCGTCTCCGTAGAAATAGAAGGTATATACACTATCTTCATTCTCCTTCATTTTGTCAGGATCCTTTGACTTGATCGGATCCTTTCCTGCTTCATCACGACAAACCTTATAAGATCTTGCGGTCTGATTTCCCATAATTACGGCAGGCAGCCAGTTTGCCTCAGTGCAGAGAAGCCTTACACGCCACCAGCCGTCTCCACCACCACCGGTAGAGTAGGTTCCATAGTTGTACTGTACAACCCAGATTGACTCCTTGTTGTCCGGACTGCTTGGATTGTCAACCTCAGCCTTTTTCTTAGGCTTGCCGTTATCCAGACCCCATGCCTGACGGAAGAGATCCCAATAAGGATTAAGGGCATTGCCATAACGGTCTGTAGCCTCGTCCTGACGGGAGCCGAAACGGGATGTCATGATGTTGTAGTTTCCGTCAGTTCCGTCGATCACACGTGTTGCCGCCTGCTCGGCCTCCTTGAAGTTACCAAGGGCGAGGTTCACCTCTGCAAGATAAACATCAGCGGCAGCCTTTGTCGCTGTTCCCGTGAGACGAGCCACCTTAGGTAGATGCTCTGACGCCCATTCGAAATCCTTCTTCATGAATTCCCAAACCTCCTGACGTGAGCTTGGTGTGTAGCCGTAGTTGGCTTCAGTTGTACGGTGCTCAAGAATAACGACGTTACCGAACATTCCAGCTAGCACACGATAGGCCCAGCCTCTGAGGAACACTGCCTCGCCACGAAGCTCATCTCTCATGGTAGGGGTTGAATACTCGATGCCTGTACGCTCGTCAATCATGTCAATCACCGTGTTCGCCTTGTTGACAAGTGTATAGACATTGTCAAACCAGTGACGGGTGATACCGTTATCTGCGTTGATTTCCCAGTTTCCGAAGGTTGATGTCGCTCCGGTCGGAGAGAATGTGTCCATACCTAAACCTGTAACAGCATAGGAGTGCTGTCCGTGAGGCTCTCCAAGCATCAGGTATTCCACAGTGTTGTAGCATGGATTCAGAGCCATCTTGATGTCTGACTCCGAGTTGTAGAAAGAGTTGTCATCATAGTTGTAGGAATGCTCCTTGAGGAATTCCTCATCGTTGCACCCGGTAAATCCTCCAAGGACTACCACTCCTGCTACAATGCTTGAAAGTATTTTATTGATGTTCATAATATTCCTTTATTTCAAATTAGAATGTCAGGTTTACTCCGAATGTAACAGTCTTGTAGGTTCCGTTGCTGCCGAACCTTGAAGAACCTGCGTCACCGGCGATGGTTCCGCCAGTCTCAGGGTCAAGACCAGACCATCCTGTGATTGTGAAAAGATCGGTGGCGGCCACATAAACGCGTGCTCCGCCGAGGCCAACCTTCTTAAGGAGGTTAGGATCAACTGTGTAAGAGAGAGAGAGATCCTTGAGCTTCAGGAATGAACGAGTGTTCCAGAACTGATAGTTAAGAGTGTTGTTGTAGTCACGCTTAGGATACTTCTGTGAGTGGTTGGTCTCTGTCCAAGGATCAACAGCGGCAAGCTGGGCTCCGCTTGACTGATTTGTCTTGAAGGCATGAGGGTCAAACCAGATGAAGTGAGTGTCATTACCCTGGGCCCAACGGAAGTTAAAGTAGAGGGAGAAGTTCTTCCAGCTGAGGGTGTTGCCGATGTTCATGGTGAAGAGAGGATCTGGAGATCCCAGGAAATGACGGTCTTTCTCATCTATAACGCCATCATTGTTCCAGTCTTCAAACTTGATGTCACCAGCCTTTGCATTAGGTTGGATCATCTCGCCCTTGGAATTCACATATCCCTTCACCTCTTCATCGGAATTGAAGATTCCGAGTTTCTTAAGGTCGTAGGCAGAGCCGATAGGATGGCCTACCTGAAGAGCGTAGTAGCTGTCGAATCCATAGGCGACAGCGTTTGCGACATCGTCTGCCTCGACACCCTTGTAGTCCTTTCCGTAGAGTTCCTTCACGCAGTTGGTGTTGGAATCGAACACGATAGAGGATGTCCAACGGAAAGTCTTGTCACCATCACCATTGATGTTGACGGAGTTGAGAGTGATCTCTATACCGTTGTTGGTAACGAGACCGACATTGTCATAGATTGACTTGAATCCTGTCATGTAAGGAGCTGAGCGGCTCACGATCATGTTCGTGGTCCGGCCTGTGTAGCCGTCAATGTTACCGCTAAGCCTTCCGTTAAGGACTGTGAAATCAAGACCGAAATTCATCTTCTCAACGGTAGCCCAGGTAAGGCTCCTGTTAGGAATACCAAAAGGTTCGATACCTATGTTGCCTTGGTTTCCAAGCCATGCCCAAGACATTGAGCCTTGTCTTGTTCCCACAACGCCAACAGTTGCCAACGTCTGGTAAGGAGAAACGGAGCTGGCTCCATTCTGACCCCAGGAAGCACGGAACTTAAGGAAGTCAAACCAACCAAGATCCTTTATGAATCTCTCGTTGCTGAGGACCCAAGCTGCTGACGCTCCGTAGAAATTATCCCACTTGTAGCCTTCGGCAAGACCCGAATAACCGTCACGACGGAAAACGGCGCTGGCATAGTAGGTATTCTTCCAATTATAATTGGCACGGGCGAGATAACCAGCACGGGTCCAGGTTGTACGAGAGCGCTTGAGAATCGTGTTGGCATTGTCAGCGACATCCATTTTGTAGACACCGAGATAGGTCGGGCTAGAGAATCCCTTGAACTGAACATTAAGACCCTCTGAATTGTATTTCTCTCTGGTGTAACCAACCATCAAATCAAAGTGGTGATCCTTGATGTCCTTAGTATAGGTTAGGATGTTGTCCACATTCCATGTCTGAGAGTAGCTCATTCCTGAAGAACCCTCGGCGTTGCCGTTGTATTTGGAAGGGTTGTCCATGTCTGCGGTCGAATTGGTGTCAACCCAGAGTTCAGGGTTGTTGAACACATCGCTGCGGCCCGTATTGTGCTGCCCCTGAACAGTGATTCTATAAGAAAGACCTTTCAAGAACGGGAAGTCAATCTGCGCATAGGCGATGCCGTTGGCGTTTGAGCTGAAGCCGGAGCGGTCAGTGTAGAGATAAGAGTCATCCTTACCCGCACCAACCAGTGGGCTGGCAGTCTTTCCGTCAGGCCAATAGTTGTACCAATTCTCATAACCCTTGGTCTGAACCATCACGTATGAGTATGGAGACATCCAGGTAGCGTTCTGGATTCTGGCTGTCTGACCCCAGCTGTTGGCGCCAAGGTAGCTTGCCTTAACTCCGACGGTCAACCAATCGTTGACGTTCATGTCCAGTTTCGCAAGGAAGTTGTACTTCTCATAATCATCGCCAAGACGGATACCCTGCTGCCTGGTGTAGTCACCGGAAACATAGTAGGCTATATTCTTGGATTTTCCCGCGATGCTGAGGTCATACTTCTGACCGACGCCGGTACGAGAGATCTCCTTGATCCAGTTAGTCCTTGTGCCATCTTTGAATGCGGCGAGTTCGACATCGCTCATGAGTTCTGTCGCGGCGGTCTCAAGAGATGAATAGTCAGCCCAATTCTTGTCCTTGAATGCAGAATTGTTAGCCTTGTAGGAGTCGAACCTGTTCTTGAGGAATGTTTCGTCGTCCGTTACCATCTTAGGCATACGTGTCCAGTCAGAAAGGCTTACGCTTGCATTGAAGCTGACAACCGGCTTGGCACTCGTTCCCCTCTTGGTGGTGATGATGATGACACCGTTGGCGGCACGGGATCCATAGATCGCGGCGGCGGAAGCATCCTTAAGGACATCAATACTCTCAATGTCAGAAGTGTTGACAGAGTTGATGGAACCGTAAGAGATGACTCCATCAATGACGAGCATCGGCTGGTTCACGCTTTGTGATCCGGCTCCGACACTTGAAGGGATGGAGTTCTTTCCACGGATTGTCATGGTACCGGTGTTGTCTCCAGCGGCGCTGCTTGTAGGCGCATAGCTGAATCCTGCAACCTTGCTTGACAGTGCAGACAGAGCGTTAGGGTTTGGCAGGGTGCTGATGTTCTTATCATTAGCGTAATTCACACTAGCAATCGAACCGGAAAGATCCCTTCTGCGCGCCGTACCGTAACCAACGACCACTACCTCATCAAGGAAGTTGGTGTCGTCTTCAAGCACAACATTGATTACCTTCTTGGTCCCCACTGTAACCTCACGAGAGGAGAATCCAATAGAAGAGAAGACAATTACGGCGTTGGACTCAACATTAGCAATGGTCCAATTACCGTCAAGGTCGGTCATAGTTCCAGCGTTAGTTCCCTTGACAAGAACATTCACACCGACCAGTGGTTCACCAGCCTTGTCCGTGACCTTACCGGACACGGCAGACTGGGCGAATGCCTGCACTCCGATTGTCAGAAGCACAAGCAATGTCGTAATTAATCGTTTACCCATAAACTGTGTATTAAAAAAGTACTGTTAATTCCTTTATTTACTCCTCAATCGAGTAACTTTGGAGAAAAGCCTCAACACTACAAAAATAGGTTCTAATTCCCGATATTTTACATAATTCTTGACAAAACGACTTTGAATTCTGATAATGCAAACCTTTTCGCAAGCCTCCAAAATAAAGCCAGAAAGCAACGAACTCAAGGCTTGAGGAAAGGTAATGCCCTTCCGACACCCTCAAGCTCAAGGAGGAGTTCCGGACGACAGATGTCGGCTATGAGGAAATGGGTGGGAATGTCCCTGAAATGGGCTTTGAATATATTTTGAATGACTTCCATATCCTGTGGGCGGCGCACATAGATGCGCAGCAGATCAAAACGGAAGTTGACGCAGTCTTTGGAAATGTTGGAAGGCGCGACCAGATGCTCTACAACATCAATCGCCTCCTTGGCCTGCACACGGGCATCATCGGAGAACTCGCTGTTCTCTCCCTTTATCGCCGCCGTACCGGAGACAAAGACGATGTTCCCAAGAAGTCTGCCTCTCTCGAATTTAGGTGTGGTGCGGACGGCCTCCTTGCCAGATGCCAAAACTTCCCCCGAATATTTATGTGCGGGAATCTGCAAAGGATTGTCAATCGGCTTGCCAACTCCTTTGAAGCCTTTTATGGCATAGACAACGACCATAACTCCACCGGAGTCACAACCGATGCCCGTCGCCGCAGGATAGCCGTTTGACCATTCGGTTGTCTCATAGAAATCCGACCTTGCGTCATTGAACAACTGGTAGTTCTGGATACCATCATTAACGGCAGTGATGTGGCTGATATAGTTCCACTGCCGGACGATGTCCGAAACTGCGAACGATTCTGATTCAAGAATATTCCTGAGTCTGCCGAACACTTTGGCGGATTGTTCCCCGATGTCTCCGGCAGACGGAAAATGTATCCCTTGCGTCAGCAGTTCCTCACAGCCATCCGAGCAAAGGACAAAATAATCCTCATCTCTCTCGACTTTTGGCGTGCCCTTAATGTAAAGGATTTCCGCGACAAGCCTCTCGCCCATCGGTTTCTGTGACACATAACTCACAAGTGGACAATCTTTTAAAACGGAGGAGGTAGCGGATTGAAGAATATGATTATTCAGAAGGTAGGTGTCTTCGTCCGATGCCTCAAAGAAATAGGTAATGCTGGCGATAATATATTCATAGCCAATCCTTTCGAGAATGTCGGCACATTGCCTTTCCAATGCTCCGTCAACCGTGGAGGTGATTATTTCCGTGAATTTCTCCGTCATAAAAAAGTTGTAGATCCGAGTGCAAATTTCGACATTTCTCTTGATATTCGAAATTCCAATTAGTGAGTATCACCGGAAAAGTTCGAGGCAAATTTATTATTGCATTGAAAATCAATAAAGTCATGAAGAATAAAGATTACAGGATGTGATCGACGGCCGCGGTCCGGCCCTTCTGGACGACATCGCCGGTCAGGTGAGGATGAGGCATATCCCCGAGGATGCGACCGTTCCGACCCTCGTCTATCTCAAGGACTGCAGGAACGTGACCCTCAAGGACTTCATACTCCGCTACCCCGCCACCAGGGATGACCTCTACATCATCGAGGGGGAGGGCAATGTTACCGTTGACGGCTGCTACTCCGACATGCGGTAATCAGCCTGTGGGTGGCCATTGCCTTTGTCATCAAGAGTCATCCTGTTACGAGCGTTGATTGTCTGCGAAACAGGGGGAGACTGTCTTGAAAGTAAAAGTACCCCCTGCGAGGATTGAGAATTCGTTGTCGCCCCTGTATAGGGGTACAGACTTTACAACTCTAGCCGAGACTTTTCAGACAGTCTGGGGGCGGTGGGCCATCGCCTTTGTCATCAAGAGTCATCCAGACTTACGGCACGGAGGCTAAAACGAAACGACGCTGTCTCGCAGCCGTGGAGGCCAACTCCATCTGAATGAATATATTAACGCACCCTCCTCCCCATCATATCGGCTAGGAGGAGGGTGTCTCTTTTGATTGATATTCAGCAACTTGCCTTCCACGGCAACCTGTCACGGCGGCCCCTCACCTCACCTCAACCTGCCTGTGGGACTCTGACTCTGGACTCTACTCTTCTTGGGAAGGCCCACATTATCTGGAAAAGCTAGGAATAAACCTGCCGAAAAGTTCGGAATGATTTCAGTAAAATCCGGCCAAATGACCGAACAAAAACATCATTCCTGACTTTGACAGCCTAAAAATTCCGTTTTTCTTACGTTCTGATAATCAATATATTGTAAAAAGCGCGGATTTTTCAGGGTGAATCGCATCACCTTTTCGTGCCTTTGAAAGAAGCTTCGTACATAGGTGTAAACAAGTAGGGTGAATCATTGCCAAAGTCAGGAATTGTTTGGTGTTTGAGCCTGACTTCAGACACGGTGGCCTAAAAGCCGGTGGCCAAGACAAATATATGGAAATTATCCCGCATTGTCAATCCCTTGGGAGAGGAGTTTTATTTCGTCAACGATTCTTGATAGGAATGACCTGACACCTTATGGATGGTGTTTTGTAATTGGAAGATCTGTAGTGATAACATTCCGCCATATGATCAGAGAACCCTTGCGCAATTGAAGATAACGGCAATGTTCATTTTGTAATTGACAGGAACAGTGATGTGCCTTGCATGTCTGTCCGTGGCTGACTTCTGTTCCTGGCTGGGTCTACAAAACAAGGCTCGGGAACAATGGGTGGTGTTGTACAGCATTCTGTGACAGGTGCCTGTTCCCGTCAACTGCAAAGCAGCAGGGTCATTTCATGGTGAGATAGTGGCGGCGGAGGGGCTCGGGAAATTTCTCGATGGAGTAGCGGAGCATGGTGCGGGGCATTGAGGTGGCATATTCATCAAGGAATAGCTCCAACCTCCGCTGGTCGCGCTTCCCGGCCTCACGCAGCATCCAGCCGACAGCCTTGCGCATCAGATCGTGCTTGTGGTTCATCAGCTTGACGGCCATGGAGTAAGTGTCATCGAGCTCCTCGTTCCGGATGAGCGTCAGTGTCGAAACCATCGCGATCCTCTGCTCCCAAAGCGATGTACTCTCCGCCAATGAATATAACAGTCCTCGTTCCTGCGGCTTATTCGTAAGGTATTTCCCCACAATCGCCGGAGCCGACAGATCCACCAGATCCCAGTTGTTGATCCGGCTGGTGTGCGCCAGATAGAAATCGAGCACTTCCCTCTGGACATCCTTCCTGCATTTCCCGACCAGAATCAAAAGTCCGCATAGCCGTACCTCGTGCCACTGCGACTCCAGCAATCCTTCGACTTCCGGCAGCGACGCGAACGTATTCTTTCTCGCAACCGCCCTTGTGTCCGGCACCACCACTCCAAGAAACCTGTCACCTTCGCCATATTCCCCGACCCCGCATTTGAAAAATCTCGGCAGAACCACCTTTTTCTCCTCTGAGTGCAACCCATCCAGTTCAGCCGTCACCCTTTTCACAAAATTCTCCTTGAGTTTATCTTCTTTAATATGCTCTTCCATGACAAATGATGATTACCGTCCGCAAATTAGTCATTATTCTTTGAATAATTGCTTTGTTTTGATTTGATTTGTTTGAAATGTTCTTTGAGGTGAAATAATCTTGAGTCCACTTGAAAAAGTCTTTTTTTGAAAAAATATGTGCCACACAGGTACTTCCAACGGGGGTAAAAAGTGGC
>OQVO01000259.1_pt1 | contig 17390 bp, 5 predicted proteins | sample 1691511 | NCBI WGS metagenome assembly OQVO01 (sample SAMN03418254, study PRJEB22391) | human gut metagenome | biome: human-gut; feature: organic feature; material: feces | host: Homo sapiens | place: Tanzania | collected 2013-01 | reverse complement strand
AAAAATGTAAAATAAAAAACTTGTATTTCAACTATGATGCGATATATTATTGCTGGAGGAATAGAAAAATGAAACCGAATTATAAAAAAATTGTTCAGATGATCAATTTTTTCGCGGATAAATCTCCCGAACATTCCATTTCTAAATTGCATATGCTGAAACTGATTTTTCTTGCAGACCGTTTTCATATGCGAAAATATGGAACAATGATTTCGAATGATGCTTACTGGGCTATGAAATATGGCCCTGTTGCTTCGTGTGCGAAAAATATCGCAGAACAAAAATTCGATAGAATTTCTGCTGTTTATTCCAAATATGCAGAAAAGTATCTGTCCGCGCCGAAGCAGCATATTGTTCATTCTGTTTTGCCTCCTGATTTAGATGAACTTGGCTCAACGGAAGTTGAAGCTTTGCAGAAAGCTTTTTCTATCTTTTTGCAAGAACATGATATTGTAAAATTCACCCATAAACTCCCGGAATGGAAAAAGCATGAACCATATCTTATTAATAATAAATCCAGACAGAAAATGAACGTATTGGACTTCTTTGAAAAACCTGGATTTGATGACCATTGCGGTTTGACGACAGATCATGTCAACCTTGCCAAAGAAATTTTTCAGGAAGAAGCAGATGTGGATCGGTTGCTTCAATGAATATCTTTGACGCATTGAATCCGGAAGACTTTATTTCCCAAGGCGATGTTTTTCTTATGGAACATGATGCCGTTGACGGAAAACATTATATGGTCGTATTGAATTTATGCCCGGAGAGTTCAGAGGTTTTGGTTCTGGGTGTTTTGACTACGCAAATAGATAAACGAAGATGTTTTATTAAAAACACGGGGAAAGACCCGCAAACCTTGGTTGAATTTGAATATTTAAGACCATCTGCTGTTGATTGCAACAATGTCAAGGAAATAGAAAAATCCCACCTGCGCAATAAGATTCACAACAAAGAAGCCAGAGTAGCAGAAAGATTGCCAGAACATGTTGTTCGTAAAATTGTTATCGGTGTAATTTTAGGAACAGCTCCGCAACGATTAAAAAACCTTGTGCAAAATATAAAATAACCATTCTTCATTATAAAGAGAGCGGCAGACGGATGTAAATCCAGCCTGCCGCTCTCCTCACTTCATCGCATCGCCCTGCGCAATCCTTCATCGGTGATTTCCGCGATTCCCTTGCGCCCGGAACGCTTCACTTTCGCATTGTATTCCTCAACTTCGCGCATGACCTTCGCCCATTCCGAACGCTTCCGCAGCGGTGTTTTCGCCCATTCTCGCGCATGTGCGTAAATCTCCGCACGGCGTTCACGGTAATACGCCGCCGCTTTCTTCTCGCTCCACAGCTTTTCGCGCTTTTCGCTGATTCCGGCGGGATTGAAGCCCAGACTGCGCGAAAGTGTGTCCAGCACGTCCGGCACGATCTGTTTGTCCTCATATTTCACCGGACGCCCCTTCTTGTCTGTAACGCCTTCCGCCTGTTCGCGGACCGCTTTCACCGGAGCCGACAATGCCGCCGGCAGAATCTTTTCCGCTCCTTCGGCATATCTGCCCTTCGCCAGAAGTCCCGCACCCGTAAGGATCCCCTTGCCGAACGCATACGGCGCACCCAGCAGTTCTTCCGTGGTCTTCGGCAGTTCCGCTATGCCAGCCATGCTCATCGAACCGCGCAGATCCAGTCCCAGTGTCCCTGCCGCGCCCATCCGCGCAAAACGTTCACCCGGCTCGCCGCCCAGCGTATGCGCCGAAGAACGGAAGATCGAACTGCTCCGTCAGGCGCCGTTTCATACCACCATTGCTCCACGTCTTTCACCGGATCGCCCCCCAGCGCAGACCAGATCAGATTCGCCAGCGTCAGCAGCACCGACGCTTTCGCGCCGCCGATCACCGCCGGAGCCAACAGCATCCACGCCAGTTCTTTGTTCTTGCCTCTCATGCCCAGTTCCACCATGTCCTGTATCGTGTTGTGCGTGTAGGTCTTGTAGTCATAGTACATCCTGCCGCCAACCGCCAGCGGACTGTCGCCCCGGATCACATCCGGCAGATTCAGTTTCCCGTACACACCGTGCGAACGGTCGGAAATATCCTTCTTCGCCTGACGGAGCAGTTCGATCTTCCGTTCTTCGCTGATTTCTTTCCCCGTTTCCTTCCGTTCCGCTTCCAGCAGTCCGCGGTAACCCGCCGCAATCGTTACATTCCGGTTGAATCTTTCCGTCGACGAGAACACCCACAAGGCTTTTTCCGTGATGAACCGTTCCAGTTTGCCGCCCCAGGTAAGCACGGTTCCGGCAACTTCCCGCTCCATCTGCGAATTGTCCCAGCCGAATTCATGAATCTTGTCATAAACCCATGCATCGGAACTGTTCAGCGCATGACCTTTCCCGAACTTGTTCCACCGCAGATATTGCAGATACTTCCCGGATTCCTGCGCCACCAGCTTCATCGCATGAGGAATCGTGGTCTTGCCGTATGCCGACATCATTGCCGGAACATGCGTCAGCATGGTTGTCATGTTGACCAGTCCCGAACTTGCCCGCGAAAGAAAATACACGCTCATCCAGCCCTTGTATTTCCCCAGCGCGTCTTCCAGATTGCTGTTGTTCCGCATCATGTCCTTGTAGAAATCCATTCCCGATTTATACGCATTCGGCTGTTTGCCCGAATCGATCCGGCGGTCTTCACAGAAATCCATGTATTCCATGCACAGACCCGCATATGTCTTGCCTTTCGGTATCCGGAAAATCCCTTTCTGCGCATGTTCCTTCTCCGATTCCGGTTTTTCCAGACCCGGAATGTCGCCCGGCTCTTTTTCGTCCGGATACGTCGCATCCAGCCATTCCAGATAGCTCATGTCCGTCCCCGTGAACGCTTCCATCATCTCCTGCGCCGCCTGGCTTTTCGCCGAACTGCCCGCTATCGAAGCCACCGAAACCCCGAACGCCTGACGCAAATCTTCTTCATAGCCAAGATACACATCCTTGCCCGTCGCATCCGAACGCGCGATCTTGTGCGAGGACGCTCCGCGCATGTGCAGCAGCATCGCCAGCTGTTCCGCTATCGCTTTCCCGAACGTGCCGGCTTCCCGGATCTGGATTCCTTTCTGGAACGCCAGAGCTTTCCGAAATGCCTTTTCCGTGTATTGGTCCATCTCCTTGAAATGCCATGCACCGTTGTAAAACTGTCCGCCGAATTGTTTCAGCACATTCTTCATGCTCGGCGTGATGTGTCCGCTTATGACCAGCTCCTCGCCTTCCTCGCCGTTCTTCAGTTTGTACCCGTTCCGCTTCACGTCCAGATCCAATTCCTCAAACGTGATCCCGCGTTCCGTCATGCTGTTCAGCGCACGGTTCAGCAGATCGTTCATCCCCGCTATCGAAACGTCCGTATACACTTCATCCGAAGGACGGCTCGACTTCTCCAGTCTCACTTCATACCCCTGACGTTTCAACGCCAGTTCACGGACTGCCCGCGCCGCTTTGTTCGTGAACGCTTCCAGACGCGGATTCTCCCCTTCCTTGTGCGCAAACAGCAGATAGTCCCCATGACGAACACGCGGGAAATAGCTTCCGCGCAAATCGCCGATTTTCTTCATCGCTTCGAAGACGCTCACCGCATCTTTGCCTTCTCCGATCATCGGATAATCCATCCCGTATTCATCACAGCGTTTCCTGTAACTTTCCGCTTTTCCGCGCAGTTCCATGTACGAACGGTTGAACGCGTTCCGCACCTGATACAGCAGTTCCGCCGCCGTCTCGCCCATGATTCCGTGTGCGACAACATCCTTGCGTTCTTCGGCAAAGACCCGTTCCCAGGCCGCTTCTTCGCTGTCGAACCAGTCAACCGCATTGCCTTCCAGATCACACGCAACAAACTTGCCGTCCGTCTCGTTCACATGCACAAAGCCGCCGGCGCGGTTGCGGTCCTGTTTCAGCATGTAGTCGTTCAGCTTCCGGTATTCTTCCGGCTGCTTCGCTTCCAGCGCCCGGAGTTCGCCCGGTATGTCGCGTCCCGTCTCCCCGTTGAACAGCTGTTTCAGCAGTTTGGTTTTATTTTCGGCAAGATTCGCCGCCGCGTCGAACATGCGTTCCAGTGACGGCACCTGTCGCGCATAATGGAAAATAGTCCCGAACGTCTTCGCCCAGGGATTCACATCCGGCTTGCTGTGTCCGCCGTTCGTGAACAGACTTCTCACAAAGCCTTTCGCCTCATCCGTCATCTCCGACAGCTTCGCAGAAGGTTTCGAAAGTTTGGCTTTTTCTTCGTTTTTCAAGAAAACTCTTCTTGCTTTTTCGACTTTCCGCAGTAAAGTATCATAGCCTTCCGGTATGTGGTATCGTTCTTTGAATGTGCCACCCTTTAAATCGGAAGGCTTTTTCAATTCATCCAGCTCCAGTGAATACAGCTTGTTCCCGGTCGTTTCCTTTACCGTGATATAGGCTTCGGCAAAATCTCCGTTCAACCATGCCGGCGCAACAAACCGTTTGATGGAAACCACATCCGGATTGCCTTTTCTGTCCGCCCGGTCATCCACCAGACTGCCGTTCATGAACAGCCGGTCAATATTCGCAACCGCATGAAAATGATCCGCAAAAGTAAAACCATTTAACTGGCTTTTTGCCAACGCGGCACCAGAGACCAGCTTGTCCCTTTGCGTCCGGTTGATCTGGGCGGCAATACCCGTCTCCCGGTTCACGATGTTCACGCCAGACAACGCTTTCAATGCTTCCAGAGCTTCCGCCTGTGTCGACGCAGGACGTTCCAGACGCATCAGGTCTATTTCTCTGTCTCCCGCCGGTTTCGAAAGCTTTACATTCCCGTCATCCGAAAAATCCGTCCGGTCGAATCCCCACGCTTTCAGATCCAGTTCACCGCCCCGTCTCGGCACCATCCGGGAACCGTTCTCACGCAGAATCTCCGCCGTCTCACGGTCATTCAGCAGACGTTTCACCCGCATGGCTCCTGAAATATACCACGGTACTGTTTTCGGGTCGGGATTCGTCCGGTACACATAATAACCGTCTTTCGGCACTTTCGGCAATCCCGCCAGAGAATGCTGAAATTTCCCGGACGCATTGTACCCGTATGACATCGCTTCCTGCTGATAATCTTCATCCGCGGCAAATTCACATTCCGCAAACACAAAGTTTTCAGGGAACATGGATTTCGCTTCGCCTGTTTCCGGATTCTTCACCAGAAATTGCGAGGCTTCCGGCAGCGGTCCCAGATGCCACCCCGGACGATACGCCAGCGTCGCTTTCCCTGCGTTCGTTCCTTTGCCCCCGGATTGCACACGCGGTCTGCCGGTCTTGCTGTCTTCCGCACGAGGCGCAGCGTCCGCATTCAGCCAGACGCCAACCGGCGTTGACGCTCCGCCCGGATTCGCCACCATCGGCGGAAACAGTTCTCCCGGATGACTTTTGAACATCGCAAAAACCTTATAGCCCGTCCGCGTCTTTTTCGGCGGCTCTTCACGGCGAATCGAAAATTTTATCGTTCCGCCGTCATTTTCCTGAAAGTCTCCACTTTTTTGACTTGATTTTTCCCAGAGATCACCTATAGTAATTATACCTTTAGGGGCAATACCCTGTTTCGCTGCCTCTTGCGGATTGCTGGCGAGTAAACTATCAGCAGTCGAGGTGAGGTCGCCTCCCATTGCGGAGACGACCCATTTTCTTTCCTGTCCCTTCCATTCCAGTTCAATAATGACTTTGGCTTTCCCGTCCACAATGTTTACCCGACGGTCATTGATTTCCTTCAGTTCACCCGTTTGAATGACTTGACTGAACAGCTTCCAGTTCATACCCGGATGCCGTTTTCTGATATGCGCCAGACCGTAGCCTCTTTTGTCTTTGACGCCTTCACCGGTTTCCCCGTATACAATGTCAATATCGCCGATGTCTTCACGATGAAATGCCGCCGGCACAAAACCTTCTTTCCTGTGTAACAGATGCTGAACTGCCAAATATTTTTTGCCTCTGTATTGCGAAAAGCATTTTCCCCATTCCGCCGGGTATTCCTCTTTCTCGCCCGTCCACGGCTTGCTCATCTTCACCTTGCCGGCGTCGCCTTGTTCCCCGTCTTCTTCATCCTCGGAGAATTCGACCTCGGCAGACATATTCACATTCGCGTCCAGATAATCATGAAGATCCGGCCTCTCGTCAAAATGCTTCTCGCTTTCATTGGACGTCAGACGGCCGGCAAGCTCTGTGTATTCCGCTTCCAGAGCTTCCAGCTGCTTTGCCTCTGCAAACGGCGCATTGATGCTCTCTTCGAGATTCTTCAGCAGTTCCCGCTGATTTTCCATCCGTCTGTCCAGACGCTCCGCTTCTTCCGCTTTCGCGCCGATGTTCGAGGCGAAACTCTGCATGAAACCCGTGCCGTTCTTGAACTCGCCGCCATACTTCGCATACCCGGACTTCAAGCCCGGAATGGTAATGGTATACGCAAGCTTGACAGTATCTTCCAGTTCCGACCAGTACCGTTCCAGCTGTACCGGAATCCCGCTGATGGAAAAATCAAACTTGAAAGCTCCCTTGTGCTTTTCCAGATACTGGTCCAGCCATGCAATCAGGTCTTTGCGCTCCACCACATCCCCGTTCGGCAAAGTGATCTTCTTCGGGTCGAACGCCTCGAACGTCTTCATGTTTTCCGACAATGCACCCTTGACCGCTGTCATGGTGTTCATTGCCCGCTGTTCTTCCGACAGTTTGCTCCGGTTGCCGCGCACCTGCTGTGCATGAGCTCCCGCCATTGCCCGCAGACGTTCCACATCCGCTTTCACCTTCACCATCCGGATCGCGTCCTTGTTGCCCGAAATCTGCGCCGAGAATTCCGCATAGCTCACACTGTCGCCGCTCTGCTCTTCGGATTCACCGTCCATGCGTCCTTTCATCACATCGTTGATGAACGCTTTTTTCCGCGCCAGCATCTGATACGACGCCGAATCCAGCGTTTTATCCACCGCGTATTGGAAAATCTCCACTTCCGGAATCGTGTTTCCCTGACGCAGAATACGACCGTCCCGCTGTTCCATGTCCGCCGGCAGCTGCGGCACATCCACATGATGCACACACGCCAGACGTTCCTGAATGTTCACGCCCGTTCCCAGTGTCTGCGTTCCGCCGATGATGACCCGCACCCGTCCGGCGTTCACCGCGTCGAACAAATCCGCCTTCGCCTTATCCGTCATATCGTTGCCCATGTGCGCAATCTCATTCTCCGGAATCCCCAGAGCAGCCAGTTTCCGCACCAGCTCGTCATACGCATTGAACAGCACCTTGTCCGTGGCTTTGTCGGTATTCTTGTACAGGTCGAAAAATACCGCCTGCGTTCCCTTGACCGAATCATACTCTTTATATTTTTCCGCCACTTTCCGCGCACATGCCGACAGCTTGCTGTTCGGATCGTCTTTCAGCGACGCATCCACCAGACGCATGTCAATGCTCGCTTTCCGTGCCATCGAGTAGATTTGCAGAGCCAGCGCACTGTTTTCCCGCTTCTCTTCGCCCGACAGACCTTCAAACCACGAATACAGGTCGTTCAGATATTCCATGAACTTCGTGATTTCTTTGCTCCGCGGAATGATGACCCGCTGCGCTTCGCCGGTTTTCAGCGGCGGACGCTTCACCCCTTTCAGATCTTCCGGCAGCACCACATCCGCCACCGAGGTGAAGAATTTGTGCAGGTCGCCCAGATTCTTGAACTTCACAAAACGTTCCACACTCTTGTACGTGCCCGCCGCCGTCTGCTCCACATCGCTCTTGGTTTCCGTGAACATCGACGCAAAACAGTCAAACGTGTTGCACCCGAACGGCATCTTTCCTTCCGGATACAGATAACGCACCATGTTCCACACTTCCGCCAGTGTATTCGTTACCGGCGTTCCCGTCGCCAGATAAATGTTCCGCCCGCCGGTCTTCTCCATCACTTGACGGATTTTCAGTGTCAGAGACAAACTCCGCTGGCTGGAACTCCGGTCCAGTCCTTTCATCTGCGGCAGCTTCGATACAAAGAAATTCTTTTTGTAGAGGTGCGCTTCATCAATGAACAGCGAATCAATTCCCAGTTCATCGAAATACACCACATCTTCCGCACGCTCCCGGAGGTTTTTTATCAGCGTGTCCGCCTTTGCCTGCATGGATTTGATCTGCCGGGCAAGCTCCTTCACCGTCAGACGGTTTTTATATTTGTCCAGCCCTTCCAACGCTTCTTCCAGTTCGGCGACTTTGGATTCCATATACCGGATCTCCACTTCCGGACGGTCCCGGATCATGTTGAACTGGCTCTGCGGCATCACGATGATGTCCCAGTTGTTGTTCGCCACCTTCATCAGAAAACGCTTGCGGTTCTTCTTCTCGAAATCATTCTTCGATACACACAGAATGTTTGCGGTCGGATACAACGCCTGCGCACTTTCCCCGAACTGCTCCACCGTCGAATTCTGCACCACGATCAGATTCTTGCTCGCCAGACCCAGACGTTTCAGCTCCATGGCGGTCGTGATCATTTCATACGTTTTTCCCGCACCCACGCAATGCGCGATCAGTGTGTTTCCTTCAATCGCCCGCGCGATCAGAGCACGCTGATGTTCACGCATCCGCACCGGCTTGCCGTTGACCGTGTCCGCCGCACCCGGATAAATCCCGTCCGCGCCTGCCTGATAATCACGCGAAACCACCACATTGATTTTTTCGTTGTAGACCTTCTCCACCGCTTCGGCAAGTTCCGGATGGGATTTCACATAGTTCACAAAACGTTCCGACATCTGCTTTTTCAGCTCGTTCGCCGCCAGTGTCGCCGGTTTATTCGGCACACTTTTCCCGAAGATGTTCTTCTCGTTGATGACGATCCGCTTCAGATTCAGCGCGGCTTCCAGAAAATCTTTCGCACTCTTTCCGTCCTGATTGTAACCCGCAACCGAATAGAAATTCCCTTCAACCGTCCAGAAGTCTCCCGCTTCCGAATACCGGATTCGCGGATACCTCACGCCCAGATCCTGTTCCGCCCATTTCTCCACCACTTTTTCAGGCAGCCACGTAGTCCCAAGCTCAAAGCCGATCGCGTCTATCTTCTTCGCTTCCGGCATCGCATTCTTCAACGCTTCCACATTCGCACGGAACGACCCATCCGTCAACGCCGCTTCTTCCGCCGCTTTCAGCTTATCCGCTATGTTCCCCGAAAGATATTTGCCCGACGATTCCAGTTCCCCGCTCTCCGGATCCTCAAAAAACTTCCCGCTGTCCAGCAGAAACTGACGCGCGTTTTCCGTCTGCATTCCCGCCAGCTTCACCACATATTCCGGATCGATCCTGTTTTTGAGATTCAGACTGATCTGCGCCGCTTCTTCCAGACTGGACGCTTTCGACGGTTCTTTGAACTTCTGAATGACCCGCTTCGTGAATATGTCCGCAGGCGTGTAGCTCTTCTTCTCGATCCCCAGCACTGTTTCCCGGCGAACCACTTCCAGACCTGCCGCCCGCATATAATTCGGGTCTTCACGCAGCAGAATCTGTTTGCGCGTATCCGCAATGTTTCCGAACTTCTTCACAAAGGCGTCGTATGCCGATTTCAGTTTCTGCTGAAGTTTCTTCAAATCCGCATCCGGAACTCCGTCCAGATTTCCTTTCAGCACTTCGTTAAGACGGTTTTTCAGCGTGATGAACGATTCGATCCGCTCTTTGTCCTTCGCTTTCAGACCTTGAACTTCTTCCGCACTCTCTTTGCCCTGCACCAGAACTTTGCCGTCCCGGATGAAATACTCGCCGAACTTCCGGTCGCCTGTGTCCGGAGTGTTTTCCAGAGACACTGCTTCCTGTTTCGTTCCCAGCACCTCACCGCGCTTGCCCAGTTCGTCAACCCGATTGCCCAGTTCCTTATGCAGATCGGCAGACGCATTCGGACGCACTGTATAGCTGTTCTCCTTGTACATACCGCCGGTCATCGAGTTCTGACCCAGAACCATCTCCGGATGTTTCACATAGTATTCGTTGATCCGCGCCGTCCCGCTCCCGTCCGAACAGGTCGTTTCAGCGGACAGCTCAAACTGTTCCCCCTGGAACCTGGTCCCGTCCTTCTTGCGCAGAACTATGATGTCCGTTACCACTTCCGTTCCGGCATTTTTCTTGAATGCGTTGTTCGGCAGACGGATCGCTCCCACCAGGTCGGCACGTTCCGAAAGCCATTTACGCGCGCCCAGACTGATCGCATTGTCCAGCGTGCTGTTGCTCGTCAAAGCAATCACCAGTCCGCCAGGCTTCACTGCGTCAATCGCCCGCGCAAAGAAATAGTTGTGAAGACTGAACTTCGGATAGCGTTTGTCATTCGGTCCCAGCTTCGCAAACGGAAAGTTCCCGATGACCAGCGACAGCGAATTGTTCGCGATCCGCGTGTCTTCCAGACCCGCCACCGTTACGTCCGCCTGAGGATACAGCTTCTGAAGCATACGGCCCGTTACCGAATCCAGTTCCACCGCACGGAACTTCGTCTTCGCCGCCAGACTGTCCGGCACCAGTCCCAGAAAATGACCGATCCCCGCGCCGAACTCTCCGGCTTTGCCGCCCTTGAAGCCCAGCTTCTCCGCCAGACGCCACATCTGCTCAATCACGCCGCGTTCCGTGTAATGCGCATTCAGTGTGCTTCCACGCGCCGAATCCCATTCTTCCTTCGTCAGCAGTTCCCGCAGTTCATCATAATTGCGGTGCCCCCGTTCAAAAACCTGCGGCAGACCGCCCCAGCCGACATATTTCGCCAGCACTTTCTTTTCATCCGCCGTCGCGTTCCGGTTCTCCGCTTCCAGTTTCTTCAGCAGACGCAATGCGTCAAGATTCGCCTTGATTTTCGAAACGTCCCCTCCGGCGATCAGCTCGTCATCCTTCCCGATACGGTGATTCACTGCGTCCGGGTCGTTCGCCTTCGGAGACGCTTTCTCTTCTTTCAGTACAGCGGATTCTCTTCTCCCGGAAACGTTTTCTTCCACCAGTTGAGGACCAGCTTCCGTTCCGCCTTCGTCCACGCGTCCGGCTCTTTTGGCAGTTCCCCGTTCGACGTCGCCGCTTCCATCGCCAGTTCTTCCGCTCCGCCCGCTCCCAGATACGGATTTGTCTCCTGGTCCTTCAGTGTTTCCCAACCCAGCATCGCTGCCCTTTGCAGATCTTTCAGCAGCAGGTCCGCCTTGATCAGACCCAACAGTGTTTCCTTCTGAAACTCCGCCAGATATTGCAGACGCGCCATCGCGTACCTGTCGTTCACGATGTCCGCCTTCTTCCACTTCACCGTTGCCATGCGTTTCTTCTCCTTGTTCTGGTTTGGTTTCTGTGCCGCCGAGTTTACCGCGTACCGCATCCGCCGGGATCCCGAACACATGCTCCCCGATAAAATCATTTTTCTCCTTCGGCTGTTCCGGTTCTTTTACAGTAGCATCATTTTCCGGTTTTTCAACCGCTGGCTGTTCTTTTTCCTGAACCGGCTCTTCCGCATTCAGAATCCTGTCCAGACCCTTTTTCACCACATCGGCGTGGCTTCCGGACGGGTCTGCACTGTATTTGCCGTCTTCACTGAACGACACCTTCGTGCGTCCCTGTTTCCGGACGGAACTTCCGTTCTCGCGCACATAGACATACACATGTTTCTGCCCGTCTTTTTCCCAGACTTTACCGAATTCGCCGGTTCCGGTCTTGCCCGATTCCAGTTCAACCGGAAAACCTTCGCCGTTGTCAATAAGATCCTGAATACTGTGAATATCTTTCAGCTCGTCCGCCTGAATGCCTTCTTCTTCGAGTTTCATCCGCTGACGCGCCGATTCCCGAATCCTGTCCACTTCTTCGACCGTGAACCGGCTTCTGTTCTTGGCGACAAATGTTCCTTCCTTCAAATCCACATACGGCGAAAATTTTTCCAGCTTTCCGTCGATTCCCAGTCTTTCCAGATCTTCTTCATTCAGATACAGACGTTTCTTGCCGTCCTTCTCCCAGATTTTCCCGAATTTCCGGTCAACCTGAACCTTGTTCTCTTCTTTCTGCGGCTGTGCTTCCGGTTTCTCTTCCGGCTTCTGCTCTTCAACCTTCGGCTGTCCGTTCTTCGCTTCCGCTTTTTCTTCAACTTTCCCCGCCGCTTCGCTTGATTTTTCCGTTTCCGGTGTTACAGTATTGGACAGGTTGCCCGGTTCCGTATGGTCTGAGGAAACTCGAAGACTATCATCTTGCGAAGTGAGGATTTGACCGCCCTCCCGGACAGCCTGATTCTTCAAAGCCTGCAAGCTCTTGTCGTTGATGATTCGCCACCCGACAATCTCATGATGCGTTTTCGTTTCTGTAATATCAAGAACCGCCACTGCATTCTTCCCGGAAGATAACTGAACTGCGACCCAGTAGTTCGGACGTTTTGACGGCTGAGACTGTCCAACCAGATCATTTTCGTAGAGTGCCTTCTGCAAAGTCTCCCGGCTGTCCTTCTCTGACAGTTCCGGATGATGATTCCGGTTCTTCACCAGAATATTCTGCTTCAGCAGAACGGGTTTGGCTTCTTTGCCCATCGCTTTCAAGGTGCGTTCCGGCAGAGACGGCAGTTCCAGACTGCGGTACGGCTTCTGAAAATCCTCATCCGTGATTTCCGCAACCGTATTGATTTTGACAATTTCCGGTGTTTTTGCAGTGGCAGATTCTTCAACTTTCGGCATTTCCGCTTTTTCTGCCACCTTCGCTTCCGGTTCCGCTTTCACTTCCGCCGCAGGTTCAGCCGGCTTCTCCTTCATGGGTTTTGCTTTCTGGGTCTCCTGACCGTTCACTGCAGTCTCCGACCCCGGCTCGGCTCCCATTTCATATTTCATATTTCCTATTTCATATTTGCCATTGCCGGCACTGCCGGCAATGGTGGCGATCAGCTCCGCATCCGTATGCCAGTTCTTCCACCGCTGCTGTTCCCGCTTCAACCGTTCCAGATTCTTCTTCGCCTTCTCCCGGACGTCCACGCCGCCTTTCTTCGCAGTCTCCGGATTCCGCACCGCGTTCTGGATCGCCTTGATGTCTCTGGCGATTTCATCCTGCTTCTTCTGCGCCCGCTTGCCCAGCTCTTCCCATTCCCGCAATGCCGCGTCTCCGCTGTCCCCGAACAGATCGTCCGCCTGGACCGCATTGTTTTTCAGCTCATTCTGTGCCAGTTTCAGCGTCTGCATCAGAGCCTCCGCGCTCATTCCCTTTTGCAGGTGCAGACCGACACGTTCCAGATTGGCGTCTCCATGCGCCACCGACGCAATCGCCGCCGCTTTCGCCGCGGTAATGTCCCCGTTCCGGAAAAAGTCCATAAGATTGTCCGAAGCATAATGTCCGATCAGATAACCCGTCCTGCCTTCTTCTCTGGACAGCAGTCCTTCTTTCCCGGCTTCTTCTTCGCTCATCCCTTCCTGTCGGATGAAGTTGGCATAGTCCAGCACCGTTCCCTGTCCCTGCCTGATATTCTGCAAGGCTCCGTTGCGCCGCGCCTGTTCCGCGGTTACGCCATCTGCTTCCCGGTCGATGATCGCATTGACTTCCGGAACGTTCAGACGGTTCGCCAGTGCCAGACGGTGATGTCCGTTCACCACAAACTTTCTGCCATTATTGTCTTCCCAAAGATACAGCACCCCGGCGGATTTGTCGTCCCATTGACCGCCCAGCGCTTTGTCCTGCGCCACGCCTTCCGCATCCACGTCTCCCTTGAACTGGAATCGCGCAGGATCGGCGGCAATCTCGCCCGTCTTGACCCGCTGAACATGCATCGAACCATCCACAGCTCTGGTCTTCTGATGACGCGCTGTCTCCTTTTTCAAAATGGTCGCCACCTGTTTCTCTGCACGGTCAAGGTCGGCAATGACACTTTTTGCTTCTTCCTCGGCATAGCGGCTCACTACCATGTTTTTGAGTTCTGCCAGCCATTCCAGAAACTTCTGCACAATTCCCGGCTGTTCGCTTGCCAGTTCTTTCCAGAAACTTTCCCGCCCGGAAAACGTCCCCAGCGAATCGGAGCAGAATTCCTCAAAAAGCTCGTCTTCGTTCTGCTGATTGATCCCCAGGTTCTGATTGGCCTGATTGTATTTCGCTTTCCATGCTTCATACACTTCCGGCTTGACGGCTTTGCGCATCACCTCGGCAATGGCTTTTCCTTCCTCTGTCCCGCGCAACTCATGGTAAAACTCATGGAAAGCAGCGAACAGCAATGACTTGCTGCACTTGGTGTGCAGATAGATTTTTCCATCCCCCGCATGGGATATCCCGTCCGGAGCTTTCGCGCCGGACGCATCATAGTACACCACCTCTTTCCCGAAAAGGTCTTGCATGATCTGCTGAACCGCTCTCTGTCCCCTGGAAAGCTTTTTCACAGGTTTCAACTGCGGCGCTTTCCCGTCCACATATGCCAGCGCAAGTTTCCGGTTCAGTTCTGCAAATTCATCCGGCGTCTGAACCGTCGGCACGGACGCCGTTTCCGGCACGTTTTCAATTTCATCCATGGAAACCGGTTCTCGTCCGTCAACCAGCGGACGGTCTCCCGGCTGCGGGGCTGTCTGCGTCTGCTGTTCCGGCTGTACTGTTTCCATTGCCGGTGTCGGCGCGGCCGGATTCGTCTGCTGTCGCTGCTGCTTTACCTGCTCGCCGATATTCTGGATCATGTTCTCGATTTTACGGTATTGTTTTTTGCGGGACGCAGAAGTCGCAGCCATATCTGCGACCATCGCCGCGCCAGGCAGCATTGCAAAAGAAATCGCCATCGACGGCGTCTGATCGACGGACTGTTCCACCATCGCCTGCATACGGTCCAGAAAGTCTTCCGGATTTTTCGCCCCGGCGGATTCCGCCCCGGTTGCGTACACCAGAAAGTTGTTGAGATACTCTTCGCCCATTTCTTCCAGTGTGCCGTCCCAGTGCGCTTTCTTCGCAGTATCGTAAAACTTTTTCAGGATTTTCCCGTCCGGTGCATATTTCTGCACCCATTTTGCTTTTTTGAGCTTGCCCGGCAATCCTTTGATTTTGCCCGGAACCAGCTTGCCCAGCACACCTCCGGAAAATTCGCTTCCAACTTCCGCAGATGCCTGAATTACACTGTTCGCCCAGAGTGTCCCTTGGTCAATATTGCTGTCGTCATAGTGCCAGTTGCCTTGCTCGTCCTGCTGGATCGCTTCCTCTGTCAGCTTCTGATTAACCAGCTGCGACGCCATCGGCAGAATCATCGTAGGCACGCGGCTTGCGCCGCCGGCGACCATCTTTCCCGCTTCCCCCATCAGACTGCGCCCCATCGCGCGGTCGGTCATGACTGCCATCCGCCGGACGCCAGGCACAAAAGATCTCGCCATTCCCCCTGTGATATACATTTCCGCGGCGTATGGAATCATCTTAGCCAGTGTATCGGACACCTCTTTGCGCAGACTTGTCCCCTGGAAAGTCTCGCGCATACGGTCATTTTTGTACTTTTCCAGCAGCGCACGGTCGTTGTCCCACATCTTCTGCGCTTTGAGCTTGTCGCCGCGCGCGGCTGCCAGATACATCTCCCTGCCAGACTGCTGACGCAGTGCAGCGTCCTGTATGTGCGTCCCTCTGATGTCCATGTACTGGATAAAAGGCACATAGGCAGCTGGATTGTCTGCCATATCTGCCAGCGTGTCGCTGATACCCATGCGTCCTCGCGCCATCTCCACCTCATCGACCTTTTCAAGGTCAAATTTTGGATTCAGCGCTTGCTCCCAGCGTTCCCACGCTTTCAGCGTCCTGTCTTCCTGATTCCAGCCTTGTCCGCGCGCCCAGCTTGCCAGATTGCCGATAAATCCACGCTCCGTATCAGGCTGTTGAGCCATGCGCCAGTCACGGAAAGCAGTTTCCCGCTCGCCCAGTCTGTCCCTCAAACTCTGCATCTGCGCAGCCAGTTCCGGCGTCGCCTTGAGCTTGCCTTGACGAATCTGATCCTCGGTGTCATACAGCGCAGTCCCCAGATCCACCTCATCGCGCGTCAGACCATAGTTGTCGCGTATGTTGTCATAGTCCTGGTGCATCTGCTGTACCTGATTAAGGTACTGTCCTTCTTGATATTCGACCCTGTTGCTTCCCTTGCGCGCCCATGATTTGGTATTTGGATTCCAGACCAGATTGGAGTTTCCAGCCAGATATTCTTTTTCCAGAGCCTGATGTGTCCTTTCATCTGCGATTCGAGCTCTGATTTCCTCATCAACTCTGCGCGACGCCTCATCCCGCGCGCCATCCACACGCCCAAAATTTCCATTGACATAGTCCAGCCACTTATCCTGATAGTCAGCGTCAAAAAGCTGCGCGGAAGAAGTATAATCAGCAGAAAAAAGTCTATCCATGGTATAAAAGCTCCCTTTTACCTTTTTTCGGGCAATGTCATGGCTGGAAAAAGGCGGTTTCAAGCAGGGGCAGGGGGATAATTGGTCTCACGCGCAAAGAACATTTTTTATCTCTTTTTGATATGCTCTGTCGCAAGTCCCTCGCGCGCGCAAGATATATACACAAACATATCTATATCTATACATCATCCCCCCATATCCCCCCTTTAGAGATACTCGCTGACTTTTGGCTGAAAAATTTCTGCGTGTCATCTAAAATGTTAAGAAAAATTATCATTACACAGAAAAATATTAAGAAAAATTATCATTACAGCTTGAAATGTTAATTTTTGATGCTATATTGATTAACATAAGGCAAGGATGCCAGAAAAAAACAAAAAAAAGAAGGAGAAAAAATCATGACTAAGTACAGCATCACCGGAACCCGCATCAACGCAACCACCGACGCCGGCGCGGAAGTGGGACACTGGTATCCGCTGGAGGAAGTTAGCGGCTATAATCTGGATCGGGCAGACCTGATCCTGAAAGCGCGCGAAGGTGGCGCAGAAGTCGAGGACGACGCGCGCATCGCAGTCTGGATCGAGAATCGCGAGGCAGAAGTCGTCGCAATCGAGGACTTCTGCGACTGGGTCTTTATGACCACCGCAGGCGTCCTCTACTGCCCAGACGACAAAGAATCGGAAATTGAAGCAGTCGAGAACTGCTTCAAGTAAAACAAGCCCGGCGAAAGCCCGGCATCATAAAGCCCCAGAAGGGCAGAAAGGGTAAAAAATGAAACTCACTATTAAGTACGAAATGTCGCCCCGTGAGGCGGCGGCAGTTGGATATGCCCACGGTGAAATCGTCAGCACCTGGGCTGACGATGAAGAATTCCGCGGTGAAACCGCCGAGGAAATCCTGGATGCGGTCAGAGACGGCAGCATCTGGAATCGCATTGAGCTCCCAGAAGGATGGGAGCTCATTGAGGATGCCGAGGCAGACCGCCGCGGTGTCCTCACCGCGTGGGTGAGAGCCTACGCGGACGGGGACTACGACGCCCCCGTGGCGGAAAGCCGTCGCGTCATC
>OQVO01000257.1_pt1 | contig 17628 bp, 17 predicted proteins | sample 1691511 | NCBI WGS metagenome assembly OQVO01 (sample SAMN03418254, study PRJEB22391) | human gut metagenome | biome: human-gut; feature: organic feature; material: feces | host: Homo sapiens | place: Tanzania | collected 2013-01 | reverse complement strand
CGTGACGCCATGTCTAATACAGAATCAATTCCGTATGTTTCTGTCAATTTAAGTGGCACAGAATTCACACTCTTGGCAAATGCGGTTGCCAATGTTATGTCACCATAATAACGCGCATTGTAATTTTTCGGGTTATAATCGCCGATTGCAAACGGTGAATCATTAACGTATGTTTCTGGTGTCATATCGTGTTCCAGCGCAACCAGATACACAACGGGTTTGAACGCACTGCCGGGTTGGCGCATTGTTGTCACGCGGTTAAATTGACTTGTCTGATAATCAGCACCACCAACCATCGCACGCAACGCCCCAGACGCCGCCATTGCAACAACAGCCCCCTGGTATCCATCAACATGTGATGGTAAAATTGCGGCAATACGTTCCTGCAAATTCCTGTCCAATGTCGTATGCACAATCAAATCAGAATCCGTAATACCAATACGCGAGTGCACTTCGTCCAGAACATAATCTGTCCAATAACGATATATATTTGTATCGGGCGCTGATATCGCTGGCCCCATTTCACGCGCCGCAGCCCGTGCATCATCTAGCGTGATATATCCCTGGCGCACCATTTCCTGTAACACAACGCGGGCGCGTTTTATATTACGTTCTGGATTCTTTAATGGACTATATGATGTCGGTGCCTTTAACATCGCGGCAATCTGCGCAGACTGCGCCAACGTCATTTTATCTGCCGGCGTTTGGAACATAACACGCGCTGCCGCATCAATACCACGCATACCACCAACCAAAGACACACGGTTCATATACAAATCCAAGACCTGATTTTTATCAAAGCGATTTTCCAGCCAGTATGACAGTATTAATTCTTGCACCTTGCGTGAGATTTTCTTTTCACGGGACAAGAATATGTTTTTTGCGGTCTGCTGTGTAATAGACGACCCGCCCGCCGCCAATCGGCCATGAATTGCATTTGAAAACATCGCACGCGTAATTCCACGAACATCAATTGGCCCATGCTCGAAGAAACGTTTATCTTCAATAGCGACGATTGCCTGCCATACATGTGGTGGCAATGTGTCAACTGAAACAGGCGTGCCCATAATGCGACCAGCACTGCGTATCTCGTTGCCATTTTTATCCAAGAATATGACTGCCGCTGGACGCGTTTCGTGCAGGATTGCATCTAACGACGGCATCTGCAAAAAAATGACTGCAACATACGTCGCAACCGCCACCATGCACAACAACCCTAGATTTATCAGCCAAACAAAAAAACGCCAACGCCAACTGGGGCGGGGCTTTTCCAGCGTTAAATCTGTATTTTTTGCACGTGGCAATGGTAATCCTTATGTCCTTATGATGGAATTATATCACAAACAACTTGCGTTATGCTAGATTTTAAAACTATAATTTAGCACGAATGCAACCCCAGAGGAAAAAGAAATATGAAAAAGCTATCTGTTTTGTTTTTAACTGCAATGTGCGCTGTGCCCGCGATAGCGGAACCGATGTATGGCACATCTGACGAATACGATTATATGGACGAAGAAATCGCGCCTGTGAATATTGATACACCCAACCCAACATATAACACAACAATATCACCATCACGTGGTACGCGTGATAATTATATCGGATTGCGGGTGCATAAAAATGCACACTTGGCTATGAAATATGATGTAAATCACGGGTACACCACACACAAAACAAAAAAGAATGCAGGGCTGAGTCTGAATGTTGGCAACCGCCTGACTGAATACGTTAAAATCGAGTTTGAAACAGGATACACTGGCGCAAAATTTACCAAACGCGACGCACATCACGATTATGATTTGTGGTCTAATATGCTGAATGTGTACATATATAAAAACTTTGGTGGCGCAGTAGAACCGTATGCAGGATTAGGCGTCGGTCTGACTGGTATCTGGGGCGAAATATCCAGGGCAACACCACACATTACCGCATCAACATTGGATTTATCGGTTCAGGGATTGTTTGGCGTGAACTTTGCATTAAATGACCGGATTGATTTGAACCTGGGGGCAAAGTATATTCGATATGGCCGCATTGAATTTGAACATAACAACGGCGAATACGCAAACACACGAATTGATGCAACAGAATTCTTTATCGGTGTGGCGTATAAGTTTGATGTAAAATAAAAATGCCCGTTTGGGCATTTTTTATTGCGCCGAATTTATCAGATTAGCCAAATCAGCCTCACTCCAAATGGTGATACCCAATTCATTTGCACGCGTCAATTTAGACCCAGCGTCCGCCCCAGCTAGGACGATATCCGTTTTGGCGGACACACTACCTTGGACCCGTGCCCCCATGCGTTCCAAAATTTCGCGCGCCGTGTCACGCGTATAATTCGCCAACGTCCCCGTCAAAACAATTTTCTTGCCAGCGACAGGGCTGTCCACTGGTGCGGTATCTACAACAACCGCTTCGCGCACACGAACATGCGTCAGTAATTCGTTTAACACACGTGCGTTATGGGAATCTGCAAAAAATGATGCGATTTCATCCGCCATCACGTCGCCAATGCCATCAATCTGTTTTAATTTCCACGCCGGTGCATTACGAATTGCGTCTAGATTACCAAAGGCACGCGCTAGGATTTTAGATGTGACCTCGCCTACATCAGGCACGCCGATGGCGAACAGAAAGCGGTGCAAATCAATGTCACGCGCCCGTTCAATCGCCGCCGACAAATTCGCAACCGATTTATCGCCGAACCCGTCCAGATTCTTTATCGCGTCGCCGTGTCGCGAAACCAGCGTAAATATGTCCGCTGGCGTTGTAATCCAACCACGCGAAATAAACAATTCCAACTGGCGCGTCCCCAAACCGTCAATATCAAACCCTTTGCGCGAAACAAAGTGTTCCAGTTCGCCAATGCGCTGCGCCGGACACCCCAGCGTATTTACACAGCGACGCGCAACCTGGCCCGACTCTTGAACCACCGCCGCGCCACAGACAGGACACACCGCAGGAAATTCAAACTCGCGCGATGCGGGGAATGTTTCCGCAACACCAACGATTTGCGGTATAACATCGCCAGCACGTTGGACGATAATCTTGTCCCCAATTTTCACGCCCAGTCGCGCGATTTCATCCGCATTATGCAATGTTGCCCGCGACACCAGAACGCCACCGATATTGATAGGTTCCAATTCTGCCACCGGGGTCAAGACGCCCGTTCGCCCCACCTGAACCGTGATGTCGCGCAGTGTCGTTATCGCACGCGCGGCAGGGAATTTATAGGCTACTTCCCACCGCGGACTGTTGGCACGGGCGCCCATTTTTTCTTGCAAAGCGATATCATTTACCTTTATTACCAGGCCATCAATATCAAATGGAATTTCATCGCGTATCAACATGGTTCGGTTATACACATCTTGGATTTCATCTAGAGTATGCGCATGATGGGCCCACGCCCGTGTTGTTTTGAATCCCCACGATTCCAATTTATCAAAATATTCACTCTGGGTTTGCCATGTACGGCCCGACAGATCGCCATACGTATATCCAAACGCCGACAGACGCCGCGACGCCGTCACCGCAGGATTCAGTTGACGCAATGACCCTGCCGCCGCATTACGCGGATTGGCAAAAACCTTGTCCCCAGATTCAGTCGCTGCCACATTCAGCGCAATAAAATCTGCACGACGCATATAAACTTCGCCACGAATCTCGATAACTTCGGGATAGTCGCCTGACAGAGTCTGTGGAATATCGGGAATTGTGCGCAAGTTTTCTGTAATATCTTCGCCCAGCACCCCACTGCCCCGCGTCAAACCACGAACCAATCGGCCATTTTCATACCGTGCTGCAAACGACACACCATCAACCTTTAATTCAATAAACAGGTTTTTATCCGCCAATTTGTCGAACCAATCGGCAACATCGCCCGCATTAAATACATCAGAAATCGACAACATTGGCACCACATGCGGGAACGATTTAAACTTTGACGCGACCGCCGCACCAACGTGGCTGGACGCCCCGTTTTTCGCCAATTCTGGGAATTCAGACTCAATCGCCAGCGCACGCGATTTTGCCGCATCGTATGTGGCATCATCTACCACCGGCGCATCATTTTGGTGATACGCGATGTCCCACTCGTTCAGTTTTTGTAATAAATCGGCATGCTCGGCCAATGTAAACAAATCAGGTATCTTACTCATACTCTGATTATAGAAAAATCGTCAATTTCGTGCAACGGAAATTTAAACCTTTAACGCAAAATCCGCCATAGTCTGTGGCGGATTATTTCGTTTTTTGCGGAAAGAATTTTGCAAAATCAGTCCAATCTGTGTGCGTTGCATTCAATATTTTTACCAGTGTCCCAACAGACATCCAATATTGTCGACCATTTGGACCGGTGCGCTTGCTCTTGTTCAGTGCGGTTATATCTATCCCGCTGATACGCGCCATGTGTGAACACGAAATACGACGCGATGCCGCCAAATTATCAATTGCCGACCAGAACATTGCATTGTCTATCATATTCTCTCCATTACAACTAATTTGTTATACGCGTTGCTTTTATTATTACGTATTCTAATTATGATTGAATTCAAGATAAAAATCAATTATTTTTTTACAAAATTATAAAAAAGAAAAACGCCCACAAAATTGTGGGCGCAACCAGACAAATAAAAACTATTTATCGTCCAGTCCTTTTAACAAAATATCTTTTAATTCGTTTGGCATCATACCTGTTGTAGAATATCCGCAGTCAACATGATGAATCTCGCCCGTGACAGCTGATGACAGGTTGCTGAACAAATACACCGCCGCACCAGACACATCGTCCAGCGTCATGTTGCGACGCAATGGTGTCTGTTCCGCATTCAAGCGCAACATCGCCTTGAAACCACCAACGCCCGACGACGCCAGCGTCATAATCGGTCCTGCCGAAATTGCATTAACACGAATATTGTCACGCCCAAGGTCGGACGCCAGATAACGAACACTGCTGTCCAAGGCAGACTTTGCCACGCCCATAACATTATAATTCGGCACGGATTTTTCCCCACCAAAATACGTCAGGGCAACAATGCTGCCCCCATCGGTCATCAATTTTGACGCACGACGAGTTAAGTCAACCAACGAATACACAGAAATATCCATTGTATTCTTGAAGTTCGCGCGAGTTGTATCGACATAGCGACCAGTCAATTCATTTTTATCAGAAAACGCAATCGCGTGCAACATGCCGTCCAAATGCCCCCACTCGCGTTCAATGTTCGCAAACAACGAATCCATCTGTTCATCATTTTGGACATTACATTCCTGGACAAATTTAGCCCCAATCGATTCGGCCAACGGACGCACGCGACGTTCCAGTGCCGGCATCGCGTAAGGCATCGCGATTTCCGCGCCCATTTCATGCGCACGCCGTGCAATTGCCCACGCCATAGACCAATCGTTTGCAACGCCAGTAATCAGAATCTTTTTTCCTTTTAATAACATAATCTTCCCTTTTGTTATTGATATTGGACACGACCAATATAGCACCCCTGTTTTAATAATTCTAGTATGAAATTAAATTTGTATTTCATAATCTATTTTTATATTTTTCACAAACATTTCATCGTGTGACACCAGTAATATGGCACCACGATATTGGTTTAACGCATATTCCAGAATCGCGATACTCTTGATTTCCAGGTTGTTTGTCGGCTCGTCCAGAATCAGTAAATCGGGTTGATTTTCCCCACCCAATATGGCCGCCAATGTCGCCTTTAACAATTCGCCGCCGGATAATATTCCCACCTGTTTCTTTGAACTGTCACCACGGAAACCAAAATTCGCCGCGATTACGTGTGCATCGTGTGAACGGACGCCGGCAATATCCACTATGTTATCAACAACACTTTTGTTTTTGTCCAACAACGACAAATCCTGGTCCAGGTATGCAATTTTGCCAAATATTTTGACCCTGCCCGCGCGTGGCATTAAATTTCCACAGATTATTTTCAGCAATGTGGACTTTCCCGCCCCATTTCGGCCCGTAATGCGAATGCGCTGTCCGCCAAACATGACCAGGTTAAAATTATTCAGCACTGTCGCCGCATCATACCCAAATACCAAGCCAGATATATGCACCAACTCCTTGCTGTAAAAAGGTTTGCTGGGCAATGGAATTTTGATTTTATCATCTTGCATTTGTGTGGACAATGCCTGACGTAATTCCATTTGAGTATTTAATTTTTGTTGAATAATCGCACGCCGCTTGGCCTCGGTTTCCTGACTCTTGCCTTTTAAGGCGTTTGCCGCAATGCGACTGCGCCGTGTGTTGACAATTTCTTTGCGCTGCTTGACCTCGTGATGTTGACGAGTGTTTTGCGCAATATTCATTGTCGCGCCCAGACGACTAATTTCTTTCTGGGCGGCAGTGTATTTGGCAAAAATGTTTTCCTGTTCGGCGCATCGCCCGGCAATCCAAAAATCATAATTTCCGCCCCACACACGTATTCTGCCCTGTCTGATTTCGATAATTCTGTCCACCAGGCGCAACAATTCACGGTCGTGCGAAACAATTACCGCCCCGAACGGATACGATGCTAAATTATTAAAAAATCTGCGTCGCGCTTCCGCGTCCAGATTGTTTGTTGGCTCATCCAACAGCAATATTGCCGCGCCGCTGTCAAACGCGCGTGCCAGTTCGGCACTCTGCCGTTCGCCACCACTTTTTGATGTAGCCGCGTTTATTTGACGCGTCATATACACACTGGCCCCGCGGGAAACCTGGCCACTATCTGGCACAATATCCCCGGCCAATAATTTCAGCACGGTTGTTTTGCCTGCCCCGTTATCACCAACAATGGCGACACGTTCAGAATCAGTGAACACGACTGATACATCGTCCAAAATAATATTGGACGCATCATATGAAAAAGACACATTTGATAACGAAATTGTGGACATGATAAAAACCCTTGAATATTGTAAAGTCACCGCCCGCGCGAACATAATGACACACGGTTTGTTTTATAAAGAATCACAATATTACATACGCACTGGTTTTTATCCTTTTGATTTATGGCGATTCTAGCACACGCCCCCAAAATGTCAATTTTTATATAATTTGCAATAAATGAAAAAACACTTGAAATGCATAAAAAAAATTATAAGATATGCGGGCTATTCGGGCATAGTTCAGTCGGTAGAACAACGGACTGTTAACGGCCAGAGTGGCGTTCCCCCACATCATTACAAACCTGAAAAATTCCGCGAGAATCCGCCACAGTTTTGGCAATGTGTTATATACGATTATATGCTCTAACACCCCACAATACCCCCAACAAATGAATAAAAAGTTATACACGTGTTACATATTTGCAGTTATACATTTGTTATACGGTTCATATATCATGTAAAAATTTGTTGAATTTAGCCTTTTTTATACTAACATAAAGATGTTGAGAGAGATAAATTACAAAAGGACACAAAATGTTGCTACGCAATAATTTATTTCATTTCAACAAACCTGATAATTTCCAAGGAATCCCTACATCTAAATTGATGAAAGATTTGGTTTATGATTTTAATGACCCGTACATCCCTTTTTTCACACCAATAGGAACAAAATTATTTAACAATATAGAAAATATCTTCAGGCAAAACGCCGCGACTGTAGATTGTGACGAGGTTATTATTCCGCAACTAATGACAACCAACCTATTAGCCAGAGGTCAAGAAATTGGCGAATTATTCGGACGAAAAATAATGCACTTATCTGGAAGAATGTCCGATTATCACCTTGTTACATCACCAGAAATGATGTTTATAAACACTTTAAAACGAAACAACATAGATGCTTATTCATTACCAATACACTATTACTTTATTTCTAATTTATTCCGGGATATGCCGGACCCAAAAAATATACTTCGCACAAAGCAATTACGTGTTATCGCCGGAATTTCATTAGACAGGACACAAAATAACAGATTACAAACTGAGGATAAATTATTGAAAGTTTTGCACCAAACATTCACAGACTGTAAAATTCCTTTTCTTTCAGAATATGGGTCAAGCGGATTTACATGCGAATATTTTTATATGAGTTCCAAAGAAACAGAAAATTATATTATTCCAAGCATAGATCCACACAAGAAAACAAAAGCTCTTAGTTTCGCGATGATTTATGATTATGGTAAAGAATGCCCTTTTGATGTGATGCATACCGATCCTTCAACAGGCACACAGAAAAAAACATTCATAACGTCATATGCTATCAGCACTCAACGACTGCTTTACGTAATAATGGATACATTTAAGGACCAAAAAGGGTTTGCACTGCCAATAAACATTCGTCCATATGATGTTGCTATTGTAACAAATGAACAAGGTTTAGAAACAGCGAAAAATATGATGTTGGATATGTCAGACCATGGAATTTCTGCATATATAGATAATATGTTTGGGAAAACACACATAAAACGTTTGGATAATGCCGATTATATCGGGACAGGTTTAAAAGTTGTAGACAGAAACAACATATTTAGTACTTTTGACCGTAACGGTACATTAGTGGCCAAATGTTCTTCGCCTGACGATGTCATAGCCACAGTCAGACAATTTATTGCCACAGAAAAACAAAAATAATAAGATTTATATATGAATATACCAGAAAATCTTTGTAAATACGTTAATATTACAGGACCATATCAAGCAAGATGGCACGATACGCATCTCTCTTTTCCTGATATATATAAGCTAAAAGCTTTGACCCCACAACAATTACAAGACATTGAATCTCACGGTTTATTCAAAGATGACAAACAAAGAACCTGCAGATATATTCCGGGAAGAAAAACACCATTAACGGTTGATGAAGTCATTATGTTAGTAACAGGAAACTTTACTGACCATAAAAACAAAAGACACAATCCAAAAACAGATTACAAGATAAATTGGACAAATGTAGAGAAACGTAAATTACTGGAGGATTTTACTGTTGCAACATTACAACCTGTTCCAAATTTTAAGGTAAAAGATCTGCCCGCCTTTCATAAACATTTTCCGATTCATTTGATACAAAGACTTTCGGAAATGTCTGACATTCAGTTTAATAATATCTTTGAACGCAGATTGTTATGGAATCCGTATTTAATCAATGAACGCTTTGGACATGATTTTATAAAAAACAAAGAATTTGTGCACAACCCGAAAAAATTAAACGATCACAAAAGTTGCTTTGGTTACGATAAAACAACGAAACGCACAATTAGATATAAAGAGTCTGCTTTGGGGTATGATTTTTGGAATCATATTTTTTGGTTGGCTCGCCTTTCTCCTGAAAAATGGGAAAAAATTGATAGATATAACCTGCTAATGTTTTCTACATACGATATGGTTTACTATATGAATCTGGACAACGACATCTTGGAAAAAGTAATTACAAAAGCGATGTTTAGGCATGTTCATTATGCGTTTTCGCAAAATGTTTGGAATGTTACACTAAAATTGAATATTTTAGATGATTTAGCATTACGAAAATATGGCAAATTATACGAAGATATCGCCCATTATAAAAAAGCATCAGAATTAAACGCATTGGCAACAAAGATGTCTCTTGGCTATGGGATTGAATCTGCTGATTGCGTAGAAAGAGATTTAAAATTCAAACCGATTTCCAAAGAAGAATGTTTAAAAATTTTAGACAAATTTGGTGTTTCTTGGACAGAAGAAGAAACAATTGAATCATTAACAACACAATACAAACAACTAGCAAAAAAATACCATCCAGATTGTGACAAATATGAGCAATATTTGGAACAATTCAATCAACTAGCGATTGCAGTAAACACACTAAAGAAACACATATTAAATCAAATGGAAAAATAAAAAATAGCCGGCAATAATCTGCTGTTATTGCCGAATGCAACCAAATTAAACCACAGCGTTTTCTAGAATTGAAAACCGCTTATTTATCATGTCTATTTCTGCCAAGGCACCATACGGAAGATAAAACATTGGATCTGTATGTCCAAAATCCATCTGGGATACAATTGGCATATCACTACGCCCACATTCGCGAGTAATTGTCAACAAAGCATTTTCATAAATTGATAAATTATCACTGCTACCTTTCGCACGCCCCATGATAATTCCAGATATCTTGTTAATAATCCCCTGAGCCGCCAAACTTCGCAACCAATATAAAAACATTTCTTCTGGTGGTAATCCTTCAGATGTTTCCAAGAACAAAATTGCACCATCAAATTCATCTGATTTTGGGAATAATTCTGTTCCAGACAACATTAACAATACTTCAAAACATCCTCCTATCAATTTACCCTGTACTACAGAGTTCCCCTGCAAATAATTTGGACCTGTAAAAGGATGAAGTTTTCTTTTAATCTTTAGATTTTCAGGATATGTCCAATCCAAAAACTCATCCGTCCACCCATCCGTCGCAGGCACAATTTCCCCTATAACATCGGTAGAAAATAAAGTTTTTTTTGTTTGTTCTATCGTATATGGAAACAAGCTGACGTTTTCACCGAACCCAGCCATCACTGTAGGCCCATAAATCGAACTTAGACCCGCCTTGTAACACATAAAATGTATAGCGGTTGGATCAGAATAACCTAAAAATATCTTTGGGTTATTTTTTATAACATTTAAATCTAAATACGGAAACAATCTTATACAATCATCGCCGCCAATAATAGAAATAATCGCTTTAACTTCCGGGTTCTCAAATGCCCACATAAGATCTTTTGCTCGTTCTTCAGGGTGCTCATACAAATAATCAATTGATTTCAACGCATTCGGAGTTTCTATTACTTTCAAACCAAAATTATTTTCTATTTGACTTTTTCCCCACTGATATTGGTGTGGGAACCGACTTGCAGAACCGTACGAACAACTGATTGCTGCAATAGTATCTCCAACATTCAGAGCTTTTGGTTTTATTAAATTGCCCATTTTTCTTACTCCTTTTTTTCATTATACTATAATATTATACATTTTTACTAATTTCAATTACATAACATCCAGTTCCAATTGAGATTGTTCTATCTTCCTCATCCGTGTATTTTTTAAATTCTGTTTTTAATTCCTGTATTACCTGAGACAAAACATCATTTTCTTCACTATTAAAAACCCCTTCCAGATGAAAATTCACAAATGTTTCCAGTGCATTATCTTCATTATCATATTTTATCTTTTTACCTTTTTGGTGATGTATTTGATAAGAAATGATATTATTATTTTTTAAATATTCTAATGCATTTTGAATACATTCCAAAGATAAACTTTGTTGTCCATACCTGTCATAAACTTTAGATTTTTTGGCCCATTGTTTCATCAAAATAGTTTGTTCTTCCGATTGAGAATCAAAATGTATTATGAACATATGACCATTATCAGATAAATTTTCAGTTATAAATTTTTCCAAAACATCTACAATATATTTTTTTCCAAGATTTAAATCAACAAACTTTTCCAACTGTTGATGGACTGAATGTGAAAAACTCCATAAACTAAACACAAAATCAAATTTTTCTGGTGTTTTTTTCATAAAATCTATTGTATCTGAACACATTGTATTGTGTACGTTAAGTTTTTTGCTTGTAAAATTCAACATTTGTGTACTTTTTTGCATTTAATATCTTTTTTAGATTTCGTGGCGTAACATCCGTATAATACACTCTATCGTTGTGCTTATCTACTAATAGAGTTTTATTATTTGTTAAAACATAAATAGGTGCATTTGTAATTTTTAAGAAATTTTCTCTAAATGATCTACGTCCAACTATAATAGCATCGGCAGATTTTATTTCTTTCTGTAATCTTTTTTTGTCTTCGTCAGAAGTCCATGTCCCGACAGAATGGCCATCTTGTAAACTAACCACACCATCCAAACTCGAAACCATAACCAAGGTTATTTTAACAGGCATGCATTAACTCTTCTATTGCTTATTTACCCACATACGATGTACCAACAGCTTTCAAATCCAATGGTTTGGTTGCATCAAATTTAGGCTGTTTTACGATTCTGCACACAAAAAAACCTTCCATTCCATCGTGTGGCAGGACGCGCAAAGCACCTTTTAATTGCGTATCAAACCCCATATCTTGCCATTTCTTTTCACCATGCCGAACATATTTTGAATCAAATTGTAATGGTTGCACAAAAGCATCTGGATGTTTTTGCAAAAATTTTGATATAGGTGCTTCATTTTCTTCCGGGGCATAGGTACAAGTAGAATACACCAAAACACCACCAGGTTTAAGCAAATTAAAACATGCATTTAATGCCTTGGTCTGTAAATGCATATACTTGTTAATTCTGGCAAGCGACCAAAATCGCATTGTGGACGGGACGTTAACATCCATCATTCCTTCGCCAGAACATTGTACATCAAGTAAAATTTTATCAAATTGTTCGTGAATTTCTTTGTCAATGGATTGTACGGGTATACAAGTCAATTTGGTTGTTTTGAATCCTAATAATCTTTGCACTTGCCGAAATGATTCGAGTCTTGTTTTTATTCCGTCATTCGCCCAAATATCTGCTTTGCCATCGGTCAAAGCCGCAATATGGGATGTTTTGCCCCCAGGCGCGGCACAAGCGTCCAAGATTTTATCACCTGCGGTTGGCAGTAATGCAAGCACGGGCAGATAACTGGATGCATTTTGAACATATAAAACACCGCCCTTGACCAAATCAGTATTAAGCAAATCGTATTTAGTATTTTTTACAATAAAAGCGTCCGGATACCAATCCAATGGTGTCAAAACTATTCCAAGTTTGTCCGCTTTTTCAATAACATTATCACGATTGATTTTGCGCAAACGATTTAATCGACAAGTAAACATTTTTGACGGCTGCAAGATTTCGCCAACTTTGTTTTCCGAGACATTTAACAACTGCGCCATACGCCCTCTGAACGAGGTTTTAATTTTTATTATCTTGTTTGCGCTAATCGCATGCTTTGATATTTTGAAATTGTTCAACGTATCGGGTCTAATTTTCATAAAACTTTAAGCCTCTTTTACACAAGAACATTGTACTTACAATATCTCAAAAAGCAAGAATATAATGCGAAATAAAAGCAACAATGTATATTAAAGTTAAAACCATATTACAAATATATAGATACAATTTATTTTATACGATTTTCCATGAACAAAACATAATATCAAGCAGGTCGTATTTGTGTTTTAATGCACGTTTGCATTGTGCTATCATTTTTGTTGCTTGTTTGTCTGTAGCACCTTGTTTTTCAAAGGTGTGGAACTGTAAATCCACTATTCTTTTCTGGATTTCTTCTATATCCATGCCGATTGTTACTTTTTCCTCAATATCCGTTCGGCTTTGAACTTTTTACGAGCATTCAAGACCTTGTGTTCTAACGATTTTATCTGATATTTTAGTGAGTTCTTTTCTTCGTATGCCCACCGATTTGTTTTTTCTATTCCTGCCCTTAGTTGGTCATCTGCATCACGTCTGTCTTTGATTACAATAGACTTGATTTTCTTATCATGAAACATATCCAAGAAATCTCGATATCCTGTATCTTTGAATGGTTCTGTACGTACAATTCCATCAAAAAATGCCCCGAAAGGCGGTTTTTCGGGATCAGATAAAATTTCTTTACCTCCGTTCACAAATTCCTTGACTTGCACGCAGTTTAGGTATATCATACGCCCTGTTATTCGGGCATAGTTCAGTCGGTAGAACAACGGACTGTTAATCCGTATGTCACTGGTTCGAGTCCAGTTGCCCGAGCCAAAAATTAGCCGTAAGCTTTTATGCTTGCGGCATTTTTCTTAATTTAACACTTCAGTATTTACACATACCACGATACACCAAAATACGCCATAAAACACCACTCTGGCTACACAGAATCAATAATGGCAACCCAACCCATGAACAAACCCACCACTTTCGCCACCTCCAACACAAGTTAATGCGAATGGTTGCTTTGTGGAAAAACGAACCACATAAAAAGTTCTAAAACACCTTGATTTTGTTTATAAATTTTTTGTATAGTTTTGCTATCGGAAGGAAAGATGAGAAAACTCAATTTGTTTGAATTATTTTGCGGTGTTGGTGGTTTGAGTCTTGGTTTTGAACAAACTGGGCGGTTTAATGTTGTTGCTGGGTTAGAATGGGATCCGACCATAGCTGCTTCATATGCTAAAAATAATCCAAACGCAAAGGTATTTGTTGGGGATATTTACAAGTTAGACATAAAAGATATTGCAAAACAAATAGATACAAAGATTGATATCATCGTTGGTGGTCCACCATGTCAGGGTTTTTCAACACGAGGGAAGTGTCTTGGTAAGGAAGATGAACGGAACTTTTTATTTAAAGAATTCTTCAGATATACCAAGTTCTTTAATCCAAAGTACTTTGTCATCGAAAACGTCGCTAGCATACTTGGTACTGAAGATGGTTATTTCCTGAAACTCATTTTAGAAGAGGCGCATAAACAGGGATATGCTGTTAATTATGGTATATTGGATGCTAGATATTTTGGCGTGCCGCAAACTAGAAAAAGGGCTGTATTTATAGGTACAAAAAATGGTGAAATTAAGCTGCCTGTTCAAAATTTGAAAACTAAACAGGTTTCTGTCTGGGATGCAATTTCTGATTTGGCATATCTTGAATCAGGTGAAGGTGATTTCGTTTCAGAATATAAGAACGCGGCGCAAAGCAGTTACCAAAAAGATCTTCGCAAAAATAGTAAGAAGTTGTACAATCATGTGGCAACGAAGCATTCGGATGTGGCTGTTTATAGATTGTCTTTAATTCCACCAGAAAAAGGCAAGGAATTTTTACCAAAGGAACATTTAACTAAATCTACATTTGGTGGAACGTGGGGACGTCTCGAAAAAAATAAACCTTCGCCGACTATTGTTACACGGTTTGACACGCCGTCAAATGGTCGTAATAATCACCCCTTTTTGAACAGGTCTATCACGCCACGTGAAGCAGCGCGGATCCAGTCTTTCCCTGATAATTTTGTTTTTTATGGTAACAAGTCGTCAGTCATAAAGCAGATCGGAAATGCGGTGCCACCAAAGCTGGCCAGTGCAATAGCAAAAGAGATAATAAAAGCCGAAGATGAATAAGACCCAAATAGATTTTAGTAGTTTATTTAACAAAGAGACAGTTCAACTTATACACGGTGACTGTTTGGTTGCTATGGCTGATTTAGTTAAAAAAGGTATAAAAGTTGATGCCATTATTACTGATCCACCATATAACATTTCTAAAGAAAATAATTTCAGCACAATGAAATCTGCTAAAAGGCAGGGAGTTGACTTTGGTGAATGGGACAAAGGGTTTGATCTGTTGTCTTGGTTGAACATTGCAGACAAATTACTAAAAGATGGTGGCAATATAGTTATATTCAATAGTTTTTTAAATATAGGGACCATAGCAAAAACATTAGAACAGCATGGATATTCTGTAAAAGACTTGATCAGGTGGATAAAACCCAATCCGATGCCGCGTAATATGTCGAGTCGTTTTGTTTCTGATTATGAATTGGCAATATGGTGCGTCAAAGGCAAAAAGAAATGGACGTTTAACAACAATAGTGGATCATATTTAAGGCCGGAGATTAAATGCCCTGCGCCCAGTGGAAAGGAAAGATTGGGACACCCAACACAAAAGCCTGTTTGTTTGATGGAGTTCCTTGTAAAGACGTTAACGAATCCCAGAGAATTGGTTTTGGACCCGTTTATGGGTAGTGGTAGTACAGGTATTGCGTGTGTTCGTCAAAACAGGCATTTTATTGGTGTAGAATTGGATGAAAAATTTTACAACATGTCATATAAAAGAATTTTTAATGATATTTAGTGGGGATTGTTATGAATATAGATCAATTATTACAAATGCCGATAGAAACTCTTTTTGTAGCATTTTTCAATACCGCCGATGAAAAAGACGGAAATTTTGAAATTCAATCCAGATACAGAAAGACGAAGTTTTTACCTTTGCCAGCAGGTTCGCATAAGGAAACGGCTCAAGCACTGACTCGTAAATATAGAATTGATTTTGTTCAAATAAACGCAGCGACCATAGTAGCAACTGTCACCAATGACAAACATATCTCGCTGGACGATTTTCTGAATGCAGTTTATGAAAAAATTATCGTATTATTGAATAAATTGCCAGCTAATTATCCTTTGGATGAAGAAATCGCTTTAGCAATGTTCTTGTTACGTGGAAGTGCTGATTTTAATCGTAGCCTGTACGCGTTGGACCTGAAAAATCCTACACCACGATATGTGGATAATACTTTCAAAATATTACTATCTTCCAACAATTTGATAGAACGTTTAAATTTGAATTTCAGAGAATTACAACCACAATTTGCAGCTGGCGAAAGAGAGAGAAATACACAAATTAGAATAAATCTGAAATGGTTCTACGACAATGTGATAGTCAGATATCCAAACATCAATAAATATAAAACCGATGTCTTAAAAATAAACAAGAGAAATTTGGGAGAACTTCACGCATATCATATGTTTGAAGAACGATTGATTTTCTATCGTGAAAAGATTCTTGGCAGAGAATTATCCAGGAATGAAATAAACGCATTAAGACAAGATCTTGAATTTCGCGAACCAATTGAAGCGATACACGAAAATAAATTCTCTCTTAGAAACCAAAAAATTGTTGCATTTGCGAGAGAGACCTTTGCGGATGTATGTGTTGGTTGCGGCGATCAATATGATATTAAAGATCGTTCATTCCTTATGCCACGAAACAACAGATATTATTTTGAAGTGAACCACGTTATCGCATATGCCAATGATTCTGATGCGGTTGACGTTCTGGATAATTTAGTAAAATTATGTCCCGTATGCCACAGGGCTTTAACCCCACACAGAGCATTTCCAGATTTGCAACGTCATATTATTGAAAACATGTTAAACTCTCGGCCAGAAGTTAGCAAATTCGTATCATCCATGATGCCCGCTGATTACAGATCACCTGTGGATTATGTGTTTGATTGTTTAAAATAAAAACAAGTGGCACAGAAGCACTAGAAAGCTCCCAAAGGCAGTGCATTAACCCAAGAAGAAGTAATGCATTATGAAAATATTATAACTGTGTTACTTGAAACCGACAGAATTATGAAAGAAATATGATATATGACGACCCAAAAGATTTAGGTATTTGGCTTAGATTCAACAATGCTGTGCGAGCATTATGTACAGCGCCTGGACCACTAGATAAAAAACTATACAGGGCATATTACGACTGCGGAATAGTCCATTTATCTAGCAACCGATTTAAAGATGAATATATATCTAAACAATTAAAATGCATTGAACAAATTGTTGATAAAGGATATCCAAAATTTAATATACCAGATGGTATTTTCATACCTGTCAATAAATTATATCTACATTGGCGTACAGCGACAAAAATGGCCCAAGCAATTTTTGATATTTACGAATATTTAACTAAATTACATATGTCCGAATAAACATATCAAATTTGTCTAGATGATGTAAAAACGTGGTCAAACGACCACGTTTTTTATTTATTTTTTGAAATTTTAATAACTTTGCGACCAAGCGACAAATTCACATATTTTTTATTGTTTAGGAATACAAATCTATTTATAATAAAGGTCGTGATAAAAAAGAGGACAACAA
>OQVO01000256.1_pt1 | contig 17637 bp, 14 predicted proteins | sample 1691511 | NCBI WGS metagenome assembly OQVO01 (sample SAMN03418254, study PRJEB22391) | human gut metagenome | biome: human-gut; feature: organic feature; material: feces | host: Homo sapiens | place: Tanzania | collected 2013-01 | reverse complement strand
TACCTGGTCACATGCCTGCCTGAGAGAAACGTGCGTCGATACGTGTACAACCCTCAAATCCTCGTGTGCAAGCATCATTGTGTACTTGTCTGTATGGGTGTACTCTGCATAAATCTCTGTATGTCCCGAATAATGATGTCCTGCCATATTTATTGCCTCTTTATTTAAGGCATTTGTGACAGTTGCGTCAATCTCGCCGCTCTGCGCAAGCTCTATTACCTTTACGACATACTGAAAAGCAGCCTCTCCACACATCTTTGATACTTTTCCGAATATGTGTCTGTCCATGTTCACAAGGTTCATGTCGTACACATCAATCGTTCCGTACTCAAACTTTGCTTCTTTAATATCGTGAATCGCATGAATCTTTATCTGTCCTTCTTTTCCTGCGATTTTTACTGCCTCTTCCATACATGCGGCATCACCGATAATCACCGGACGACACTGCTTATATATTTCAGGTCTTGATAACGCTTTTACTGAAATCTCAGAACCGTTTCCCGCAGGATCTCCCATTGTAATTCCGATAATTGGCTTTTTCATAGGCCCCTCCTTTATTTTAATACCTTAAGATATATGTTTCTGATATCGTCAAGGCTTAATTCTTTCATATTGTTTACAAGAAGTCTCTGCTGTTTGCTGCCGGCATCAACAAGGAAATCCAGATCCTCCGGCTTAACACCGAATTCCTTTAAATCCGTTGGAATGTTTGTAACCTTTACAATGTCAGCAATCTGATCGATCATGTACTGTGCTTTCTCATCCTCAGATTTTCCTGCAAGCTCAGGGTAAACAGCATCGCAAAGTATTGCAAGTTTCCTGCTGCATGCGTCCTTGTTAAATTCCATAACATGTGCAAAAAGTATGGCATTTGATACACCGTGAGCAATGTGATATTTACCTCCCAGTGGATATGAAAGTGCATGAACTGCTGTTGTTCCGCTTCCTGTAATTGCGACTCCGCCATAGAAGGCTCCGGTCATCATATTGCTTTTTGCTTCCATATTGTCCGGATTGTTATAAGCTTCCCTGATATTGTGAAAAATAAGCTTGGCTCCGGCTACTGCGTAGGTATCGGAAAACGGTGTTGCTTTCTTTGAGGTGAAGCACTCAACCACATGGGCCAATGCATCTACACCTGTTGCTGCCACAATTGATTTTGGAAGCTTTCTGATCATATTTGAATCCAATACCACATAGTCCGGAATCATACTGTCATTTACAATTCCTTTCTTTGACTGTTCCTCCGGAACCGCAACGATTGCATTGCAGGTTGCCTCAGATCCTGTTCCGCAGGTTGTCGGAATCATAACTGTCTTAATCTGTTTCTTTGCAAGTGTCGGATCATTGAGCAGATCTTTTATAGTGTAGTCTGCATCTTTTAATACACAGCAAAGCTTTGCTGCATCCATAACACTTCCCCCACCGATTGCTATGATAAGATCTCCTGATGCGCTCTCCACTTCCTTCATAACTTTTTCAACATCCTGATATGATGGTTCGGAGGCAAGATCATCAAATACCTGATACTCTGTCTTGTTTTCCTCAAGAATATCTGTCAGCAGATCTAAAAGTCCTGTTGCACGAATGCCTTTATCCGTAAAAACTATTACTTTTTTTGCATTCTCTTTTTCTATTACCGCTTTCACATTCTCAATGCTTCCTGCTCCGCCAAAGATACATGACGGAATTTTAATCTGATAACTCATATATTACCTCTCCTTTGTTATATTGTTATTCTTGTGTTTTATTTTTGAACATCTCTTTGAACTTATCATATAATATCTGTTTTTTGTGCCTCGTTCAACGCGTTGTTTTGTTATTTTTGTTCTATATCGATTTTACTTTTTAATTGCCTTAAAGGCTCTATATCATTTTCTGTTTCATGGATCCAATTCCCCAAACGACTATTTAATTCATATCTACTCCGTATAAAATGATTAAACAAGTTTAGCGATTCATTACTAAGAGATTGTAACTGTTTCATCAGTTTACTTATATCAACATGATTAAATATTGCAACCATATTATATGTTCGACTATGATCAGGTAATGCTCCCTCATTAATATCACATAATTTTGCGACATTTGAATCAGTAAGATTCTCTAAAGTAGTAGTCATTACATTCTTTGCACATTTAATCTTTTTATTGTATTCTTCCTCAAACTTTGCAGATAATTCTACTAATCGTTCAAGGCTCACATTTGTTACCAAAGAATTTACACCACGATCATATTCTAAATGAAGGTTGTGTAAATCCTCTTCTTGAGTATAACCAGTAAGATACATAGGCAAAGCTTCACTTATGCGTATAAAGTCAGTTGTGGTAAGTTCTTTTATTTCCTTCGAATCTAGACAAACTATATATGCTAATGCAAAACCTAATTTTCTCATGTCCGGAATAGCATTGTCAGAAATGTCTTGTATCAATTCTTTATAGAATAATATAAACTTACCATTATCCATATTAAATGAATCGCTAATCTGTTCCCAAGAATGACGTTTTATTTCAGGTGAAAAATATTCTTTCCCAACATAATCCTTAATAGAATCACCCATATTAAGTTCTAAGATGACCCTTTCTACCAGTTCCATCTTAAACGTTTTATAATTACTCAAACGCTGGTAAATGTTATTATATCTCTGATGAATGGCTCTTACCTGCGATTTCAAGTTCTCTATTTTTTCTTTGTCAAACTGTTGCCCTTTTATGTCATATCGAATCCAGGCATCAAATAACTGATGATTTTTTCCGCGATACTCACAATAGGATATTATATAAGTCCCCAACACATGAATCATGATATCCTCATAACGGCTATCTCCCAAGAAATCAGTCATAGATTCCTCGAATCGGCTAAAATCCCATAATGCTTGACGCAGAATACGAAGATTATCACATTCCGTCATGGCAAAGAACTTCTCAATCTGCTCTTGATGACCAACAACAAAATCATTTTTGGGTGTCTGATTGACAAAAGTGTCAAGAGCACTATGTATATCCGTCGCTATCTCAAACTCGCGACCAACTAACTTTTCCTTGAATTCGAGCAAATCATGCAGGGTCTTATCATCCAGATATTTCTCCTCACCTACCACAACAACATGACAATCACTATGTTCCACAAAATAGTTTATGAAACCGAGCAGTTGTTTCATCGGTATCTGACATCGTTCCAGATCATCAAAGATAATAAACTTTACACCCTTAACTTCATCTTTATTATCATTCTCAAAAATGGATAGAGAATCCAACGCTCCAGAGAATGATGTTTCACTTTTTCCATCTTTATCTATATCAAGTTCTGTCTTGAAGATTATCTTGCTTGCAATGCGACCGGCAATCTTTAGCATTTTTCCAGCCTTGGTATAGAAGAATGGATTCACGCATCTATCAATGGCTGATTTGATATCTGAGATTTCTCTCATACCAAAGAGTGAAACATATATTGGTTTCAGTTCGATGCTATTTTCATTGGCTGGCAGTTTGTTAGACTTGTCAAACTCTGCAAGCCAATTCTTCACAAAGTAAGTTTTTCCGCATCCCCACTTTCCCCGTAGCAAGACAGCATACTGAGGAGATGGGAGTTTTGCATATTCGTTCAAGAAATCAAAAATCTGATTATTCATGGCTATCGCAATTTTCTATTCTATCCAAGATGTAGGACATTATACAATTCAACTTATTCTTTAGATTAGCTTTCTTATATGAACATCAAAGCTAACCTATACATATTACACCGATTACATTTACCATACCAATAGGAAGTACATTAACAGATTTTACTCCTTTTTAGAAGCTATATAAATAACTATCTTGATTCGTTTATCTTCAGAATCAACGTCATTCTTCAAACATATTTTTGCATAAAATAAATTATCCCATCCAACTTTCAAGAAGGGCAGCATAGATTTGCTATCTTCATCACTAAGTTTTCCAATGCAAAAATTTTCGTTCTTCACTTGGATTATATCATGTGTATCATCATAAGCTAATTGAAAAATATCACCAATTTGAAACTTTTGCCAATTTTCAAGTGCTTCATAATGATACATAGACTCTACAAAACATTCTTTATAATAAGTATCCATACTATTTTATTAAAATTAAGTAATATCATTTGATTCTCTGTTGCAATCTTAATATCCTCTTGTATCAAAACGACGTTCGATTGCCATCTCACGAACTCGGTCCAGCCAATCTATCACTGCTCTTGGGGAATTTGTATGACCTTTCAGTTCGTTTCGCTCCATAGCCAATGCCATTAAAGAATACTCTCGTTCTAGTGACGTAGAGAAAACACCTTGATCATCTGTATTGATAGAGACGGCAATATTATGAGAAGGATATGGGGTATCTATACCATAATTGAAAAAGCGCAAGATAGGATGCTGTTCATATCGATCAATTTCTCCTATCTTATAGTTAGAAGATGGATTACATTCTATAGCTATATGTTTCTTTTCTATCTTGTTCAGTAAGTCTTCCTGTATTTTCTCCAGCAACTCATAGTAATCATCCCTATATATAGAAGGTACTGTAAAAGAATCAACAGAACTGCTTCTATCAGCATATTCCTTAGAATGGTACATGTCATACAATTTTCTTGCATCCTTATTCTGGCAGGCTATTTCTACACCTATATGCTGATTCATGCCAGCATCTATCCATCTTCTCTCCATCCAATCAGACACGTCATTATAATTTTTGAAATCAGTTCCAAACGTTGGTGAATTACCTCGTAACAACCAAGACAGATAGTAGGTGCGTATATTATCTAATTGCTGTAACTCCGGATTCGGTTCAACAAAGTAATGCTCTATCACCGTTTTTTTACTCCAAAGATTATTATCATATAAATCTCGGAAATACTTATGAAACATTATTTCCAGATAACCTAAAAGAGAAATAGAACCTTTCAGTTTGATACACTTATGATGCAACCAAGCCAAATTGTCAAGAATTACTTGTTTAGATTCACAAATCGTATCATATCGTTTGGCATAATAGGCACGAACATCAGTTCCTAATGCAAGGGCATGTCCTAATCTATCTCCATTTCGAAGACCCAAAAAGATGAAAGCCTCTTCTATTGCACGCAAACCATCGGCTACATCCAGGAAATCCTCACCTACATGATAGGTTATATTTAAGTCATATGGACGATTACGTTCTATTGGAAAAACTTCATGACCACGCAAAAATCTAAAGGCTTGAGCAAATACCTCTGGACGAGCAAATATTTCAGAATTGGCAGCATCAATACCAACTACTCGTCCAACAAGTTCTGGATTGGTCTGTTCTTTACGAAATTCATATATAGCAAAAGCTTTCTGCTTTAGTTCCGCCCTGAGCACCCTATGCCTAATGGAAGAATCGTTTTTATAGGACTCATCCCTTTTCTTGATAAAGTGGAAAATGATGGAGCACTTATCCTTATATTCATTTTTCAAAGGGCTATAGATTTCTTCAATAGACTTGCATATTTCATCGGCAGAATTCTTGGGAACTATTCTTGCCTCTATATATCTATTATTGGTGTCATTGACAAATCCCTCTATTGCCGCCTTGTATAGTAAAGGATAGTATTTCTTGAGAATGAACTCAGACTTCAGTTCCTCATAATTCGCAAAATTGGCAAAACCTACTCGCGAATTAAGTTGCAATATCATATGCCTAAAACCATCCTTATAGGAAAGATATGCATAAAACAGTGTAGGGAAGTCTGTATCCTTACAGTCACCTGAATATATATAACGAAAACATTCATACATGAACATTCTTTCCGATGCCATCACAAAATTACTTACAGGATTCTTTTCATAATACTCTACCGGTATATAATCTAAAACATATTCAGGAGCGATTCCCTCTTTCTTTGCTTTGTTTATTGCGGATTCATAACATGGTTTTAAAAAATCTTCAAATGTTGGAACTTTTATATCATCTCGATAATCAGACTTTGGACTATTTAAGAAGGTGGTCAACTCGCTCTTGGATATAATATAATCATGACATTTTACTACTCCTGACAAATAGAATCGTATGATTGAAGCCTTACGAACTTTCTCGTATAGACTAGTATTCCAACTTTGATCTTGGCGACTTTCGGCTACATTTTCAAATACCTTACGCATGCTTAACACATTACCCATCAAACATATCCAACTGAGGTCTACATTATAAGAAGATCCCTTTAAATGCATGTGCAATTCAGCCATTGGTTTATTAAACAGCGCATTCAGTTCTTTACAATCATGCTTCAGATAAGCATTCCAATCAAAGAATTTACGTTTAAATTTATTCACTATATCATGAGAAGCCAAAAAAGAAGTTGTAAAAAGGTCTTCTCCTAATTGCACTGTAAGAAGATGCCATCTAAGGAGTGTGCGATATCTGCATACCGGCTCTCCATCTTTAACGATAAGCATCTTCGTAGAAAAGTATAGTAGCATATTAAAAATAGAGTCACCTTCATAAAACTTGAAAGGCAAACAGCTGGTACTTGGCATTATCCATTTTTGGTTAATCACCTGTCCTATCATTGACAATTGATCGATAGAATAGTGATTATTATCCTCCTGCAGCAACAATTTTATTATGGTTGACTCTCCACATTGAGTATCTAAATGGCTTTTTTCAGCACCTAAAGGTACCATTCCTGCCTCTTTCAGAATAACATCACCACTCATCTGACTAAACATGGCCCTCAATGCCATACTTAAATTTTCCATATCATTCTTAATTTAATAAGCCCTTTAATTCCTCCAGGCTCAAATGACTGCTGGCAGCATTAAACATATCTACCGTCTGCCTTTTTTGCTCCTGGAGCTGCAATACTTTCTCTTCTACGGTATCCTTGCAAATAAAACGGAACACCATCACATTCTGCTTTTGACCGATGCGGTGAGCCCGAGCAAATGCCTGGTCTTCCACTGCAGGATTCCACCAGTCATCCAAAAGAATGACATTATTAGCTGCCGTCAAATTCAAGCCAACTCCACCCGCTTTTATGCTAATAAGAAACACCTTAATATCTTTATCTTTCTGAAATCGCTCGATTGGAGATACTCTATCTCGCGTGTCCCCATATATTTTTTCATAACGTATCTTTCTTTCCCCCAGAACACGCTCCATTTCCTCTAATGCTCCCACAAATTGAGAAAATACCAAGACTTTCCCATGATTATGACTTAACATTTCAATGTAATCAAGAGCCGTCTGAAGTTTTGATGAAATCAATGAGCTTATACCTTTATATATAGTATTAGGAAGCAACTTGGGAGTCACACACATTTGGCGCAACCTCAGCAAACCTTCCAAGGCTATACTTTCAATCCTGCCACTTACCCCACTGGCCAAGGCCTTAAGCACCATCTTATGAACGTTGTCATAAAGATGACGTTCTGCTTTTGTCATTTCTATATAGATTGTCTTTTCTATCAATTCTGGCAAATCTTGCAGAACTTCCCGCTTGCTTCGCCTTAGAATAAAAGGTTTCAGGAACTTGCGAGACATCTCCAGAAAAGCTTCATCACCCTTAGATTGACATTGTTTGCTCAGCATAGCATAAAGATACTGCATTTCAGGCATCAGTAGCATGAAATGTGACCAGATATCATCTATACTATTCTCTATAGGTGTTCCTGTGAGGATGATGTGATGCTGCGCCCTTAAGTTTTTTATTGCTTTATATTTCTTGGTGTCCCGATTTTTAATAATTTGCGCCTCATCTATGACGATGGTATCATATTCCAATCGCTTATAAGCATCAATATTTAAACGCAGGATATCATAAGAAACTATCAATAACCGTTTATGAGCATCAGGTTGATGAAGCTGGATAGCTACATGATTGTTCCATGAGGGTATAAACTTAGCTATTTCATTTTGCCAATTATAGACCAACGACGTTGGAGCAATAACCAAATGAGGCTTGCCTTCCTGATGGTCTAAACTGTATAAATGAGACAAGACTTGAAGTGTCTTTCCCAATCCCATCTCATCTGCCAACAGACAACCATGATGATTCATTCGCATTTCAGCCAGCCAGAATACACCTTTCTGTTGATAGGTACGCAATTTTGCCCTTACGCCACATGCAATGTAGGAAAGGAGTATGGATTTCTCTGAATCTGTTAATGTGCGCTGGGCGCCATAGAGGTGCTCCCAATCAAAGGCAGGCAAACTATCAGACAGTTGTTTTGTTTCCACCTTTGTGATATCCTTTGCCCGAAAAAAGCTGAGTTTACCTTTACTATCAACATAGTTTCTGCCATTCAGATAGTTATTCAGTATCTGCCCTATCACTTCATCCTCAGAAGAGGATGAAGTAGAATCGCTTGTAAACCAATTGATACCTGAAGGATGATGTTTAAGATAAACTTGAGTTATAGGTCCTTTGGTCTTAGCCACCCAAATCTTCCAGCCCCTATCTGCCAATCGAGCCAATGCATCAACATCATATTCCCGGAATGTTAACTCGCCTAATTCCAAATTCAAGCCAGTTTCCAAATCTGCCAAGAGCTTCTTTTCTGCTTCAGAATCACGAAGGAGGAAATGACCAGAAGATGTCAGGTAGGGACATTCATTGTATTTCGGGAAGAATGAAGTCAAGGCTTCCTGATAAGTAAGACGAACCTTGACATTTCTGTTCCAATTTGTTATATTTGTAATATACAACTCACCATTTAAAAGCTGTCCTCTTGAGAGTTTTTGTATACAGGGAACAGGAAGAAGTGGGGAAGATTTTCTAATGCTTCCCTTACCATTCACCTGAACACCACTCCAGGGATTCTCGATTAAAAGAGTCTGCACCTTTTTATCCGACAATACCTTTCCGGATATTCGGAAAGGCTGCTTTACCAAACCCATCTGGTTGAGCAGGGGGAGCAGACATTGAGACTCAGGCACGCAGGCATGAAACAACTCTTCTATATCCACTTTCCTTATGAAAGGAGACATAGATTTCGTATTGCTTCCCAAACAAACCTCAATTCTCAATTCTATATGGGCTGGTGACTTATAAGTCTCGTAGATACAAACAAAGCGATATTGGTTCATTATACATTATAATAAAAGGTAAAACTATCTACCATTTTCTTGATTAATCGTTTCTTAAACTCATCCGTGCAACGTGTCTGAACAAATTTCTGGTTCCAACCTTTGATATGACCTTTGAAATTGAAATGGTCAATACGACAATCTCCGCCACAAATATAGCGCAAGATACAGCCCTTGCAAGGCTCTACATTTTCAACAGCAGTATCATTCAAAACCTGTCTCCCTTTGGTCAGAACATCTTGCAAGCTATCGCGATTTACATTACCAAAACAGTCCACCTCATGAATACGATTGCAGAAATATACATTACCATTGGATGAGATAGATAGGCCTCCGAACCCACAATTCCGTATCATGACATTCGGTTCGTGCCCCTCAATGAAGTTAGCATAGCCAGCTGTAGGATCCACATACCTTTCAATGGCATCTATCTGTTCATAGTAGCGTCTGTTCTCTTCGTCAGAAAAGGTCTTGCCTCTGCCAGGGAGAATTTTCTTGGTCAGTTTGAAGAAAACTTTATCTCCTACCCTTTGCCTTATGCTATCTACAAAATGCTTATACGCATCAGCAGTACTCAGATTTTCCCAAGTGAATGTTGTTGCAACCGAGGTTCTAACATCCGCCATGGCAAATCGGCATACTGTATCTACTACCTTTTGAAAATGATTCTTGCCACGCACCTTAGCATTATCCTGTTCGGTAACACCATCTATGCTGAACTGAATTTCATCAATACAAGTCTTCAGCCTGAGGATTTTCTCTTCTGTCCATAGCAACCCATTGGAAAGGACCGTAACATTCAGCCCAAGCTGATGAGCAAAAGTAACAATCTCCTCGAATCCGTCATACATTGTGGGTTCACCTCCTGTAAAAGTAACAAATTCACCGTCTGCCTGAGAAAAGTCTCTCAAAACCTCCTTCCACTTTTCTACACTTAATTCATGCTCCAACTTGATTCCTGCATTCATGAAACAATGAACACAATGCAAGTTGCAGGCATTGGTAAGATAAACATTCAAGTATTTGGATGCATTGACTACTGTTGCTAATGGAGAATGCCCCACCTGTGCAAAACTTCTGGCATATACTGATGAGAGCACTTTCATGAGGTCAGGCAAAGCATCTTCTTGCTGAGCTTTTTCATATACGCCCCCGATTGTGACTCCAGAAATTAACTGATTCAAATATTTCAGTTGGCTATCATTATGTAAAACTATCCAGTTTCCTGTATCTGCAGACAACACCAACGTTTTATGCTCAAAGGGAATAAGCGAGATGTTTTCTGGAAAACAGAGGATGTCATCAACCTGATAGCTTCCACTTTTTCTTTTCATAAAATATCAAATGATAAGGGAATCTCTGGCGCATGCCACCAGAGTTTCCCTTCGGGATTTTACAGATTAGTTCTGATTAACATCACAACGCTTGAAGCAATACATGGCTCCTACACGCTCTGTGTCAAAAGAAGTCTTCTCTTCCCATGAAAATAAAATTTTCTTTGTTTTCATTTTTAAATCTTTAATTATTAAACAATTATTATTAATTATCTAATTCAACTTCGCAGAAATGAGTAAGCAACCTTACTCCTTCATTAATGTCTACTAAAGATACAATTTCATTTGGCGAATGCATATATCTGCATGGGATACCCATGAAAGCAGTCTTAACACCTGTGCCTGAGATTTGCATGAAGTTGGCATCAGTACCTATTGGGCGGGCAAAAGGCTCTATCTGGTATTTGATATTGTGCTGATGAGCCAAATCAATGAGTTTCCTCCCCATCAACTGATCAATATTAGGTCCCTTTGCTATCACAATGCCATTACCCAGTTTTATTTCTCCGCTTTTCTGCGGAGAGCAAGTGGGATAATCCGTTGCATGGGTAACATCAATTGCAATGCCCTGTTCTGGATTAATTCCAAGGGTTGCTCTTCTTGTACAGAGACTACAAAATATACATCCATAGCAGGCAGCTTGCCGCTGAGCGCCTTAGCAACTTCTATCAAGGTAAGCAGACCCACTTTATCATCTAGAGCCTTAGATGTCCATACCTCATGCTTTAAGCTCAAAGGCTGTGTCTGATAAGTAATATAATCGCCTATTTCAACCATCCTCTCAGCATCCTTCTTATCGTTTGCAGCTATATCTATCCATAAGTCTTCTGCATCATAGTCTTTCGCCTTAGCATCTCTATCCTGAAGATGAATCGGCTTTTTACCTATGATACCAGTAACTATTCCATTCCGGTTATGAATTTCCACCCTTTGTCCAGGCAGGAGATTCGTATCAATGCCCCCTATTTCCTGAAAAGAAAGGAAACCATTGCTATCTATATAGGTGACCATCATCCCCACTTCATCAGCATGGGCTGCCAGCATCAGTTTTTTGTTGCGCTGATTCCCATACTTCAATGCAATGAGATTGCCATAGTTGTCAATCGATAACTCATCTATATAATCTTTTAGGAACATAGCCATCTTTTTAATGATAGCCTGCTCGCAACCAGAAGGACTAGGAGTCATCAATAAATCCTTTAATATATCTTCTTTTGTCATCTCCATCATTCCAAGATTCATCTATTTTGGGGCAGATATCAAGATGCGAGACCTCAGAATATTGCCCAGCAGCCTGCTTTCACCCAATTTTATATTTTATCATCATCGCATATCCTTATCAAGTAATACGACAACTATCAGCAAAGGTACAAAAAATATTTGAAACGAGAAGCATAAATCCCTCTTTTTTTATAAAGATTAATAAATTTCCATCTTATTGAATGCTAAGTAACCATCTATATTTCCATACACCCTCTGAACCGCCTTTATTTAAAGGCGCTTCAAGAGATGTTAAAAATAAAAAATGATTGGATTTAACATTTATTTTTGCATACAGCAAGGCAAAAGTGCCACTTTTTCTGCTGTACAAACAGGCTTGGCAGTAAGACGACTAACTAGCTCCTTGATGTAACACCCAGGAAATAACTTGTTCATATTACAGCTTTCTATGACAGAAAACATGAAGGCATAGTCAAGCGCAGAATCTTCACTGCCGATGTTCAGACAGTTCTTAAGATTCAGCTTGATGTGTCTCATCATTTGTTCTGCCAGGTTGTTAAACAACTCAAGGTTGCCATCCTGCAAAATGGTTTGCATTGCCGACCATTCAGTCTTGATATATTTAAGAGCCTTCTTCGTCAAAGCGCCGTAAACCACCAATACAGCTAACCCACTATTTATCAGTGGGTTAGCTATACCTGCATTTTTGAAAAAAGTTTCGATTTTTTATTCTTTAACTTTAGGCGGCATGCTGAGGGAGCTCAGTATCCTTGCCATCTTCATAACGGCGAACATAGTCACATGGCAAGAACGATTCATCCACTTCCTCGCCAAACAATATGCGAGTAAGCACATCCTCGATATACTCACCAAAATTCACCTTGTTCAATTTACAACTTTCCAACAATCCAAACATAAATGATATGTTCTGGGCTGCAAAATGGCTACCAGTCTGTTGCCAATTACGTCTTCCCATAGCGATATGTCTGAAACATCTCTCTATGGCTATATTGTGCATGTCGATTCGGCCGTCCGAAAGGAATGTTCGGAAGGCATCTTCGTCATCAAGTATGTAATCTACGGCTCTGTGAACCATCTGACCATATTCGTCACCTGCAGCACGCATCTTTTTGAGCATTTCCATGATGCGATCAACGATAGGCTCGCTCCACTCTTTACGGAACTCCAGGCGATGCTCTGGGCTTTGGTCACACTCTTGCAAGAAGACTCGCTCGATATAGAACAAAGCATTGATCAATATCAAAAGCATTTCCATTCTCGAATCTACCAAATAGGCATCCACTAAATAATGGCGAGCGTGGAACCAACAGGCCTGGCGCAACAACTCTTGTCCTTCCAAGTCTTTGACTATAGCTGGATATTGAGGAGCTCTGTCTGCAACGAAACCTACAATGGAAGAATCCTTGAAGATTTTCTCTTCTTGCAACATGTGGTCGCGGGTACCCTCATCATAGAGCATCACACAAAGCTTCTTCTCCAAGGAGAGAGCTGCCTGAACATACTCTATTGTGTATTTCAGAGGGTCATTAGGTGTTTCCCTGCTACGTACCAGCAAACGAGTTGCGTCATTGTTGGTAAACTGAGACTGTCGGATAGCTTCCAGCATCAATGGTTCAAGTCTTTCCCTCAACATCTCCATAATCTGATGCATCCATAAGTTCAAGGAAGACTGAGGTATGTGCGTCTTCATTCCCTTCAACATCTCAAGAATACGATTCTCGCTAAGGTTATAGCAAAACTTTGACTCCAGATAGAATCTTGCAAAACTTGGCATGATAGGATTGCTCTCCAAGATTCTAACCGGATGCTTGCTGCACATTGGATCATTCTTAGGAACATTGAACCGTCCTATCTTGTATTCACGGCAAGTTACCTTAGCTGGAGTATGGAAGAACAGCTGGATGTACCATGTATCCTCACCTGTCACCTTATCCTTTCGATTGATCAGCTTTGACCCTTTAGGGAGATTACTGGTATCGATACCCATCTCTTCCAAAATGGTTGCTGTATATACACGACGGCGACGAGGAGTATTTGATTCAGTATCAGAAGAAGGCTTGGACTTATAGGTCTTTTGCTTCGGAACTCGAACCTTTGGTCTATTCGTTTTCTTCTTTGCAGGATCATCCATACCGTTGCGATCCTTTCCACTGGTTACAGCCATCACATGCTTGACAATAGCAGCGAGACCATTTTCTTCTAACAACGGACAGTTAGGATCTATCTCTCCGTTTAGGAAACGAGTGGCATCGCTGTTACGTTGGAATACTCTACGGTTAATCAGCTCTACCACTTGCTTGGCATCCAACACTGCCTTATCAGCAGCGTCAGCCACTTCCTTCAAGTCATCAATAGTCTTCACTTTCTTTGATAGAACAGATATTCTTTTATTGCTCTCCTCAAGAGCCTTGCGTGCCTCACCCAGCATTTGCTCTGCATTATCGGCACGCATTCTCTCCTTTTCTGCCTTGGCATTTGCAGTCTTGGCTTCAGACTCTGCATCTTTGATTTTATCCAAGGCATTATCACGCTCCTTTTTCATCAAGGCCAGCTTAGCTTCATATTCCTTACGAGTCTCAGCCTCTATCGCCTTGTTTTCACACTCCAAGAAACTGACATACTCGTCACGGCCAACCAGTTTATTGGTCAACCTAACATTCTCCATGCGTAAAATTTGGAGTTCTAACTGTATGTTGTCTCTTGTACTCATGTATACAAAGGTACTGAAAATCAACGAGAAACGCAAATATTTATGGTTAAATATTGTATATAATATATTGATTTACAATTAGTTATATACTACTTTTATTTGTTCTTAGAAGCTCGCATTTTCGCTAGGATTCGCTGTCTCTCCATCTCCGGGAAGTTTGGAGCAGAAATCAACTTTAGCACCTCTGCTTCAACTTTGGAAGCACGATTGCTATACTCTTCCGCCTTACGCCTACAGGCTTCAGCTTCTGCATTAGCATTGGCTATACGAGCATTGGCGACTGCAATCTCAGTCTCCAATGCTGCTATTTCATCTTGTATGTTCATATCTTTATTTTCGTCTGAACTGACGTTGACATTAGAAGTATCAAAGTTTGCTTTGATAACTCATGGGTTATTTTACACTCCTCAAACTCAGGCTTAAGGAACTTACCATCAGTAAACCATTTCGAGCAGAGTAACCATCCATTTATATCATAGTGCAAGATTTTAACCTTGCGATAATCCTTTGAGTAAAATACAAATGCTTCATTGTAGTTTCGAGGATTATGTCCCATGACATCACGCACTATTGAAGCCAGACCATCATAGCCTTTACGCATGTCTGTAGGAGTGGACTTCATAAAAAACTTGGTTTTACTGGAAAAGTATATCATGCCTGTGACATTTTATGCAGCAATTCTGCCACGACAAACATACTGTTGCTCTTTAACTCTATCTGTTCTCCATCAGGAGATTTCAGAATCAAGGTCTCCACTTGCCAGGTTGCTGGCTTTGGTGCATCATCCTTTATTGTAATAGGAATAAAAGCATCTTGCGATGGCTCCTGCTGTTTCTCCTGTAAAGGATAGTTCTTCTTGTACTGGATAAGCCAGTCATAATCGACAGCTTCATCTTTACAATACTTACGCAGGCTACGCCCCCTTTCGGTTCTGGTTGTAGTCTTGCATCACCTTTTCAAAATATTCTTTGCTTTCCATTTTATATGAATTTTAAAACGGCAGCAAAGATAATATTTTTCATTCAACCCCCCTTACGCTGTATTGGTGGTTTACCGACAAAGTTACACCATCTTCGTCAAATCACCAAATTCGTTTTTGGACGCTTACTACTCCGACAGATACCTAACTATCCAAGGTTTCAACTCTGGAATATCAACTTCTATCGTGTCCCAAAGGCTTTCGGGATCTATTGTATAATAACCATGCACAAGGACATGTCGCATTCGTTCTATCTGACGCCAATTTACATCAGAATGAGAATCACGAAATTCTGTTGAAAGCATATAGACAGCCTCGCCTATTACTTCCACCAATTTGGTAAAGCCATAAAAGATGAGCTTATTCTTCTTGATATCTTCAAAAGTATATTGAGCATGAAACTCCTCTATACTTTCTATCGCTTCAAGAATATGCTCTAACCTTCCCCTATCTCTAACTTTTTCTCTCATAAATCAAAAATTTATCTTGGTTGGCTGTTTCTTGAGCAAACGGGAGGAGACGATTAGCCTCTACTATATCCACCTTGCGATGAAGCAAGTCTTCCAAATTCAACATAATACCTGCTATTTTCATCAGAGAAATTCGATTATGCTGACGATCATACTCTACAAGAATGTCTATGTCACTATCAGTAGTTTCTTCTCCTCGTGAGCATGAACCAAAGAGCCAAGCCTTTGTTATTGGCTGGCTAACAAAGAAATCTTGAATCTTTGGAATCATATCTTGTACATTCTTACTTATCATAACAGCGTATTTTTTTTGTTTTTAATGGAGCTTATACTCCATTTCTCTGTTCATTGTGCAAATATAAGGGTTTTCTGTGAAACTACCAAATTTTTGGTGGAGTTTTTGCTTCATATGTAAGCGGTCACTTGTAACCATCTATATGTATATCACCAATACAGCGTCCTAACTATTTATCAATGGGTTAGGTATATCAGTATTTTCATTAAGCCACCAAAATTAGATTGGATACTTACAGATCATACATCATTTCAATAACCCCAGATATTGGCTGCCATTAGCATGTTTGCTTTTGTATCTACTGTTACAACCGTATCAAATAATCCGGTCAGTAATGGTGGTTCTGTTCTTGTCGTTATCATAAATTTTTCGACTCCCCTGTCCCCCTCTTGCGAAGAGGGGGTCCTTAACCCACTCCCAAGCCCTCGCCCTTTCCAAAAGGGCAAGGGATGTAACCGCTCCTCCTCGTCGCTCTTAACCGCTGCGCTTTAAGGTTGGCGGGGCATCAGAGCCCTCGCCAGGTTTCTTATGCGGGATGGGACCGCAGGGTGAAGACTTGCTGAAACTGTTGGGCGGGATGGGACCGCAGGGAGCTATATCTGGTTTTCAAGTTCATCCACTACATCGGCGCTCAGGGTTTGAGGGACTGTGGCTACACTCGCCATGATGCGTAACAGGGAGTCTTTTAAGAGTTGCTCCTCTTCCTTTACCGCGTTGCCCACAAATTTCAATATGTTTTACTATATAATATAATAAGGTATATGAAGCTAAAAGCAACTTATACTCGCCGTATCTTGGCGATGATGTATTTCCCCGACTGCGAACCAGCATGCTCTGTTGAGGATGTGCTTTAAGGAACTCTCATGATGCGCATGCTAATGAGACACCAAGTAGATTAGTTGGTTATTTCACCGTCTTATCAATCATCCTCGTTTGTTTGAGAAATGAGGGGAACTTGAAGTATGTCCAAGATTCCTGTTCCTGCAACTCAACCATTCCTTTGCGCAGATGGCTTACCAACGAGGGACAACTCTTCTTGCTGAGGTGATGAATGATTTCATCAAACAGCTCGGTGAAAGTGTAGTCTGGATTGAATGTATCTGTGATATAATTATATAACTCGTCTTGAGCAAAATGGGAAGAAAAGACCAAGGAGGCGGAAAGGAACTTGAAAACGGCATCTGCCAGTTCTCCATTTTCTAAATACTCCTCTATGGTTTTTCTTGCCTTTGCCAAAGCTTCTGAAATATTGTTTATGTCGAGTCTGCCGTCAGCCTTTACAAAAGCCTCTTCCGTTTTTGAATCATGAGTGATTACGGATGGGAGGTCAATGACTGGCACCTTATGGAGCAGGACGTAACGCTGGAGCAACTGTCGCCAAACCAACATGCGTGCTCCTTGCCACATTTCCACAGCTGCTGCTACAAGAATGTTAAATGTGGAGTGTTGAATGTTGAATGTTGAGTGTTGAATGTTGAATGCTTTGGCAACTGCCTTTGCCATTGCATTTATATCATTCGTATAGTCGATGTCTGTCTCTAT
>OQVO01000253.1_pt1 | contig 17684 bp, 16 predicted proteins | sample 1691511 | NCBI WGS metagenome assembly OQVO01 (sample SAMN03418254, study PRJEB22391) | human gut metagenome | biome: human-gut; feature: organic feature; material: feces | host: Homo sapiens | place: Tanzania | collected 2013-01 | reverse complement strand
AGAACGTCATATACACGCCCTTGTTCCTCTCGATCTCAGACAGGTTAATTACCGAAACATAGAAAAGAAACGCTGTCATTCCGAATGAATACTGCTTGCCGAGGTCGCACTGATAATAGTAGTCCGAAAGGAAGTTTATCAATAACGGGCAAACAAGAATGAGCCTTGAGAATTTTTTTGTCGCAAAAGGAAGCATTGCCAGCGGCAGGAAAAGCTGTAAGAAATAAATTATCTTTATGCTCTCGTTGTTTGTGCTTCTGAAAAGCTCGTTGATGACAAGCTCGGGCGTTTTAAACACCGTCTTCAATCAATCTCTCGGAAATGAAAGAGAGGAAGGGCGGATTCCTCGCGTTTTCCGCCGCAATTGTCAGCATTGTTATGATGCTTTCATTGATGTATCCGAGGCTGACAGGATATGCGCTGACCTATCGTGTCGGCAAAGCTAACTACGATCGGATCACCGAGGTGATTGAGGAGATCCCCGATGATGCAAGCGTGACGGCTTCAACGTTTTTTGTCCCGAAACTGTCTCAGCGAAAGGTTATCTATGAGCAGTATTATCATAAGACTGTCGATACCGATTACCTTGTGCTTGACCTCAGAGGCTCAAATTCAACCAAAATTGCCGAAATCGAGCAGCCCTATATCGATGCAGGGTATAAAATGATTGTCAACGACGAGGGGCTCATAAGAGTTTACGAAAAAAATTAAAATCCTGACAAAAAACACCCACAGACCTTCAAAATCTGTGGGTGTTCGTGCATCTTAAATTATTTTCTCAAGGGTTCGGTGTGCCAAATGTCACGTGCATATTCTTTGATCGCTCTGTCGCAGGCAAAACGACCTGCTCCGGCAATATTCATAAGCGACATTCTGTTCCACGTCTCTCTGTCGGCGAAGAGCTTTTCTGCTTTAGCCTGAGCCGCCTTGTAGTCCGCGAAATCGGCAAGAACCATATACGGATCGTGATGAGTGATCGTAGCGCCGATCTCGGGGAATACCTTGCCGTTAATTCCTCCGTTGATGAAATCGACAACCTTGCGGATATCGGCATTGTTCTGATAGTAATTCATCGGATTGTAGCCGACACGCTTGAGCTCGTTCACCTCGGGGGTGCTCATACCGAAGATTATGATGTTGTCATCGCCGACTGCCTCGTGAATCTCAACGTTTGCACCGTCCATTGTGCCGAGTGTAATTGCTCCGTTGATCATCAGCTTCATATTGCCGGTGCCGCTTGCCTCGGTTCCCGAGAGGGAAATCTGCTCGCTGATGTCGGCGGCGGGCATAAGGTTCTCGGCCATTGTGACGTTGTAGTCCTCAAGATATACGACCTTGAGTCTGCCTCTGACGTCGGGATCATTGTTGATAAGATCGCCGAGTGAGCAGATGAAGCTGATAATTTTCTTAGCCATAAAGTAGCCGGGAGCTGCCTTTGCGGCGAAAATATATGTGTGAGGAGTAAAATCTCCGTCCGGATTTTCCTTGATTGCAAGGTACTTTGAAAGGATGTGGAATGCGTTGAGGTGCTGACGTTTGTATTCGTGCAGTCTCTTGACCTGAACATCAAAGATCGACGTGGGATCAAGCTCAACTCCGTTTGATTTCTTGACAAGCTCGGCAAGTCTTTCCTTGTTAAGGAGCTTGATTTTTTCAATCTTCTTGAGAACCTCGGCGTCGGTTGCATAGGGCTTGAGCTTTTCAAGCTCGTCGCCGTTGTAAACAAAGCCGTTGCCGATAAGGCCTGTAATGAGCTTCGTCAGCTCGGGGTTCGACTGGCAGAGCCAGCGGCGGTGAGCAATACCGTTTGTGACATTTGTGAACTTGTCGGGAGTGAGCGAATAGAAATCCTTGAAAACGCTCTCCTTGAGAATTTCCGAGTGAAGAGCGGAAACGCCGTTCACGCAGTGCGAGCCTGCAACGGACATATTCGCCATTCTGACAATTCCGTTTGATACGATTGCCATACGCTCAACCTTATCGGCGTCACCCGTAGCGTTCCAGACATAGCTGCGGAAGCGATTGTCGATCTCCTTTGTGATCTCATAAATTCTCGGAAGAAGTCTCTTGAAGAGATCCTCGGGCCAGCACTCGAGAGCCTCAGCCATAACGGTGTGATTTGTATATGCGACAGTGTCCGTAACGATCTTCCAAGCCTCGTCCCAACCGTAGCCGCAGTCGTCAAGGAGAATTCTCATAAGCTCAGGAATTGCGAGCGTCGGATGAGTGTCGTTAATATGGATTGCTATTTTATCGGCAAGATTTTCAACCGTACCGTAAACTCTCAGGTGATTGTTGATGATATCCTGAATCGAAGCGGAAACAAGGAAATACTGCTGGCGAAGTCTGAGACTCTTTCCCTCGGGATGATTGTCGGAGGGATAGAGAACCTTACTGATAACCTCCGCCATTGCATTCTGCTCCATTGCACGCATATAATCGCCCTGATTGAACATATCCATATCAAGGCCCGGGGCCTTTGCGCTCCAAAGACGGAGAACGCTGATGCCCTTGCCATCCTTGCCGGAAACATACATATCGTAGGGGATTGCCTGTACCTTGTTGCAGTCACGCTGTTCAACGTGGTGGTACTGATTGTCCCAGCTCTCGTCAACCCAGCCCTCAAAGAGAACATCAACGGCCTCCTCCTCACGGGGAACAAGCCAAACGTCACCGCCGGGGAGCCAGAAATCGGGGAGTTCGGTCTGCCAGCCGTCGACGAGCTTCTGCTTGAAAATACCGTATTCGTAAAGAATCGAATAGCCCTTTGCAAAATATCCCTGACTTGCAAGGCCGTCAAGGTAGCAGGCTGCAAGTCTGCCGAGACCGCCGTTGCCGAGACCTGCATCCGGCTCGCAGTCATAAAGCTTGTCGAGCTTTATACCGAAATCCTTGAGTGCGGATTCCATTGTTTTTGTGAGATTGAGATTGTAAAGGTTGTTCTTGAGTGAACGACCCATGAGAAATTCCATGCAAAGGTAGTAGATCTTCTTTGAATCCGATTTCTTCGCCTCGTTGTGGAATTCCTTTCTGCCCTGCATCATCATATCACGAAGAATAAGGGCGATCGCTTTATAATAATGCTCATAGGTAGCTTCCTCGGGTGAAACGCCGTAGAAATGTGAGAGCTTATTGACGATAAGCTCCTTTGCTTCCTTTTTTGTAAGTTTATAGTTCATAAAAAGCCTCCAATACTTTATCCGATTTTATTTTATACCATTTTCCGAAAAATTACAACACTTTATTTGAACTTGTCTATACGAATTTATACCTCGTATTTTATGCAATTAAACGAAAAATTACTATTAATATAGCATAACAGAACAATAAATATAAAAAGTCACCAAAAATAACCGTAATTTACCTTACAAATGAAAGTAGTCGTCGCCCGAAAAGCATATTTATTGACAAAAAAATATTAAAAAACCCTTTATCGAAAAAGATTTTTATAGTATAATGATATTATAATCTTAATATTTGCGAAGTTATGCGCAATTATTCTGCGGAGGTATGGTTATGGGAAAAAACAAAGTCAGGCTCACGATCGGAGGTCTGGATTATTATATCACGACCGATGAGGATATCGCCTATATGAAAAATCTCGGTGAGGATCTTGACGATGAGATTACGGGTCTGATTCACGATCATCCGAGGCTTTCTCAGGTACAGGCGGCTGTTCTCAGCGCCCTTGACTATGCCGACAGACTTAAACAAGCGGAAAAATCAAATGACTTTTTGAAATCACAGATTCAGATGTATATGGAGGATGCCGCCAAGGCAAAGACCGAGGCAGAGATGGCTCGCCGTGAGGCTGAGCGTATGACAAGGGATCTCAGAAGTATACGCCGTACACTTGAAGAAAAGGAAATGTTATGATAAAACCTGAAATTCTTGCGCCTGCCGGTTCGCCCCAGGCGCTTATTGCAGCAGTTCGCAGCGGAGCGGATGCCGTTTATCTCGGCGTGAAGAGCCTTAATGCACGCCGAGGTGCGGAAAATTTTGACAGCGAACAGCTTAAAGAGGCGGTAGCCTACTGCCATAAGCACAATGTTAAGGTGCATCTTACCTTGAATACACTCGTCTCGGACGGCGAGCTTGAAACCGCTCAGGAGACGGTGCGCCTTGCCTGCGAATCGGGCGTCGACGCAATCATCGTTCAGGATATCGGCCTTGCCGGGCTCATTCACCGTACCGCACCCGATATGCCGCTTCATGCATCGACCCAGATGTCTGTTCAGACTGCGGCAGGTCTCAAAAGACTGAAAAAGCTCGGATTCACCCGTGCCGTTCTTCCACGTGAAATGTCAAAGGAAGAAATCAAAAAGCTGTGTGAAAGTTCACCAATTGAGCTTGAATGTTTTGTTCACGGAGCGTTGTGTATGTGCGTTTCGGGTCAATGCCTTTTCAGTGCGGTTCTCGGCTCGAGAAGCGGAAACAGGGGCGCTTGCGCTCAGCCGTGCCGCCTGCCGTTCTCCGTTGAAAACGGAACGGGACACGATCTCAGTCTCAAGGATCTTTCCTTGATAGATTATATTAACGAAATGACGGAAATGGGCGTGTGCTCGTTTAAAATTGAGGGCAGAATGAAGCGTCCGGAATACGTTGCCGCAGCGGTCAAGGCTTGCCGCAACAGCGTGGACGGTGTGACGGATAATGCGCTCAGGGATGACCTGCGATCGGTTTTCTCCCGTTCGGGTTTCACGGACGGCTATTACAGGAACAGACTCGGCTATGATATGTTCGGAATCCGCCGCAAGGATGATGTCACCGCCGCTTCGGGCGTTCTCAAAAAACTCGAAAAGCTCTATGAAAAGGAAAAGGCGGATACAAGAATTGACTTTGCCTTTACCTCCGTAAGAGGTGAGCCGATATCGCTTGCCGCACGTGCAGGCTCAAAGAACGCTTTCGCCGAGGGAGAAATTCCGCAGGATGCGATGAACAAAGCCACAACGGCGGATTCGGTGAAGAAGCAGCTTTCAAAGGTCGGCGGAACAAGATTTGTCTGCGGCGATATTGATATCGAGCTTGATGACGGGCTCTTTATTCCTGCTTCGGAAATTAACAGGCTGCGCCGTGAGGTTATCGAAAAGCTCGATGAGGATAAAACACCGGAGATCGGCTTTACACCCGAATATGTCAAGATCAGTCCGCACGTTCCGAACAGGAAACGGTTGATCTGTCGTTTTTCCGACATAGAAAGTATACCCGAAAATTGGGATTATATTGAGCAGGTGATTGTACCGCTCGGCGATGAGCGAAAAGTAAAAAAATCGCTCAGAGTCAGCGTTGAGGTGCCGAGAGGGATTTTCTCATCCGATGAAAAAATCCTTGAAAAACTTAAAAGCGCGAAGGATTACGGTATTACCGAGGCTTGGGCAGGAACTCTCGACGGAATAGTCCTGATTCAAAAGGCAGGGCTGAAGGCAAACGCCTTCCTCGGTTCCAATGTGTTCAATTCTCTTTCGGTTGAAACGCTTGAAAATATGGGCGTGAACCGTATTCTGCTTTCCCCGGAGCTGACATTGGCTCAGGCTCAGGCAATCGGCGGAAATGCGCCGAGGGGAGTTTTTGCTTACGGTAGGCTTCCCCTGATGCTGACAAGAAACTGTCCGCAAAAAAACGGCAAATCGTGTGCAGAATGTAAGCGCACGGGCAAGCTGACCGACCGCAGAGGAATTGAATTTCCGATTGACTGCCATTCGGGCTGCAGTGAGATTCTCAACAGTGTACCCGTCTATATGGCGGACAGACTTTCGGAGATCAGAAATATGGACTTTATGCTCCTGTACTTCACAAACGAGGGCAAAGAAAAAACTTCACTCGTGATTCAGGACTATATCAAAGGTACAAAGAAGCCGCACGGAGAGTTCACAAGAGGACTCCTTTACAGGGGCGTTGAATAAACAAAATATAGGCAACAACAATGCCGCAGGAATTAACCCACGGCATTGATTTTTTTATTTCTTTTTCTTAAACGACAGCTTCGGGAGCTTGATTTTCGGATCCGAGGATACCTCATCATTAAACGCATCGCTCTTTTTCCAGATATGAATGATGCCCTCGTCATTGAGAAGTTTAATGATAATTATAAGAATCGGGACAAGGAAGATACCGATAACTCCGAATAGCTGAGAACCGATATACATTCCCATAAGTGTGACGAAAGGCGGCAGATCAACCGTCCCTCCGACAATCTTCGGCTCGATAATCTGTCTGACAATATAGATTATTGCATAAACTACAAACAAGCCGATTGCAAGCCCGAGCTTGCCGGTTATGAGACTGTATATTGCCCACGGAACCATAAACGTACCTGTGCCGATGACTGGAAGAATGTCAAGCACGGCAATTATCAGCGAAAGCGCAATAATGTTTCCGTCCTTGTAAATTCCGATAAGCGTAAGGAAATTCAATCCTATAAAAATCTCAATACCCGTTATGCAAATGATAAGAATATAGGATTTAATGAGCTTGCCGAGCGATTTGAATACAATTCGCTTTGTTGCCGAGAGCTTCTTTTCGTTTTCGGGAGAGATCTGACCTTTAATGAATTTTACAAGTCGGTCATAGTCAACTGCCATAAAGCACGAAGAGACTATTGTGATCATAACCGCAACAAAAGCGGACGGAATCTGCTTTGCCGTGCTCCAAAGTCCGCTGAGCGGAGTAGAAAGGCTGGAAAGTGAGAACTTTTCTCCGTTTGACGCTTTATCCATAATAAAGCCGGCAATTTCGGTAGCGCTCTTCTCTTTGAGAGCTTCAAAGAACGGAACCATCGACTTGGTCGCCTTTTCCTCAAGCGAATCGGGCAGGAATCCGATCGTATTAAGCGACCAGTTTTTGATATTCTCAATCAGCGTCGGTATATCTGTCAGCTTGCCTTGAATGAAGGCGATAAGACTCTTGATTCCGTCAACCAGCTTAACGCCGATCAGTGAAATCAGGGCAACAACAATAAGATACACCAGCAAAACGAGGATGGTAGCGGTTATACCCTTTTTGATTTTTGTCTTTCGTGTCAGGAAGTTAGTCGGTCTCTGCACGATTATGGCAATGAAAAAGGCAACCATAAACGGCAAAAACATCGAGAAACAGTATTTCAAAAACAGGTATGTCAATCCGAGTACGATGGCGTAATAAACTATGTTGATAATTTTTTTACGTCTGAATTCGGCTTTATCCATAAGCGTTATCACTCCCGATTTGTTAACTTAATGCTCTGTACTGAATATATTATACCATAAAAGAGGATAATGCAAATAAAAATTGAAAAAATTTCAAAAAAGACTTTATTATTTGACACTTTTATGATAAACTAAATTGATTATTGCTCAATAAACAGGGAGTTGAAAACAATGGACATAGCTGTACTTGGCTACGGTGTCGTCGGATCGGGCGTTGCGGAGGTAGTTTCTCTTAATTCCGAGAAAATTGCCGGTAAGCTCGGCGGAGAAAAGTTGAATGTAAAATATATTCTCGATCTCCGTAAATTTCCCGGCGACAAGAATGAGGACAAGATAATTGACGATTTCAATATTATTCTCAACGACAGCGGCGTTAAAATCGTTGCCGAGGCGATGGGCGGACTTCACCCCGCATTTGAATTCGTTTCCTCCTGTCTCAAAGCAGGAAAATCCGTTGTCACATCAAATAAGGAGCTCGTTGCCGAAAAAGGCGACATCCTGCTTGAGACGGCAAAGGAAAACAATGTTAACTTTATGTTTGAGGCGAGCGTCGGCGGTGGAATTCCGGTTCTGCGCCCGATTATTCAGTGTCTTGCCGCAAATGAAATAACCGAGGTTGCCGGCATACTCAACGGTACGACGAATTTCATTCTTTCAAAGATGATTTTTGATTCAATGAGCTTTGAGGACGCTCTCAAGCTGGCTCAGGAAAACGGCTATGCCGAGAAGGATCCGACTGCGGATATCGAGGGCTTTGACGCCTGCCGTAAGATCTGCATTCTTGCCGCTCTTTGCTTCGGAAAGCACATTTATCCGAAATCGGTTTATACCGAGGGTATCACAAAGATAACCCTTGAGGACGTTGAGTACGCACGCTCGTGGGGCGGCGTAATAAAGCTGCTCGGCAGAGCGAAAAAAACCGGCGACAGGGCTTCCGCAATTGTTTCGCCTGCATTTGTTAAGAATTCAAGCATTCTTTCCGGAGTCAACGGAGTTTATAACACCGTTCTTGTCCGTGGAAACGCAGTCGGCGACGTTGCCTTTTACGGTCAGGGTGCCGGCAAAATGGCTACGGCAAGCGCAGTTGTTGCCGATATCATTGACTGTGCGCAGCACATCGGACGCAATAAGGGCATAAGCTGGGATAAGGAAACCGACGGATTTCTCGTCGATCACAACGATGTTGAAACCGCTCTTTATGTTCGTGCAACAGGCTGCAAGACCTGCGCAATTAAAAAGGCAAAAGCGGCTTTCGGCGATATAACGGTTCTTTCAAGGGAGAATGCACCCGAGGATGAGTTTGCATTTGTTACGCCGGAGGATAAAGAGGGCACACTCAAAGAAAAGCTCGGCGGTCTTGACGGAATAAATGTTATCTCAACAATCAGAGTAGTTAATTATTAATAAAAGTGGTGAATAGATATGGGACTTATTGTTCAGAAATTCGGCGGCAGTTCGGTCGCTAACACAGAGCGTGTTATGAACGTTGCGAAGATCGTAACGGACACCTACAAGAAAGGAAACGATGTTGTTGTTGTTGTTTCCGCTCAGGGCGATACAACGGATGACCTTATCGCAAAGGCTAAGGAAATAAGCCATCACAACTCAAAGAGAGAAATGGATATGCTCATGGCGGCAGGCGAGCAGATTTCGATCGCCCTGCTCGCAATGGCTATTGAGGAGCTCGGATGCCCCGCAATTTCACTCCTCGGCTGGCAGGCAGGCTTCCGCACAGATTCCGTTTATTCGGCGGCAAGAATCAAAAAGGTTGAGACGGACCGTATGAGAACCGAGCTTGACAACCGCAAGATCGTAGTTGTCGCAGGCTTCCAGGGGCTCAACAAGTACCAGGATATGACAACCCTCGGCCGCGGCGGCTCGGACACAAGCGCAGTTGCAATTGCTGCCGCTCTCAACGCCGACAGATGTCAGATCTTTACCGACGTTGACGGTGTTTATACTGCCGATCCCCGTAAGGTAAAGGGCGCACGCAGACTCCAGGAAATCACATACGACGAGATGCTTGAGCTTGCAACGCTCGGCGCACAGGTTCTCAACAACCGCTCGGTTGAAATGGCAAAGAAATATAATGTTGAGCTTGAGGTTATTTCAAGCCTTAACCCGATTCCGGGAACAATCGTAAAGGAGACCACTAAAATGGAAAAGATGTTAGTCAGAGGCGTAACAAAGGACAAGGACGTATCAAAGATTTCTATCGTAGGCGTTGAGGATGTTCCGGGAATCGCATTCAAGGTTTTCTCACAGCTTGCTAAAAACAACATAAATGTTGATATTATTCTCCAGTCTGTCGGCAGAGATAATACAAAGGATATTGTTTTCACCGTAAGTATGGCAAATGAGGAAGAGGCTGTTGAGTGCATCAAGGCTCTTCCGTTCATCGGCGACGCAAAGGTATTCAGCGACAACACCGTTGCCAAGGTTTCCGTTGTCGGCGCAGGTATGGAAACACATCCGGGTACAGCTTCAAAGATGTTTGAGGCTCTCTACGGCAAGGGAATCAATATTCAGACGATTTCAACAAGTGAGATCAAAATCTCCGTACTTATCGACGAGAAGGACGCTGACAAGGCTGTTTCCGCAGTTCACGACGCTTTCTTCGGCAACGACTGATATTTTTTGGCAAAAAAAGTCCGAAAAAATTTCAAAAAAGAACAGCACTACAAACTTGTTGAAATAATGTGGATTTGTTCATATTCTTGTGCTATACTTTTCTCAAAGGCACAGAATGGCAGATATAAATTCGTGGGAGAAAAAATATGAAGAAGCATAGAAAATGTAAAAAGATAATAGCTTTTGTAACAGTGTTGTTTATAGCATTTGTTGCAGTAATTGGGCTACACAAAACAGGGATTTATCGTTTTGATTTCTTAAAGGACATCTATAAAAAAATTGATTTTCAACTAAGTACGAATGAGCTTAACATTCCGCAGGACGCTCTTTCATTTTCTGTTTATGATATTGAACAGGAGGAATATTTATTTTACGAGGGCGATAGCCAGTTGCCCACTGTCGCAAGTTTGGCAAAACTATTTGCCATTGATTATGCTTTGGGAAAAGTAGATTTGGAAGATATTGTTGAAGTAAATCAAGAGGTATTAGAACTTGTTCCGGCGGGTTCATCTTTAGCAAATCTGTATGCTGGGGAATACACAGTTAAACAAATCATGGAGGCTATGCTTGTTCCTTCCGGAAATGACGCAGCCTATGCGTTGGCATATCATATCGCTAAAAACGAATTAGGCGAAGGTTATACAGCAACGGAATATATAGATTATTTCATGACAGAACTTAGTGAGTATTTAATCGAAGCAGGCTATTCCAAAACAAATTTATATAATGACCCAAGTGGCGCGTCTATGCAAGCTGACTCTCATTTAGATGACATTAACCGCGTAGCGTTGAAGCTCCTTAACTACGATTTTGTTAAAGAATGTATTGGAAAAAGCGAATTTTCAATTCAAACTCCGCAAGGTGAATTTACATGGAAAAATACAAATGAATTTTTAGATGAAAATTCACCGTACTATAATGCAAATGTTAAAGGAATGAAAACAGGAACAATGGCATCTTCCTATAACATTGTTGTTCTGTATGAAAAAGATGGAAAAGCATATTTAATTACCTGTTTAGCGGCACACTCAAATGAGGGGAGATATAAAGCGGTACAGTCTGCTATCAACACGATTATTGAATAATGATGATGAAATATCCCGTTTAAGTAAAGTGTCAAAACAATAAGGGTAAGATAAAACAGCACACAATAAAACTTAATACCCACCCAAAAGGGCAGCCGAGAAATCGACTGTCCTTTTTCTACGCCGACAGGCAGAAAGGAGCGACCAGCCATGACGAAACCGAGAGAGAAAACCCGCGAGGAATTGACCGCCGAGATTGAGGACAGCAAGAAGAAAATCCGGCAGTATGAGAACCGGGAAAAGATGTTGCGGCAAAAACTGTCCCGCGAGGAACGCCGGACACGCAGCCACCGTCTTATCGTCCGGGGCGCAGTCTTTGAGAGCATTGTGCAGGAAGCCAAGACCATGACCGACGAGGAAGCCGCCGACCTGCTCCGGCTTGCCTTAACGGGCGAGGAAGCGCGGGCATATCTGAAAAAACGAGCCGAGGACGGGAACGCCGGATAAAGCCCTTTGGAACAAAGGGCGCACTTATACACCCTTGCGGGCGTGTGCGCTCTGCCGAGGGCTTATCTCCGCACAGGGAGATTTCCCCGCGCTCCGATATGGCGGCTTTGCCGCAACAAGGGGCTGCACCCCTTGCGCCGCTTCGCGGCTATCCCTGCACACCCACAAAAACAGTACACCCGCCGTTGGCGTCTGTACCATTTTTGCGGGTTTTATTATCCTATCCGGGAGGTGATACCCATAGCCATTTACCATTGGAACATCGGCATTGTGAGCCGAGGAAAAGGCAAATCAGCCGTTGCCGCAGCCGCCTACCGAAGCGGCGAAAAGCTGACAAACGAATGGGACGGAATGACCCATGACTACACCCGCAAAGGCGGCGTTGTCCATACAGAAATCATGCTGCCGCCCCACGCACCACCCTCATTTTCTGACCGTTCAACCTTGTGGAACAGCGTGGAGCTTTACGAGAAAGCCGGGAACGCCCAGCTTGCCAGAGAGATTGACGCAGCACTCCCCATTGAGTTATCCAGAGAGGAACAGATCCGGCTTGTCCGGGAATACTGTTCCTCTCAATTTGTTTCCAGAGGAATGTGCGTTGATTTTGCCATTCACGACACCGACAAAGGCAATCCCCATTGTCATATCATGCTGACTATGCGACCACTTGACGAGCGCGGCGCGTGGGCGGCGAAATCCAAAAAGGAATATGACCTTGATGAAAACGGTGAGCGTATCCGTTTGCCAAGCGGCAGATACAAAACCCACAAGGTTGACCTTACAGGCTGGAACGACAAGGACAACACCCTCTTGTGGCGCAAGGCATGGGCTGACTTTACCAACGACTTTTTGGAGAGGAACGGAAGCCCGGAGCGTATCGACCACCGCAGCAACGCCGAGCGCGGCATTGACGAGATACCCACCGTCCACATGGGCGTGGCGGCTTGCCAGATGGAGAAGAAAGGTATCGCCACCGAGAAAGGCGAACTGAACCGCAGTATTCAAAAGACAAACCGCCTTATCCGGGAAATCCGGGCGCAGATTGGGAAGCTCAAGGAATGGATTGCCGACCTGTTCAAAGTGTGGGAAACCGCCCCGAAGCAGCCGCCGCAATCTCCCAACCTTGCAAATCTGTTGATGAAGTATTTGAGCGTTCAGAGAGAAAAGAGCCGGAAGTATTCGCAGCGTTGGCAACAACAGCACACAGCCGATGAACTGAAAACCATAGCGGCAGCGGTCAACTATCTCTCCGAGCATGGCATCTCTAATCTTGACGAGCTGGACGCTTCTCTTTCCTCTGTCAGTGATAGAGCCTATTCAATCCGGGCAGGAATGAAAACCGCCGAGGAACGCATGAAGAAGCTACAAAAGCTAATTGAATACGGGAAGAACTACACAGAGTACAAGCCCATTCACGATGAACTGAAAAAGCTGCAAAACGGCTGGACAAACAAGCGCGATAAGTACGAGGAAGCCCACCGCGCCGAGCTGACCCTATGGAACGCAGCAAGTCGCTATCTTCATGCAAATCTGCCGAAAGGAACAAAGACCTTGCCTATTGCGGAATGGGAACAGGAATATGCTGACCTCAAAACACAGAGGGACAGCGATTATACCAAACTGAAAGATACCCGCGCCGAGGTTGCCGAGCTTCAAAAAATCCGCAAATGCGTGGATATTGCACTCCGCGCCGACCAGCCGGAGCAGACGCAGAGCCGCACCAAGCGGCACGAACAGGAGCGATAAGAAAAAGGACGGGCAAGCTGTTCTACTTGTCCGTCCGATGTAATCTCCGATAAATGGGAATCTGTCGCTTTAATAGCCGTGGTCAACATGTTCCCAATTCCCACTGTCATTCCTAATTAGAATCCATTTCCAATCATCATATGTTGAATCCGGATTAAGCGAACCATTCCCGCCTGATGAGTCTACATCGAAAGATGATAATATTACGATTGCTTCATCCGCGTCATATTGTTCAGCCCATTCATAAAAGTCATCGGCGTATGTATCTCCGGGTTAGGTCAGTTTTGTCAGTGTGCAGCCGTCAAATTCGTTGCCGAAATAGTCTTTTACTGTTTGGAAAGCCGCCTCAATATCACTGTCTGAATATATTTCCGATGGTTTCCAATCAGGAATTTGAACATTGTCAATATTCCCACCACTATTCTTTCCACCACAGCCGGCAAGAACAAAAATCATTATCAAAGCTGCCAGAAAACAGAATAAAGTTTTCCTATTCATTTTTCGATACCTCCTACGAATTCAAAGTTTCATCCCTACAGACTGAAATTTATTTTTTCCTTGTGGTTATACGAAGTAACAAGCATCCTATCAAAAATCCAACGAGAGTCCCACAAGTATTCATAATCACATCATCTAACTGTGCAAACCTTCCAATAAATGTTTGCAAAAATTCTATGCCAATCGAAAATACTGCTCCAAGTATAACGCCATTCCACCAATGCTTGTGGATATTTTTAAAAATAAATACTGGCAAAAATCCATATGGAACGAATAGACATATATTCAAAATAGTTGCCGCATTAAATCCATCCTCAAATAATTTAAAACTAATATAACTATCAAGTGGTGAGGATATTCCAAAACTACCACCAATAATTCCTGTAATTTTTAATATTGATACAACTATTAGAATCCATAAGAATTGACATAACCAATTTAAAATCTTAACTTCAATTTTCTTCTTCTGGATAAATTCAATACCCAGTTCGATAATCATAACACCTGCGAAAATAATAAGTGCCGTTGGAAGGGACCTCACTAATGTCCATATTCCATCCCATATTTCCATTGTGATATAACTCACCATCATTCCTCCATAAATTCAAATTTATCTAACTGTTTTATGAATTAAAATCTACTGATTGTAATGATACAACACTTCTTTTCCATGCCTTTCAGCATACTCAATTTCTTTTTTCACAGATGTTCCAATATAACCATCCATATTTACAACATATATTCCATCACTTAAATCTATTTTTCTGTAATGAGCATCTTCAAGTTTTAAAAGTTCATCTTCAGTTGGAACAATATTATCTTCACAATAAACACATTGTAATATATTATATCTTATATCCTTTGCTTATTTCAAGGTCATAAGCAATTTTTTTCATATCTTCGGCAAATTTCATGCTTCCACAAATTGTATAAGTTTTCACCCAATCACCTCATCAAATTCCGATTTGTTGCTCACTTTTCGTATTCAAATTATACCATAAAACTTGTGAACAGTTCTACCGCAACTTTGGACTATATGAGAAAAGTCCGAACAGTTTTCTGCCCGGACTTCCTCGCTCAATCATAAATCAATTCCGCTTTCACGACTTCCTCTGCCTGTGCCTTGCAAGCGTTCATCTCATCCCGAAGCCGCTCAAAATCACGCTCAACCGTCCGCCTGTTCACGCCGAACTTAAAAACCAGCTCGTCCATTCCCACAAAAGCCCCTCCGCGGAGCATCTCGTCAATCTGAATAATGCGTGTAGTGCGGCGGATGTCGTCACGTTTTTTGTCAGAAGTCATGTTTTTCCTTAATTTTTCTTTTCAAAAAGAATTTTTCTGAAAAATTCCGCAAATCCGTCTTCCACTGCAAGTCTGTCAAGCTCGTTGCCTGTGAGCTCGTAGTAATATTTTCCGGTTTTTATATCAACCGAAAGACTGTCGAGCGGAAAACCTTTTTTCATCACCGGATAAGGCTTGCTTGTCAAAATAAACGCGCTGCTTCCCATAGAAGGCTCCATCGCTTCATAAATATGCTTCTCATCCGCAACAAAGCAGATTGCATTTCTGTACCGCGCCGTTGGATTTCCATATTTTTTCGCCAAAGATGAATAATGGACAATCATCTGCTCATCCGAAAGAACCTTTCCGTTCACGCGGCGCACATGAACTTCCGGCTGCTCGTTTTCCGGCACGCCGTCAATATAAAGCCCAGAATCGCACGAGAAAACAGGAATACGGAACGCCTCAAAATACGCAACCGCCTTTTTTCGGGCATTTTCAAGCGGAGTTTTGCCGTCCTCATCAACCTCTGGAATCTCGCAGCCCAAATCTTTCAGCCCGACAAGCGTGATTCCAACCCCGGAAAGCCGTTTTTTCATCGCGTTCAGTTTCGCCGGATTTCCAGTCCCATAAAGCAGCTTAATTTCTTCCATATTATTCGATTATATCACAGTTTTTCTCTGGGTGTGTCCGCAAAAAATTTGCGGACCGGGCTTTCCATGAGTTTTCAAGGAAAACTCACTACAAAAACGGTTCTCCGTTTTTGCTGGCTTCGGCTTCCGCCTCCGACCAAACGCTCCGCGTTTGTTTTCGCGCATTTTACAAAATGCGCTCACCATTCCAATCCCTCACACAAGAAATTTCTACTCCTTCAGCAGCTTTTTTACCTTCCGTTTCAGCAAAAAGACAATCATAAATTCCGTCAAAGACAAAAGCAAAATCATCAAAAAAAGAACTGCGTTTTCCATATCTCCTCCAGCTTGCATCTACAATTCAATTTTTAAAACGACATTCCGGCAATCAATCCGCATAAGCTGCACCTTGAAAGACATTTTTTCAGGTTTTGCGGCACGGATTATTTTTGCGGCGGCAGCACGGACATAACCGGCTTTTTCAAGCCCCGGGTTTCCGGCGATTTTTGCGTCAATGCTTTCTGCCATAACCGCAACCGCATTTTCATCAGCAGGATTGTACGGCTCTGCCTGAACTGCAATTTCAAGCGAGGAATAAAAATCGTGCTTCGCCTTTCTGATTTTTTCCGCCTGAACAAGCAAATCTTCCGCCCTTATATTTTCCGCAAGTCCGTCAAGAAAGTCAGAATACGGCGACCAGCGGTGATAATTCATTCCGACAACCGGAAGCGTAAGACAGACTTTGTTTTCCTTAAAATAGCGAACAAATGCCTGCTCCAAAGTTTCCGACTCACAGATGTAAGAAAGCTTCTTTTTTGCCGCCGCCAGCACAAGCGGAATCTCATTTTCTTCTATATTATACATTCTGCCGAACAACAGCGAAAAAAGAATCTCCGCAGAAACAGGCTCGATTATAAACTGGGTAAGCCGCGCGAATTTGTCAAACGACATCTTCCGCCTAAGATAAAGCTCGCCTGCAAGAAGAGAATCCCTAGCCTCAACCGCGCAGAGCATCGCGCCGACATGAAGAAGAAAATCAAAAGTGTCCTTGTCCGAAACATCGGTTTCCGGCGAAACGAAAATTCTTGGCGTACAGTTCAGTCCGTCCTGCAAGAACACATAATAGCCCGGCGAAAAATAAGCGTTTGATGCAAGTTTCTGATAATTTTCAACATTCAGGCGCGACGGATTTTCAACTTTTCCGCAGTAGTCAAGCTGCCCCGTCCTGCTCTTTGAAAACTCAAACCAGTTTTTCCCGCAATTGATAAGAATCTGCTTTTCCGACATAACAACCTCCAAAACTCGCGGCACAACTTCACAAAAAACCGCGCTTTCGCTTTATCTTTTTTCATTATAAAACACAAGAACGACATGGAGTGTCGGAGGGGGGAATTGAATTTTTTTTAAACTGAAATAAAAATCAATAATACAAGCTAATCTAATCCGCCTCTTTCCAGCTTATGATTTCCTGTTCAAGTTTTACATTGTGTTTGAGCATATAGTCCAAAATCTCTGTGTATTTACCTTTTGCAATTAATGAATCGGCTTTTTTTAAATCATTTTCTTCTAAAGGTCTTGTATAAGAAGAATATTTTTGCAGTTCAGCCATGCCCATCTTGTATGCTTTAAAATCTATTTGTGTTTTTGAACGCAGGTTGTCTAAAATAAAAAATCCGTCAGGGTCAATGTCGCCGAAATGATAATATTCCTTGTTTGAATTTTGTGCGAAGATTGTTTTCAAGAATATTTGCTTTGCGCTGTTGTGATATCCTGACAAGAAAATAAAAAATGTGTTTGTTTTTTTTATTCTGTTGAAAGAAGTCAAATTTTCGACAGTCATAATTTTCTTATCAACAATTTCAAAAGCAGTTATTTTACTTATAGCAGCCGAAGAAAGCGCAAGTGGAATATCGGGAAAAAGATTTATGCAGTTTCCATTTTCAAAAGTAATTGTTCCGCTTCCTTTGAAATATATATAAGACGGATTTGAAAAAATATTACATTCTTCAAGAATGGCTTTGTCTGTCTCTTTTTCATCCGCACAATTTTCCGCAACGATAATCAACGCCATCTTCCCAGAGAGGTTCTCTTGCAAGAATATCAAGATTACTTCCTCTGCATCCCAACAGGAATTTTGCATTGGCAAGAGTCAGCATAGATTTTAATACCAGTGTAAAGTA
>OQVO01000252.1_pt1 | contig 17751 bp, 15 predicted proteins | sample 1691511 | NCBI WGS metagenome assembly OQVO01 (sample SAMN03418254, study PRJEB22391) | human gut metagenome | biome: human-gut; feature: organic feature; material: feces | host: Homo sapiens | place: Tanzania | collected 2013-01 | reverse complement strand
CCGCCATACTACGCAGGGGGAAGTGGAACAAGTGTGCGTACTGCCTGATGAACGCGAAAACCGCGTGTTTTTGGCGGTAAAACGCGGCAATGTGCGGACCATTGAGGTTTTGGCTACCCAACTGCCAACTGCGCGGGAAAAGGCGTTTTATGTGGATAGCGGGGTGCATAAAACCTTTGAGGTGCCTACCCAAACGGTGGACGGTTTGGCTCATTTGGAAGGCCGCCGCGTAGCTATTTTGGCGGACGGCAACGTAGAGCCGGAGCAAACCGTGCAAAATGGGCAAATTACATTGACAAGGCCCGCTACAACCGTGGCTGCCGGACTCCCCTTTGTGCGTTTGGTAAAAACGCTCCCTTTATGTGTGAGTGGCCAAAACGGTGAATTTATAAACCGCTTACGGCCGGTATGTGCGCGGGTGGGGCTAAAAAGCAGTGCCGGCGGATATGCCGGCGCGGACGGGCAAAAAGCGGACCCGTTGTTTTACGCAACGGACGAAGAACTGTTTACGGGTATGGTGCGTTTTAATATAAGCGCTACCCATGAAGAACACCCCCAGATTTGTTTGTATGGATTAGAGCCGTTGCCATTGAATATAACAAAATTAGTGGTGCAATACGCATAAAAAGGAAAACGAACATGAACATTGATAACCGAACGAAACAACGTTTTGAAAGCATTAAACAGGAAAGCGCGCGCTACCATGATGTTTGGAAAGATATTTGCACGCACTTTTTGCCCACTTGCGGCAGTTTTAACCAAAAACCGAGTGATAAAATTACACTGGATTATATGAAATTGTTGGATGCGGACCCGAACACTTATATTGTGTGGTTGGCGGCCGGTATGATGAGCGGCATGACCAACCCGTCCAGAGAGTGGTTTTCGTTAGGTACGGATAAGGGCGTGTGGGGGGAAACACCCGAGGAAGCAGAATACTTAAAAAAGCGGCGCTCCCGCATTGAAAATACCCTGCACAGAAGCGGCGTATATTTAACCCTTTTCAAAATGTATATGGAACTGCCTACGGTGGGGACTTATGTTTTTTTGGTAGAAAAAGACCCCGTAAATGTGATGCGTACGATTGCTTTTACCATTGGGGAAACTTATTTGGGGGTGGGCGAAACGGGCAAAATAGATACTTTTGGCTGTACCCATTGGCTTACCCCGCGTGAAATGGTAAGCGCGTTTGGCCCGCGTGTACCCCAACATATACGCGACCGTGCCGAAAAAGACGGCGCGTCCAATGAGCGCATTGCCGTGTATCAACTGATTGAGCCGAATAGAAACAGAAAACTGGATGCCTTGGACGATAAGAACAAAGCCTTCCGCTCTGTGTATTGGACCAGCGGAGTAAATGAATATTTGCGGGAAAGCGGGTATGACCGCTTCCCTGTAATTTGCCCGCGGTGGGATTTGAAACACCACAACGCCGTTTGGGGTATGGGCCCCGGTTGGGTGGCCTTGGGCGCGGTAAAAAGCCTGCAACGCGTGACGGCGGACGAATATCTGGCCGTAGAAATGGGTATTAAACCGCCGCTACTGGCCACCGCCGGCGCATTTAAGAGCGAAATTAACTTGCGCCCCGGTGCGGTGCTGTGGCAAAGCCAAAGTGTGACGGACGGACTCAAGCCGCTTTTTCAGGCGCAGATGGATTTGGGCAAGGCCGAGCTGTTAGTCAGCAAAGTAAAACAGACCCTAAAAAGCCAGTTCTTTGTTGATGTGATGGCCACCATGCTTTCCGACCCCAAAACCAACCAAACCGCTACCGAAGTGGCCGAAAAGGTGCAGGAACGCCTTGCCATTATGGGGCCTGTATTGGAACGGTTGGTAGAGGAATGCCACAAACCCTTAATTGAATTGGCCGATGCCTATAATGCCGAACAGGGCCTTTATGACGATTTAATACCGCCCGAAAGTTTGCAGGGGGAAGAATTAAAAATTACGTTTAATTCCATTTTCCATGAGGCGCAAAAGGCTTCCGGCACGCGTTCTATGGATATGTTGGTGGGAAGTTTTGGCCAGTATGCCCAAATTAAACCCGAAATTTTGGACTTGTTAGATACGGACAAGCTGGGCCGGTTGGTGGCGGAAAAACTTTCGCTTACAGAAATGATGTTGGACGAAGATAAAGTATCCGCCGTCCGGCAGGAGCGGGCGCAGGCCCAACAAACAGCCGCCGAAATTGCGCAGGCCCAAAGCGCGGCAGATATAAGCCAAAAATTGGCCGCCGCCGACAAACAGACTGCCGGACTTGATTTTAGAGGGGGGTATTAAAACGGCGTACGCTCCTATTATGGGGGTATGTTCAGGGGGATATTAGTCTAATTTTGATAGGGCTTTGAATAGTTTTTTATGTTTTTCCAAAATTTGGTCAATTTGTTTTTCTAACTCTTTATTGGATTTATTTTCCATATACAAATTTTAACTCAAAAAGAGGAGGTTTTCAAGGAGATTATGAACAAAAAATTAATTAGACGGGTAAGAGATTTATTAAAAAACAGAGAAATGCGCCTCTTTCTGTTTGATTTCATGCAAACGTGCCAAACCTTTAGCCATGGGTTTGTGCCAAACGACCCGCACGCAACCAGTTTTCACGCGGGGCAGCGTTCCATGGGTTTGTATTTGTTTGATTTGATTATGGCCGCAAGCCCAGATGCGTTTGTGCAAATGCGGCGGGAATGGAACGAAGAAGTTAAAAGTAAGCCGTCCGGTGCGCAAGAAAAGCACCTTTGGCAGCCAGACTGCACGGAAGAAAAAGAATTGCAATAAACGCGCAAAAAATAAAAACAGGAGAGTACACATGGCGTTCCCAACAATAAAAGTAATGCAACAGACAATGGATACGTTTTCCGGCGTGGCAAGCCAGTATTTGGCAGGAAAACAAAAGCGCGCCTATTACAAAGCGCTTAAAGAAACCAACCTTGCCAATGCCGCTATAAACGACATACAAACCGCACGCCAGACGGCTTATATTAACGAAAGCGCCGCCAACCAAATACACCAGTTGCGCCAACAGGGTGAGGCAACGGAAGGTTCTGCCAAGGCCGCTATGGCGGCAAGTGGCATGGATTTATCCAGCGCCAGTGCGCAGGCGGTGCTTTCCAGTAGTGAGCGTGCCCTAAAAGAAGACGAAAATTTATTGCGCTATCAAGCGGAAACCCAAGCCTTTGAGCAAAATAAGCAGGGCGCGTTGGAATCGGCCAGTTTAAGAAGCCAAGCCAAATTGGCTGATATTGCCGCCAGACAGGCGCGCTACAATGCCAAGTTTAAGATGTTGGGCACCCTTTTAACGGGTGCGGTGCAAACAGGCGGGTTGATTTTTGATAATTTGCAAGACGAAAAGAAACGCAACCAAACAGCTTAAAAGGCTTTTTAACAGGAGGGAAAAGATGAGTTGGTGGAGCAAAAAAGTAAAAAAACCGTTGGGCCGCTTTGGCGGCTATATTGGTGCGGGCGCTTTGGCCGGACTGGCCGCGTTTACGGGCGGTGCTACATTACCCGCCGCACTAGCGCTAGGGGGGGCGGTTGCCGCCGGAACAGGTGTGCAGGGTGAAAACGCATACAAGGGCCAACAATCAGCCCAGAGAGCAGAAGCCGAACAACAACGCGCAAACGAAGAAGCGCGGGCCATAGCCGCCGCACAAGGCGGGGAACAGGTGGCCGACAACGCGGCGGAGAGCCTTTCTACGGACGAAAAAAATAAAAAACGCAGGGGCTATATTTCCACATTAAGCAGCAAAAACAGCAACTTGTTGTTGGGCGCGGCTGCCAGCGGGAAAAAGAGCCGCTTGGGGGATTAGTTATGCAAGTACCCGTTTATAAAAACCAAGCCGTATTACACGCCACCCGCGCGGCCGGCCATACGGTGCGTGCGGCGGAGCCGGAACTATTTGACAACGGAGCGCAAAATGTGGCCCGTATAGGCGCACAACTGGCGCAGGCAGGTGACCCGTGGGCCCATGGGGAAAAAACCTTGCACGAACAATTAGCCTTAGCCGAACAACGCCGCCAAAAGCGTGAAAGTGTGGCGCGCCAAAGTGAAATTTTATTGGGGTTTGAACGGGAAAACAATGAGCTGTTAAACGGAAAATTAGACGAAAACGGAAAAACGGTAAGCGCCGGTTTTTTGGGGCGCAAATTAAAAGATGCCGAGGGCACCGCCCGCGATTATTATACCCAAGGCGGCCAACTGGTAAGTAAATATACCGCTATGGCCAAAACGCCCGAGGAAGCCGCTTTTGTGCGCCAAACCTTGGCCCGCAGTTTTGAGGATAGTTATAACCGCACGATAGTACACCAACTAAACGAGGAACGCCAAAGTGCCGATAGGGCCGCGCAGGCATTTTATAAGAGCGCGGCCGGTATGGCCGGTGGGATTTCCACCCCGCAGGATATGCGCGCACATTTGGATAGTGTCTATAAAATTGCGGACGAAAACGGCCAAGGCCGCGGGCTATCCGCCGAGGAATTACAACTGGCGCGTTATATGCAGGCGAGCGACAACGTATCGGCCGCGGTAAACGGGGCCATTATAAACGCCAATGTGCGCGCGGCTAGGCAGGTGCTTGACGGCGTAAAGAAAGACTTACTGCCGGACGATTACAACCGCTTAAATAACCTTATTAACAAGGCCGAACAAACCAAAGTGCAAGGGGCTACCCACGCACAGGTTGCCCCGCTTTATGAGCGTGCTTTGGCTATGGCACAAAAAGAGCCGGAAAAATTGCAAGAAGAAATTGTCGGGCTGATGCGCAACCCCGCCAGTGCGCTTACCCAATACAGCCAAAACTTTGGCCCGTTGGATGCCAAGGGGCTTTTGGAATATGCCAAATGGGTGCAAAATAATTTGTTAGACAGCCCAGACACCCGTGCCGGACAAATCAAACGCTTGAACTGGCAAAATGTGGAGCGCGAATTTGCCGCGTATGAATGGGAAATAAAAAGCGGTAAGGCGCCCAAAATAGGCAATAAGGATATGAACAACCCGCAAACCGTGTTGGCTACCATTGCCGCTTTGGACGGAGCCATTAAGCACCATGCCTTTAACACGAACGATACGCAAACCGCCAAGCAACATTTGGCCCAACTGCGCCAAGCGCTGGGCACTATGCAAGCCAAACCAAACGATACGGTTTATGGCGAGGTCGTCCGGCAGGCTAATTTGCTTTCTAATGGCGGCAAAGTGCGCGGGGAAGCGGGTTCAACCAGCCGTTTGGCCCCCATGGAAGTAGAGGGGATTTCTTTACTAAAAGAACGCGAAGTAAAGAACTATGAAGACTACAACATAGGCGGGTTTTTCTTGCCCGAAGAAAAAAGTTTTATTATTGAGCAAACCGTTTGGGCTTTGCAAAGAAAAAACATCAATTTACTTGCCGAAGACCCTGACACCCTAAATTTAGCCAAACAAGCCGTACAGGAGGTAGCCAAACAATATATGGATAACCGATATACCATAAACCGTAATGACGTAATGGACGTACAGGTGGGAGAAAATACATTTAAGTCCTACGGTATTAAACCAAACCCTAATTTGGGAATAGCCCTGCAAAACAATATAACCGGCTACCGCTATGAAGAAATAAACGACACCGCGTATTTAGTAAAACGCGATAAGAACAACAATGTATTACACAGGCAACTTTTATGAACGAACAAGAACAAACCGCTAAAACCCCTTTCACCACCCCCGCACCGTTTGCCGCTTTGGAGCCGGAGCGCAGAAGCATCTATTTGCCCGAAGAACAGTTAATCGTAAATACCACGTTGCAACGGGCGGAAGAAGTAAACTACGCCTTGCAAACGGAGCTTTACAAAAAGGCAAAAGATAATTTTTTTGCGTTCAAACGTTTGGACGAAAGCATCCCCGATACCACCTACCGCCTTTGGAAAACGCCTTACCGGGCGGTAGCCAATGCGGGTGTGTCTATGTGGCAGTCGGGCGAGCGCCTTATGGCGGGCGGCATCGGCGCCATATTAGACGAATACGAATATATGAAGCAAGACAGCGCGGCCCGCAAAAAATACAGGGAATTATACCAACAGTTAAATGAACAAGCCCCAGACTTGGAAAGCCGGAAGGAGGCTTTATCGGCACAAGCAGAGCAGGAATTTAACCAAATCCGTCAAGATTATGAGCATAACCGCAAATTGGGGCGGGATGCCTTACTGGTAATGAGCCAAAACCACGCCAAATTCCGCGAACTGGCCGGTATTGCAAAGGACGAAAGGGACGGATTTATTTACGACTTGTTTGGCGCGGGCGGTAGCCTTATGGCGGCTATTGGCCTTACGGTGCTGACGGGTAGCCCCGCGGCGGCCGCTATTGCCTTTGGCACCACGGCCGGACAGCAGGACTATGAAGAAGCCTTGCAAAATGGGGTTGCTCCGGAGCGGGCATTACGCGCCGGCCTTGCCGGCGGCGCATTTGAGGGCGGCATTGAACTACTGGGTATGGAAATGCTGTTTAAGAGTTTAACCAAAACGGGCGTATTGGGGCGTATTGCCGCCGCGGCTTTGAGTCAGGGCAGTGAAGAATCCGCCCAACAGACCGCCGAAGAAATTATTATGCAAAACTTTGGCGGCCGCCAGCAGGAATTGGCCGACACCTTTCTGGGCATTGGGTATTCGTTTGTTATTGGCTCTTTAACGGCGGTACCTGTGGCTACGTTGGTGAACCGTGCAAGCAAAAAACTGCAAGACAAAGGCATTAAAAAAGAAACGGCGGATAAAATGGCCCTGAATATGGCCAAAGAAACGGCCACGCCTGAAAATAACGCAGAAGTGCATAAGATTTTATCCAACGCCACCAGCCCGCTTGTTTACCCTCATGGGGATGTGGAACAAGGGGCGCAGGCGTTTAAGGAGTCCGTTGATAAAGCGCGCAACCCGGACAGGGAAACCACCCGCAAAATGTATGAGGTGGCGGAGCGCACGGAGCAAAAAGCCTTGGCCGCCGGCTACAATACGGATAGCGCGGCACTGTTTGGCAACTTGGAACAAAGCCGCGCCAACAGCGTGCTAAACGTGGCGGGGCTGAAACCGAGTGAGTTTGAAATGACGGAAGTGGATTTTGAAAACGCCCCCGTGCAAGATAATACCCAAGCCGTACAGGATGCCGTGGCCGCCCAGCGCGAACAATGGAAGCGCGAATACGAGGAACAGCAAGCCCGCAAAGCGCAAGCAAAGGCGGCCGCCGACGCGGAATTTGACCGCAAACTGGCGGAATCGGGGCTAACAGAAAAGGATTTTTTGTTGCAGGAAAGCATAAATAAAAATGTGGTAGATTTAACGGACCCGTTTGCTGACATTGCCAAATTGCCGGCAGACCAGCGCGCCGAAAAAGTGGAATTTGCCTTGAACGCCCTTATCGGCCATGCAATGGATACGGCAACCCCGCCCTTGCAAATACAAATTACGGAAGATAACAAGGTCCATATTAAAAACTCTAACGTAAAACTAAAAAAAGGACAATTAAAACGCCACCAAACCGCCCTGACCACATTGGAAAAAATTGTTAATGTGGCCCAAAAAACAGATAGAAAGGGTGAGGTGGACACGGCCCATAATACCAGTAAAAAAACATTGGCCCATAAGGCTAATGTAGAAGAATATGTGTATTTCCAAGCCTTGGTAAAAATTGGGAAAGAGCCTTTCTTAGTGGAATTGGCTACGGAACGCGTAAAAGGGCAGGATAAAAATTTGTTAGACCTGTATAACGTACGTGTAAAAAGGAACCCCACAGCCGCGCATTTAAGCACTTTGCCGCAGGGTTCCAGTACAGATAGGATAACTAATAAAGAGGATGTTGTCAAGGCCCAAGAAAGCGGAAAGACAAATAATCCGTCTGAACTGTTGCAGGAAAATTTATTTAATATCCAGCAAAATCCGGAAGAAATTACCGAAATTCATAACCAAAAGACTGGCGAGGTTATCCCGCTGGAAATGAACCCTAATTTGGAAAGAGAGGCCCCAGCCGCAGTATTGGAAGTACACCCCTTGCAGGAACGCATTTCACATCCTCGCGCTTACCGTGATTTGGTGCTAGGAAAAGACCTACGAATACTGCTTACCAATAAAAGCAGTGGCGACCAAGCCGAACTGCGCCTCGGCTCTACGGAAAAAATATACAATACTGCCATTCGTCAAACGGCCCGATTTGTAGAAAAAAACAACATCCCAGCAGACGAAGTGCAACGCTATTACAATGACGCGCTGGCTATTGCCGCCAACGTAAAAAATATCTTTGAAAACGCGACGTACGTTTTGAAACATCGCGACGTAAAAGGCGTAAACCGCGATATTAAACGCTATGCTGCTGCGGTACACGTGGACGCAAGACCGTATTTTGTAATGATTACCGTAAAAGACAACGGACAAATGGCAGGAGTGCAACTTTATGACTTGCAGGCGGAACATAAAAGCGCCCTGACGGTCATCTCGGGCATAACCCGCCATCGTCAAGGCAATAATAGTATAGACGATTTAGTGCGGTTTGTCAAACGCAAAATTGCTAAATATAATAACTGCGTTTCGGGGCAAGGCCCCGGCGTGCTATTCCAAACCGGCTATCACGCAAGCGCGGGGGCATACAGTACCCGCTTTTCCGCTAATTAAAATTACCCCGCACCACCTCTAACCTATAAATTAGCCAACGGTAGAACCTTACCCCGCTTTCCGCTGATTAAAAATTACCCGACACAACATTTGTCGTAGCGGCAGATTATACTGTAATTATAAGTAGTGTTTTTGGCATAAACCTGCCCCGCGCAATTTTGCTAAACAGGGGTAATTTATACATCCAAAAACGTCGCCATTTGGCCTTTATGCCCGCGCAATTTTGCCAAACGGGGGCCATTTGTGCGCGCTACTAAGGAGAATCCCATGAACCAAAAAGAAACTTCCCACTTGCCGCATTGTACCATTCCGCAACCAACGCCGTCGTGGTTGCAAGGCTTCACACCGCTTTTACAACAAGCCCGCTGGCTGAGCAATAACGATAAAAACAAAGAGGCCCTAACCTTGGCCTTGGCTGAATATAAACGGCAGCCGTCGTTAGAGGCGTTGGAACAGGCTTTTGACATCCACTTAGAATTAGAACAATTTGAGCAGGCCAAAGCCCTGTTAAAAGAAATGAAAAAACTGGGGGCAACGGCCGCTTTTTTGGACTTACAAAAAGCTACTTATTATTTTATCACCCAAAAACCTTCACTTCTCAAACGCTATGTAAAACAAGCCTTTGAGCATAAAAACCAGTTAGATAGCCGCCATAGGGCTTTTCTTTATTTTCTGCAAGGTTCGGCGGCCTTGGTCCAAAACAAACCGGAAACGTTCCCATTCACACAAGCCTTACGTTATAGTTATTTGCTTATGCCCAGCGAACTTGGGCTATGCTATTTGATGCGCGGGCTGATTCGTTTGGAACAGGAATCCTACGAAGCCGCCTATCGGGATGCCCAAAGCAGTTTGCGGGCCTATCCTAAAAATGATGACGCATATTATCTGCGCGCCATGGCGGGGTATTTTTCGGGGCATTTGAGCCACCTTTTGGAAGATACAAACAGGGTATTGCAAAGTAAAGAAGATACAATAGGTGCGGATAGCAAAGAAGCCATGCGCGAGATACAAAACGCGTTGCCGCCGGAACCGCTGGTTATTGATAAAGATTTTATAGCGGAGCTTTACAAGCAATTTTACGGCGAGTTGGATGAAGTGTTGGATACCCCAAAAAGCCTTTCGGATTGCGTAGGCACCTTAACCAAAGAACGGCTGGCAACTATATTGGAAAACGCCCTCCAAAAGAGTGTGGCCTATTTGGAACAGGCTTTTGGCTTGCTCAAACAGCCGGATTTACCCCAAAAAATAAGCCAAATAAAAGAGCGCCTGCAAGCCCGCGCCGCTAAGGATTTCACCCCGGTTTGCTTGCGTTTAACCAAGCCGGATTGTACCGCGTTGACGGAGGAAACCCTTAAACTGTGGCAAGAGGATATTGGCGCGGTTTTTGATGCCCTGCAAACAATATACGACGCCGTGATAGAAGAAACCGACCGCTTGGTTGATGCCTACCATTTGCCGGTGTATGTGGGGAATAAAAAGCAAAAATAAGCCGCGGTTTGTGTGGCGTGCGGCCTGGGTGCGGTTTGCGGGGCGCTCGGCCTGGTTTTAGTGCGGTTTGCGGCCTGATGTGCGGCTTGGTTTTGGTGTGGCGGCTTGCGGTTTGGTGTGCGGCCCGATTTTACCGCGGCGGTTTGGTGGCGGTTTGCGGCCTAGGTTGTGCTAGGCGGTGGCTAAAAAGTGCCGGTTGCGGCCCCGGAATTTGCCCTTACACTGAATAGCGCAAATCATTTTCCGGCAACTTTTAGGGGGGGGATAAAAAAACTCCTTGTGTGAATTATCTGAAATTAACAGGTAATTAAACACACAAGGAGTTTTCTTGTCTGCGGTAAATTTCCGCACTCCACCAACCCGTCCGGTGGTTAAAATATCATACCGAAAGAAGCATTTTGCTAACGGTTGATATGCCTTTGTTTAGAAAGTCTAAAAAAAGACTTTCCTTTTGTCCTTTTTGAGCTGTTCTATATTTTCGTCAATAGCCCGTTGTAAGTTCCTTAAAGAGGAAATATAATTTTCTGCTAAATCGGCTTGTTTCTTATCTATATTTCTCCCCGAAGACAAATACGCTTTTATTTTATCCCAAAAGGACAAAATTTTTGTCTTAAAAGAGATATTATAAATACTGGTAAAAACCTCACCGAAAGTTTCAAGATTATCCATAACCTCTTTCTTTAATTCTTCAATATCTTGTTTCAGCACCTCTTGCTGTTCCTGATAGCTTTTAATGGACAAATTCCCAGCCACCGGTCCGAACATAGGAGGCAGAATATATTTCCATATTGAGTGCATATCATCCAATGTGGGGGATTTAATCAAAGCATTCAAGCGTTTTTGAATTTTTTTTCCTATTTCACTATGAATCTTATCCAACCCTTTGCAATATATAGTATAGAGGTTGTCCGTGGAAAATTCTGACAAAATTTTGAGGACATCTTCACGTCCTGTTTTTTTGATTAGTTCTCCGGTCATTTTTTTATCTTCTATATTGCATACCTCTGCAACGGCATATTGGTTAGCATACTTATCGGTCAATTCGTTCTTAATACGAAGCGCATATTTTTGGCGCATGTCATTAGTAGCGCTCTCTACATTCGTTAGAACGATAAGCACCTTGTAGCCGGTATTTAACAGACACCGCAACATATCAAACTCAAAATCTTCCATTTTGTTACGCGCATAATTAAAGCAATAAATGATACCACAAATCATTTTAGTATCCCAATTTGATTGCAATTTTTCGTGGACAAGAGATTTCCATTCATCGGCTTTGTTGGCTTCCAACCCCCACGAATCAAAAAATGTGAGTGTTGCGTTATCTTCAAATGGACTGGGGCAAACTTCCTCTTGCCATTTTCCTTCCTGCGTGACAGGTTTTCCGGCGCCGGTTTTTACCACATCTTTGCCTAAAATGAGGTTAATAAGGGAACTTTTCCCAACACCGGTTTTGCCTAAAAGCAAAAAATTTTTATTATGCTTAAGCATTTTTTTTATTCTCCTTTATTTCTTTCAAAATGCCGTCTTTCTTTTGGGTATAAATTGCTGTAATTTGCGATATAAATTCTTTAGAACCCAAAATTTTCTCCAAATCAATCGTCACCGGTTCGCCCTTCAACATTTGTGTAGCTTGTTTGGCGCACAAAGCAATCAGTGCTTCACCAATAGCATAGGTAAATGCCGCCGCCACCGAAGCATTTAACATGCCGCCAACTATTGGCCCGGCGAAGGGGATAAGTTTAAGTAGTTCTGCGGAAAGCACCCGGCCTGCTTGGGCCACGCTCAAAGAACCTAACAACCCGGTTATAGTACCAACTGCTACCGATATATTGTAGATGCGTAAGATTTTATAAATGAGCAAAGTTTGGATACCAATGAGTCCCGGCGCTTGCGCGAACGGGACCGGCATTGCCGCATAGGCCGCTGCGCTCGCCGTGGCAATCCACGCCGCTTTGCGCGCTTCTTTTTCTTTTGGAAGTAAACCTTCTTTAAGGGAAAATAGAAAGCGTCTGCGAAAACTCTCGGGCATAACATTGTATGTCCAATCTATGAGTTGTTCACTGCCGCATTGATGTACTAACGGCTCACGGGTACTTACCGCAAAAATAGGGGCTTCTACATTAGAACGGATTGCCTCTGTTAGTTCGTTATATTGTCTATCTGTTAAAGTATCCAATTTGGTAATCAAAACGCAAACCGGAAAGCCGAGCCCTTGTATTTCTTTAATTAAATCAAAATCTAAATCAGTGACTTTTTTACCGCCCCCATCAATAGTGTACCAAACTGCTTGCAACCCATCAGGCCCTTGTTTGGACGGATTTTTCAAAAACTCCTCAATTAACATTTCGCGGTAATGGGCTTGCTTGTCCGAACCTGTTTCATACCCTTCGCTATCATAAATATTAATATGTTCTCCCGGATACTTTACAATATCACGCGTGCAAGGTTCCGTATTTTCTCCTACCTTTAATCCTTCATTGGCAAATACATGAAGCAAAGTAAAAGAGGTCTTGCCCGAGCCGGTCATCCCGCAAATAAGAACACTGGGTTTATTGCCGGCTTTAAGCCATTCTTCTATATCTTCTTTAACTTTTTCATCTATTTTTTCTTTGTTGTATTCTTGCATAATACTCTCCTTTGGTTTCTCTTACATTCTATCTTACCAGGCCACGGCGACAACTCTGGTGTCGTAAAACTTTGCGGGAGCAGTTCAGGCAGGCATAAAAAAACGGCGTGTTATGGTTGGGCATTAGAATAACCAACATAACCGCCGACGCACCTGCCCTATTGGACAGGTGTCAATACGATTATTTTGAGGATTCCAAAGTGCCGTCAGATGTTCTCCGTCAGCTCTGCTTGGCCCGAAGCCAAACTTCCTAAAATAAATCACACATTCGCAAGTTTCACTTTGAAAATTATAACATAGTTGACAAGGAAAAGCTAAAAAAACATAATAATGCTATGATTAAATCCGCTACTTTACATAAATTTACACGCATTTTATATTTGCTTAATAAGCTGGATAGAGGGCGCATTACGCTCACGCAAGAGGCCAAAAGCCTTGGGTTTTCCGTGCGCACCTTGCAGCGCGATTTGCTGGAAATGGAACGCGCCGGATTTCCGCTATCGGAATTTGCCGCCGGCAGATACACCTTTGCGGAGGGGTTTTCCTTGCGCAAAATGCCGCTGTCCTCGCGCGATAAAGCCCTGCTAGCCCTTACCGGCCAGTTGGCGCAATCATTGGGCCCCCAATGGCAGGCCAGTTTCAAACGCTTGAGCGAACAAGCCGTCCGCCCCGAGGCGCAATCGGTCTACTTTATCAAAATGCCGCGCATGTGGCACACCATTTCGCCCAATGTGCTGGATAAACTGGAACAGGCTATTTTGAAACATCAATATATAGATGTGCATTATACCTCTCAAACCAAACGCGCGTGGAGCCGCGGCCTGCGCCCCTTAAAAATGGCCCTGTTTGACGGGTTCTGGTATTTAATTGCTATCAACAATGTAAATACTTTTATGAAGTTCTCCCTCGGGCGCATTATACAGGTGCGTACCCACAGCGAAACATTCCCGCCCTTTGGTATAGATGAAAAACTGGCCCAAGCGCCCAATATTTGGTTTGATACGGAACAAAAAATAAAAATAAAACTAAAAGTTTCCGGCGCGGTGGCGGGTTATTTTAAGGAAGTGGAATTTTTCCCGTATCAAAAAATTGAACAAGAGGAAAAAGACGGCTCGCTGGTGCTTTCGTGCCGGACGGCCAATTTTATGCAGGTGCTTCCGCAAATACAGCGGTGGCTTCCGAACATTCAAGTTATCAGCCCCGCGCCGCTCAAGCAAGCCTTGCAACAAATGCTTAAAAAGTATTTGGAATAACGCCTTTTATATTTGGGCCCCGGTGCCCACGGCCCCGCCCGTAAGTGCTTAAATGCGCGGTGGCGGGGCCATTTTTATATAGGGCTTGATTTACCGCAATCAGCCTGCTATACTATAAGCACGCCGCCCATGAACACCGGCTTTTGCCAGGCGCATGGGGGCGCTTTTTTGTGTCCGCTTGCGCGTTTTAACCGCAGTGCCAGCCCAAATTAGGTTCAAAAACATATACCAAAAGGGTTATAATATAAAAAATTTCCGACATTTGTTTTTGTTCTTATTTTTGTGTGCGCTCCGACGGTAAAAACGGCATAATTACAAACACCCGACGGAAAAAATAAATTTTCCGACGGAAAAAAAGCGTTTTTTGGGGGATTTTTATAAAATAATCTAAAATTTTTCTTGCTAAATTCTAAAAATTTATTACAATGAGGGAAAGAAGCAAAGGAGCGTGTGTATGAAAAAACTGCTAGTTCTGCTCATCACGTTATTATTAAGCAACACCGCTGTCTTTTCCCAAAATGCGTACAGGGTTTTGCGTTCTGCCGGCAACCGCGTAGGTAAAGTTGCCAATGTCGGCAACACCCGCATTACGCGCCACATAACAGCACCCGCCAGTTCTGCCAACTTGGCCAAAAAAGTAGTACAGACCTATTCCCCGAACTATACCAACGTATATTTCCGCAATACTACTTTCAGAAACAAATACTGGCCCGCCACTACCGTTCCGCAGGTGGTTATCTCTACCGAGTTTAAGACGCCTATTTTGCGCAACCCCAGCACGTTATGGGGTAGCTACCGCTATTTGAAAGAGCTGGTGCGCCTGTCACAAGAGCGCGGCGCCGTGGCAAAAGGCTACGAAAAAAAATGGCGCAACATCCGTGACGTTGCCACCTATCGCGGCGTACACCACATTGTAAACAAAAGTACCTTAAAAGAAATCTATACGCGCAAAAAAATTAAAGCCCAAAACAACCACAAGCCTTACCCCGTCCACTTGGGCGAAATGCAGAATGACGCCCCCGGTATTATTCATCCGTTCCACGGCAACCCGGAATATCAGGTCATGTTCCACAACATTAATCGCCAACTGGCGTTGTATGACGAAGGCGGCGTACGGGCAATTATTCTTGATTATTTTAACAATATGCAAGAATTACACCGGCTTTACCCGCGCGAAGCCCCTGTTATTTACCAAGAAATGGTGGATAACACCTTAAAAGAAGCACAGCTCTGGGCGGAAACCTACCGCTTACGCTGGAAATAAAAAGTATTTAGCAAGGTAATAAAAAACCCCCGGTTTAAGCCGGGGGTTTTTGTAAATCAGGTTGACAACGGCGTGCATTTTTCCTATACTATTTATGTACCGCTGTTGGCTGGGGTTATTCATAACGCCAGAGTTACCAGCGGTATATTTATTTTCTTGCGTTGGCCGCCAGTTGGGGTTGCTCCGCTTTCTTGGGCCTTGACAACATCCTCTTTTGTGAGTATCATATTTGTAGAGGCTTTGTAAGGAACGCCACGCAAGTAGAGGTGGCTGCTCTCCTTCAAGGCCTCTTTTTCATCTATATACAGCAATTTCCCTTTTTCTACTTGGTTCTTAAACCAATAGACATTATCTTTTCCATATACAGAATCAATCAAGTTCACTTCCACCGTACCGTCCGGGTCAATGGCTACCACCAAACGTTTTCCATTACGGTCAAAATCATTTAATACTGCCACAAAACTGTTTTGTACTGTATCTGATTTAAGCAGCATTACTGGGTCGGCCAATAACTCCGGCAAACGCTTAAAAGTCTCTATTTTTACGGCGTGTTTGGTTTGGGTATCCTTTTTAATTGTTTTCTGCTTTAATTTTAAGGAATACGCAGGTACGCCAACCGATGTAAGAGCAACCGACGGAGTACCTAAATTTATTTCCACCCAAATAGGAAGAGTTCCTTTTTCATAATCACTTATATTTTTATGGACTTCTTCTACCACATTTTCTTTTGGCGCAAATAAGTCCGCAATGCTAGGACGTACGTTTTCTATATTCTCTTTCAGATAGATGTTTGGGTTAGCGCTTTCTTGGGCCTTGACAATATCCTCTTTATTAGTTATCCTATTTCTACTGGAACCCTGCGGCAAAGTGCTTAAATGCGCGGCTGTGGGGTTCCTTTTTTATTACTAACCAACTTTATATTTCCGCAGAACCCAAAAACCCCGCTTGCGCGTAAAATGGGGGAGGAAAATAATATTTGGATTTGCCCTGCCCAAAATGTTGGCAAGCGCGGCAAACAAAAGATGATTGGGAAAATAATATTTGGATTTGCCCTGCATAAATTTCCTGACGGAAATTTTGCCCGGGCCCGCCCTCGTGGGGGCAAGCCTTTCAGCCTACGGCTTCAAACTCACACAACGCTGCGGGCTTCAAATCCCTGCGGCATAAAGCAGTTTATGCCGCACCTTATATTTCCGCAGAAACCAAAAACCCCGCTTTAAGCGGGGTTTTAGATTTCCACGGAGAGGGAGCCCGTTATCCGTCCGTCTAACCGTACCCAGTTTTGTGCCCAGTTTCAGCAGCACCCATTGGGGCGTTTTTTGCCTTCTACATCATACGTTTTGCGCATAGCAAACTCCTCTTTTTTACCTTTATTCCAGCCCTGCACCGGGCGCAAATAGCCAACGACGCGCGAATAAACTTCACACTTGGAGCCGTGTATGTCTTTCATTTGTTCTTTGATTTCGTTTATTTGTTTTTGCAAAGTTTTTTTGTCAGCCATATTGCACCTCTCATTATAACATGATTTATTTTGGCCGCAATAGCACAAGGACACATCCGGCACGAAACAAGCCAGAGTGGCTTGGCGCATACGGCACAAAAACTTTCCCCGAAATAATTATCAAATTCCGCATTTACGCATTTCACAAAACACTCCTCCACTTGGCCGGGTCGGTTTCATAATCCGGCTCATGACAAGTAGGACAGCAAACCCGGCAAAGCATCCTATACTTGCGGCACTCGTTGCCGTCCATATATTTGCACGTAATCATTAAAAATACACCCCCAACATAATGCCAGCCGAACGCGGGCCTCCGTACACGCCGACGGTTGTATTTTTGAAAATTCCTACAAAGTCATCTATCCGCCTGTCCGCAAACAAATACGGCTCCATATCGTGCGCAATACCGATACCCACACCGTATCTATTAAAATACATTAAACGTGCGCCTAGAGCGATTTTAAGGTCTTTTCCGGCCAACCCTTGCGCGGCTGGACGGAATGTAAACCCGGCGTGTTTAACGCGCACGGTGGCGGGGCCGGAAGCCGGCTGCACCACATTGACCGACCCCTCCGGCCTATCGTAAAAGCCATTGGAAAAAAAGCCGCGTGCGTGCTGGAAAATGAAAAGGCTGATTAGTCTGATGCTTGCCGTGGTACTGGGAGCGCTGCTGCTGGGGAACTGCCAAAAGGCCCGAAAGATAGACCGAAAACCCGCCATAAGCGGCGTTTTGGCCGTAATGCCCGCGCCATAAACGGCAATGAACCCGCAGAGCATAGCCCCGACAAATACTGCCAAGGACCATACAAAGCCCGGCACCTTGAAAAACTTTTCTACCAAGTTTTTCGTCCACTCAATTAAGCCCACGCACGCAACCGCGGCCAGGCAGATAATCATTCCTAGTTCCATTTTTCACTCCTTTTTAATTCCGGCTGCTTTGCCGATATTAAATCCATTTGCCCGTTTCCATCATGCGGGCGTTTTCTACCGCTCGGCGGCC
>OQVO01000249.1_pt1 | contig 17866 bp, 9 predicted proteins | sample 1691511 | NCBI WGS metagenome assembly OQVO01 (sample SAMN03418254, study PRJEB22391) | human gut metagenome | biome: human-gut; feature: organic feature; material: feces | host: Homo sapiens | place: Tanzania | collected 2013-01 | reverse complement strand
CTTTTGGGGCTTTCGGCGCTGTATTCGATTAAATATTTTTGGGGCACAAAGGTCGGCGCAAACGGAGTTCAGAACATTCTCCAAAAAAGCGAAACAGTGCGTTATCTTGTTGAACGTGACGGCAGGGGAAACCCGTGGCTTCTGGCTCTCTTCCGGCTTGTTCCCGGAATTCCGGTAAATCAGGTCAGCAAGCTATACGGAGCGATGGGCTTCAAGTATGAATATTTTCTTTTACTTTCTCTTGTAGGATATTCGCCGCTGCTGGCTTCCTACACATTCATCGGTCGTAACGTGTTCAACCCGTTATCAACGGCGTTCCTGTTGCCGTTCATCTTATTGTTCCTGTTAGTGGGAGTTTCAATGCTCGCCATAAGTAAAATAGTACAGATCCAGTCCAGGAGGAGGAAAAATAATGGCTGATTCAAAAATGTTAAAAGAAAAACTTGCCTCCGGTGAGTTTGATGCAAGACTTAAAGAGGTATATCTCAGCGACAAGGCTGTTGAGGATCAGAAGAAAAGAGACGCCGAGATAATTGACGAGTTTGTCCGTCTCTTCGGCGATAACGATTCAATCGAACTTTTTAGCGCACCCGGCAGAACCGAGGTCGGCGGAAATCATACCGATCATAACCACGGCAAGGTGCTTGCGGCAAGCGTTGACCTCGATACGGTTGCCGCTGCGGCAAAGAGAGACGACGGAATCATTGTTGAGAAGTCTTTTAAGTTTGATGCTCTTGAGGTTGATATATCCGACCTTGAGGTACATACGGAGGAGTTCGGAAAATCCTCGGGTCTTATCAGGGGAATGTGTTCCGGCTTTAAGGAACGCGGATACAATATCGGCGGCTTCAATGCAGCAAGCATGAGCCGTGTCCTCTCGGGCTCGGGACTTTCGTCATCTGCGGCTTATGAGGTTCTGATCGGAACAATTCTCAATCATCTTTATAATGACGGCAAGGTTTCGCCCGTTGAGGTTGCGAAGATTGCCCAGTATGCCGAGAATAAATATTTCGGCAAGCCGTGCGGACTTCTTGATCAGACTGCAAGCTCTGTCGGCAGCTTTATCACGATTGATTTCAAAGACCCGGCTCAGCCGATTATCAATAAGGTCGATTTTGACTTTGCTTCCTGCGGCCATGCGCTTTGTATTATCGACACGGGTGGAAATCATTCCGACCTCACCGACGATTATGCGGCGGTAAGAGGCGAGATGGAAAAGGCGGCTGCAGTGTTTGGCAAGAGCGTTCTCCGTGAGGTTGACGAGGACGAGTTTATGGATAATATTTCGCTTGTCCGTGAAAAGGTCAATGACCGTGCCGTGCTTCGCGCAATGCATTTCTACGGTGAAAACAGACGTGCCGAAGCTGAGGTCAAGGCTCTTGAGGACGGAGATTTTGAAAAGTTCAAGGAGCTTGTAACAGAGAGCGGTCGCTCGTCATATATGTATAATCAGAATGTCTTTACGTCAAAGGACGTTGAGCATCAGAGCGTTTCCGTTGCACTTGCAATGTGCGAATATCTTCTCAAGAACAAGGGCGCATGGCGCGTTCACGGCGGCGGATTTGCGGGAACAATACAGGCGTTCGTTCCGCTTGATATGCTTGATGATTTTTGTGAGAAGATGGAAGCCGTTTTCTCAAAAGGCTCATGCTATGTTCTTTCCGTTAGACCTTTCGGCGGAATCAAACTGTTTTAAGCAATTTTCAGGCGTGTAAACTCGGGTTTACACGCTTTTTTTCAGAAAAGACAACCTAAGTTGATAGACAGAGCATAAAAAAATTGATATAATGCTCAGTGTAAAACAACTTTTTTTTAATAGGTCGAAAGGGGTAATACAATGAATATATCCGAAAAAATACAGATCTTGCGCCGTGACAAGGAATGGTCGCAGGACGAGCTGGCGGAGAAGCTTAATGTTTCACGTCAGTCTGTTTCAAAATGGGAATCCGGAAAAGCTTTGCCAGATTCGGAAAAAATTCTTGCAATGGCGAATCTCTTTGACGTTTCAACGGATTTTCTTTTGAAGGATGAACAGGAGCCGTTTTTTGTCGATGATGAGAAGGAACAGACGAAAGATAAAACAGACGACGCTTTGACAGAGAACACAGAAAAGAAAAAGCATAAGTTTTCAGGAAAAAAGATTGTCGCAATCGTTGTTGTCGCCTGTATTGTTATTGCTGCAATTACACCGCTTTTCTTCGGCGGATACTCGGCATTTCTCTCAAAGATAAGCGAAGATCCCGTACAGTACCCGTATGTACTCGTGCACGGACTCGGCGGCTGGGGTCCCGAATCTCAGATTGACCAAACCTCGCCCTATTGGGGCAGCTCAACGGGCAATCTTGCCGAATATCTCAATTCAGAGGGCTACAGCGTCAGTGTTGCTTCGGTCGGTCCTTTCTCAAGCACATGGGACAGAACCTGCGAGCTTTATGCCGAGCTGACTGGAACTAAGGTGGACTACGGTGAGGCGCACAGCAAGGAACACGGGCACGAAAGGTACGGCAGGGAATACACTGCCGAAAATGCCATTGTACAGAACTGGGGCGGCAAGACAAAAAGAGGTCAGCGTATTAAAATTAACGTCGTAGGCCACAGCTTCGGCGGTGAGACCGTAAGACTCCTTGCCTCACTCATGGCGTACGGCGATGAGGCGGAAAAGGCGGCAACAGGTAAGGATACCTCCGAGCTTTTCACGGGCGGCAAGGCTGATTGGATAAACAGCGTTACAACTCTTTGCTCTCCCCATAACGGTTCAACGCTTTTCTATGTTGTGGATCAGGGTAAACTCGTAAATACGGTTCTCGGCCTTGTTTATGCCGCAAGCGGAGTTGCAAAAACGGCTCAGATAGGCGATTTTTATGATTTTCGCCTTGAACAGTTCGGCTTGAACGGAGCTTCGAGCGAAAGTCAGGCGGAATCGATTATAAATACGGTTTTCAGCGAGGGAACCGATAATGCCGCATACGATCTTTCGCCGGACGGAGCACAGGAATTGAACAAGAAAATCAAGCTTGTTGACGGCGTTTATTATTTTTCATATTCATATCTCACAACCGAAACGAGTGCTTTGACCGGCAAACAAATCCCGAAAAGCTCAACGCTTCCTGTCCTGATTATTCCGGCAACGCTCATGGGAAGATATTCGACAAACACCAAAACGGATTTTAAGATTGACGAAACATGGCTTCCGAATGACGGACTTGTCAACGTTGTTTCGGCAAGATATCCGATCGGTGACGAATATCAGGAATATGACGCAGAGAATATCGTAAAAGGCAAGTGGAACGTTATGCCGACCCTGCCCGGCGACCACGGAACGGTTATCGGTATGAATGTCGGTGCAGAGGAAACGCACAACTTCTACGACACACTTTTTAAGATGATCGACTCTCAGCCGAGAGATAAGAAGTATTATATTTTTTAATGAGGCGAACAAATGAAAATTCTTTTTAAAAATGCAGATATACTTGTAAGAGATGAAAAATTCAATGTGCTTTCAAACGCTTTTCTTGCCGTTGACGGCGATAAGATAAGCTACATCGGAACGGAAGAGCCGAAAGACGAATTTGATGAAATAAAGGACATGAGCGGTAAATTGCTCATGCCCGGTCTCATCAACTGTCACAACCATTGTCCGATGGTTCTTCTTCGCGGAATTGGCAGTGATCTGCCGCTTCAGCAGTGGCTGTTTGATACGATATTTCCGATTGAGGACAGACTCACGGACGATGAAATCAAAGCCGGAAGTTATCTTGCGCTTTTGGAGATGATTGCCGGAGGAACGGTCAGCTTTTCGGATATGTACGGACCCCAAATGAATGTTGAGGCTGTCGGAGAGTCGGGTATGAAGGCAAATGTCACCCGTCCCATCCTGTCCGCCGAACCGAATGAAACGCCCGAGCAATCATACAGAATGAGAGAAGCGATCGAGTATTACGAAAAATACAATAACACCTTTAACGGAAGAGTTTTGATTGATTATTGTATTCATGCAGAATATACCTGCGACGAGAGAACCGCAAGGGTCTTGATAGACGAGATGAATGCACACAACGGCAACCTGCATATTCACCTTTCGGAGACGAAAAAGGAGCATGATGAGTGTATTCTGAGACACGGCAAAACGCCTGCCGAGTGGTTCGACAGTCTCGGCGCATTTGAGTCCTCGGCTTTTGCCGCTCACTGTGTATGGCTGAGTGAAAGCGACATGGAGCTGTTCCGCCGCAAGGGAGTTAGCGTTGTTCATAACCCGACCAGCAATATGAAGCTTGCAAGCGGCTTTGCCCCTGTTCCCAAGATGCTTGATATGGGTATAAATGTTGCACTCGGTACCGACGGTCCCTCAAGCAACAACAATCTTGATATGTTCGAGGAAATGCACATCGCTTCGATAATTCACAACGGCTACACGCTTGACGCAACGGTTATGAACGCAGATACTGTTCTAAAAATGGCGACAGTCAACGGTGCAAAGGTTCAGCGCAGAGAGAACTGCGGCGAGCTGAAGGTCGGCAATAAGGCGGATATTATCGCTGTTTCTCTCGACGCACCTCACATGGTGCCTGCACTCGACAAAAAGGCGCTGCTGACATATTCCGCACAGAGCAGCGATGTTGTGATGACAATGGTTGACGGCAAGATTCTTTATGAAAACGGCGAGTATAAAACACTCGATAAAGAAAAGATTTATTTTGAGTTCAACAAGGCTGTTGAGAAGCTTTATAAATAAGAGGTAGCACAATGGAAAGAATGGACAAGGGCTTGGCTTTTATGCTGAGATATGAAAACGTTGCATGGTACGAGAACGGCGAGGTGAGAATTCTTGACCGCCGAATTTACCCGAGAAAGGTCGAGTTCGTGACCTGCAGGAATCATCACGAGGTCACCCGGGCGATTAAGGACATGGTGACACAGAGTGCAGGGCCGTACACTGCGGCGGCAATGGGTATGGCACTTGCCGCTTACGAATGTAAAGACAAGACAGAAGCGGAGCAGATCGGCTACCTCACCGAGGCGGCATATACGATTTCGCACGCACGCCCGACCACCGTTCAGCGTATGACGCTCATCACGGGCGGCTGCCTCGATGCGGCAAAGAAAGCGATTGCGGCAGGGGAGGACGTCAGCGAAAAAATCGTTGAGCACACTATTGAAGCGAACAATCTCCGCTACAAAAAAATAAATCTCATCGCCGAACATCTCGTCGATATGTTCCCTCAGAACGGCACGGTTATGACCCAGTGCTTCGGTGAAACGATAGTCGGCATGATGCTCAAGGTAGCAAGAGAGAGGGGCAACAACGTCAGAATTTTCTGCCCCGAGACAAGGCCGTATTTCCAGGGCGCAAGGCTGACGGCGACGGTTTGCCATGAAATGGGCTTTGACACAACCGTCATTACTGACAATATGCCGGCGTTTGTTATGAAAAAAGAAAATGTTGATGTGTTCACCTCGGCGGCGGATGTAATATGTATGGACGGTCATGTTGTCAACAAGGTCGGCACATATCAGATCGCTATTGCGGCGAAATACACGGGAATACCGTATTTTGTAACTGGTGCGCCCGACAGAGGACATACAACGATCGACACGGTTAAAATTGAGATGCGTGACCCGGATTTCGTGCTTCAGGCTATGGGAGTAAAGACCGCCGCAGACGGACTCAAGGGCTATTATCCTGCGTTTGACATAACGCCGCCCGAGCTTGTCAGCGGAGTTGTCACCGACACGGGAATTTACACACCCTATGACCTCGAAAGCTATTTCAAAAAGGGCACCATGGGCGAGTTTGAGATGATACTTTAATATAATTACACATAGTCACATACAAAGAACCGCCGGATTTCCCGACGGTTCTGTTTATTACATTTATTTATTCTTTTACGACTCTGTTTGCGGTTCGATCTTGATCTGAGCCGCTTTTTCATTTATCTCTTTTGCGACAGCCTGCCGCCTTTCGGCAAGCTCACGATACATTCTGTCTCGTGTTTCTGCGTCAATGGGGTAGAAGAATTTCGGAATAAGTCCGAGAATGGTTGTTGCAACGGGAATGATCGTGCACATTGCGAACAGCATATATTCGGTGTGAGCCGTCTGATTGCCGTAGCCTGCGCCCTCCTTGTAGCCGATACGGCTGAGAATGAACGCCTTGACTGTGCCTCCGAGCGTCGAAACAAGCTTCTGTGCAAGTCCCTTTGCAACTCCTGTCATACCCTCGGTGCGGTAACCGTTTTTCCATTCGCCGTAGTCAATGCATTCATTGCGCATCTCTTCGGGGATAACCTTACTGATTCCGTAAACGCCCATCCAGATCGTTTCACGAATCATAAATGCAGGGATCATAGCGGCTCTCTTTTTATAGTTATTATTGATCGAGCCTACTCCGAATACGCCGAGCATAAGTACATCGGGGAGAACGGAGCTGAAAATCCAAAGTGTTTTGGTCGAGAAATGCTCTCTTGCCTTTGTAACGTAGGAATAGCTTATCGGTGAAACGACTGCGCCGGGGATGCCGACGATTGTTGACATAGATGCAAGACCGAGAACATTTATGTAGTAATAGTTTGTTCCCGAGTTGATACCGAAGGCGGAAAGAAAGTCAACCAGCGTCAAAATAAGCAAAGGCTTATTGGTGATGACCGATTTTACACCCTGGAAGATGCTCGGTTTCTCGGATTTCTGAATAACACGTTCCTTGGCGACGATTGAAAAGTAAAGAGCCATAGCACCCGATGCCAGAGATGTGAACAGTCCTGCACTGATGAAGAGGGTGGGCAGCTTCTTTCCGAGTCCTGTATTATTGAAAACGTCGATCAAAAGACCCATAAGAATTTCGGGGCCTTTCTCAACGAAGCCCGAGAAGAGGTTTGCCTGAGTGATAAGTCTCGTTCTGTCAACAACATTCGGCGTGATCGTTGAAAGCATACCGGTTTTGGCAATGTTGTTCATCGAGCCTGCCAGATTGTTGAAAATTGAGAAAATCATATAAGAGGTTAGCTTTGTGGCATTGTACGGTCCCATCCCCGTAAAGAACACGGGCATCATCCAATAGAAAAAGCTCAGCAGTAAACCGGGACCGGCGTATAAAATGAGATAAGGTTTGAATTTTCCGAAGCGTGTTCGTGTCCTGTCGATGATGGCAGCAAGGAAAATGTCGTTGATAACGTCCCATATTCCGATAACAAAGGTAACTATCGTCTGGAATCGCAGACCTATTTGCACAATATCGGTGATGAAAACGTCATTGTACTTTGAAATGTTAAAGCTGGCGGAAATATCATAAATGATATAAGCGAGAGTTTCTTTGGTACCTACATAGCGTCGGTTCTTGTTGAGATTGCGGTCGGCGTTTATCCGAGCCTCAGCCTGCTCAATCTCTAAATTTTCCGATTCCTGTGCGGCAGGATTTGTCATATTCACACTCCTTTTTTATTTATTGATAAATATTATATCATATCTTATGGCATATTTTCAACATATTATCAACGTAATTTATATATTTTGTTAAAATTGTCATATTTTTAAAAAACATCGTAATTTCGGCAAAAATTCGCTTGACTTATTTTAACTAATGTATTATAATGCTATAACGATTATAATGGACTTGTGTGTCTTTAGGCGTTTTTCCATTGGGCGAATTATGCCCGTTTTTCGTGAAAAAACCGTCAAAATCAACAAGTCTTATCCTACAAACGGACGAAAATAAAAAGAACGGAGTGGTTAGTCAATGACGAATGTTTCTCCCGTAGCAAGGGGCAGCAGAACCAGAATGAGCTTCGGCAAGATCAAAGAGGTTATGGAAATGCCAAACCTCATTGAGGTTCAGAAGGACTCATACAGGTGGTTTCTTGAGACCGGACTTAAAGAGGTATTCCGAGATATTGCGGATATTACCGATTATACCGGTAACTGGGTGCTCAAGTTTGTCGATTACAGAATGGACGACAAGCCGAAGTATACCATCAGAGAGTGCAAAGAGCGTGATGCGAGTTATTCCGCACCGATGCGTGTAAAGGCACGTCTCCTCAACAAGGAAACCGGCGTCGTAAAAGAGAGCGAAGTCTATATGGGCGACTTCCCGATAATGACGGACAGCGGTACGTTTATCATAAACGGTGCCGAGCGTGCGATTGTTTCACAGCTTGTTCGTTCACCGGGCGTTTACTACGATATGACCCATGATAAGACAGGTATTGAGCTTTATTCAAACACCGTTATCCCGAACCGAGGCGCATGGCTCGAGTACGAGACCGATGTCAACGATCTTTTCTATGTTCGTATTGATAAGAACAGAAAGATCTTTATCACAACATTTATCAGAGCTTTGGGTCTCAGCTCGAACACGGATATCCGTGAATTCTTCGGATATGATCCCCGTCTTGAGGCTACGCTTGAAAGAGATGAAACACAGAACACCGAAGAGGCTTTGATGGAGGTATTCAAAAAGCTCCGTCCCGGTGAGCCCGCAACTCTTGAAACAGCTCAGACTCATCTTGACAATCTGTTCTTTGATCCGTACCGTTACGATATTTCCAGAGTCGGCAGATACAAATATAACAAGAAGCTTTCCTTGTTTGACCGTATCGTAGGCGCAACCCTTTCTCAGCCGGTTATCGCACCGCTCACCGGCGAGCTCCTTGCCGAGGAGGGTGAGGTAGTCTCCAAGAAAAAGGCAATTGAGATTGAGCAGGCAGGCGTCAATGTTGTATTTGTAAAGGTTGACGACGATAAGGAGATCAAGGTTATCTCCAACGGAATGGTTGACATCAAGCCGTATTTCCCGCAGTTCACCGAGGAGCAGCTTGACGAGATCGGCATCAATGAGAAGGTTTCTTTCTCGGTTCTCAAGGAAATCCTTGAGGCTGACGTTGAGGATGACAATGCTCTCCTCGGACTTCTCAAGGATCGCTGTGACGACCTTATTCCGAAGCATATCACAATCGACGATATTTTCTCATCAATCAACTACGTTAACTCCATTGCTTTCGGCATCGGCAGAACAGACGATATTGACCACCTCGGCAACCGTCGTATCCGCTGCGTAGGCGAGCTTCTCCAGAACCAGTTCAGAATCGGTCTTGCGAGAATGGAAAGAGTTGTCCGTGAAAGAATGACTCTTCAGGCTCAGGAGGATGACGATAAGATAACACCGCAGACCCTTATCAATATTCGCCCCGTGCTTATGGCGATCAAGGAATTTTTCGGTTCATCACCGCTTTCACAGTTTATGGATCAGACGAACCCGCTTGCCGAGCTTACTCACAAGCGCCGTCTTTCCGCCCTCGGTCCCGGAGGACTTTCCCGTGACCGTGCAGGATTCGAGGTTCGAGATGTTCATTACAGCCACTACGGTCGTATGTGTCCTATCGAGACTCCCGAAGGTCCGAACATCGGACTTATCTCCTATCTTGCAACCTTTGCAAAGATAAATAAATACGGCTTTATCGAGGCCCCGTACAGACGAGTAGCCGACGGAAAGGTTCTTGATGAGGTTGTTTATATGACAGCGGATCAGGAGGACGAGTTCATCGTTGCTCAGGCTAACGAACCGCTTGACGAGGAAGGACATTTCGTAAGACGTAAGGTTATGGCTCGTTACCGTGACGAGTTCCACGAGATTGACAATTCAAGAGTCAGCTTTATGGACGTTTCTCCGAAGATGCTCGTTTCCGTTGCTACCGCTATGATTCCGTTCCTTGAGAACGATGACGCAAACCGTGCACTTATGGGATCAAACATGCAGCGACAGGCTGTTCCTCTTCTCCGCACCGAGGCTCCGATCGTCGGAACAGGTATGGAGTATAAGGCGGCTGTTGACTCAGGTACGGTTGTCCTTTGTAAAAAGGACGGCGTCGTAGTTCACGTCAATGCCGATTATGTTGAAATTCAGACAGCAGACGGTATTGACAGATATAATCTCACGAAGTTTATGCGTTCCAATCAGGGCACCTGCATTAACCAGAAGCCGATCGTAGATCTCGGTCAGGAGGTTAAGACGGGCGACGTTATTGCTGACGGTCCGGCAACAGATCACGGTGAGATTTCACTCGGTAAGAATGCTCTTATCGGATTTATGACCTGGGAGGGTTACAACTACGAGGATGCTGTTCTTATCAACGAAAAGCTCGTAAGAGACGATGTCTATACATCAATTCATATAGAAGAATTTGAAATTGAGGCAAGAGATACTAAACTCGGACCCGAGGAGATCACAAGAGATATTCCGAATGTCGGCGATGACGCTCTCAAGGATCTTGATGATCGTGGAATTATTCGTGTCGGCGCAGAGGTTCGCTCAGGCGACATCCTCGTCGGTAAGGTAACTCCTAAGGGCGAGACAGAGCTTACTCCCGAAGAGAGACTTCTCCGTGCAATTTTCGGTGAGAAGGCTAAGGAAGTCAGAGACACTTCACTTCGTGTACCGCACGGCGAGTACGGTATTATCGTTAATGTTGAAGTATTCACAAGAGAAAACAGTGACGAGCTCAGCCCCGGCGTAAACAAGGTTGTTCGCTGCTACATTGCACAGAAGCGTAAGCTCTCTGTCGGTGATAAGATGGCAGGCCGTCACGGAAATAAGGGCGTTGTTTCACGTATTCTTCCGCAGGAGGATATGCCGTTCCTTGAGGACGGTACCCCGCTTGATATCGTTCTTAACCCGTTGGGTGTTCCGTCCCGAATGAATATCGGTCAGGTTCTTGAGGTTAACCTCGGATTTGCCGCTAAGCATCTCGGCTGGAGAGTTATGACTCCCGTATTCGACGGCGCACACGAGGCTGATATCAAGGAAATGTTCCATGACCTCGGAATCCGTGAGGACGGCAAGTCGATTCTTACAGACGGTCGTACCGGACGCAAGTTTGATAACCCCGTAACAGTCGGTATAATGTATTATCTCAAGCTGTTGCACCTTGTTGACGATAAGATCCACGCACGTTCGACAGGTCCGTATTCACTTGTTACTCAGCAGCCTTTGGGCGGTAAAGCTCAGTTCGGCGGTCAGCGTTTCGGTGAAATGGAAGTTTGGGCACTTGAAGCTTACGGTGCAGCTTATACACTTCAGGAAATCCTTACAGTTAAGTCCGACGATGTTGTAGGTCGTGTTAAGACATACGAGGCGATCGTTAAGGGTAACAATGTTCCTCAGTCGGGTATTCCGGAGTCATTCAAGGTTCTTGTTAAAGAGCTTCAGTCACTCGGTCTTGATGTTCGTGTTTATGACAAGGATCAGAACGAAATCGACCTCAAACAGAACTTTGACGATGAGCTCGGATTTACAGCGTCCGACGATAAGGCGTTCACTCAGGTAAATGATGCAGAGGGCGCAGAGGGCTATGCTCTTGAGGATGAAGAGGGTAACCCCATTGAGGACGAAGACGAGGAAGAATCCTTTGACGAAATCTTCGAGGACATTGACGAGATGTTCTCGGATGATGACGAAGAGAGCTTTGACTAATAACAGACTGCAAGTTGTATTGAAATAGATTTATAGGCAATGCCGTATGTATTTACGGCTCTGCCTTAAGGAAAAGGGGCATTCAGATTGGAAAACAATACCTTTGAATCAATTAAAATCGGTCTTGCTTCACCGGAACAGATCAGAGAATGGTCTTACGGTGAGGTAACCAAGCCCGAAACTATAAATTACCGTACCCTTAAGCCGGAAAAAGACGGACTTTTCTGCGAGAGAATTTTCGGACCCACCAAGGACTGGGAATGTCACTGCGGAAAGTACAAGAGAGTTCGCCACAAGGGCATCATCTGTGACCGCTGCGGCGTTGAAGTTACAAAAGCCAAGGTTCGTCGTGAGCGTATGGGTCACATCGAGCTTGCTGCTCCTGTCTCTCATATCTGGTACTTCAAGGGAATTCCGTCAAGAATAGGTCTTGTTCTTGACATCACACCGAGAAACCTCGAAAAGGTTCTCTACTTCGCTTCATACATCGTAACCGATCCGGGAGATACTCCGCTTGAGAAGAAGCAGATCCTTGACGAGAAGGCATATATGGAGTATCGTGAAAGATACGAGGACGATTTCAAGGCAGGTATGGGCGCCGAGGCTATCAAGACGCTTCTTCAGGAGGTTGATCTTGACGCTCTTTCGGCTGAGCTTCGTGAGGAGCTTAACGGCTCATCGGCTCAGAAGAGAGCTAAGGCTCTCAAGCGCCTTGAGGTTATCGAGGCTTTCAGAACCTCAGGTAACAAGCCTGAGTGGATGATCCTTGACGTTATTCCGGTTATTCCGCCGGATATCCGTCCCATGGTTCAGCTCGACGGCGGCAGATTTGCAACATCCGATCTTAACGATCTTTACCGTCGTGTTATCAACCGTAATAACCGCCTTAAGAAGCTCCTTGAGCTCGGTGCACCCGATATCATCGTGCGCAACGAAAAGAGAATGCTTCAGGAGGCTGTTGATGCCCTTATTGATAATGGCAGAAGAGGCCGTCCGGTAACAGGTCCGAACAACAGAGCTCTCAAATCTCTTTCCGATATGCTTAAGGGTAAGCAGGGACGTTTCCGTCAGAACCTACTCGGTAAGCGTGTTGACTATTCGGGACGTTCGGTTATCGTTGTAGGTCCCGAGCTTAAGCTCTATCAGTGCGGTCTTCCTAAGGAAATGGCACTTGAGCTTTTCAAGCCCTTCGTTATGAAGCGTCTTGTTGAAACAGAAAAGGCAGGCAACGTTAAGTCTGCAAGAAAGATGGTTGAAAAGGTACATCCCGAGGTTTGGGACGCACTGGAAGTCGTTATCAAGGATCACCCTGTAATGCTCAACCGTGCGCCGACACTTCACAGACTCGGTATTCAGGCATTTGAGCCGGTACTTGTTGAGGGTCGTGCCATTAAGCTCCATCCGCTCGTTTGTACAGCTTTCAACGCTGACTTCGACGGTGACCAGATGGCTGTTCACGTTCCTCTTTCGGCTGAGGCACAGGCCGAGGCAAGATTCCTTATGCTTGCCGCAAATAACCTCCTCAAGCCTTCGGACGGACGTCCTGTTGCCGTTCCGACTCAGGATATGATCCTCGGTTCCTATTACCTGACTCTCGAGAAGCCGGGTGAGCCGGGCGAGGGCAAGGCTTTCCGCAACGTTGAGGAAGCTATTATGGCATATGATGAGGGTATCATCACTCTCCATTCATCTGTCAAGATCCGCATGACAAAGACGATCAACGGCGTTGAGTATACACGTCTTGTTCCGACAACTCTCGGTAAGGTTATCTTCAACAACCCGATTCCGCAGGATCTCGGATTCGTTGAGCGTAACCCCGATGACATAGACAGTATGTTCAAGCTCGAGATCGATTTCCTCGTTAAGAAGGGCAATCTCGGCAAGATCATTGACAAGTGTATCCGTGTCCACGGCACAGCCGTTGCGGCGGAAATGCTTGATAATATTAAGGCTCAGGGCTATAAGCACTCCACACGAAGCGGTATCACCGTTGCTGCGTTCGACGCAACAATTCCGCCGAAGAAGGCAGAGCTTATTGCCGATGCCGAAGCTAAGATTGATAAGATCAACCGCAACTATGAGCGAGGACTTATTACAAACTCCGAGCGTTCCGACCGAGTTATCGAGGTTTGGGAGAATTGTACATCAGAGGTTGCCAAGGAACTCAAGGCAAACTTCGATAAGTACAACCCGATCAATATGATGCTTGATTCCGGTGCCCGTGGTAATGATTCACAGCTCCGACAGCTCGCAGGTATGCGTGGACTTATCGCTAACACAGCCGGTAAAACAATCGAGGTTCCCATCAAGGCTAATTACCGTGAGGGTCTTAACATACTTGAATACTTCATTTCATCCCGTGGTGCGCGTAAAGGTCTTGCCGATACAGCACTTCGTACAGCCGACTCGGGTTATCTTACCCGCCGTCTTGTTGACGTTTCGCAGGAGTGCATTATCCGTGAGGAGGACTGCCATTGCACAGAGGGTGTTGAGGTTTACGATATTTTCCACGGCAACCGTAAGATCGTTGATCTTGCTGAGCGTCTCACAGGTCGTTTCCTTCTTAACGATTATGTTGATGAGGAGACAGGAGAGGTCATTATGGAGAACTCCAAGATGATGACCGCCGAGGATGCAGAGAGAGTTGCAACTCACGCAAAGGCAAATCATCAGGCAAAGATAAATGCAGGCGAGGCAGAGGAAGGCTCGGTAGCTTCCGTTGTTATCCGTTCGCTTCTCACCTGTAAGACCGAGCACGGCGTATGTATCAAGTGCTACGGTTCAAACCTTGCAACAGGTAGTCCGGTTACGATCGGTGAAGCTGTCGGTATCATCGCTGCACAGTCAATCGGTGAGCCCGGTACACAGCTTACAATGAGAACATTCCACACCGGCGGTGCCAAGGATGCCGGCGATATTACACAGGGTCTTCCGCGTATCGAAGAACTGTTCGAGGCAAGAAAGCCGAAGGCTCTTGCGATTCTTTCGGAGATCTCCGGTACGGTTTCATTCGAGGACGTTAAGAAGAGCCGCCACGTTGTTATCACTGACAGCGAGAACGGCGAGTCGAAGTCCTACCTTATTCCTTACGGCTTCCGTGAGATCGTTAAGGAGGGTGACCACGTAACAAAGGGTCAGGCTCTTACCGACGGTGCCCCGAATCCGCATGATGTTCTTGCAATCAGAGGAGTTTCCGCTGTTCACGATTACCTTATCCGTGAAGTTCAGAAAACATACCGTACACAGGGTGTTGATATCAACGATAAGCATATCGAGGTTATTGTTCGTCAGATGATGCGTAAGGTTAAGATCGAAGATGCCGGCGATACAGACTTCCTGCCCGGTTCAATCGTTGAGAAGCATGAATTCTATGTTGCCAACGAAAAGGTTAAGGCTGCTGCTGAGGCCGAGGGTAAAGAGCCTAACTACGCAACCTGCGTACCGACTCTTATGGGTATCACAAAGGCTTCTCTTGCAACGGAGTCGTTCCTTTCGGCTGCTTCCTTCCAGGAGACAACGAGAGTTCTTACCGATGCTGCAATCAAGGGTAAGACGGATCCGCTTCTCGGACTTAAAGAGAATGTTATCATCGGTAAGCTTCTTCCGTCAGGTACAGGTATGAAGTGCTATTCCGAGGTTGATCTCAAGCCGACCGAGGACCACTCCACAACCGTACTCGGCGAATTGCTCAAAGGTGTATAATAATCAGACATAACGCAAGACCTCTCCGAAAAAAGGAGAGGTCTTGTTGCATATTATTTAAGTCAGCAGTAAAACTTAATTAACAACAGTTGGTTTTGTATTGAAATATTGCATTTGTTTTATAATCAGACAAATTGTAATGCTGCTTTTTTCAATAATATCTTGCCATTTTATGGAAATAATGGTATTATACTTTTCGGGTAAATAAGAATTGTAATAATAAGGACTGATGAAAAATGTCGATGTCGGCAGAGAGGATTGCGGAAAAATATTATCCCGACATATATAAATTTTGTTGTGCAAAGTGCAGAAATGAAAATGTTGCGCAGGATATAACGCAAGAAACCTTTTTGCTTTTTATCAACAAATTTGACGAACTGACCGATATCAACATCCGCTCATGGCTTTTGAGCGTTGCAAATAATAAGCTGCGTGAATACTTCAGAAAAAGTCAAATCGAAAATACCTTTGTCTGTGTAGACAATGTTGAAATTTCCACATTTGACAGTTATGAATATGACAAAATTGATGTTGATGAGCTATTTGACGATGTGCAGAAAAAGATATTGAATATTCTTAATGATAAAGAAAAGGAGCTGTTTATAAAGCTTTATATCGAAAAGGAAAATATTGATTTAATTGCCAAAGAATTGGATATTACATATGAAAACCTCCGTACAAGAAAAAGCAGACTGAAGAAAAAGATAAAAGGATCGCTTGGACATCTGTATTTCTTTATTTTTGTTTTTTCTTTCAAAATTTTTCATTAAATTTTGTAACAAATCAAAAAAATCGACATATATTAATGGGAGGTTGAATGAAATGAAAGAAAAAGTTAGATCTTTGGAAGAAAAATTAAACAGAATAATTGATGAAGAGCTGAAAAAAGACGTGTCACAGATTGACGATCAATTGATTATGGAATGCTGCGACGGTCTTTTGAGGATGGACAATGCCGATCGCTACCTGATCACAAAGATGGAAATGAAGAATTCTATTGATTCCATTGTCGCTCAAAAATCAAGGTCCGTCACCAAGATAACAAAACCGCTGAAGATATTGATCGCTGCAGCAATAATAATGGTTATGCTTGCTGTTGCCTCTCTCGGTTATGCACAGTATAAATATAATATTTTCAATTTTTCCGATCATTCGACGATATTATTTAACCAATCCGATAAAAAGAGAGTGGATGATTTTGAAGTACGGTTTATACCGGAGGGATTTGTGTTGAATTATGAAAGCAATAATAAATACGAGTGCTCAAAGGAGTATGTAAAGGGTAATGATTTCTTTTCCGTTTCCAAGCAATCCAACACAAATGAGTTTGATATAAATACGGAATATAAAAATTTTAAAACAGTGCCGATAAACGGAATTGATTACGTCGAATACGGTGAAGAAAAGCACGGACAAGGTGTGCTCTGGGAAAAAGACGGGTATCAATATGTCGTTGCCGGCAATATTTCAACTCAGGATCTGCTGAAAATAGCAGTTTCTGTTAGAGACACTTAACAGTAATACAATCAAATAATCATGTAAAACAGCCCCTTGCGACTAAGCAAGGGGCTGTTAGCTTATATTTTATTTTGATCATTTAACCGATTTGATCATTGATTCGCCGGTCATTTCCTTAGGCTGGGGGAGATCCATGATCTGGAGCATTGTCGGGGCAAGGTCACAGAGCTTACCTGTTTCCTTGAGCTCGCAGTCATAGCCTACGATGCAGAGCGGAACCGGATTGGTTGAGTGCGGTGTGAACGGCTTGCCGTCGTCACCGATCATCTTGTCTGCATTGCCGTGGTCGGCAGTGATGAGAACTGCGCCGCCCATGCTGAGCGCTGCGTCGCAAACTCTGCCTACGCACTCGTCAACGGCCTCAACAGCCTTGACAGCCGCCTCAAATACGCCTGTGTGACCGACCATGTCGCAGTTAGCAAAGTTGAGGATAACAACGTCATATTTGTCGGATTTAATCTGCTCGCAGACTGCATCGCAAACCTCGTATGCACTCATCTCGGGCTTGAGGTCGAAAGTCGGAACATCGGGGGAGTGGATAAGAATTCTGTCTTCACCCTTGAATGTCTTTTCCTCGCCTCCGTTGAAGAAGAATGTAACGTGAGCATATTTTTGCGTCTCGGCGATTCTGAGCTGAGTTTTTCCCTTTGAAGCAAGGTACTCGCCCATAGTCATTTTAAGCTCCTCCGGCGGGAATGCAACGCTTACGTTCGGCATTGTTTCGTCGTACTGAGTCATGCAAACGTATGTGAGCGGGAAGAAGCCGTTCTTTCTCTCAAAGCCGTCAAACTTCTCGTCAACGAAGGTTCTTGTGATCTGTCTTGCACGGTCGGGACGGAAGTTGAAGAATACAACGCTGTCGTTTGCCTTGATCATGCCGCTCTTATTGATAACGGTCGGAACGATGAACTCGTCGGTTACGCCGTTAGCGTAGGATTCGTTCATACTGTCGACTGCGCAGTCTGCCTGAATTCCTTCGCCGTAAACCATTGCGGCATAAGCCTTCTCAACTCTGTCCCAAGCAAAGTCACGGTCCATAGCGTAGTAACGACCCATAACCGTTGCAATTTCGCCGACTCCAAGCTCCTTTGTTTTAGCATAAACATCCTTGATGAAGCCGACGCCCGATGTTACGGAAACATCACGTCCGTCCATTATGCAATGGATATAAACCTTATCAAGACCCTC
>OQVO01000243.1_pt1 | contig 18054 bp, 13 predicted proteins | sample 1691511 | NCBI WGS metagenome assembly OQVO01 (sample SAMN03418254, study PRJEB22391) | human gut metagenome | biome: human-gut; feature: organic feature; material: feces | host: Homo sapiens | place: Tanzania | collected 2013-01 | reverse complement strand
TTAGTATAGTTAAAAATATATACTTTTATTAGGGCAGGGGTTTGTGCGTTAGCAGGGGTTTGCGCGGCGGAAGAATCTTGCGCGCCGCCAAACGCATAGCGGATACCCGCGTGTACGCCCCAACCTTTTACTATATTGCCGGCCTCATAACTGCCCAAGCCGTACCAATACAAGTTTTTGGTAAGTTGCATATCAAGCCCGGCGTTCACTTCCAGCGTGCCGCCGGAAAGGTCGCTCTTTTCCGTCGCGCCGGCATAAGCAAGGTCATCCTTGCCGGCAAACTCATAGCGGTAGGCCAATTCCAACAACGGCTCTATCAGCAGGCCGTTATCCCGCACGGCGTTGTAGGCCAACAGCACACCCGCTTTGGCATTGACGTAATTAGCCGCATTATACCTAATATCATTACCGGTATCCCCTACGGAAGCATTTTCCGCCGAGGCGTGCATATAACCAATTTCTAATTTCGGCTCTATGCGGATGAACTTATTGCGGGCCAGTTCACTATTTATGCTCTTTCCTACTTCCACACTGGCCGCAACCACATTCCGGTTGGGCTTATAGGCCAGTGCCGTGCCGGTGGCGGAATGGTTCTTCATATCCAACTTACTCCAGAAGTTCCGCGCCGCCAAATCCACAAACCAGCCGTTTTCGTTCAGTAAGGTGGCATACACACCCACGCCCGGGGCTTCGCCGTCCCCTTTATCGTACGCACCGTCGCTCTTTTTGGTTTTGATATTGCGGGTGGACACAAACCCAACCAACACCCCGGCATACAATTTGGTGGGTTCCTCGGCCCTAAACAACCAGTCATATCCGGCCTCGGCACCAAACAAATTGGCATCCGTTTTGATTAAATCCTCCACCGTCATATCCTTGTAATAACTGCGCACCCATACGCCTTGCTTGGCCTGCGTATTATCCATGGCGCGCAAATCCCCCAACCGTTTTTGTAGGGAGTTCATCCCGGTTTGGGCGATAACCACGTTCATTATCGGTACGTTTAACATGGTCTTAAACGTATCCGTCAGTTCTTGGGTGTTGCGCAAGTAGTAATCCTGCCCGGTTCCGGCCGCGGTACCTTGTGCCAATTTGTACACATAACCGCCCTCATCCCATTTGCCGCCTAATAAGTCAAACGTACCGTTTACAGTGGCAGTGTCGGCAAATTCCACCAGTTTTATACCGTCGCCGGTGGTTGCTTGGGCGGTGGGGGCCACATTGGTTAGTTTCAGGTTGGCATTCCCGCTATAACTATCCGTAATGTTCAATGTATCGGCGGTTTGGGTTTCTAAGTCCACATTCATATTAAACACCGCATTATTGGCGGACAGGTTTTCTATACCCAGGGTATTCATCCCGGTTGTATGGTTGATGTTTACTTGGGCATCCGCAAGTTTAATATTGCCTTGCAAGGTGTTGTTGCCATACACATTTAAGTCCCCGCCCGTGGCGTTCAGGCCGCTTATCAGGCCGCCCTTATAAAGATTAACCGCCCCGCTGTTCAGCGTGGTATTACTCGCCACTGCGCCGGAATACACATTTTGCAAACCGCCCTCGTTGATAGTGGTAGTACTCGCCACACCGCCGGAGTACACATTTTGTGTACCGCCCGCAACAATGGTATCACGCGCCACGCCGCCGGCATTCAACATCTGCACACCACTGTAATTAATAGTGGTACTATTTGCCATACCGCCAGAGGACACATGTTGCAAACCGACATCTTTGATAGTGGTAGCACTCGCTACACCGCCGGAGGACACATACTGCCAACCGTAATGATTGATAGTGGTAGCATTCGCCACGCCGCCAGAAAAAACAGTCTGCCGACCGTAATCATTGATAGTGGTAGCATTCGCCACACCGCCAGCGGACACATACTGATTACCGCCGGAGTTGATAGTGGTAGCAATTGCCTTGCCAATCAACGCCTGCGAACCGCCGGAGTTGATAGTGGTATTATTTGCCTCACCGTCAGGGCGCACAAACTGCCTCCCGCCGGAATTGATAGTGGTAGTATTTGCCATACCGCCAGAGGCCACATCCAGTATACCGTCATAAAGGATAAAATTGCTTGCCACGCCGTTTTGTAGAGTAAAGGCTTCCCCACTTGCGTTAGTGCCGGACACATAGGTTTCCGTATCCCCACCATAAACATCCGCATTAATATTTCCGCCAGAATATTGCATCACATTATATGCTTTTCCGCCGGAGGACACAACCTGCCAACCGTAATGATTGATAGTGGTAGCATTCGCCACGCCGCCAGAAAAAACCGTCTGCCGACCGTAATCATTGATAGTGGTATTACTCGCCACACCGCCGCGGGACACCTCCTGCGTACCGTACCGGAGAATCGTGGTTTCGTGTGCAAGGCTGCCGGAGGACACATTTTGCAAACCGACATCTTTGATAGTGGTAGCGTTTGCCATGCCGCCGGAGGACAGATACTGAGCTCCGCCATTGATAGTGGTAGCACTTGCCACCCCGCCGGACTTCACATGTTGAGAACCGCCGGAGTAAAGGATAAAATTACTTGCCTTGCCGTTTTGTAAACTGAAGGCTTCCCCTCTTGCGTTGGTCCCTTCCACATAGGTTTCTGCATCCCCGCCAGAAACGATTACAAACATTTTCCCGCCGGAATGTTGCCTCACATTATATGTTTTCCCGCCGGAGTACACAAACTGCAATCCTCCATCATGGATAGTGGTGTCACTTACCACCCCGCCGACATACACATTCTGGCTACCGCCGGAGTGGATAGTAGTTTCATTTGCCACGCCACCAGAGGACACCCCCAGATGCCCGACGGAGTTGATAGTGGTATTGCTTGCCACGCCGCCGCTTGCCACGTTCAGCCAACCAAGGGAGTTGATGGTGGTACCATTGGCCAAGCCGCCTCCTTCCACATTCTGCCAACCACGGGAATTGATGGTGGTAGCATTTGCCACACCGCCGGATTGCAGATGTTGAGCACCGCCGGAGTTGATAATGGTAGTATTTGCCACACCGCCGGCGGACACCCGCTGGCCCCCCGGATTGATAGTGGTATTGCTCGCCACGCCGCCGGAGGACACAAACTGCCAACCGTCCTGATACATTGTGGTATTAGTTGCCACACCGCCGGAGGAAACCACTTGTAGGCCGCCATAGATAGTAGTAGAATTTGCCACGCCGGCCGAATAAATAATTTGGGAATTACCCGAGGTAATAGTGGCTCCTGTCACCGTTTTCCCCGCGCTTACATACGTTCCAGCACCATACGCAGGCAGGGCCATATTGTTAGCCAGCATGGCCGCTACCGTGGCCGTATACACCGCCCGGCGCCCACCATGATAAATGCGGGATACCACCCGCGCACCGTACCCTTGGCTGGATACCAGGCAAGAGCTTACCACCGCCGCACTGCAACTGGAACAATACTCCTGCTCCAATGCCTGAATACAAGCACTGGAATAAATATTGTCTTCTTGGGGGGAATGATGTTTACTCATATTTTATTTCTCCTGATGGTCTTTTTTGGGGGCGGTTAAATGATAGTCTTGCATGAGTTGCTTAATGTGCCCTATTACTTGTTTGCCCGTTATTAAGCGGGTACATTCGTATTGGCGGTCCGTATTTTTGAATTTAGGACACCAAAAATAATCGTAATGGTCAAAGTTGCAATTTATATCATCCCAACAACCATTACAACCGTGGGAATTAAACACGCGGTACGGCGTGTAAAACTCGCATATCGGCAAGGTAAAGCCGCTAATTAAAACTATCGGAATGTGCGTACACCACGCCAGCCACGTTAAGCCGGACGACAACCCGATAAAAAAGTCCGCGTGTTCCAAAAGCGCTATGCGCTCTTGCAGGGGCTTGTTCCCGGTAAAATCTTCCGCCTCGTGCGGCATACGGTTCCAAGTGTATTTGAACCCGGTGACGGGCTCTTTATCTATACAAATTACACGGTAGCCCAGTTCCTTTAAGTAGGCAACCACTTGCTCCCACCCGTAGCCGTTGTTCCAAAATTTGGCCTGGGAACTGGATTTGGTGGCAATACATACATAACGCTCTTTAATTTTGCGCGGGCTGCCTAACTTTACCTTGGGGGCTTCTTCGCGCGGGTCCACACCCAAAATATAACCTGCAGTGCGGTGCAAGCCCACCTTGCGGAAATCTATGGGTTGGTGGGTGTCGTTCCCTTTGAAAAACAAACCCAACATATAACTGGCGTAGGGTTTTTCAAACCGCACTTTGCCCGGCAAATGCGTGAAAAATAAATTGGGGTATTGCCCCTCAAAAACTTCCGCCAAGTTATGCGCCATGGTTATTTCCGCCGCGCATTTATGCTTTTGCTGGAATCTGTCCGCATACGGCAGCCAACCGATAATATCCCCCAGCGTGCCAACGGGAAATTTGATTTGGACCTCTTTGCCGGTCAGGTCCAACGTGTGGTTTAAGACGGGCTCCTTTTCCCCATGCACCCACACGCGGATGCGGAACGGAATATAATATTTTTTAGTGCTGAGTACCCAGCCTTCGTCGGCATCACAGGCAAAAATAATGTTGTCTGTTTCGTCATCTTCAATCTGCACGTGCCATTTGCCCTTGGGGAGCAGTACGCGCGCGCCGTCGTTAAAATCATAACGGATGCCCATGGGGCCTTCTTGTGTGGGAACGGCAGGCGCCGGAACGACAAACGGATTCGGCGGCACTTGCTGTTGGTTGGTATTTACAGAGGCCGTCACATCCTGCGGGGCCGGCGCGGCCGATTGCGCCGCCGCCATACCTTGCGCCGGGGCCGTTGCACTTTGCGCCACCGTCATACTTTGCGCCGGGGCCGTTGTGCTTTGCGCCGGGGCCGCCTGCGCGCCTGATTGGGCGCCTGTTTGCGCGGCTGATTGCGGCACCGCCCCCTGACCGGCTTGAGGCGGGTTATTTTCTGCCCCCACTTTTTGAGCAGAGAAAACGGAAGAATGATTTTGAGTGTTAGGCGTATTCATAATTATCCTTTATTGTAAAATTATAATATTTTTTTATTGAAAAAGTGCAAAATTTATACGCGGTTTTACCACCGGCGCAAACGGAATAAATCCAGTGCCTTTTTAACATAAAAACATCCATTAGCGGGGCGCATAATCGGCAGACCCGGCCCGTTTACAGCCGGGGGTTTCTAAAAAACAAAAAACTCCGGGCACTTGGCCGGAGTTATAAATAAAGGATGTTCAAGAACAGAGCCTTGCGATTGCACTTATTACAGTAGCTTACTGATAAGTTTATTGTATAATACAAATATATCAGATGTCAAATCATAAAAATAAGGGGTTTTACTATGAATAAAATTTTAGGAATAGATATGGGGATTGCCTCTTTAGGATATGCCGTAGTAAATATAGATGACGAAAATTTTGTGAACGGAGATATTCTTGCTTCCGGCGTTCGCATTTTTGATGTGGCCGAAAATCCAGACAACGGCAGCTCTTTAGCCGCTCCGCGCCGGGCCGCGCGCTCCGTACGGCGCATTTTACGCCGCAAAGTTATGCGCATTAAAGCCATAAAACAATTATTTTTAGATTTTAATTTGCTTTCCCCGCAGGAATTGGATTTGCTTTCCAAACAAGACTTCAAAACGCTGTATCAAGCCACGCCCGAAGGCCAACCCATCCCCAGCGTTTGGGAAATCCGTGCACGCGCGTTGGATAACCCCTGTTCCCTGGTGGATATATGCCGTGCTTTGTTGCATATTGCCAAGCGGCGGGGCTTCCGTTCTATGCGCAAAAGTGAAAAACTTACTGGGGAAGCCGGAAAATTATTAAAAGGGGTGGAGGAAATGCAAAAAAGGCTCCAAGAATCCCACTTCCGCACGATTGGCGAACTGCTTTTCCATCTTCCGGCCACGGAGCCAAAACGCAATAAAGACGGCAGTTATAGCCATTCCGTTGCCCGCTCTTTACTGGAAGAAGAAGTACACCTTATTTTACAAGCACAACGGGAAAAGGGGGTTAATGCGCTTTCCCAGGAATTTGAAACCCAATTTTGCAAAATAGCCTTTCTGCAAAATCCGCTCCAACCGAGTGACCCCGGATTCTGCACGTTGGAACCCACCGAACCGCGGGCCCCGAAAAATGCCTATACGGCTGAACTGTTCGCGGCGCTTTGCAAAATCAATCACATTTATTTAGAAGAAGACGGCCAAAGCCATGCTTTAAGCGCCGCCCAACGCGCTTTGGCCTTGGAAAAATGCTTTTCCACACAAAAAACAAATTACAAACAACTGCGGGAACTTTTTAACCTGCCAAACAATATTAAATTTAACATTAGCTATACGGCACCTGCCAAGAAAAAAAGCAAAAAGGAGGAAACACAATCCCCGGAACAAGCCGCTCAAGCGCCCAAAGAGTATGATGCCGAGAAAAACACCACCCTTTACAATATGACAGGCTTTCATGCACTAAAAAAAGCACTTAAATCCTCCCCCCTTTGGGCTGAATACCAAACCAATCCAAACGGAATTTTGGATAAAATAGCAGAAGTATTATCCCGCTATAAAAGCGACGGAGAAATCCGCCAACATTTAACAGCTTTGGGCCTGCCTGCCGAAGCCGTTGAAAAACTCCAAAATGTTAATTTTAGCGGTTTTATGAATTTATCATTAGTGGCGATGAATAAAATAATTCCGTTCTTAAAAGAAGGATTCCGCTATGATGTTGCCTGCAAAAAAGCAGGGTATAACTTCCAAGCCACCCAACAAAATAAGGGTTTATCCAAATTGCCGCCATTAACGGAAGAGGATAACCACACCATAACCAGCCCCGTGGCAAAGCGGAGCCTTGCCCAAGCACGCAAAGTAATTAATGCGCTTAATAAAAAATACGGCCCCTTTGATGCCGTACATATAGAAGTTGCCCGCGAAATGGGGAAAAGTTTTGAAAAACGCAAAGAAATGGAAGCCAAACAAAAAGCCAATGCCGAAGAACGCGCCCAATTAAAAGAGGTTGGCATAGACGGTATTATCCCGCAAACGGAAACCGACTTAAAAAAATTGCGTTTATGGAAAGAACAAGACGGCCTTTGTATGTATAGCCTCCAATATATAGAACCCCAAAAAATATTGGAAGAAGGCTACTGCCAGGTGGACCATATCATTCCATACAGTTTGTCTTTTGATAACTCCTTAAACAACCAAGTATTATGTTTAACTTCGGAAAACCAACACAAAAAGAACCAAATTCCCTATGAATACTTCCATAGCGGGAAAGCCCAAATTACTTGGAAAGACTTTGAAGGCTATGTAAACAGCCTTCAAAATATGCGCATGGCTAAAAAACACCGTTTATTGAAACAAGAATTAACCGAGGACGAACTGCAAGGCTTCAAAGAGCGCAATTTAAGCGATACTAAATTAATTAGCCGGTTTATGAAGAACTACCTGCTAGCCAATCTCCGCCTAACCGGCAAATACAAACAAGGTGTTTTTTGTGTAAATGGTAAGCATACCAGCACTTTACGCGGCTTTTGGCGTTTGCAAAAAATACGCGAAGACGGGGATAAACACCACGCATTAGATGCTATTGTAATTGCGTGTTGCACCAACCGCCTTATGCAATATATTTCCACCAAGTACCGCCAGAACAGGGAAATTGAACTTAAACGCAAAGAAGTAGCGGTTCCGTGGCCGTTTCCGCAATTTAATCAAGCAGTAGAAAATTCCCTATTAAGCATTTTTGTATCCCGTCCCCCCCGCAAAAAAGTGACGGGTGCCCTGCATAAAAATACGTTTTTCTCTGCCAAACATATAAAAAAGGGTATAAAAACCCTGCGTACGGATATTCAAAAACTGACATTAGATTCCCTCAAAAAACAACGGGAATTGGAAGTCAAACACTTTGGGGTGGAGCGCAATAAACCGCTTTATGATTTAATTGAAACCGCCCTTAATAACCGCCCGGATGACAAAACGCCTATTCAAGTACAAATGCCTACTAAAAACGGCGGTTTTGTGCCGGTGCGCCATATTAAATTAATTAGCGAAAGCACCTCCGGCATTCCTGTTTTGGGCGGTACGGCCCGGGCGGAAAACGACTCTATGCCCCGCGTGGACGTATTTTTAGAAGACGGCCAATATTATGTAGTGCCGGTTTACACCATGGATTTTGCCAAAGGGGTGTTGCCGCTTGTTGCCCAGCCGTCCGGCCGGTTGATGAAAAAAGAAAACTTTGTATTTTCTTTATATAAAGATGATTATGTAAACCTCGTCAACAAGCAAGGCGAAACGTGGGAAGGGTATTTTAAGCAATATGATGCAACGACGAGTCAAATTCATCTGGAAAGTCATGACCGTTCTGCCCAATATACAGTAAGCGGACAACTGACCAACAAAAAGAAAATCGCAAGCAGCACCTTAAAACTTATTGAAAAATACCAAATAGATATTTTTGGCGGAAAACATTTGGTCAAAAAAGAAAAATATATAGGCATTATCCGCAAAAATAAAGGTTTTGGGGGCTAATATGGGGTGGCAAATTTTGCACTTGAGCCAACAGGCGCATTTATCCCTTAAACATGGCCAATGCGCGGTGGATTTTGCCGCCGGAGATTCTATTTCGCTCCCGTTGGATAACCTGTCTATCGTGGTTTTGGAATCACTCCATATTACAGTGTCTGCGGCTCTTTTGCAAAAAATGGCGGCCAACGGCATTGCCGTATTTGTATGTAATGAAACCCACACCCCCAACGGGGTTTTACTGCCATTTATGCAACACTTTTGCACAACCAAAATGGCATTCCAGCAAATACAGTGGTCGGCCCCGTTCCGCAGCCGCATTTGGCAACAAATTATAAAAAGTAAAATTAAGGGGCAAAGCGCGGTTTTGCGGCAAGTGGGGTTTACGGAAGCGGCAGAAAAATTAAAATTACTGGCAGAATATGTGTTAAGCGGGGATTCCGCCAATCGGGAAGGGCAAGCCGCGGCCTTATATTGGCGGACTCTATACGGAACTACATTTACAAGAGATGACACCACCCCCCTTAATGCCGCCTTAAATTACGGCTACGCCATTCTGCGCGGTATTATTGCCCGGGATATTGCCGCCACAGGTTTTATACCGTGTTTTGGTTTGCACCACAACAACCAACTTAATGCTTTTAATTTGGCGGATGATTTAATAGAGCCATTCCGCCCTTTGGCAGATATATTGGTATATCAACTCCACCAAGACCAACGGTTAGCTGACGGACTTACCCCAGATATAAAAGCGGAATTATTAAACATTCTCACGCAAGATGTGGCGTACAATCAACAGCAAAAAAATTTGCTAGCCGTCACGCTGGACGTTTGCCGCAGTTTAGCAAGTGCGGTTGAAAATAAAGACCCCAAGCAATTTTTGCCCTTTACTTATGGCTGACTATAAACGATATATGAGATTGTTTGTATTGTTTGATTTACCAACAAACACTAAAAAGGAACGCAAATACGCCGCCCGATTTAGAAAAGACCTGCTTAATGATGGCTTTACCATGTTGCAATATTCGGTTTATTGCCGGATTTGTAAAGGGCAGGAGAGTGTGGATTTGCACATACAATATGTGGCCCAAGTAGTTCCCCCAAAAGGGAGCGTACGGTTGCTATCCATTACAGATATGCAATATGCCCGTATGCGCATATTGGTTGGCCAGAAAAAACTGCAAGAAAATATACATCAACAACTGCTTTTATTCTGATTTTTATTTAGAATCCATGCTAAAAACGCCTAATTTTTAGGGGAATTTAGCACATAGATTCTATAAAATCTGTATCAGTAAGGCTACTGCAACCATAGTCGGCGAAGAAGTCATATTACCGGGATTCTATAAAATCTGTATCAGTAAGGCTACTGCAACGCTCCAATACAGGGGTTATAAGGGATTTGAATTCTATAAAATCTGTATCAGTAAGGCTACTGCAACTCTGCAATTAAATGCTATCGCTGATAATGAATTCTATAAAATCTGTATCAGTAAGGCTACTGCAACGTAAAGGACAAGCGCAAAAACCGCGGCAAGATTCTATAAAATCTGTATCAGTAAGGCTACTGCAACTATAGTAAAAGTTCCGCCCTTGCGGAATATATTCTATAAAATCTGTATCAGTAAGGCTACTGCAACCTATGGTTATTAGCGAGGTTTTGCAAACGTATTCTATAAAATCTGTATCAGTAAGGCTACTGCAACTTAATGAGCAGATAGAGGAAACGCTGGATTATTCTATAAAATCTGTATCAGTAAGGCTACTGCAACCCTCCCGGGCCAGTTATAACTATCCGTTTTATTCTATAAAATCTGTATCAGTAAGGCTACTGCAACAGTAATTCCGGCTTTATGGAGTGCTCTTTTATTCTATAAAATCTGTATCAGTAAGGCTACTGCAACGTGGTCAGAATAGATGGCCGTCTTAGGATTATTCTATAAAATCTGTATCAGTAAGGCTACTGCAACCAACGTCTGCAACTAAATCACCAGTTACATATTCTATAAAATCTGTATCAGTAAGGCTACTGCAACTCTGTTAGCTTTTGCCGTTGTTGTTTGTTGATTCTATAAAATCTGTATCAGTAAGGCTACTGCAACCATCTCTCATAATTAGGCTCCTTTGGCTACATTCTATAAAATCTGTATCAGTAAGGCTACTGCAACCATAGTCGGAGAACTTGTCATATTACCGGGATTCTATAAAATCTGTATCAGTAAGGCTACTGCAACTTATAGGGTATTGATAGTATATAACTAATTATTCTATAAAATCTGTATCAGTAAGGCTACTGCAACATAATAAGCATAAATTTGCGCATAATGATAATTCTATAAAATCTGTATCAGTAAGGCTACTGCAACTATAGGTCATCACATATCCCCTAGTCGGTAATTCTATAAAATCTGTATCAGTAAGGCTACTGCAACGACAAACTAGCAAACATTATGTATACTATAATTCTATAAAATCTGTATCAGTAAGGCTACTGCAACTATGTTGATATTTATACAGATGCCAAAGAATTCTATAAAATCTGTATCAGTAAGGCTACTGCAACACTATACTTAGTTTTTATTCTAGCAAAGTTATTCTATAAAATCTGTATCAGTAAGGCTACTGCAACCACGCGGGAGATTAAAATTATGACATGCTTATTCTATAAAATCTGTATCAGTAAGGCTACTGCAACAATAAAACCCCGCTAATGCGGGGTTTGGTGATTCTATAAAATCTGTATCAGTAAGGCTACTGCAACGACAAAGTGGCAAACTAATGCTATAATATAATTCTATAAAATCTGTATCAGTAAGGCTACTGCAACAAGTCAAGCGCGTGTTTGTAAGAACGCCCTATTCTACAAAATCTGTATCAGTAAGGCTACTGCAACGCGAAAAAGTGAGATACCTGTGTTCAGGGGATTCTACAAAATCTGTATCAGTAAGGCTACGGCAACAACTTATCGCTGTTCTTAACCAGTTTTGGGAAAAAATGCGTAATTGCAAAGTCCAAATCGGGCTGAATAGTATGTTTGCTTAAAATCTTCATTTGTTTGAGGATTTCATTACGCACGGTATCTTTCCATATTTCTACAACCGCTTTTAATTTGGATACTAATTTTTCTCTATCAACCGTTATATCCAGTTGTGTTGCCGGGTAGACGTCGTCCTCATTATAAAAGTGGATAACCAACCGCGTGCATCCATGCGGCCCGGACCACGCAATTAATTTACATCTACTCCATTGTTCAATATATTGGGTAGCAAATGATTTGTTCTTTACTTTATCAGCAAATTCTTCCAGCCCCCAAATCCCGTATTGGCTAAAACAAAAAGAACATTCTTGTTGAGCGGTTCGCAAGCAAACAACAGAACTAACACAATCATCCGCGTTATTCGTTCCCAGTAGGTACTGGGCATAAGTTTCCAAATCTTTTTCTTGTTCCGCATTATTCCACCCTTCGCCGCATGTTATGAATGAATCTACTTTTATTTTGCAGGTTAAATCTTTTACGATTTCAGATTTGTTTTTTGGCAACGGAAGGACTTCTTTTTTATCTTCATACCACATCGCGTCATCCGCACAATAAGACCATTCGTCGTATTCACCAATTCCACTGATAAAATTATAGACATTGAGTTCGCGTTTCATAATGTCCCCCTCCCAAACATTATAGTAATTAAGAAAGACAACCTGTTGTCGTATACATTTTAGGGATTTAGCAGGAAGATATAAAAGCCCCGCGTTTGCGGGGCTGTTTTCTGTATAAAAACCGATACCGCCGGTATGCGGGGCAACCTGTTAAGGTTCCGCCGCGGCGGGCTGTTTTTCCACAAGGAGGGTGGTGGAGCGGGGGCGGCAAGGCAAGCGGATGTTAAGACTCCACGGTCACTTCGGTTTGTTTTTCTACGCGCTTGGTGTGGACGTTGAATAACAGTTTGAACCCCGTTAGACGGTTGGCCTTTTTGTCGTAATCCAAAAGTGCTATATAGACAGCGTCTTTCGCGTGATTTTTATAAATATCCACTTCGCCCATTAAATTCGGGTCCGCCGACACTACGGCAATATAGCGTTGGGTGTCGTTCGGCTCCACGGAACACATATAAGTAGCGGCAACGGCCTGGTTTTGTTGGGGCGTTTGCGGGGCGGCAGGCGCCAATTTGCATTGGGATAAATAAGGGAAAATTTTTTCAACTTGCGGATTTGCCAAAAAATAATCGGTAAGCGTTTGGGTAGCCGCTTGCGCACTGCTCAAATCCGGCCGGGGCCTGTCGGCTTGGCAAGCGGCCAGCAGGAAGCACACGCACGCGATACAAAAAAACCTTTTCATAGTCCAGTCCTTATACATAAATTACAAGAAAAGCACCCCGGCGTTGCACCAGGGCACTTTTTTTGCAACAGAATGATTTATTTGCCGCAGGGGGACACTAATTCGCTGATAGACAACACGCCCAACAAATAGCTGTTGGTGCAAACTTTTTTCCCACCGACGGTACCGCGGGTACCCATGCAGGCGGCCATAAAAGCGCAAGCCATCATCAACAATACGATTTTTTTCATACATTTCACCTCAGTATTGGTATAAAGGTAAATACATACCTTCGTTTTATTGTATATTTTTTTCACTTTTATAACAATAAATAAATGCGCGTTTGTTGGCGGATACCTATACCGCGCACCGGGGCCGCGCTTGCCGCCTGCGGATGAACGGCCTTATTCCAAAGCGCCGCCCGATAAAATATCCACCACTTCTTGCAGGGTTTCGCGCAAGGATTGCGCACCGGGGAGTAAGGGTTGCTTTTCCCTAGTTGTACTGGGCGCAAAAATTTCCGCTTCCGGCAGATACAACTTTTTATTAATCTCTATCATCAGCGCCGTATAGCGGATGTTTACCGGAGTGGTCATCGCGCCCGCAAAAGGGCTGTTTACGGCCACGCGGTAGCCGCGCGTTTTTAGCAAGTTTTCCACCGCGCGCAACTTGCAGGAATCGGGCGCGGTTAAATCGTCATTAAACCCCAAACAAATATCGGGGCGGGGCATAGATTTATCCCTATCGCAAGGGAGCGGCGCGGGGCAAAAACTGTGCAAATCCAGCAGTAGCGCCCCTTCTCCGGCCTGTAAAATGGCTTTTTTAAGGCGCGCATGCTGTTTTTCGTAATAGTTCACAAGCCGCTTTTGCGGGCCCAATATTTTGCGCTCAAATTTAGTGCCGTCAATCAGCCGGTTATACAAAACACCCATCCCCGCTTGAGCCATGGGCTCCTTTTTATCGTTTTTATAGCGCTCCAAATCCACCGCAAAGCGGGAATAATCACTCGTCAGCGGGCTAGATAAAAAATTCCAAATTTCTTCCAACCGCCAATCGGCCAGAATATGCGCATCCCGCCGAAAATTTGTCGTCGGCGTGCCCGGCAAAAAAACGCCGGTATGCGGCAGCCACGCCACCACCTTGGAATAATCCCGCGGGAAAACAACCCCCTCTTGCCACTCCGGGGTCATTACATAAATATTACCGCTGTCAAAATGCTTGATAAGCACCGCCGGCAACTGAAGCATTTTTAATAGGGAGCCCGCCACCCGCTTTAGCTCCGGCAGACAGGCTTGGGCAAAATCCGCCGTTTGTGAGCTTTTATAAAAGGTACTCCCTTGGAACACATACCGCCCCGTAAACCCCTGCCCTTGCACCGCGCCGACGGCCGAAAAAGCCTCCGCCGCCTGTTTAATTTCCCGCCCAATAGGCAAAACCACCATACCGCCCGAAAGCGGCTCCCCTCCGCCGCGCACAAAGGCTTTTTGGTTATTTTTGTTTTGTAAACTCAGGTGCATCATACCAAACATACCGGGGAAGCCGGAAATAGGCTTTGGGTTAAACCAAAGCACTTGGTAAAACCCCGGCTCCGTTTCGCGCGGAGCAATGGACTGCATAAACTTTTCGTGTGTGTGCAAAGAAAACATTTTATTCCCCCTGATTTCTGGCGCGCAAATGCTCCAAATCTGCCCGCAAAAGATTATTTTTATGGGTCATTTCGTCCAATTCGTTTTCTTTTTTACGCAAGGCGGCTTTGCAATCCTCCTGCACATTGCCCAGTTGACGGCGCAACAGGTTTTGTTCCGCCCGCAAATCGTCATTTTCTTTCATTAAAGAAAGAGCCGATTTTTCATTTTCTTTATTGCGGGCAGACAACTCTTTCATTCTTCTGCCAAAATTTTCCTCTTTGGCTTTGAGGGCCTTTTCAAGTTTCGTGTTTTCTTTTTGCAGCGCACTTATAGTTATTGCCGCATTCTGAATTTGAGTCGTATTTTCTTCCAAGCGATTTGTCAATGTTAACCCTATTTTTTTTGTTTTTTCACATTCTTCTTCATACTTCTCGGTAAAATCAGGGCCGTTCAAACCACCTGTAAAGATAAGCGCAATAAGACAGCACACCCCAAATAAGGCCAAAAGCACAATCCCAACCGACAGCAAAATAGATAATCCCATATTCTCCACCTCCAAACTCATACTACAAAACTTAAAAAAAGGTATGTCTTTAGCCTCAAAATAAGTATTATTAACATACCATACCACCAAAAGGGGCATAAAACCAAACCATCCAACCACAGCGGCCAACCCGCTGGCAAGTAAATTGCTGCCAACATGAAAATCCACTCCGGCTATTTCGCCCGTTTGTAAGAAATTTGCTCGCTCCGCTATAATATCCTGTATCTCCTTATCGGTTAATCCTTTAGCGGGTTCTTTCTTTTTGTCTGCTCCGGCACTATTATTTTGTGCCGGAGGATTGTTTTTTTCTTCTTCCATACGCTTGGCTCCTCTTATAGTTCAATTTGCACACTCTGCTGTAAAAATTGCTCCTGAAACAGTCGCCCCACCTGTTGTTGCAAGCCGCGTGCGCCCAAGCGGCGTTCGTAGGCGGTATTGACCATTTGCTCCACCAATTCAGGCAATAATTGCTGTTGACTTTTAAGTAAGTCTTTGTATTGCTGGAAAGGCCCGTGGTAAGGGTTTAGCAAAATACGGCGCAGGTCGTCCTTTTCCAGTCCGCTTAACTGCACCAAAGGGAATTTTGCGCCGTCCGAGCGCAACAGCCGGGCGTGAATTTCGGCAAACCGCTCCTTATACGCGGCCTCTTTGGTGGCAGGGCCGTAAAAATCGTTCCAAGTAATAATATCTTCCACCATTTGGGAACGGGATGCATATTTGTTTATTTTTTTCTGTTTCTTTTCCATAGTTTCCCCTTAATAACCGTAAATTAAATTTTCATCATGTCCGTAAGTGCAAGGTTGGTGCGTATCCACCACCGGTTTGTATTTGGCCCACGCCGCCATATAGGCTTTTCTGGATACATATACTTTTTGCATAAATAAAAAACTCCCTGTTTGTCTGATGAGAGTGGTTGTAAAAAAAGAACCCATCGTCTCAAATGGGTTCTAAAGGCTAAAAATCTGTTTTAGTTCCCATTGTGCAAGCATTAGCACCTTGCCTTGGCAGGTTGCTGTGTAGTCCCAGGGCTTGTCCCTCGTACACTCTAAATGGATATATGACTTAATTGTTTATGTTCTATAATACCTCGTTTTCGGTAAAGCCGCCTGCCGGTAGGGCGGACAGGCGGCCCCCACTACTACTGGTTAGTGGAATATTAATAAAAATTTCCGTGGTCGTCGCTCAATGGCTCAAACCTGTTATAAAGAGAAGACGAACCTTTCCCCATCCGCGGGTACGCCGCTTGATGCACAAACTGACTGCAAACAATAATCCGTTTTTTCTGGCTCATAGTACACCTCTCTTTATAATTTTCAAATACCGTCTTTAATGTGTCGTTAAAAATCATTTTTAGGGAATAAAACACCCCGGTTGCGATTTTTAACAACAACCCAACCATTAACCTTTCTAAACAATGCGGGAAATTTGGCGGTGGGCTTGCCGTTGCGTTCGCGCCAACAGGTACAAACCCGGACCAAAAACAAGAATAAGGTTAATTTTATAAAAACGACACTAAAAAGCCGTTTTCTATCTTTCTTATAAATATATTATACCATTTTAGACGGGGTTTGTCAATGGCCGATTTATTTACGACACAATAACGGCGTTTTTAGCCCTCTATTTGAATTTCTGGGGGTAAAACAGGGGAATTGGAGGCTAAATCGTGGTTTTGGGGCTCGGTTTCGGCCGGATTTTGCGGCCCGGCAGGCACGTTTTGCGGCAAATTAGGCACGCTTTGCGGCGCTGTTTTTTCAGCCTGCTCCGACGGAGCCGGGGCCGCGGTTGCAGGGGCTTGCTCTATTTTTTGCTTTTGCGACATTAATACGTCACTTGCCAATTTTTGAGCCAAAAACGCCTTCCGGTTCATATCCTGGTTCAGCCAAGTGCGGGTCATTTTCCAAATGGGCCAAAGCGCAAAAGGGATAGGCGTAAACTCGGCTGGCACATAGGAGCCGGGGTTAAATTGCGGTTCGCACGCGCTGATTTCGTCCACCGCGTAGCGGCTCATTTCGCCCGAGGCGTTCATACTTACCACATACCAACGGCCTAAAATCTGCCACACTTGGTAGGGGCGAATGGTCAAACTGCGCTTTTTGGGCAGGGTAATGCGCAAAAACTGGTGCTTTTCGCACGCGTTAAAAATCATTTGGCCGTTCAGCCCAAACTGCGGCTCAAAATCCGCCGTTTTGGCCGTTTGGCATTTTTCCGAGTCTTTCGGCGCAAACAGGGCGCGCACCTCTTGGGTGGTAGGGCGGAAGTCCACCCCACACTGTTTGGCCACCTCATAGGCCGTCACCTGCAAAGCGGCGCGCATGGGCGAAACCTGCACTCGCCGGCAAGAAAAACCGTCCACAAATGTATAAACGCTCTGTTTAGGGGACACAACCGGCACGCCGGCTTCCTGCATTAGGCGCAAATCCCGCTGCAAGGTGCGTTTGGATACCCCTAATTTTTCCACCAAAGCCGGCATATTGACCGCGCTTTGTTCCAAAAGCGCCAAAATATCGGCCATGCGTTTTGTTTTGCTGACGATTTCTTTAGACATAGATTTATTATAGCATTTTTGCCGTTTTAATGTCGTTTTTATAAAGTGGCTGGACAAAAACCTCCAAAAATTCTATATTAATAGAAGATAATTGTGATTATCAAGGAAGCGCAGGTACGGCCTGCGCATAGCCGGGCAACGGGTGTAAAAACACGTTGTGAGGCATATTCCACTCCAAGATAGTCGTTTGATTTGCCTGTTTCCGCAAGGGGACAGGCGGCGGCGCCTATTACTACGGGTTAGTGGAATAGCTCAGGGTAATGCGTCGCTTTTTTTATGCTCTAAAAAGGCCCCCTTTCCCTTAGCTCTACCCATTAATTGCGAGGCATCCATGACGAAAACGTCGTTTGCTGTACTTTTGTGCGCCGGGCTGATGATGACCGGCTGCACCTTTATTGACGGGCATAAAAACACTGCGGATTATGCCTATACCAACGCGTATGAACAAGAACTGCGCAACGCGTCGGCCGAAATTGCCACCACGGAAGTGCTATTTTTTAATTCCGGAAATATAGCGGAATTAAAAGCCGT
>OQVO01000228.1_pt1 | contig 18683 bp, 20 predicted proteins | sample 1691511 | NCBI WGS metagenome assembly OQVO01 (sample SAMN03418254, study PRJEB22391) | human gut metagenome | biome: human-gut; feature: organic feature; material: feces | host: Homo sapiens | place: Tanzania | collected 2013-01 | reverse complement strand
AGCTTTTTCTGTTTCTTTTCTATCTCGTTTTTTGCTTTTAAGTCAAAATCTTTTTCCTTTATTCTATTATCTTTTATAACATATCTTAAACTAATGATATTTCTTAATAAATCCGTTTTTTTACAAATATTTATCAAAAAAAGTTTTCCACATAATTTTTCTAATATACGGCATTTAAGTATTTTTAGTTTTTTATATTTTTATTTTATTCATTCTTAAACATTGTCAGTTTGCTTTTATTTTTTTCTATCCAACTATTTATATTTTTAATAAGTTGTAAATCTTCTAAATAGTAGATATAGTTTTTCTCTAATGTTGCTTTTAGAAGTGTTATTAATATTGAGCCACCTTTATATTGAAAATTGAATTTTGTTGTTATCTTTGTTGATTCTACGAATAATTCTTCTATATTTATGTCTTCAAAAACTTCTTTCTTTAATTTTAATACTGATTTTAGATTATCATTTTCGAGTAGTTTTATGTTTGTAATCATTAATAATTTTTCAAGGTATTTTTCATGAGCATAGATTTCTAATTCTTTATTTGTCATGCCAAATCTATCTCTTATTTCTGATAATACTTCGTTTAATTCTTTTACTTTATCACTACGCTTATTATGCTCTCTGATTTTTCTCTTTTTGTATTTGCACATCTTCAAACATCGCTCTTGTTATAATAGGCTCTACAACATTAGGATATATTATATGCTCTTTTCCTTGTTCTTTTGCTACTCTTTTAAATCTTTCATAATCTCCTACATAAATTCTATTATTGATTATCTTTTCAATTTTAGAATCTCTCCATTTCTTTGAGCTTAAAACTTTTTCTTCATTTTCATCAAATTTTAATCTTACATTTTTCAAATTCACTATTATCTCTGGTACATCTTCTACAACATTTGGAACCGTAGTAAATTCGTGTAAAACACCTTCAATTTTTACACTTGTTATAGCACTTCCAGGAAGTGATGATAATAGTATTCTTCTTAATGAATTTCCTATTGTAATTCCATATCCTCTCTCTAATGGTTCGCATACGAATTTTGCATAATTATTTGCATCATCTGCTTCCAAGCATTTAATATTTGGCTTTTCAAATTCTATCATTTATTAACCCCCTATTTTAGAAGTTAGAGATTAGTAGTGGTTTGATGTCAGAATTTATGAAAATTCTAAACCATCACTTTTACACTCTACTTCAATTTTTATTTTATCAAAGTTCTCTACTTCAAATTTATAATTTTATGTGCTAATTTTCTAACTTCTAGTTATTATTTAGAGTAAAGCTCTACTATTAAATGTTCTTCTACTGGAATATCAACATCTTCTCTAGATGCTAATCTTACTACTTTACCACTTAATTTTTCTGCATCTTTTTCTAACCACTCTGGAACTGGTTTTCCTGAGTTCATTTCTACGTTTAATTTAATAGCACCATTGTCTTTTTTTATTTCTCTTACAGAAATAACATCTCCTGCTTTTACTAAATATGATGGTATGTTTACTTTCTTTCCATTTACATCAAAAATGCCATGTGTTACTAACATTCTTGCTTGTGCTCTAGAACTTCCGTAACCTAATCTATATACTACATTGTCTAATCTGCTTTCTAGTATTTGTAGTAATACTTCACCTGTTTTTCCTTTTGTATTTGATGCCATATCAAAATATCTTCTGAATTGTTTTTCTCCAACTCCATAAAATGCTTTTGTTTTTTGTTTTTCTCTTAACTGAGTACCATATTCAGATAATTTTTTCTTTTTTTGTCCATTTTGACCTGGTGCATAATTTCTTCTTGAAATACTGCATTTGTCTGTATAACATCTTGAACCTTTTAAGAAAAGTTTTTGACCTTCTCTACGACAAATACGACATTGTTCGTCTTTATATCTTGCCATTTTTTATATGCTCCTTCCTTCTTTTTTATACTCTACGACGTTTTGGTGGTCTACAACCATTGTGTGGTTTGCGTCCCAAAAGGATATGAAAAGAAAACCAAAGACGTAGGAGAACACAAATGAACACGTTTAAAAGAATCGGTCAGATATTCAGCTCAAATGTAAACCATGCATTGGACAAACTTGAGAATCCTTCCAAGATAATCCGCTACTCCATCACCAAAATGGAGGATACCCTTGCCAAGGCCAAGGAGTCTGCCGAATGCACACACAACCATCCGGGCGGCATAGCAGGAGCACAAGCCACTGCCCTCTGCATCTTCATGGCGAGAAAGGGCAAGACAAAAGAGGAAATACGCAAGGCTATAACGGAGAAATTCGGCTATGACCTCACCCACACCATGAAGCACCTTCAGGAGGTCTATTCATGGGACGGAATGCCGGGCGAGGAATGGAACGGTGCCACCTGTCAAGGCTCGGTGCCGCAAGCCATCATTTGCGCCCTCGATGCCACGGACTTTGAAGATGCCATCCGCAACGCCATCAGTATCGGAGGTGATTCCGACACCATAGGATGCATCACGGGAGCCATTGCCGAGCAGCTCTATGGCATACCCGACAATATAGCCAAATGGGCATGGTCAAGGATTCCTGAAGACTTCCATGATGTACTGGCTTCATTTCTTACGATGTGCGAGGATCCTGACATCAGGGAACAGCATCTCTTTAGCCTGAATTATTCATAGGTACAAAAAAAGAGAACGTTTTTCTTTGATAATCCAAGAAAAAGTATTACCTTTGAAGACGCTAATAATCAAGTTAATACAAACGTTCTCATGTGCAAAAATAACAAAAATAATTCAACCGACCAAGTAAATTCGCTTTTTTCTGATGTATTTAACACAGAAAAGCCTGTAAAAATCAGCTTTACAGCCCCAGAGTTGTCTAATCTGGGTGGTTTATCTCTTGTTTCCAAGGCTGCGAAAGATAGTCGTCTCATCGAAAAATTTGCCTCGTTGATACCAGAGTGGCGTAGTGAATTTACATTAGTTCATACCATTCCACAATTGGTTTGCCAGCGTGTCATGCAGATAGCCGCAGGCTTTGAGGATGCCGATGATTGTGATGCACTTCGACATGACAGTATACTGAAGATGTGTGTCGGTAGGAATCCAACCGACATACCATTGGCCTCCCAGCCAACCATGACAAGATTGGAAAATCGTGTAACCCATCGGGAACTGTACAACATGGGACATATGTTTGTCGAGCATTTCATCTCCTCTTACGAAAAGGAGCCAAAAAGAATCATTTTGGATTTCGACGATAGCAATTCCAACGCATATGGGGCCCAGCAACTCACATTGTTCAATGATTACTATCATGAATACTGTTACATGCCCCTATTTGTTTTTGAGGGATATAGTGGAAAACTTGTACTTCCGATTCTCAGACCAGGTCGCCCCAACAAACGTGCCAATGTCGCAGGCTTGATGATCCGTCTCATAGAGAAACTGCGTGAAAAATGGAAGAACACCTTCATCGTCATCAGGGGTGACAGTATGTTTTGTAGCCCAGAATTTATGAAATGGGCTGCGGAACAAGACAAAGTCCGCTTCATCACAGGACTGTCAGGAAACTCCGTTCTTAACAAACTGACTGCCAGTTGGGTTGAAGAAGCCCGCAAAGAATACGGAGAGACGGGAAAGGACATCAGACATTATCATGAATTCCTATACAAGGCTGGCACTTGGAAGCAGAAAGAACGTGTAATCGTCAAGATAGAGCACAACGAAATGGGCTTGAACGTCAGGTATGTAGTTACAAGCCTCAAGGACAAAAACCCGAAAAGACTCTATGAGAAAAAGTATTGCAAGCGAGGAGACTGCGAGCTGTACATAAAGGAAATGAAGAATGGCGCGTTTGCTGACCGTATGTCATGCCACAAATTTACGGCAAACCAGTTCCGGCTTTACCTCAGCGGACTCGCTTACATCCTTCTTGAAGATGTGCGCCACAAGATGTTCCGCAAGTCCAGCTTGAAATCCTCAACATTGATTACATTGCGCAACAAAATTATACTTTCACCTGTGAAGGTTACAGAGCAAAAGACTCAGATCAAGGTGGAGTTCCAGCCTAACCATCCAAGGCGAGGGTGGCTGCGTTGGAACCTTATGACGGCATAGGCAAAACATCAAGAAAGGAGACCTTATTAATATACAACATCATCAGCATCTCAAGAGGTGCCGACTGGATACTTTATGTTCCAAACGTTACTGAAACCGATAGTTGGCTCAGTTTGTACCCCTTCATGCTCGCTTTTACCTCAACACTCTTAAGAAATTTGAATTGAAAAGTTATCACCGATGACAAAATTAGCCCAAAAAGCAACATCTATAGCTTTACAAAATGCCCCTATGAATAATGCAGGTTAAGAATATGGCTAAGGATGCGGAGGCTTACAACAAGAAACATGGGAAACAAGAGGAAAAGGAAGATAAAACAGAAAAGGAAGATAAGCAAAAGGATACCAATGTCAAGATACTTGGTAAGATAGACTTGGATTCCATAAACTCGAAAGTAAAGCCGGAAAGAAAGACAAAGGCTCAAAAGGAGAAAGAAAAAGCGGAGAAGAAAAAAGCTACCGAACAACAAAAAGATAAAGCTAAGGAGAAAAAGCAACAGCCGGAGAAGCAAAAGTCTATAAAGACAGAAGGCAACGTTAAATCGGAAAAACTTGAAAAGCCTGTCAAGACAGAGGATAAGCCTCAGCAAAAGGCAGAACAAGAAAACGTAAAACAGGCACAGGAGGAGAACAAAGTTCAGTTCATCAAAACGAAGTATGTCAAGTTGGACGGACCTAAGATAACGGGTGAAAAGATAGATTTGACTGCTTTTGAAAAGAAGAAAAAGCAACCTGTGGCATCTTCGTCCAAAGGAAAGATTGAAAAGGACAGCGGAAAAGACAAAAAGAAACGAAAGAGAATAAAACCTTCACCTGTACAAGCCGACCAAAAACAGCAAAGTGCGGTAACCGGAGTTGCCAATGCAAAGAAGGATAAGAACAAACACGCAAAGGCAAAGTGTCGGGATTGAGTCTGGCTGGACTGGTGGCAGCAGCTTATCTCATCTTTGGTCGTTTCGGATGGTTGGGCAAAATAGCAGGAACCATGCTCGGCATGATGTTGGTGGGCAATAATGCCAATCTCAATCAGATGGTGGGAAGTGGTGGTGCAGGACAAAGGCGTAGTGCAGCAGTGGCTGCTGCCGAAGATACACAAGTAAGAGGAATGAGAAGATAACAGAAAAAGTATGCAATATACAGAAGAAATGATATTACAGTCCAAGAGCGGATATTGTATGCCGTTTGAGGAGCAGCCTGGTAAAGAAGTGGCAATGACATTGGGATATGGAGAACAGACACATCCATCTACAGGAGAAAAGTTCTTTCATCACGGACTGGACTTTATGGTCAACCATTATCCTCTGTCCGCAGTGGCAAGTGGCACCGTATCGGGAGTTGGCAGTGACAGCATACACGGCATATACCAAACGATACGATATGGTAAATACGAGGTAATCTATGGACACCTTGCCAATGTGTATGCCAACTTCGGGGAGCCAGTAGTGGCAGGACAAGCAGTAAGCCTGAGCAGCGATCGATTGCATATCAGTGTGAAATTCGACGGAGAGGAGCTGAATCCGTTGGAATTCCTGACCATGCTTTATGGCAATATTAAAGCATTGAAACATCAAGGAAGGATCGGGGCGATAGACATTGACGATTTTGACATGAACATCGCCACACAATATGACAACGACAGAGAAGAAATCGAGTCATTGATGCTGCGTTATCTGCCTTTATATATGGATGACCTACGGCATGGACAATACGCATTGTCGCCCCATCGGGAACAATCGCTACGTAATATTTTCTCGTTGGGAGCCATGAAACGCTACTTCTTTGAGGTTATGCCAAGCATGAGCAATCCGTTGGGTATCAGTCAGAGAAGTGTACCATTGGCATGTAAGGTACAGAATCTCCTAATTGGGGATTTTCTTGACTATTTGGCGTTGCGCCACAATGTGTTCCTATCCACATTGAATGAAGCATTAAAAAAAAAGTCCACAGCGACCTCCTGAGCAGTAGTGGAGTCATCGATCCATTAATGAATTTGGAGGTGGACATTCAGAGCTTCGACATACCGAGAATAGTCAGCGTATACCCCGACCGCGCAGGAGTAAGATGGTGGACCAAAGCCTGGTTCAACAATCATGAGAACGGAGAGAGTTCTGTGGAGATAGAACGTCAGCAAGCCATTCTGTTTATTCTTGACCGCATAGAGAAAGACGAGTGGCTAACTGAATATTTCCCAAAGCAGATGGAAGTATACCATCATGCGATAGAGCAGACCAAAGAGCAACTGTTGAACCAAACCCTGTAAGTAACAAAGCAATGAGCATAAAGAACAGCAAACGATTTGCGGAGATAGAATATAGTCTGCAACACTACTTTGAAGGCAGTGTCTTGTCTGTAATGAAACAAGTCAGAAAGACATTGAACGACAAGCAAGTCAAGGAACTGGCAGACTACCAGCGTAGTCCGGCAGGTATCATGGCATCATCCAATCCTATGTTGATAGACATGGGTTGGCAAGCAGTGCGCACAGCTGGCGAGTGGAACAGCAAGACCACCGAGGACTATCTCAGGATGTGCAATGAGAAAATGCAAAACGACAAAGCGATGCAGCGTGACTTCGCATTGTTGTCAGCAGAATGGCGTAAAGCCGTGGTGGAACAAATCGGACGTACAAAATACGATGCACTATCCAAACAAATAGGATGCGATTTGGCATATGCCTATATCGGTCAGCGGATGGAAGACCTGATGATCAACAAATTGGTTGTGGATGACATCCCCAAATCATCGATGGAATACATCATGCGAAAGGCAGCCAAGCAAAGTATCTGGGGATTTACTGAGGAATTGATGAAGTCCCCATTAACCAAAGAGATTGAGGCAAGAAGCGAGAAAGCCTATAAGCCAAGTAACACAGAGAAAGTTACGGGACGAGTGGCAGGTTCTGCAGTAGATGCCGTATCGATGGGAGCTTTTAATGGTTGGACAACCTTCGCCAAGTTCGTTGGCTGCGATGTAGCATTAGGATATGCCTTAGACAAAACCGTTGGCAGTACAGAGCACCGCAAGGAGCAAGTAATGGAGCTAAGCATCAGCAAAGGAATCTTTGGCAGTAACAGCAATGTCTTCAACGGCTTTCGTAAACATGCCAATGAACTTGAAGAATCTGGAAGTTTCCTACAAACGCTTAACGGACAGTTATCACATAAAATCAAGTTACCAACAAAAAAATACAAGCCTGTGACATGGACAACAAACAGCAATAACAAATCCCCTTTCCCTGTGTTTACACCCAATACGGACTTTCTGAAGCCCAAAGACATACGTAAGGATCCAAAATACAAGGACGTTCCGTTGATTGTAGCACCAGGAAAGGAAGATGACTATCTGAAGGAAAAGGCTCAGCAAGAAGCGGCAAAACAAAAAGAGGCAGAGCGCAAAAGTACGGAAAGAGAACAGGGAACTGACAGTTCAGGAGAAGCACAATCTGTTGACGCATCATCAGATGAGGATCAAGCGGAACAGCCACAGCAAGCCAATGAAAACGGATGGGAAGGACTGTTGGCAAATTTCGGGTTAGACGGTTTCGGTGACATCACACATAACCTTGGCTATGTGCTCGCCATGTTGCCAGATATGTTAGTAGGATTGCTTACTGGCAAGACAAAGTCCTTGAACATGGACAACAGCATGATACCATTGGCAAGTATTGTGGCAGGAATGTTCGTGAAGAATCCGATACTTAAAATGTTATTGATAGGTATGGGAGGAGCCAATCTGATAAATAAAGCCGGGCATGAAGCATTGGAGAGGAAAGCCAATGAAGGCTCTGTGCCAGATAGATATGCAGCAAGCAATCGACAAGTCGCATACAGACAATATGCAGACGAGCCATTGAATTCACGTTTAAGCAATCCAGTGCTAAAAGGCAGTTGTTTGATAGTACATATCGACCGAGTGCCCTGTACCATTCAATTGCCACAAACCGTGGTGGATGCATATCAGGCAGGGGCGTTGCCGTTGAATACCCTTGCCAATGCAATACTTGCAAAAAATGAGCAGATGCAATCTGTGGCCATGCAGCAGTATGAAAATGGTCGTGAGGAGCGTGAGACAGTCAGCAGATCAAGAGGAATACAATAAGAATATAATAAAAGCACAATATGAAAGACAAGAGTCTGGCAGAGAAAACGGCAGCAGAGAGACAAGTGGAATTGCTCTCTACGGCGTTGGGCAGTGCGCCATCAGCAAAAGGATATTGGTTGAACGCATCGGGTAAGACCTATCCAAGTTTCTATCCCAAGGGATTGACAGTAAGTCCGTTCAATGCATTGATCATGTCATTGCATTCGGACAAGTCTGGTAGCAAGACCAACCTTTTTATGCCTTTCAGTGAGGCAAAAAGACAAGGAGTGGCGGTAAGGGAGCATGAACGAGGAGTACCGTTTCTTTTCTATAATTGGAACCAATACGTCAATCGTAACAATCCAAAGGATATTATCAGTCGAAACGACTATCAGGCATTGGATGCAGAACAGCAGAAGCAATATAAAGGTGTACACAATCGAGAGATACGCACACTGTTTTGCATTGACCAGACCACAATGCCATTTGCCAATGAGAAAGAATACAAAAAACTGTTGGCAGATTATGGCACAGCTGAGGAGCGGGGTTTGGGAGAAGGAGATGAGCGAGCCATGCATGTTCGCTTCAATGACTTCCTATTGAAAATGCGTGACAATCTGGTACCCATACGTACGGACGGCAGCGGTGTCGCACATTATGACACGGAAAAGGATGCAGTGTATATGCCACGCCAAAAGGACTTTGAGCATTACAATGACTATGTGCAAGAAACATTGCGCCAGATTGTCTCTGCCACAGGACATCAGCAGCGGTTGGCACGTGAAGGCATGGTGATGAAAAATGGTACAGCCCCATCGGAGGATGCCATAAAAAGAGAACGATTGGTGGCTGAATTAGCTTCAGGAGTGAAAATGTTGGAGTTGGGACTGCCAGCGCGATTGTCAGAAGAAGGTTTGCATCTGACAGATTACTGGGTTCGTGAGTTGAAAGAAAATCCCTGCCTGATAGATGCTGTAGAGAGTGATGTAAACAATGCCCTTTTAGTGATGCGCAAGGCAGAGCAAGGAGAAAAGATAGAATACTCCACCATGCGAAATCAGCGAGAGACCAAAGAACTGATGGACCAGTTGCCTAAACACTATCTCATAGCGGATGAAATCAAACAGCATCCCGACAAAGACAACAAGACCATCGTATTGGTCATCGACAAGGAGAAAAAGACAGCCGACGTGGTTATGCCGTCAGGAGCCTCATTAGAAGTGAACAATGAGATACAGGGCATGAGCAAGCAACGCATCCAGAAAGCATTGGAACGTGAAGGCATCGAAACCGTACACTTCTACAATCCTGACGGAGCATTGGGGTATCGCCCCGATGACAGTTACTTTGCGGACAAGCAAGTGGACATCGCCCGACTGAAAAATTGGTCGTTAGAACATCTATCCACATTAGATGCCAGTCCTGCTGTAGAGCGAGCCAAGGATGTTGGGTTCAGTCAAGTACAGATGATACAAGACGACAAAAACCGTTGGGCATTGTATATCAAGCCCGAGGGACAGAACGGATATAGCATATATCCAGACAAGGCAGACATCAACCAGTTCTTTAGTACACTGAAGCAGTCGATGGACAATTTTGAAGCAGTAAAGATGGAGTTGGCAAACAAGTATCACCATCGTGCAGCCGTACAACCTGACTTGAAAGTGGACCTGTTCGGGAGCAATGACCAGGACATTGATATGAACCGCATAGAACGTGTGTGCGTGTTCAAGACCAAAGAAAATGGCATTCTTTGTTCAGCAACCATCGACGGAGAGAAGATGAAGCCCCGATGCATTACCCCACAGCAATGGCAGCGGTTATGGGTAGCAGAAGACAGAAACAGCTATAAAACCCATTTGGCAGCAACCCTATTTGCTGACGTGCTGAAAGCAGGAGAAAAACAAGAACAGACATCATCGGAGAAACAGGAAGTGGAGACCGAGGTGAAGCAGGAACAGCAAGGAACCACAGAGAAGCACGAAGAGGAACACCGGGAATATCACGAGGAAGAAGATAAACAAGACAAATCCGAGGAGAATGTCAAGGAGGAAAAAGCAACTGAGGAAAAGAAAGCACAAGAAACCCAACGCAAGAAAGAGCAAAAATCATCTGGCATAAAAAAGCAATGGGATGACTTGAAAGCCAAGCACCCAGATGCATTATTGTTGTTCCGCATTGGTGATTTCTATGAGATGTACAATCAAGATGCACGCAAAGGGTCTGAGATATTAGGAATCACGCTGACCAAACGAGCAAGCGGCAATATCAAAGAAATGGCAGGATTTCCATACCATGCCCTTGACACCTACCTGCCCAAACTGATACGGGAAGGACAACGAGTAGCCATCTGCGATATGTTGGAAGAGCCCAAACGGCACAAGCAGGAGGAAGTGAAAGAGTTGGTAGAACCATCGAGAGGAATGAAGCGGTAGGTTCATGTACAGTAAAAGGATAACAAAAAGTAGTAAGAACAATGAGCAAGAACCAATCATACGCCGACAAATATGCAGAGGCGGCTATGGAGCAGATGAAGCGTTATGGCATTCCTGCCTCCGTTACCTTAGCGCAAGGCATGCTGGAAAGCAGTAATGGAGAGAGTGAACTGTCACGATTGGGGAACAATCACTTTGGCATCAAAGCAACAGCTTCGTGGTTGAAGAACGGAGGTGAATATCTGGTATATACGGATGATAAACCAAATGAAAAGTTTTGCAAATACAGTTCTGTGGCAGACAGCTACGAGCATCATTCCAAGTTCCTCGCTAATAATCAGCGTTATGCCAAATGCTTTCAGCTGTCACCAGATGACTATAAGGGTTGGACTAAAGGGATAGCCAAAGCCGGGTACGCATCAGGTATGGGATATGCGGCACATTTGCAGGACATCATCGAGCGGAATGGGCTACAGAAGTATGACCAGCAAGTGATGAGCGAGATGAAGGCGCAAGGGAAATCATACGGAGTGGAGAACAATCCAAGACAAGCGATAAGTGATGGACAAGCACAAGATAAACAATCAAATGGCAAGTATTCATTCCCTTTGCTCCGTGAAACCTATCTATTCATCACTTCTCCGTTCGGTATGCGTCAAGATCCGATGGACAAGAGCAAGCAGCAAATGCATAAAGGCATAGACATCCGTTGTAAGCATGATGCCGTATTAGCAACCGAGAATGGCGGTAAGGTGGTAGCCGTCAACCAGAATGTGAATACAGCAGGAGGAAAAAGTATCACGGTGGAATACAATCGTGAGGACGGCAGCAAGGTGCAAACTACCTATATGCATTTGTCGGAGGTAAATGTAAAAGTGGGCGATACCGTGTCAGCTGGACAAAAGATAGGTGTAACAGGCAATACTGGAACAAGAACCACAGGCGAGCATCTGCATTTTGGAGTAAAAACAATTGCTGCAGACGGGACAAGTCGGGACGTGGATCCGTCCTGTTATCTGGCAGAAATCGCACAAAAAGGCAACATCAAACAGCAAGCCTTGTATAATGGCAACGATCTGTTGGCAAAATACAAAACCGATGTGCCAAGCAATACAGAAAGCATGTCACCCGATGCATGGATGAAGAAGTTGCTGTCGTCTGAAGATAGCGGTGTAGGATTACCAGTAGGCAGTGACCCTATCTTGGAAATGGCAATGACAGCTTTCTCATCGTTGATGATATTGGCTGTGAAAATAGATAACAAAGAAGCCGAGGAACAGAAGGCAGCTATCAGTCAATCTGTCAGTGAACGGTCAGTAGATTTGACTTCACTGGTATCAGGCATGAAAACGTGCAGTCTGAGTATTGGTGACAATGGTCGTGCGATACTGACGGCAGACAATGGCAATGTCAAAGTAAGCCGTGAGCTGACATCAGCAGAATTGAGCAGACTGTCCGCCACCTTGAACGACCAAGGATTGAGCGAAGAGACCAAACGGTTGCGAGTAGCAGGAATGGTAAGCAGCATTGTCATCAGTCAACAGGCTTCGCAAAATTTTGAGCAAGGAATGCAGGAACAGCAGGGACGCAATGAAAGTATGCACAGATAAATGAAGTGTGATGATTGAGATGTTTTTTTAAAAGTACAAGACTATGATGAAATGTAATGTAACTATTTGCGGTGTGGTGAGCAAAGCTGCCACATGTCGCACGAATAAAGAAGGGAAGCCGTTCGTAACATTTAGTGTTGCAGTGGTCATCCCTGCCAAGAACGGAATCAATAAAACAATTGAAGTTAGCGTGTTGAAGGATGGAACACTGACGGAAGCAGGCAATATTGTGACGGGACAGCGCATAGAAGCAGTCGGTGTGCTTATCCCCAGGAAACATGGTGAGAACATGTATTACAACATGAATGCGACAGTTATCCATACCGATACAACTGTAAAGGCAGACAGCATTGTAGGACAGTTGGAGCTCCGTGGAAAGATAGGTAAAACCATCGACGAGAAAAAGAGCAAGAAGGGTGAGCCGTACCAAATGTTTTCAGCTTATTCAGCTACTAAAGCAGAAAACGGTTTTGAATATATCTGGGTACGACTTGTCCGTTTCAACAAGGAGCGTGAGGCGTGGTTAGTACCAGGATGCCGAATAACGGCTAAGGGCGAACTGGAGTTGTCACTCTATAACGACCGACTCACATTCTCATGTAAAGTGGACGAATTGGCGGAATACGTACCACAGCCGTATAACCCTAATGCTTGACGCTTATGGCAAGATACAACAAACCAACCAGTGATGGTCCGAGCAGTGAGGAAAAAGCTTTGGACCAGTTTGCTGAGATGATGATAGAAAAAATCCAAAGCATTGACAAAGACTGGAAAAAGCCTTGGTTTACAGATAGTGCACTGCAATGGCCGAAGAACCTTAATGGTAGAGATTATAATGGTATGAACGCTCTTATGTTGCTCCTTCAGTGCGAGAAACAAGGCTGGCAAATACCCCGTTTCTGTACATTCGACTGTGTGCAGCGGTTGAACAATACGGAGAAGAAGGATGCCAACGGAGAGGCATTGCCACGTGTGTCTGTGTTGAAGGGTGAGAGATCGTTCCCTGTTTTTATAACCACCTTTACCTGCGTGGACAAGGACACCAAGGAACGCATCAAATATGATGACTACCGTCAACTGTCGGAAGAAATGCGGAAGCAGTACAATGTATATCCGAAACTACAAGTCTATAGGGTTTTCAATGTACAGCAGACCAACTTGCAGGAAGCTCGTCCCGAGATGTGGGCAAAGTTGGAAACAGAGTATGTAAAACCGGCGCAGGAACAAGGTGAACAATTCTCATTCGCTCCTATCGATGCAATGATCAAGGATAACCGCTGGATTTGTCCCATCAAGCCACAATATGGAAACAATGCATATTTCTCAATTAGCAAGAATATGATTGTAGTGCCAGAGAAGCAACAGTTTGTGGATGGGGAATCGTTCTATGGAACCTTGTTTCATGAGATGGCACACTCGACTGGACATGAAACAGTACTCGACCGTTTCAAACCTACAACATTCGGTTCATCTGAGTATGCACGTGAGGAATTGGTGGCTGAATTAGGCAGTGCGCTTGTCGCCCAAAGATATGGAATGGCAAAACATATCAAAGAAGACAGTGCGGCTTATTTGAAATCATGGTTGCAGAGTCTGAAGGAGTCACCACAATTCATCAAGACCACGCTGCTTGATGTGAAGAAAGCGACATCGATCATCAATCAACATATTGATAAGATGTCGCTCGAACTGGAAGAAGCACAAACGGAGGATGTTGTAAAAGAAGCAGACCAGAAAGTTGCAGATAATAAAACTGTTGCACCGTATTACGCTTCTGTTGCCTATCTGCAGAGTACCGATGACACAAGTGTACTGGATAGTTTGAAAGACATAGGTGACTATGACCGTCTGCTGCAAGAGGCAAAGGAATATGACCAAGGCGATGCCATTGATTTGGAACACACGTATAAGAGTGCCTTGCAGAATCGTGGTGACGATGTATTGGTAGACGATGCCCATTACGCTGTGGTATATAATGGTAGTGTTGGCGGCACCTATGAGGTGATGCGCAAGGTGACAGAGGAAGATGTTCGTGACAGTATTACTCGATACGGATTGCCTTCTGAGGCATCAAGGGATGTAGAAGAGGTGGCGAAGTCGATGATTGCAGAAGACTTTTCTGATTTGTCAAAGCGCAAAGCTCCAGTCTTTGAAATGCCAAATGGCGATGTACTGCATCTGCAATACGACCGTGAGCACGACAGTTTTGAGCTCGGAACTGTTACCAATGCCGGGTTGGCAGTGCAGCATATTCTCAGCTATGACCACAACTTGTCACTTGCAGACAATATCGAGGACGTGTATAACACGCTTTGTGAGTTGCCAGACTATCAGTTACAAGAGGAAAACGCGGAAGAAGAAAATGTAGCAAAGGCTACGTTCCGCAGATAAGAGAAGTCAGCCGTAGGGAGAAGTTATTGTCCTCTCCTTACGGCTGGCTTTTGTTTGGTCTAAGCGTTGAAAGCGTTACTGAGTGCCGTGTGCAACTGATAGACCATATCCTCAGCAGCGTTCATGTCCGCTACGATGTCGGCTATGTGGTATGGCGCACCGTTATGTCCGTGTCCGTCTTCGCCAATCCACAGGTAGGCTTCGTAATCCGGGTCGTAGTCTTGGTAATAGTCAAAGATATTCTCCAAAAGCACATCGGGGTCGTTGTCAAAAGTGTTGGCTGAGAAAGAGAAATCCTGTCCTTGGGGCGTGAACTTTGCAAAATTGAAAGTGATGCGTAATTCATTCTGCTCCTCGATAGTGACAGCCCAACCTTCTTTTTCGGCTACACTGATAACCATGTCTTGTATCTTCTCCATATTGTGATAGTTTTTGTGCCGTAGACTATTTGGGCAGCCTACGGCAGATGTAACAAATTAGCTCTTTGGGGGCTTTGAGTAAAGGCGATGAAGAAAGCTACGCAATTCATTGTCTTGTATGTTCTTCAGTTTGGTTGGTGTAAAACCTTTTACCTGACATACATGGAACTTGTCATTAATCCCATACTTGGAGCCATCAATCTCTATTTTCTCCAATTCGTTTGCTGATACATAGCCGTATTCCGTTTCGCACAATCCGCATACAATAGTGAATAACATAAAGTCATTTCCTTCAGTCTGTCCTTCAAGAACAAACCATCTGATGTGTCCTATAGTAAATACAGCCACACAAATAGCGTCTTTGCCTTTTTCCTCTTGAGAGTAAAGAGGAAAGTTTTTTATTGCCTCCATAAACTGAGGCGTAATCAGTTTGTTCGTCATATCAATACTATTTTGCTTGTTCATAAATATTCGGTTCGCTTGTCACGTTGTAGATATAATCACCACAACGTACCAACAATGCGTTCTTGCCATAATAAAGGCTTTTCATGCATTTCACACTGCCTGTCTTGTGGAAATTAGGGAAACGGCAGATGTCAAACCGCTTGCCTTGCTCTTTTGTCAGTCTTTTTACTTTCATATCCATTTGAATTGAATTTTATTTTCTTCCCTTTGATTGAAGCCTAATCAGCTTCGCTTGTCGGGAACTTGATTTTTCGTGCATTTCTAAACTGCATGACAAGAGTGATAAGGCAAGCAAATGACAAGGAATTGAACGGAATACCCAATATCTTTGATTTGGGAAGGCTGCCGTTCCATTCCGAAGTGCTTAGCCCAAAGGCGATGCTTGACGTTCACTCAATGCAGTAACTTTGCATAGAAAAATGAGTGCGGACAAGTGATGCGGAATGTGTCTGATAATCATTCGCCTATATATAAAAGGTATAATGATTATAAAAATGGACAAGAAAACGTATTATGTGGCTGTCGATAAAAATAGACCCTGGAGAAGTATAAAGAGTGGGACGAAGAATATTGCACAGACCTATATCTGTATACATGGAGATTTACGGAAGAAATCTACACTGGAATTACAAAAGGCTAATGCTTTAGAGAAAAAGATGTCGAAATGCCCAAGAAACGTGGTCGCAAGAAGAAAGCAGACTCATTTCCAGAATAAAGTATAAGATGAAATCCAAGATGCAGATTAGTTCGTACTGCATCTTGGATTTTGCGATTATTCGGGTTGTGACAGCCATTCTTTCCAATCCATTTCGTCAATGGTCAAATCGTCCAATTCCCAATCGTATTCCAATTCGGGCATCGGTTCTCGTGAATATGGAAAATGTATCGTGTAGCCGATTTGCCCATAGGAGGCGTGTAAGGGTGTCACACACAATTCCTTCCCGAAATATTTCTGTGGAGTAAGATATTTATCCCAAGCAAAGCGTTCTGCCTTGATATTACGGCATAAACGGTTTATGTACTGTTCTGTTGTCATTGCTATTGGTTTTAATTTGGTATTGCAAGCCAACCATAATGAGGTCAGCTTGCAACACGAATTTATTATGCAGTCATTCTCTCCATGACCAGTCCGACATTCTTCTGTACAAGATTGATAATGGCATCGTGATAAGGAGAATTGCCATTGCAAATGCCACGAGACTGTAACACTTTGAATGTTTCAAGGCTCAATTCCACTGTCTCGATGCGTTCTCCGTCAATTCGGGCGGACAAGACAAGCGAGTTGGGCTTCTTGTAGTATTTGCATTGTCCTACGCAATGATGCAAGGCATTCCCCTCTTGGTAATAGGCATCCACGCTATCCAATACACTCACGACAATAATACCGTCAGTGAAGGACAAACCAAAGAATTTGCGCTTCATTTCCTCAAATGCCGCCTCGTCAGCCATTGCTACTATTCGTTGTCCTTCTCTTTCTTCTCGCTCTTTAATGGCATTGAGCCTCGCACGTACCTTGTCATGCTCCTTTTTAAGATTTGTAGGACATACATAATGTGCGTTATGAATGTCATTTCCGTTTCTCACCAACATACGGATATAGTCCACCCACATTTGAATATCTGTTATATGGTAGCCATTGCGTAATACGATTTTGTATGAAGCCCAACAGAAATTCAAATCATCCTTATGCATAACGAAATGACGTAATGCTGTTATATCATTCACTTTCAACAAGGTTTCAATTCTGCTATCCGTCAGTAAGGCAGACATTAATCTTTGAGGAGCAATGCCAAAAAATGAATTTTTCAGTCCGTTACGGCTTAACTTTGGTATTACCTTGCACTTGGGATAGGTATAGCAATCAGCGATATAAAGATACGCTTCCTTGTGTTGCCGTAGTTCAAGTTCGCTACTCCAAGCGAAACTGTCCATATAGCATCCCATTGTGCGTCTTAGACCTGTTACTTCCGTATTGCCTTTTTCATCAATCCATACCCTTGCCACTTCCATGAGTGATTGCGTAGGCTTCTTTTTCTTGTGGAATGTCACATCAAACCGAAAGACACGCTGCAACTGCAAGTCATCTTGTATGTCAATCACAGAGAAATATATCTTTTCCTTGTAATTTCTTCTGAGTGTGTCCTTGATTTCCAATGTTGTATAACAATGAGGACAACGGCAATTTTTATTATTGCTATCGTTCCACCATTGGTGACCGCAGTCCATACAAGTAGTCATTCCGCTTGGAGTACGGAAAGCCATGTGTTCTACGCAATGTTTGAAAGCCCAATCCACAGGTTCTTGTCCGATAGGCTGTAACTGCCCATTGGCAGCCACGACCTTGTATTCTAATTTTGTTTTCGGTTTCATACGCTTAAAAGTCAAAGAGTGAGGGAGTTGTTATTTCGGGTTGCGCTTTGGGTGTCTTCGGCTTGTTGGTACGCTTCTGCATCTTGCGCAGTTGCTCGGCTTGATATTCTTTCAACGCCTCTTGCCTTGCTTTTGCCTTTTCTTCTTCTGTGAGTTCAACGGTATGGTTTACAATCACATTGCAGGCAATAGAGTTGCCGATTTCGATGTCATCTTCATCAAAGAAATGTACGGCAAGAGAATACACCTCCTCGTCGGTAAGTCCCATGCATTTGCTTCTTTTTACCTGGTTTAGGATAAATGTCACACAGTCATCCATGTTCTTGTTCTCTTTGGCATACGACACGGCAAAAAGTTCATCGTTTTGGGCTCTTTCATCCAAATACGCCTTGATTGTCTGTCTGAAATGTTCAGTCGCTTTCATTGTATCAATATTTTTATTGCATTAAACATCAGTTTCTTTTTCTTCCCTTATTTTAAAGCCATTATCAGCTTTGCTTGTCGGGATAGATTTTTCGTGCAATACAGAACGGCGTGAACAAAGGAAAAAAGGCAAGTAAATGGCGAAAGATTTAATGGAATACCCAATATCTTCGATTTGGGAAGGTTGTCGTTAAATCAACCGCACATTAGCACAGCGGTACTTGACGCTTGACTGGACGCAGTAAATTTGCAAAGAAAAACAGAGCGACATGCAAGGCCAATATGGATAAAAGTTCATAAAACAGGCATAAAAAGGTAGAATTTTAGGGTTTGACGTGAACTTTTCACGCCAAACATAGTGTATTCTCATAAAAACATAGTAATTTTGTACAAAATAAAAATGGAAAG
>OQVO01000226.1_pt1 | contig 18730 bp, 14 predicted proteins | sample 1691511 | NCBI WGS metagenome assembly OQVO01 (sample SAMN03418254, study PRJEB22391) | human gut metagenome | biome: human-gut; feature: organic feature; material: feces | host: Homo sapiens | place: Tanzania | collected 2013-01 | reverse complement strand
CGCCGTGCCGATCGGCTGTAAATTTCGCTCAACAACGAGCTTTATCAGCTGGTCGGCAGCGGTCAGAACCGCTATTGAAATAAAACTTATCAGTACACTCATTATTTCCTGAAAAATCCCTTGAGCTTGCCTGCGAATCCGCCGTCATTACCGTCGTCGTCAAGATCATCATCGTCGAGATCGTCGAGGTAATTGTCCTCGGAATCCGCGGCAGCATACGAATCTATATTTTCAAACTTGAGCTTGAAGCCCTCTTTGTCGTCATTGTTTCTTCTCGGCTTAGTGAACATTATATCGGCAGGCTCCGACTTTGTCTCGGCGTCATAATCGTCAACGATCTTGTCAAGCTCCTCGTCACTTGCCTCGTCAATATCGGGAACAACAAATTCGGCAGGCTCTGCGTCCTCAGCCGATTCCTGCTCCTCCTCTTCCTCGTCAAAGGAACCGTCGGACTCTGCGTCGGTATCCTCGGTGTCGTCAATCATCTGCTGAAGGTGCTCAACGTCCATTGACTCTGCCTCTCTTGCCTCGTTAGCCTTTGCTTCCTCGGCAGGCTCCTCAAAAGGGGGCTCTGTCTTTTCGGGCTCCTGCGCCGGAGCTTCCTCGGTTACAGGCTCAGCTGTTTCCTCAGCAGGCTCTTCTGCCGTCTCTTCAACCGGTTCCTCTGCCGGCTTTTCTGCTGGCTTTTCTGCGGGCTTTTCTGCCTCTTTCCGAGCCTCCATCTTCTCTATTACAACCTCGGGGAGCTTGTTTATAAGTTCAAGCTGTGCGGCGTATTCGCCGAGAATCTGCTGCTTGAACTTTGTAACCTCCTGCTTCATTGTCTCGAGAGCGGCAAGCTCCTTGATCATATCGCTTCTTGCATTTACCGAAGCCTCTTTCGAGTCGGTAACTGCCTTTTCAACGATCTCCTTAGCCTGCTTCTGTGCCTCTTCAACAATCGAATCCGCCTGATACTTTGCTTTTGTAAGGATTTCCTTAGCGGCAGCGTCGAGCTTTTCGCTTTCTGTGTTTGTTCTCTCCGTAACCTCTCCAACGAGCTTATCAGCCTTTTCCTGAGCCTCCTTGGTGATCTTGTCCGCAGCTCTCTGAGCGGTCAGGAGTGCATTACGGATATTATCCTCATCGTTTCTGTATTCTTCAAGTCTCTGTGCAAGCAGATTGATCTTCTTGAACATCTCTCCGTTCTCACGGAACACCTGCTCGTAAGATTCTGCGACCTCTTTAATAAAGCTGTCAACGCTCTCTGCTTTATATGCATTTCTTCCGGAGGCTTCAAAATGGTGATTTGTGATTTTTGCCGGTGTTAACATAGTTTTTTCCTCCTGTGTTTTAAACAATATGTTGCTTTAATTAATAATTGGAATGTTCAACCTCATCGAGCAGCTCGCCCGTAAGAGGAACGTTGTACGGTGTGATAATATAGGCTCTGCCTGCAACACGCTTGATATCGCCGTTGTTGGCATATGCAACGCCGCTGAGAAAGTCGATGATTCTGACCGTTGCGTCATTCGGGCAGGTCTCAAGGTTGAGGATAACGATCCTCTTCTCATTGAGAACATCCGCAACCGCGCCTACGTCCTCGTATCTGTCGAGCTTCTTGAAAACAACGTGAGCCTTTGAAGAAGCCGCCGCAGCCGCAGGAACCGATGAACGGATGTCAACGACCTTATTGTCACGGTCGCCCTTGTGGTTGAAAGAGAAGTTGCTTCTCATATCACGTGAGTAGTCCTCTTTCTCCGGCTCTTCATCCTCAATATCGTTATCGTCAAGGAACTCCTCCTCCGACATATTGAACATATTCTTAAACTTGTCCATCATACCCATTATAAAAAATCCTCCTGAATTAATATACTCGTTTGCCGAAAAGCGACGAACCGACTCTTACCATCGTCGAGCCTTCCAGTATTGCTTCAACGTAATCTCCTGACATACCCATTGATAATATGTCCATACTAACATTATCTAATTTTTTTGCCTTTATGTCAAGAAACATTCGGTTCATATTCATAAAAAATTTACGAATTTCCGCACTGCTGTCGCAAATCGGGGGAATTGCCATCAATCCTTTGATACGAATCGACTCTATTTCCGACATTTCGCAGACTGTTTCGGTCAATTCCGAAGGGTCAAGACCGAATTTGCTTGCCTCCTCGCCGATGTTGATCTCAACCAGAACATCTGTAACGATGCCTTTTTTCGCAGAAACCTTGCCGATTTCCCTGGCAACCTTAACGCTGTCCACACTGTCGATCATATCGACCTCGCCGACAATCTGTTTAACCTTATTCGTCTGCAAATGACCGATCAGGTGCTTTTCAACTCCGTCAAGGTGAAGCTCGTCACGCTTGCCGAGGTACTCCTGCACTCTGTTCTCGCCGATAAGGTCTATTCCGAGCGAAAGTGCATGGTTGATAAAGAGGCTGTCAACCGTTTTCGTAACGCCCATAAGGCGAACCGAATTTTCATCTCTGCCGCTTTCAACTGTCGCTTTCACGATATTTTCGCGGATACTCTTGTAATTTTCTTCAATATCTCTGAAGCGTTCCTCAACTAATGCTTTTTCCGTCACTGAGATTCCTTCCTTTCACAATAACTTCATCATATCGCTTGATCGGGCGGAAGCCGTTCTTTGCCTCCGTATCCTCACTGACAACAACATAATCACCTGCGTCGTAAATTATTTCAATCTTTCTGGCGTTCATAATGTCGCCTCGCAGGATGTATACAACGTCTATATCCTCGTTCTTTTCATCCTTTTCACGGTGAATTGACGAGCTGTTTACCTTATATCCCGTAAACTCCCTGAACACAAGCTCAATATTCTCAATTCTCATATTTGCGTAGGTCTCGTTCATCATATTGCAGGAGAACGCAACGGCAACCTTGCCGCCGTCTGTCTTTGAAATCTTCTCAACCACAACCTCAACATTTTTGAATCCGTAATAGGGCATATTGATCTTCATCTTGTCTCCCTCATTCAAAACAAGGGAATATTTGCCGTCCATAACCGTCACGAGATACCATTTATAGCTTCCGACGATCTTTCCCATCTGACCCGAAACATCATCGGGCTTTCTTTCAAACAGCTTTTCCGCATCGCTGACAGTCAAGCTGTCGATTTTATCATAATCCATTGCACCCTCGTAACCGTCAAGGTTGCTGATGTAGTAACCGGAAAGAGGTGCGATAACGTCGGAAGTGTTGATATTCTTCGCCTCAAGCGACTGAATCTCCGCATTCAGCTTATTGAATTTATCGGTGAGGTTAATTGTTCCGTCCTTAAGTATCTGCTTGCTTGCGAGCTTATTTTCAAGCTCCTCAGTGTTCTTTGTAAGATCGGAAAAATCGCCGTTGTTTGCCGTTTTGAGGAGTTCGGTATATGAGGCGTCAATCGCTTTATTGAGCTTTTCCATATCAAGGGCGTTAAGCTCCGTCTGCTCGGAAATTTCCTGATATCTTGCAAGGCTCTCCTTGGTCTCGACCAGCTTTGAAACAGCGGCGGCGTCCTCGGAGGAATTGCAGACACGTGCGACTGCGTCTCCGCTGGCAACTCTCATTCCGTCCTTGATAAGCGGAACGACCGTTCCCGTTGTTTTCTGATTGATATATTCCTCGTCACGCACCAAAAATGCTTTCAGCGAGATCTTTTCCTGCTCCGTGACTTCGTCGGCGGTTTCGGTGTCATAGCTGTTTTTGTTCATCGTCAGAACGTCATGAAAAAGATAGACAAATGCGGCAACGACAAGAACCGTGCAAATAACATTGATCCACGTGCGATTTTTCATCTCATTTCTCCTTTCCGAAATTTTCAACTATTGAAAGAGCGTCTTTTACAAGATTTTCCTTATTTTCATATTTGTCAATGAAGAGCCAATTTATACACTCGTTACGCCTGAACCACGTAAGCTGTCTTTTGGCATAGCGGCGGGTGGCTCTTTTCAGATTTTCAACTGCTTCTTCCTTTGAAATCTCGCCGTCAAAATACGGCTTTAATTCCTTATATCCGATCGCCTGGGCGGATGTCGAGGCGTTCTCGGCGGAGAGGTAATCCCTTGCCTCACGTTCAAGACCACGTTCAAGCATAAGATCAACCCTGTGATTGATCCTGTCATAAAGGAACTGCCTGTTCTCTGCGTCCAGACCTATTATACAGCAGTCATACGGCGATTCACGCCTTGAAAGCTCAGTCTGTTCCGTCATCGTCGTACCCGTCGCTTTGTAAACCTCAAGCGCACGAACAATTCTTTTGACGTTATTCGGGTGCAGCTTCTCGGCATACTCGGGATCAACGGCTCTGACCTCTTCAAGGAGCCTGTCTGCTCCCTCTGTCTCTGCTCTTTTCAAAAGGGAACTGCGAAGCTCCTCATCGTAGGAATCCTCACTCAGCTTAACGTTATTGAGAAGGGTGTCGATATAAAGTCCCGTACCCCCGACAACAACAGGGAGCTTCCCCCTGCCGTAAATATCGGCAATACAGTCCGACGCCGCCTGCTGATACAGAGCAACACTGTAAGGCTCGGTGTTATCAAGAAAATCCATCATATGATGCGGAATGTTTCTTTTTTCGTCCTCGGTGGGTTTGGCGGTCACAATGTCCATAGCCTTGTAGATCTGCATTGAATCCGCAGAAACAACCTCACCGTTGAATCTTAAGCATATCTCAACAGCCAGATCGGACTTGCCCGACGCCGTCGGTCCGACGACTGCAACAACAGGTATTCTGTTCATCCGATCAGCTCCCAAAGATAGATTTAAGATTTTGGACATTAGATGTTAGATGCTGAGCGATATCTAACTAACATCTAATGTCTATATTGGTACTGCCCCGAGCGAAAAATGCGTTGCGGGCAAATTAACCTTTAAACCTAAATTGATGGAAATTTGTTCAGAACGCTTTTTGCAGTGAGGGAGCTGTACGAGGTACTGCCCCGAGCGAAAAATGCGTTGTGGGCAAATTAACACAATTTAAACACGGCCGAAATTCTTTTCAATCTCATACCTTGACATTTCAATAAGAACGGGTCTGCCGTGAGGGCAGTATCTTATGTCAGGATTGTTGAGAAGTTTTTCTACAAATTTATCGAGTTCATAATCCGATGTCCTGTCTCCGGCTTTGATGGCGGCACGGCAGGCGGTTGAATGATAGATCCAATCGAGTTTTTCGGGAATCAATTCCTTTTGACTGGTGACAAGATATCCTGCAAGCTCCATGATGACCTCGGCAAGGTCTGCGTCGGCGACTGCTGTCGGGCACTCGTTGACGATAACCATTCCGCCGCCGAAATCTTCGACGTAATAGCCTGCTTTTTCAAGGAGATCAAGATTGTCAAGAACCGCCGAATATTCCTCCTTGCTGAGGGTCACGGTCACAGGAGAAAGAAGCATCTGAGTCTCGATGCCGTCTCTGTTCGCCTTGAATTTTTCAAAGAGCATACGCTCATGGGCAGCGTGCTTGTCTATTATCAGGAGCTTTTTTCCCTGCTCAACAAGTATGTAGGTTTTGAACGCTTCACCGATCACTCTGTACGGTTCAACCTCCGGCCAAACGGGTTCAGGCTCAACAATCGGCGCTGTAACAACAGGCTCTGTCTTCGTTTCAGAAGAGGGAACAGGCTCCTGCACCGTCGGTTTGAAGCACGGAACCAGATCAGGTTCATCGTTCTTTTCTATTTCAAATTTTGAGTTATCGTTAAAAACTATCGGCTTCGGCTTTTCAACTTCCTTTTTGAACTCCGCCGACGTTGTGTTCGTCCAAAAATCCTGATTCGGCTGAGCTTCTTTCTTGATTTGCTCAAGCTGTTGTTCATATATTTTTATCTGCTTGCCCTCTGTCGGGGGAGGCATAAACTGCCTTGCGACCTTCCGGGAAAAGCTCGCCTGAACACGGGTATCTCCCTGCTGTAAGGCAGACTTTGCGCAGTAATAAACGGCATTGAAAATCATCTTCTCGTTTGCAAAACGAACCTCTGTTTTTGCAGGGTGAACATTGACGTCCACAGCACCGGGGGCAATCTGAATTTTCAGCACACAGGCAGGAAATTTGCCGACCATTACGGAGTTTTTGTATGCCTCTTCAAGGGCAACCATACCTGTACGTGTTTTTATAAATCTGTCATTTAAAAAGAAATACTGCATCATTCGGTTCGGACGTGCATTGAACGGCTTTGAGATATAGCCGCTGACTCTCACGCCCTCAAGCTCGTAGTCACAGGGAATCAGAGTTGACGCAAAATCCCTGCCGAGCACCTTATAAATTGCGCTGTCGAGTTTTCCGTCACCCGAAGTGAAAAGCACGTCCTTTGAGTCTCTGATAAACCTAACACTGACCTCGGGGTGAGAAAGTGCGATTCTGTCCACAACCGAGGCAACCGCATTGCCCTCGCTGACGTCTTTTTTCAAGAATTTCATTCTTGCGGGCGTATTGTAGAAAAGGTCACGGACAACAAGGGTCGTTCCCTTTGGGCAACCGGCGTCGTCAATAACGGTCTCCTCGCCGCCCTCAATGCAATAGCGTGTGCCGACGGACTCCTGCTCGGTTCGTGTCATAACCTCAACTCTCGAGACTGCGGCAATTGAAGCCAATGCCTCGCCACGGAAGCCGAGAGTGCAGATCGCATTGAGATCATCTGCGGTGGAAATTTTGCTCGTTGCGTGACTTATAAATGCCTTACGGATATTTTCACGGTCGATTCCGCAACCGTTGTCCGTAATTCGGATATAGGTTATTCCGCCTCGCTTTATTTCAAGCGTGATCTTATCCGCTCCTGCGTCAATCGCATTCTCCATTATTTCCTTAACAATAGATGCCGGACGCTCGACAACCTCGCCTGCGGCGATAAGCTCGGCAATGTGCTTTGGCAGTATATTAATCTGCGGCATAAGATCACCTCTTTTTGAATTATTTAATCTTTATTATTATCAGATTCCCTGCATGGGAGCACTGATTGTTTCTTCTGACCTTGGGTCATGTGGGCATCGCACCCCTACGAAAGCTAAAAGCTATTACAGCCTGTCCGCCCTGTTTTTCAGCTCATAGAGCTTTTGCAAAGCCTCAATAGGCGTAAGCGTATTTATATCAATCGTTTTGAGCTCGTCAACAATTTCGTTGCCCTCGTTTGAGGCAAAGGAAATTTGCATATCGTCGTCATTCTTTTCGACTGTCCGGATTACGGTTACAGCACCTTTCTCCTCAAGCTCCTTGAGGATATCCTTTGCACGGTTAACGACCGTATTCGGAACACCTGCCAGCTTGGCAACCTCAATTCCGTAGCTTCCGTCTGCACCGCCACGGACAATTCTTCTCAGGAAAGTGATATCGTCGCCACGCTTCTTGACGGAGATGTTGTAATTCTTCGTTCCGTCGATCTCATTTTCAAGCTCGGTCAATTCATGATAGTGGGTTGCAAAGAGTGTTTTCGCCCCGAGCTTTTTCGGGTCTGCGGTGTATTCAAGAACGGCACGTGCAATGCTCATACCGTCAAAGGTTGATGTTCCTCGGCCTATTTCATCAAAGATCAAAAGGCTTTTCTTCGTCGCATTTTTCAGTATGTTTGCGACCTCGCTCATCTCAACCATAAAGGTCGACTGTCCCGACGCAAGATCGTCGCTTGCTCCGACTCGGGTAAATATGCTGTCGACAAGTCCGATCTGTGCGCTCGATGCTGGAACGAAGCTTCCGCACTGCGCCATAAGCACAATCAGCGCTACCTGACGCATATAGGTTGATTTACCTGCCATATTCGGTCCCGTGATAATCGCACAACGGTTTTCCTTGCAGTCGAGCATTGTGTCGTTTGGTACAAACGGAGTGTCCTTCATCATCTTTTCAACGACGGGATGTCTGCCGTCCCTTATAATGATTTCGTTTCCGTCGGTCATAATCGGGCAGGTATAGTCGTTTTGCAGCGCTACCCTCGCAAAGGAGCAAAGTGCGTCGACCGTTGCGACTGCGTGAGCCGTTTTCTGAATTCTGTAAAGCTCGTCGGCTACCCTGCTTCTGACCTGAACGAATATTTCATACTCGAGCTTAACTATTCTTTCCTGTGCTCCGAGAACCTTGGATTCAAGATCCTTGAGTTCGCTCGTTATATATCGCTCACAGTTAGCAAGCGTCTGTTTTCTTATGTATTCCTCGGGAACAAGCTCCTTAAACGCATTCGGCACCTCAATATAGTAGCCGAAAACTCGGTTGTAGCCGATTTTCAGTTTCTTTATTCCCGTTTTCTCCTGCTCTGTCTGCTGGATTGCGGCAATATATCCCTTGCCGTTATGGACAATGTCCCTCAGCTCGTCAAGCTCGGGATTAAAGCCGTCCTTGATCATATCGCCCTCACGAACGGTAAACGGAGGCTCTTCCTGAATTGCGCTGTCAATAAGCTCCGCAACGTCGTTCAGAAGATCAATGTTCTTGCAGGTTTCGCCGAGGAGTGCGGATTTGCATTCGGAAATCCCGCTTTTGATATCGGGCAGCAGCCTGATCGTCGAAAGAAGCGAGCGCAGTTCCTTGGCATTGGCTGTCTCATAAACTATTCTCGCCATCAGTCTTTCCATATCGCTGACATCGGATATCGCCGCCGTCTCGTTATCAAGAAGCACCGAGTCCGAGAAAAGCTCATTGACGGCGTTATGTCTCTTGGTAATCTTCGCAAGATTGACCAGCGGCTGTTCGATCCAGTTTCTGACAAGTCGTTTACCCATTGCGGTCTTTGTCTTGTCAAGCACCCAAAGGAGTGTTCCTCTGCGCTCCCTGTTTCGCATCGTTTCGGTCAACTCAAGATTTCTTCGGGACGAAAAATCAATCTTCATAAACTGATTTTCCGAATAGAAGTCAATCTCACGAATATTATCAAGACCCGATTTCTGCACCTCGGTCAGGTAATCGATTGTTGCGCCGAGGGCGCAGATCGCCTCATCGCTTTCCTCAATGCCGAGCTCGGTCAGGCTCTTTTTAAAATGGTTTGTTATAATCTGACGGCAGTAATCTACGTTGACTTTTTCTTCATCAATGCTGTCGGCAGTGCACTCAATACGATTTTTGATAAACTCACGGATTTTGTCATCCTTGACAACGGCGGAGTTATAGCGAATCTCGGTAGGCATATATCTGCCAAGCTCATTGACAACCTCATTGCCAACCGACTTTGAATCAAGCTGGGTAAGGCTCAGCTCACCCGTTGAAACATCGGCAAAGCAAACTCCCGCACTCTTTCCGTTGAGCCAGATTGAGCAAAGGAAATTGTTCTTCGACTCGTCAAGCATACTGCTCTCGATTACCGTACCGGGGGTCAGCACACGGATAACGTCACGCTTAACTATACCTTTTGCGGTTGCGGGATCTTCGGTCTGTTCACAGATAGCGACCTTATAGCCCCTTGAAACAAGTCTTGCAATATAGGAATCCACGCTGTGAAAAGGCACGCCGCACATAGGTGCACGTTCCTTTTGACCGCAGTCCCTGCCCGTAAGCACAAGTTCAAGCTCTCTTGACGCAGTTTTGGCATCCTCAAAGAACATCTCGTAAAAATCACCGAGTCTGAACATAAGGATCGTATCCTGATATTCTTTTTTGATCTCAAGGTATTGCTTCATCATCGGCGTCATTTCTGCCATCTGTTTTCACCTCATAAATTAAACTTCGTTATGTTTTTCAAACACAGATATTAGATATTAGACTGAAAATAAATTAACCGCCGTCTAACATCTAATATCTAAAATCTAAAATCTATTTTAGTGGCAGCCGCCGCATGAACCGCACTCGCCCGAGCAGTGATGCTCCTCCTGAGGCTCGCAGGTTTTGGGGTCCTCGCCCTGAACGCAGAGTGCGAGAATACCTGTGATGTGGTTCATCATCTCGTCAACCGCCTGACGTGCAGCCTCATACTTCTGCATATTGTCGTTAGCCATAACAGCCTGATAGACCTCTGTGAACTCCTTGTCGTATGCGGCGAGCTTCTCCTCATCTGCGTCGTCCTTGGCAGCCTCGTGCTGATAGGACATATGGATAAGCTGGATCTTATTGATAAGATCGTTGAGATCCGTGTCCGCCTCGTTTGTCTTTCTTGCCTCATGGAATGCAAGATAACGCTCGTCCTGCTGAATCGCTGCGCCGAGCTGTCTTGTGATTTCAATAATGTCCATTGTAAAACTCCTATAAATTTATTTTATCTGAAAAACGCCCTTCAGCGTTCATCCAATACTCCTCTGACAATCCACGTCAACGGCTCCGTGACCTTGACCTTACAAAATTTACCGACGAGATCCTTGCCGTCAACCTCGGGGAATTCAATCATAACGTTGCCCTCGGTTCTGCCGTTTAGAATGCCTTCCTTGGCATAGCCCTCACAAAGAACGATGTAGGTCTTGTCCTTCATCGCCGCCGTGCGCTCCGACGCAATTTTTTCCTGAGCGTCGGTCAGCTCCTTGAACCATTTGCCCTTTTCCTCTCTCGATATCGGGTCGGGCATATCCGCCGCTCTCGTTCCCGGACGTGGTGAGAAAATGAATGTAAACAGCGATGTGAACTTCACCTCTTCGATAAGCGAAACAGTATCTCTGAACTCCTCGTAGGTCTCTCCCGGGAAACCGACGATAACATCGCTCGTCATTGAAAGATCAGGCATAACCTGTCTTGCGTAGCGTGCAAGTTCGAGATATTTTTCTCTCGTATATCCTCGGTTCATCTCCTTAAGCACCCTGTTATTTCCGCTCTGGAACGGAAGATGCAGATGCTTCGCAACCTTGTCACACGAAGCCATCGTATCAAGCAATTCCTTTGTGCAGTCCTTGGGGTGTGATGTCATAAACCTGATGATAAAGTCTCCGGGCAAATCATTGATTTGGCGAAGAAGCTTTGAAAAATTGATATCTCTGTCAAGATTTTTTCCGTATGAATTAACATTCTGACCGAGCAGTGTTATATCCTTGCAGCCCGATGCGATAAGCTCCTTAGCTTCCTTGATAACATCCTCAGGCTCACGGCTGCGCTCACGTCCCCTGACATACGGAACTATGCAATAGCTGCAAAAATTGTTGCAACCGTACATAATCGGAAGCCAGCCCTTGACACTGCCATCACGCCTTATCGGGAGATCCTCGGCGATAACGCCTGCCCCATCGGGGCACTCATAGACCTTTTTTCCTGTGCAAAGCACACGGTAGATAAGCTCAGGAATCCTGTGAATAACGTGCGTTCCGAAAACGAGATCGACAAACGGATAGCTCTTTCGGATTTTATCGACAACTCTCTTCTGCTGCATCATACAGCCGCACAGAGCGATTATCAGATTCGGATTGGTCTTTTTGAGGCGCTTTATCGCACCGACATTGCCGTAAATTCTGTCCTCGGCGTGCTCACGCACGGCGCAGGTGTTGTAAAGAATCAAGTCCGCCTTTTCAACATCGTCCGTAAATCCGTAGCCGAGAGATTCAAGAATACCCTTGATACGCTCACCGTCGGAAACATTGCCCTGACAACCGTATGTGTGGACAAAAGCAAGCGGCTTTGACGGTTCAAATCTCGTTGTCAGAACCGTCCTCACAAGCTCCGTATACTCGTGCTGTTTTGCCATTTCCGAGGGCGAAACCTTTATTATCTTTTTCATTGTGCCTTCGCTCAAAGGGCATACCTCTCTTTTTAACTTATTAACTGTATAATTATAATATAAACAATACATTATTTCAAGCATTTTAACACAAATTTTAGTTTTATATTAACCTTGTCCGTATTGACATTAATTGATGTATGATGATATAATTCCATATATAAACGACAAAGGGGAAATAGCAGTCTTGAAAGCTCAGAGCAAAAACATAAAAAAAGACATTCCTGTTTTTATAATATTTTTGGCATTTTCATTCGGTCTGCTTTACATCTGCACCGCGTCAAGCCCACGCTATGCAATCAACCCGTGGAATGATGCAAATGCCTTTTTCACCATGGGAAGAGCCATGGCAAACGGCGCAACTCTTTACAAAGATATTTTCGAGCAAAAGGGTCCCCTGCTTTACCTTATACACGCAGCCGCTTCCCTGATTTCCGACACATCGTTTTTTGGGGTATACATTATGCAGTCCGTTTCGCTTTCGACAACGGCTTTTGCGGCGTATAAAATTTCTGCGCTCTATCTCAATACGGGCTGGTCGGTCTTTTCATCGGTGCTCACCTGCTTTATCACGGTGAACTCGGGATGCTACTACTACGGCGACTCCGCCGAGGAATTTTGTCTGCCGCTTTTGATGGCAAGCCTGTATTTTTTCTGTGCCTATTTCAAAAATACACAACAGAACAGTATCGGTAAACCGGCGTTTTTCGTTGTCGGCTTTTTCGCAGGCTGTGTTGCAATGATAAAATTCACGCTGATCGGCTTTTGGTTTGCGTGGGCGGTATATATCTCCCTTTACACGTGGATCGCAAAAAAAGACTTTAAAAATGCTGCAATAAATGCATTTGTTTTTATCGGCGGAATGGCGGCGTCAATCGTTCCTTGGCTCGTTTATTTTGCCGTCAACGGCGGGTTCAAAGACTTCATCAACACTTATTTTGTCATCAATGCAACCGCCTATCCGATTGAAAGGCATTACAGCTTCCTTGTGCGTCTGCGCAAGCCGCTCGGCGTTTTTTCGGAAAGGATTCTTGCGGCTCCGGTGCTCTCGGCTGTCGCTGTCGGCGGCGGCATTCTATATGCGGCTACGAACTTCTTTGCCGAGAAAAAGTTTTTTTCACGTATGTCTGTTCCGTTTGTCGCATTTTTAGGAATATATATCATCTATTTCGGGCTGAGGGCATACGACTATTATCTGATTCCGATATCCGTTTTCACGGTTTTCACTTTTATTTTAATTTCAATTCTGCTTGACAAGCTGTTCAAGAAGAAGAGCGGTGTTATCTCGGCGGTCTCTTGTGTGCTTGTAATTGCTCTGACCGTTGTCGGCTCGAATTATATAAATCTGTCGTCAAGATATGCCGTCAGAAAGGGCGAACCGATCATCCAGTCTCAGGCGGCAGAGTATATTAAATCACACAACCCCGACGGAGTTATCCTGAATTACGGCTGCCTTGACTGCGGATTGTATCTTGCCGCCGATCAGATTCCGCAATTCAAACACTTTGAAACTCAGAACCTTCTCTACGATAAATATCCAGAAAATATTGATGAACAAAAACGGTATGTCGAACAGCATCTTGCTGATTACGTTGTTGTTGTTCCCCTGCCGAAAACAAATATAAACAAAATAATGGAAAGCTGTCCGGCACTCAAAACCGATTATACCATTGTTCTTACCGGTAAAATTCCGCTTCACGACTTAGGTATAAAAGCAAAAAAGCTGAACATTTCATTCTATCTATTTGAACTAAAGGAGAATTAAAAATGGATCCGAAAACACTTTACATTCTTGCTCCCTGCTACAACGAGGAGGAAGTCCTGCCGCTTACGTCGAAAATATTTCTCGACAAGATCAATTCACTGATTGCAGACGGCAAAATCAGCGAGGACAGCCGTGTGGCATTTGTCGACGACGGCTCCAAGGACAAGACCTGGGAAATTATTGAAAGCCTGCACGAGCTTGACCCGAAATTTGTCGGTGTGAAGCTCTCCCGCAACCGCGGACATCAGAATGCGCTTCTCGGCGGAATGTCAACGATCGTTGACGACTGCGATATGATCGTTACAATCGACGCAGACGCTCAGGACGACGTCAATGCCATTGACAAAATGGTTGACGATTTTAACAACGGGTCGGAAATTGTTTACGGCGTGCGTGATTCCAGAGAAACCGACACATTTTTCAAGAGAACAACCGCACAGGGGTTTTACAAATTTATGTCGGCAATGGGAGTTGAAACGGTGTACAACCACGCCGATTTCCGTCTTATGAGCAAGCGTGCGGTAAAGGCGTTACTTGAATTTAAAGAGGTCAATCTTTTTCTCAGAGGAATGGTTCCCCTCGTAGGATTCAAGACCTCGACAGTCACCTACGACCGTGCTCCGCGCCTTGCCGGTGAGTCGAAATATCCTCTCAAGAAAATGCTCACATTCGCTTTTGACGGAATAACGTCGTTCTCAATAAAACCGATACGATTCATTACGGCGTTCGGGGTTGTCACGCTTTTACTGAGCATAATTTTTGCAATTTATGCCCTTGTCAGCTATTTTGTTCACAAAACCGTTGCCGGATGGACATCCACCGTGCTCTCAATCTGGTTCTTTGGCTCCATTCAGCTCATAGCGATTGGGGTTGTCGGCGAATATATCGGAAAAATCTATCTGGAGACCAAATGCCGTCCGAGATTTTTTATCGAGAAATACCTGAAATAATATAGAACAAGACAAAGCTATAATTCACATTGCTCTTATAAAAGCAGATGTAAATTATAGCTTTGTTGTTTTGCAAAAAGAAGATTTTTCAAAGTATTAATTTAAATCTTATATTCTTTTGTTTGTTTTAGGATCTACCACGGCACAATGAAACCACTGTGCCGTTTAAAGCGATTAAACTAATAACATTCTGTCATTGTCGAGGTCACGTCCTGCCGCTTCCTTGAATTTCTGAAGCAGGTCGGGAACGGTGAGTGCCTTTCTTTCCTCGCCGGAGGTGTCCATAATGATTTGACCGTTGTTCATCATTATTGTTCTGTTTCCAAGCTCGAGTGCCGACTGCATATTGTGAGTAATCATCATACAGGTGAGCTTGTTTTCGGCAACGATTTTTTCCGTCAACGAAAGCACCTTTTCCGCAGTTCCCGGGTCGAGAGCTGCCGTGTGCTCATCAAGGAGAAGCAGCTCCGGCGGGTTGAATGTCGCCATCATAAGCGTAAGAGCCTGTCGCTGACCGCCCGAGAGAAGCCCGACGGGCTGGCTCATTCTGTTTTCAAGTCCCATATCGAGCAGTGCGACACGCTCACGGAAAGCCTTTTTATCCGCTTTCGAAACGTGGTTGAGCCAACCGCCTCTGCCTGCGGCAAGGGCAAGGTTTTCTTCAACCGTCATTCCCGGTGCGCTGCCCTTCATCGGGTCTTGAAAAAGTCTGCCGATCTTTCTTGCACGCTTATATTCGGGCATAAGTGTAATATCCCTGCCGTTCAATTCAATACTGCCGCTGTCAACAATAAAAGTTCCTGCAATCGCATTGAAAAGCGTCGATTTGCCTGCGCCGTTCGCTCCGATAACAGTGATAAAGTCGCCGTCGTTGACCTTAATTGAAAGATCGTTGAGAGCTTTTTTTGCATCCGTCGTACCGGAATTAAAGGTGATGGAAATGTTGGAGATATTAAGCATTACGCAGCCCTCCTTCCGAAGCGCTGATTAAGTTTACGCTTTAAAAGCGGAAACTTGGTCTTGAGATACGGGATTGAGATCGCAAGCACAACGATGACGGACGAAACGAACTTAAGCATAAACGCAGGCATATCAAAGCGAAGCGCAATTGTATAAACAAGTCTGAAAACAAATGCGCCGAGTACCATTCCGACAATCTGAAGAGGAATCTTCTTCCTGCCCAAAAAAACGTTACCGATAAGCAGCGACGCAAGTGCAATTGTAACCATACCCGTTCCGATATCAATGTTAACCGACTTTTGCGACTGAGCGAGCAAGCAGCCCGAAAGAGCCGTAAACGAGTTTGCAATGCAAAGTCCCACAATTGTTGTGAAAACGGGATTGATCGACGACGAACGAACCATATCCGGGTTGTTGCCCGTTGCACGAATTGCAAGTCCGAGCTTCGTTCTGAGGAAAAGCGCAAGAAGAACGCCGATGATAATAACCGCAAGCAGTGCGACAATCAGCTTATACTGCTCCATAAGCGGAGTGTTTCTGAGCAAGTCGAGCGCTTTGGTGAAAACGGTATCGGTTTTGTTGAGATTAAGGATCGATGAATTGCCCATAACGGCAATATTGATTGAATAAAGCGCCGTATTGACAATAATTCCTGCCAGCAGGCTGTTAACGCCCATTTTCGTCTGAAGAAAAGCAGTGATGAAACCCGACGCAATACCTGCTGCCATAGCAGCGGGAAGTGCAAGAAACGGGTGACCCGAGAGCGTAACGACCGCACCGACGGTTGCCCCAAGAGTGAAGCAGCCGTCGGTCGATAAGTCGCATACATTAAGCATCGAATAGCTCAGATAAAGTGCAATTACGGTAAGTGCGCTTATAAGTCCAAGCTCGGATGCAGTTTGAATAAGTGCTAAAACAGAACCCAGCGACATAAGTTAAGTTCCTTTCCGAATAATTATTTCTGTCCGTCGAAGCTCTCGGCGGTCTTGATTTTTTCAACCTTTGTGCAGTGCGGTGCAATCGTCTTTGCAATCTCGTCATAATTCATACCGAGCTGCGAGCAGATTTCCGTGTTGATTGTAGCCGTACCGTTATCAAATGTACGAACTGCAAGCTCCGAGGGATTCTTGCCCTCAAGAAGAATTTCAGCAATCATATTTGCTGTCTGCTTGCCGAGGTTGATGTAGTCAACACCGAAGCCGAGGAATGCGCCGTTAAGTGCGAATGAATCAGCGCCTGTGAAGTGAGGAATACCTGCCTTTGCGAAGATCTCATAGATTGAGAGCTCGGCGGTCATAATTGAGTTGTCCGTCGGAGTGAAAACTGCGTCAACCTTATCGGAAACGAGAGCCTGAGCGGCAAGTGTGATTTCGTCAACAGTCTTACCTGTCTTTTCAACGTAAGCAATGCCCTTCTTTTCGAGATATGCCTTGGCGTCCTTGATAGCGGCTGTTGATGAATCCTGACCTACATCGTAGAGGAGACCGACCTTTTTGATGCTCGGCTTTGTCTCAAACATAATATCCATAATAGCGTTTGTGTTGAGATAATCCGAAGTGCCTGTGATGTTTGCGCCGGGAGCCTCAAGAGATTTTACAAGCTCTGCACCGACGGGATCGGTAACTGCGGAGAAAACAACGGGGAGATTCTTGCCCTCTGTTGCGTTCTGCATTGCCATTGCAACCGGTGTTGCGACGCCGACCATAAGATCAACATCATCAGCGATGAAGTTGGAAACTATCTGATTAAGGACATTGTTGTCTGCGTTGCAGTTTTGATATTTAACGTCGAAAGTAACGCCCTTTTCCTTGCCGATTGCGGCGAGCTGTGACTGGATGTTTTCAATAATCTGATTAAGCGAAGCGTCATTGACGTAGTTGCAAAGTCCGATTGTGTATGAGTTTTTGGTTTTTGATGTTGTACCGCAAGCGGTAAGAGTAGATTATATTATTCCAAAGTTTGATTATTTAATTAATAATAAAAAAAGAATAAAAGGAATTTTTATTTCACACGGTCATGTAGGTAATTGTGGAGCACTTGTTGATATATTAAAAGAATTACCAGATGTAAATGTATATGCTACAAAATTTACAATGAATCTTATTAAAGAAGAATTACAAAAGGAAAAAGTTGAAGTTAAAGCAAATATTTTAAAAGAAATAAGACCACATTCTAAAATAGATGTAGATGGATATACAATATTTCCAATTAGTGTAACACATTCAATGCCTGAAACAGTTATGTATGTTTTATATACAAATGATGGTGCAATATGTTATGCAACAGATTTTGTGTTTGATTCAACAATGCTTGGAAGTTATAAAACCGATATTGGTAAACTTGCTTATGTAGGAAAACAAGGAGTATTATGTTTAATGTCTGAGTCTATGTTTGCTTATAGAGAAGGACATACTAGTCCAAAACATCGTATTTCTAAAATAGTTTGGGATACATTAAATAAAACAGATAATCGTATTATTATAAGTGTTTTTCCTAATCATTTATATCGTATTCAAGAAATATTTGATCAAATTAGTAGAACAAGAAGAAAAGTTGTTTTAATGGGTAAAAAGCTTACTGAAACAGTAGAAAAAGGTGTAGAACTTAAGTATTTAGATATTGATACATCAAGAATTGGAGATTTATCTAATATAAACGATAAAGATGTTGTTATTTTAACAAGTGATGATAAAGAAAAACCATTTGGAAGTTTAGAAAAAATAGAAAGTGGATATGATAAATATTTAAAATTTAAAGATACTGATACAGTTTTAATATCAGAACCAGTTTATCCTGGATGTGAAAAGAAACACTCTAAAATTGTTGATGATTTAGCTAGAGAAAATGTTGAAGTAGTGAGTTTTACATCAAAGGATCATTTAACACATCATGCTTCAAAAGAAGATTTAATGTTAATGTTAAACTTAATGAATCCAAAATATTATTTTCCTATTAAAGGAGAATATAGATATATGTATATGAATGCTAATGTAGCTAGTGAAATTGGAATGAATGATGAAAATATTATATTAAAACTTAATGGTGAAGTAGCAACATTTGTTGATGGAAAATTAACTGAAGATAAAGAAAAAATACCTACAGATGAAATATTAATCGATGGTAGTAACTCAGATGATATAGGTAATCTTGTTTTAAAAGATAGAGAATTATTAAGTAAAAATGGTATAGTTATTGTAAGTGCTACACTTGATAGAAAAACTAAAAAAATACTTGCTAATCCTGAAATATTAACAAGAGGATTTATATATGTAAAAGATAATCTTGATATGGTCCAAAAAAGTCAAGAAATATGTAAAGATATAATTGAAAGTAATGCTTTTGAAGGACAAAAAGTTGATTTTAACAAAATAAAAAATCTCATAAGAGAAAAATTAGGAGATTATTTTGAAGAAGAAACTGGAAGTATTCCAATGATTATAACAGTAGTAACA
>OQVO01000220.1_pt1 | contig 18851 bp, 15 predicted proteins | sample 1691511 | NCBI WGS metagenome assembly OQVO01 (sample SAMN03418254, study PRJEB22391) | human gut metagenome | biome: human-gut; feature: organic feature; material: feces | host: Homo sapiens | place: Tanzania | collected 2013-01 | reverse complement strand
GATAAAGCTAAAAAAGAGACAAGGAGAGAGTGATATGAAAAGTTATCCGGCAATAGGAATCCGTCCCATCGTAGATTCCAGACGTATGGGAATTCGTGATGCACTGGAAGGAAAAGTGCGTGAAATGGCAGAGGCTGCCAAAAAGCTGATTGAAGAAAATGTATTTTATGCAGATGGGATCTTGTTATACTTTTTCTATTCAAAGTCTTTGATTGCTTTGAGGCTTACACCTTCTACAAAAAACTACAGAATGGTTGGACTGCGTGACTCTGGCGATGAAAAGATACTAGTACAATATAGTAATATCACAAGTGCTGATTCCATAATCAATGAAGCGGCACTTGACAGCCTTCAAGGTGAACGGTTGTATGAGGTTGATGAATATAAACGGCACATTCCAGCGCCATTCATTAATAAACAATACAAGATAGTCGGGAAGGATAGTCTATTGCTGATTGGAAGCAGAACTGGTGGGAATAGAATCAACAATTAATAAATTCATGAAAGTCCTGAATAGAATATTGATGACCATTACTGCAATGATTTGCGTCCTGATTACAGGAGGCATCATTGCGTCATCCTGCTACAATCCACTGAAAGAATCAGGACTGAAAAACCTCTTTAAATCTGCCAAGATTTGCAGGAAGGACAAATCCGAGAATCTGATCAAGTTGGCCATTCACGGAGAGTCTTTTGATATATTCAGGTATAAGACAAAGAATATCATCCTCGGCGAGGGCTATCCTAAATTCAATGGGCGATGGGACGGTGAGGATTTGAATGATCAGTGTATAGTTTCATTGTGGAAAGAATCCCCTATCCATAAAGAGGACAGTTCATTGATGTGTCCTATCATAGAAGCCAAGATGATCGGTTCAACTTCAAAATTACAAAAGGAGATCGCTGCGCTTTGTGATTCCAATGGCAATTTCTATTGTTATATCCAGAATAGTTCAAGCAACTATTATCTGTTCGTTTACTCACCGAAGAACAATTACTTATATTATACAAGGATAAAGAATTTGACATTATAGATTATCATAAAAAAAACAATAATAACAATATGCGAAGATTGAACAAAATCATTTCAGTGATGCTGGGAGCGGCGATAGCGCTTGCGGTAGCGGGCGGATGCTCCGGCGGGAGTAATGAGAGTGCCGGCGGATCCAAGATGCTGGCAGAGAGGACGCTTTTGTCTCCGGACGGGAATCTGGAGATGAGGTTCGGGATGTCGGCGGAAGGGACGCCTACATATTCATTGGACTACAAGGGTCGCAAGGTGGTGCTGGACAGCAAGTTGGGATTCCTGGTTAGGGGCGACCTCAACGTGTCGGAGATCAAGGTGAACGGGACGGAGGTGACCAAGGAGGACAAGCATCCGCAGATTGATTTCTACAAGGATTTCGAAATCGTGAGCGCCGACACTTGCTCCCACGACGAGACCTGGCATCCGGTGTGGGGCGAGGAAGACTCTATCCGCGACCATTACAACGAGCTGGCTGTCAATCTGAAACACAAGCCTACCGAAAGGCTGATGACAATCCGCTTCCGTCTCTTCGACGACGGACTGGGCTTCCGCTACGAGTTCGGGGCGATGGACTGGCCGGAATATTTCATCATCAACGACGAGCTGACGGAGTTCGCGATGGCCGGCGACTACACCGCCTGGTGGATTCCGGGCGACTTCGACACGCAGGAGTATGAATATACCAAGTCCCGTCTGTCAGAGATTCCTTCCCTGCTGCCGGCGCAGCTGCTGCCGAACCCGTACCACTATCCATATTCGACGAATGCGGTGCAGACCTCGCTTCAGATGAAGACGGACGACGGAATCTACGTGAATATTCACGAGGCCGCGCTTCTGGACTACGCTTGCATGCATCTGGAGATCAATCCGAAGACGCTTACTTTCAAGGCATCCCTGACTCCTGACGCGACCGGAGGAAAAGGCACGATCCAGACTCCGGCGAAGTCCCCTTGGAGAACGATCCAAGTCACGGACAACGCCTGCAAACAGCTTGAATCCAGACTTGTGCTGAACCTCAACGAGCCTTGCGCCATCGAGGATGTCAGCTGGATCAAGCCTGTGAAGTACATCGGAGTGTGGTGGGAAATGATAAGCGGTAAGGGAACCTGGTCCTACACCGGGGATGTACGCCCTGTTGACCTCAACACGGTGGATTACACCAAGTTGCCGCATTCCGAGAAGCACAGCGCCAACACGGAGAACATAAGGCGCTACATCGACTTCGCCGCCGCCAACGGCTTCGACGAGGTCCTTGTCGAGGGCTGGAACATAGGCTGGGAGGACTGGGAAAGCTTCTCAAAGGACTTTGTCTATGACTTCGTCACCCCGTACCCTGACTTCGACATCAAGGGACTTAATGAATATGCCCACTCTAAGGGCGTGAAGCTTATGATGCACCACGAGACATCCTCATCGGTAAGGAATTACGAGCGGCACATCGACGCGGCCTACGACCTGATGAACAAGTACGGCTACGATGCCGTGAAGTCCGGCTATGTCGGCCAGATCTTCCCTCGCGGAGAGCATCACTATGGCCAGTGGATGAACAACCACTACCAGTACGCCATCCGCAAGGCCGCCGACCATCACATTATGGTCAACGCCCACGAGGCAGTACGCCCTACCGGAATCTGCCGGACATATCCGAATATGATAGGCAATGAGTCCGCGAAAGGCACGGAGTACCAGTCGTTCGGAGGTCTTCACCCGCAGCACGTCACGATTCTTCCGTTCACAAGGCTGAACGGCGGCCCGATGGACTACACGCCGGGAATCTTCGAGATGGATATGTCCAAGCTCTGCCCGACCAACAAGTCACACGTGAACGCCACGATCTGCAACCAGTTGGCCCTGTACCTGACGATGTACTCCCCTCTCCAGATGGCCGCCGACCTGCCGGAGAACTATATGAGGTTCCCGGACGCGTTCCAGTTCATCAAGGACGTGGCGGTTGACTGGAGACAGTCCAAGTACCTGATGGCCGAGCCGGGAGACTACCTCATCGTGGCCCGTCAGGCAAAGAAGGACGGCCAGTGGTTCCTCGGCGGAGTGACCGACGAGAACGCAAGGGAGTTAGAGGTTCCGCTCTCGTTCCTTGAGGACGGGAAGACTTACGAGGTGAAGGTTTACGCCGATGCGGCCGACGCCGACTACAAGACCAATCCGCAGGCCTACACGATTGAGACGCAAACCGTCACATCGGCTGACAATCTCAAGGTCAGGATGGCTCCGGGCGGCGGAGTGGCAGCTTCATTCACAGAGAAATAAAAATAATTTAACATATACAAAGAAAATGGATTTCAAAAAATTAGCGAACAAGTACAAGACAGAGCTTCTGGACAGTGTCCTTCCTTTCTGGTTGAACAATTCCATCGACAAGGAATATGGAGGCTATTTCTCATGCCTTGACAGAGACGGTAGTGTCTATGACACAGACAAGTTCATCTGGCTTCAAGGACGTGAGGTCTGGTTGTTCTCGATGCTTTGCAATAAACTTGGGAAAAAGCAGGAATGGCTGGACGCGGCCATCCAAGGCGCGGAGTTCCTTAAGAAATATGGACACAACGGTGACTACGACTTCTACTTTTCACTGACTCGGGAAGGAAAACCGCTCGTTGAGCCTTACAGCATATTCTCGAACACCTTCGCCTGCATGGCATTCGCCCAACTCGCCAAGACTACCGGAAGTGAGGAATATGCCGAAATCGCCAGAAGGATATTCAAAAGGATCCTTGAGCGCCGAGGCAACCCGAAGGGGAAATGGTGCAAGGCGGTGCCGGGAACGCGTCCGATGAAGGATTTCGCGCTTCCGATGATCATCTGCAACATGGCTCTGGAGGTAGAGGAAATCATCAACGATCCCGAGTTGCTGGAGAAGACAATCGACGAGTGCCTCCACGAGGTTCTGGACGTGTTCTACCAGCCTGATCTGGGGTGTATGTTGGAGAATGTCTCATCGCTTGACAACTCAAGGCTCGACTGTTTCGAGGGCAGGGAAATCAATCCCGGCCACGACCTTGAGGCCCTATGGTTCATGATGAACCTCGGCATCCGCAGGAACAACAAGGCTCTCATCAACAAGTGCGTTGAGATCTCCCTCTCCGTCATTGAAATAGGATGGGACAAGGAATATGGCGGAATCTTCTACTTCCTCGACAGCAAGGGCGTCCCACAGCAGAAACTCGAATGGGATCAGAAACTCTGGTGGGTTCACATAGAGTCCGCGATCGCAATGATCAAAGGCTACCAGCTCACAGGGAACAAGGAATGCCTAGAATGGTTCAAAAAGCTTGATGAATATATGTGGTCTCGCTTCAAGGATCCTCTCCACCCAGAGTGGTTCGGCTACCTCAACCGCCGTGGCGAGATGCTTCTTCCTCTCAAGGGAGGCAAATGGAAGGGATGCTTCCACGTTCCACGCGGCCTGTTCGAGATCTGGCAGATCCTGGAGAAATGCGAGTAGGACACAAACTTTCCTGGATTAATGTCTTGGCTCTCGCCTGCCTTTGGACAGCCGCATCCTGTGTCAGAACCGAGACCTGTGACGTTCTGGTCATCGGAGGAAGCACGTCCGGCACATCAGCGGCGGTCTCGGCGGCACGGATGGGAGCCAAGGTCATCGTGATGGAGTCCAGTCCGATGCTCGGCGGAATGCTCACTGCACAGGGAGTTTCGGCCACCGATGGGAACTACAACCTCAAGGGTGGCATCTGGGGTGAATTCCGGGACTCTCTTGTAGCAAGGTACGACTCCTCAGACGCACTCCGCACGGGTTGGGTCAGCGAGATTCAGTTTGAGCCACACGTGGGAGACGAGATATTCAAGAATATGCTCGCTCAGGCCGGTGATGCGGATGTCCGCTACGGTTTTTATGTCTCCTCCGCAATTATGGATGGGCGAATTGTCAAAGGAGCGGAATTCAGGAATATGTCAGGCAAACGTCTGAAAGTCAAGGCAAAGGTCACAATCGACGCTACAGATCTCGGAGATTTCCTTCCGCTGAGCGGAACTCCGTACAGAATCGGAATGGATTCCAAGGCGGAGACCGGGGAGGAAGCGGCATACGACGAGGCCGACAGCACTATTCAGGATCTGACACTTGTCGGCATCCTGAAAGACTTTGGTCCAGATGCCGACAAGACAATCGCTAAACCAGAAGGCTACGATCCGGCCGAATTCGCTGGTTGTTGCCATACTGAATATGTCGGAGGAATGTCCGCACAGACAATGCTGGACTACGGCCGCCTCCCGGGTGGCAAGTTTATGCTGAACTGGCCGGGGAGTTTCGGCAACGACATCTACCTTGCCTGTTCCGACCAACCTTTCGAGCAAAGGGAGGAAAGCCTAAAGGCCGCCAGGGCCAAGACGCAGAGATTCATCTATTTCATCCAGACGGAATTGAGCCACAAAAACCTCGGAATAGCCGATGACGAGTTCCGGACAGAGGACGGACTCGCCTATCAGGCATATTTCCGGGAAGGTCGAAGGATGAGAGGAGCGATCACTATGACGCTTGACGATATCGAGAACCGCTACAGGAATTTCCGTTATCGTACCGGGATCTCTGTCGGAGACTATCCTGTGGATCATCACCACAAGCAGAATCCGGACGCGAGGCCGCTCACATTCCCGGAGGTGCCGTCATTCTGCGTCAGCGCAGGAGTTATGCTCCCGGTCTCGACTGAAGGATTAATCGTCTCCGACAAGGCGATCTCCGTGACAAACCTTGCCAATGGATCGACACGGCTTCAGCCTGTCGTACTGGGAACCGGGCAGGCCGCCGGGACGCTTGCAGCTCTGGCTGTCATCTCGGGCAAGACTCCAAAGGAAGTCCAGGTCCGTGAACTTCAGCAGGCGTTGCTGGATCAAGGATGTTACCTCCAACCGACTTTCGATGTCTCGCCGGACGATCGTGATTTTCAGACCATTCAAAGAATCGCAAGCACGGGAATATTCAAGATGACGGGCGAGCCTTGGCATTGGGAGAACAGAAGTTGGTTCCACCCGGACAGCACGGTTTCCCTGACAGAACTGCGTGAAGGGCTGGCTTCGTTCTACACAAACGCTTCCGCCTTGGCGAAGGCAGACAGTGCCGTCACAAGTATATTCATTGAGGGAATGACTCGTCGTGAAGCGGCCAAATCGATTGATTCAGTTCTGGATCCGTTCGCGGTTCCGGTTGACCTTGAAGGGATTCCAGCATTTGAAAGGCATTGACAATCAGGCATATTCATAAATCAAACCACATAAGGTCAACACATTGTATGACAGACAGAAGAAGTTCCCTCAAGAGCGCCGGAATCGCCCACAAGACTTACCTCACGGCAAGAGAGACATGGAAACCTTACGGTGCCTACGTCAACCTCGACCTACGGCAGATGGGCCTCGGCTGCGTCTCCTCCTTCGGCGACCATCCCCTCCCCGCCTATCTCATCCCCGCCACCCCGTACACCTTCGAATTCACTATGACACCTGTATGGGAAGACTGATCAAAGCAATTTCATCTTTAGTCGCAACTGTGGCGATATCAATCAGCACTGCACTCAATGCTGACGCCCAACCTGTGGAAAGTTTTCGAGCTTCTACGAATATCACTCCACAAGTAGAAAGTTTCCAGATCGCCAAGAGCGGAAACCTGACACCATCGCTCTACACAGGTGCGATGACATATTCATTGCCGCTCTACACTTATAGCGATCCGGACTTCAACCTTCCGATCTCATTGGAGTACAACTATGACGGCTACAAGGTGGCACGCAGCGCCGGTACAGTAGGCCTCGGTTGGGCCCTGAACTATGGCTACAGTCATCCGATAGAACAAATCCAGAGAAAGACTACATATGGGTATACCACTCTGGCTGGCCTGAGCGAGTACCGGTTCTTCAATATGATGATAGGATGGTTGAGTTTCTTTCAGAACAGGTTCTATCCGAAATTGTCCGACATTGATGAGACTCATTACGAACCATCTTATGGAGCGACCTCCAAGATGTCTTTCAATACCCATTATACGTATGACAGACAGACCGGACAATTGCTCAGCGAGAGCGGTGGCACAGCAGACAAGTATAGGACAACCGAGTATGTTTATTGTTCCTCAAACCAGACCGCAAGTGATGCCTGTACCTTAAAAGCCGCTGTTTCAGATATGATCACCCGTATAAGCGAGAATAACAGTGCGCTCTACACTGGAAAATTTCATTTTGGTTATCAGTCTGGGATAAAAGGCCTTCACCCTGTAAGCCTTACAGAATACGTGCTCGACATCCCGTCTTCGGCTTCTCCGTCAAGCGCCAACAGCAGGACAGAAACGACAACCGTGACCTATAACACCCTACTGCGTCCTACAAAGGTTGATATGCCCGGTGAAGCATACATAAAATATGATTGGGACATAACAGGGAAACACATCATAAGCAAAACAGTAAACAGCGAGGAAGGTAAAACGGAGTATACTTGGAAAGATCTTATTGGGTTGACATCCATTAAAGATCCGACAGGTCAAATAACACGATACGAGTACAATGACAAAGGAAAGTTAACTGGCGTAAGAGATTCAGACAGTAGTCTTGTTGTCTCATACGATACCCATCTCTGGTCTGAAGGAGGATCGTCTCAAAACAGAAAAACAATTCTGAGACATCTATCAGAAGGCGACAGCGTTATGGTCGGAGAAGCCGAATTCTATAACGGGCTAGGATATCTATTCCAAACCATTTCCGAATCAAAGTCAGGGAATGGAGATGACCTTATAACCAATATTGAGTACGATTCTATGTTCAGACCTGATTCAAAGTCATATCTACCATATCCACGAAAAGTGGGGATATGGTCTTCTGACAATAATTCAGTTATAAATCAACGGCAATGGTACCTCAATAAATATTCCACCCAAAGGCCTTTTATGGAAAGGACCTTTGAGAATGGATCAAGCGGACGTCCACTGACAGAACAAAAACCTGGCAACATATACCAGACATCAAATAAAAAAATTCATTTCTCATATTCACTTAACGACTCGTCAGATAGCATTTTCACTTTCAAGTACGATTATCCGGCATCAACTTCAGATTACCCATCAGTAGTCTGCACAGGAAAACATCAAGAAGGGACTCTCTCTAAGACGACAGTCATCAGTGAGGACAACGATACCACCCAAACATTCACGGATGCCGCAGGTCGGTTAGTTCTTGAGCGCAGGCTCAATGAGGGAATCCGCCACGACACCTATCGCATCTACGACCTTAGGGATTCCGTGGTCTGTGTCATCCAACCGATAGGAAGCAGCGGGCTTTACAACGGGAAAGGAATGCCTTTCAACGGTACTTTCGTACAAGACAGTTGCTTCACTTGGCAATACGATGGGAAAGGACGGATGACAGAAAGTCACACTCCGGGAGCCGGAATTAAGAGATTCGCATACGACCTTAGTGGACGTATGGTCTATATGGACGATAGCAATCTTGCTGAGCTCAATAAGGGAAAATACTATAAATATGACAAACTTAATCGCATTACTGAGGAAGGGGTATGCTCTTCCCCTGATATTTCCATCATAAGATCAAGTCTTGCAAGCAATCGCTCTATATCAAACATAGTATCTAAAGCCAAAACTATTAGATTATTCTCATACTATTCCATAGGCAACACAAACAACTACTCTAATCTGTCTTTCCAACCTATTGAAGGGATAGCAAGCAATGAAGACATATCTTATGAAAGATGTAAAGGACTTTTGTCCTATGAAAAAGTTTGGGAAGCTCCAAATTATGGTGTACCGTACAGCCCCAGAGAATTAAATACATCATCCAGACATGTAGAACGAGCCTATTGGTATAACAAAAAAGGTCGAATGATTCAAAAAGCGGAAAAGACCGATGACGGGTGGATTTCCAGATATTCCATAAAATACGATTTTGCCGGGAACATCCTGAATATAATGGAGATGCATACCACACCGCAAGAGCATACCGATTCCATGCTTACAACAAACACCTATGATAAACGCGGAAGATTATTGTCGTATAGCAGGGTTCTTAATGGCAATGACCTTGCCAAGGTACAATATTCGTATGATTGGAATGGTCTATTGGTAAATAAGGTCGTAAATAAAGCTGACGCAACAATGCCGTTGCTAGAAGAATCTTATGAGAGATCCTTGCTGGGCCGGCTAAGCAGGATAATCATATCAGCCGAACACGCAGATAGTCTTTTTACCGAAGAGTTTTATTATACAAATCCGGGAACCATCGCAAGTCCAAGATATGACGGAAAACTTTCAATGACCTCCGTAAGGACACAAAACCTTTCACCTATGCAGTGCACATACACTTATGATAACATTGGTAGACTAATAGGGAGTAAACGCTATGCATCAGGTATGGACATTGGCATCGGAACAGAAAAAGACATTAAATATGATTTGAATGGCAATATAACGAGGATGACAAGAAGTAGTGGTTCAGAAATAGGCACTTATTCTTATCAGATGCTATATGGCTACACCGGTAACCGGCTCTCGAATGGGAACACAAGTATTTACAATAATGATAGTTCCGGTCCTATGAGGCCGTTAAATTTCAGTTATGACAAAAATGGGAATATGACTGTCGTAGCAGGATCCACAGAAATTAAATACAACATACTAAACCTTCCTTATATAACTGGACATCAAACATTCACCTATCTTTCGGAGGGAACAAAGACAAGGGTGAGCGACCTCACTAAGGAGAAGTTGAAGTTGGGGAATTTTGTATATGAACGAATGGAATCCGAAAACAGTTCTTCGCTCTCAAATATATCATTCAGAGATGGGGTTATAGTTATTAATGACAACGACCTTTCAAAGATGTCTGATTTGTGGTTTGTCAAAGATCATATTGGAAGCATTCGGTCCGTATATTGTCTTAATGACAGTACCGGAAATCCTATAATAGAATATAACCATTTTCTTCCATACGGAACAAGACTCGATTTCCTTGCAACTGAGAAATCCGCATTGAACAGCCATAGATTCGCCGGGAAAAAAGAGTATGACGATTTTTTGACCAGCTTTGACATCAATCCGATGGATATCTTGGCCAATGACTTTGGCCCACGGTTCTTTATTCCGTTTACTTCCTGTTGGACAACACCTGATCCATTGGCTTCAAAATATCCGTCAATCAGTCCATACACTTACTGTATGAGCGACCCTATCAATTATGTGGATCCATTTGGGCTGACAACTTATGTGGCTGGTAACCATATGTACGTAATAAATGATGGATCTCAGGAAACCATATACTTATCTCGCCGCCAATATCAAAGGCTTTTAAATCAAATGTATGATCCTGACGGACATTATTGGTCAATGCGCCAATCCATTATGGATCGGAATGGTTACACCGATGCCGCCGGCAATCAGGTTCTTGCCGCATCAAAGATTTCAAGTGGAATAAACAGCAGTTTTTATCCTTTATCCATCTCATCATCAATCTTTGGTCTTTCTGGAGATGCTATGAGCAATAGCAACTACTCCTATCGCCTTACCAACAGCAAAAAGGAATTTAATTTTGTCATGTATAAAAGTGGCTGGACTGGGAATCAATATGTCAGAACAAATAAAGTGTCCTCATTAGGGAAGAGCATAGGGCGCACAGGCAACTTACTTGGCCTATATTCACTCTTTAATTCTGTAATGGAATTCAATGAAGCGTCAAACATTGATGGAAAAATATCTGCTGGACTTAATGTTTCTTTTGAAGTTATTGGATTCATGCCAGGCTATGGTCCTGTCATTTCATTAGGGTGGACATTAGGTGGTAATAACTTATTCAACTCTTATATAGACTACATCTCAACCCAAATTGATTCTGTAGGATACCCCGGAATACCTGTTTTCTTTGATGTTTAACATTTATTATGCTGAATAATAGTTTTTTTTATATTTATTATAGAGTTTGTAAATTCTACTCGAAGTTTACAAAAGATGATTATTGTGCCTTTGCCAGTACTACTATCATGGCGACTATCGGTCTTCTATTCTGCTCTGCATCATCTCTTATTTTGCCGCTTTTTGGTTTTCAAATAAGCAGCAGATATTTAACCGGTGTAAGTATTATATGCATTATCCTATCGCTACTAATCACTGACGAACAAAAGTATCTGGAACTTAAAGAGCACTATAAAAATGAAAAATATTCATCAGCTAAAGGTTGGCTAGTTACAGGACTCATCATAGGTTCTCTCATTTGTGGTTTTATTTTCATTAGACATTGATAACTTCACGCAGAATACTATATGATTAAGTGTTTTTATTATATTCTATACCAAATTGCCACATTCCTTGAGAAGCGTGGTTACAGGAACTTTTGGAGGTATTCTTGCGTTGCAACAATCCTTTCGATCGCTTGCTTTACAGCATCAGTTGTCTCATTATTATATTCATACAGTGATAAAAGAATCCCCAATAATGTAATAATGTGGACAACTGTGATATCGGCTGTAATCGCGGAGAATCTTGCCAGAAACAGCAATGAATATCAACATTTAAAAAAGATATATAATAATGACAATAAACCCAAAGATTTAATAGTTCTGGTATTTCTGTTTGTCCCTATTATAGTATTATGTATTGCATTAATAAAACAATATAGTTGATTACTTGGCTTCACACACTATGCTAAAAAGGATATACGAATATTATTACTACCGAATAAGTAAGTTCTATAAAGATATGGGATCAAAAGCACCGTGTCACGAGGCTTCATTCCTGATTTTCTCGGCTATTAATTTAATAGTTCTATCATTAGTATCTGTTGTATTAATGATAGTTGATGTATGTTGGGAGGAGAAATGGGCATATATAATATCCGTAGTAGTAATAATATCAGGCACTTTTACAACCAATGAAGACAAGTACAAAAAATTTGAAGATAGATACAAAAATGAATTACACACCACATTAAAAGGATGGTTGATTTTTTTGTCCCTAATCGGATCAACAATAGTTTGGATGATAACATGTTGGATAATGTACCGGTAATAAAAAGATAGAACAACGCCATTTCATCAATGATGAAACTGAAGTATTTAAATTATGATCCCATTTTATACATTTGATAGTAAAGGTTACCAGACAACATTTTCGGTAATTCCAGATTTATTCGAAAATGCTATACGGAATGATAACTACGGAGAGGATAGGAACATTCTTGATCATTTACTTTTAGGTGAATATGAACATTACTCGTTCCCTATCAAATTTCACCAAGAAACTGAAAGTGGGAAGCGGTTCAGGAATATTATCGATGCAGGATGGCCTTTATTCCTCATATCTGACAAGACGCTTGGCCTTCTGACTGAATTCAATATAACCGGATGGAGAACTTATCCAACGGAAATAAAAGACAAGAAAGGTAACTCGGTTCTTGGCTATAATGGTTTCTCCATTACTGGGCGCGGTGGGAAATTTGATAAAAAATTCGAGATGGGTTATTTAGATGAAACTAAAGAGCAGTTTGGAGTCAAAGTCAGAGGTGCATATGATTTGAGTAAATGGGACGGTTCTGATTTCTTCATCATAAAGCATCGTTGGATAATCGTGACCGAACGTGTAATGAAATTATTGAAAAAGAACAAAATTGACGCGATAGAGTATGAAAAACTCTCCGATTACGTTGATTACATCGGCGAGTCAAGGTTCTAATCAAAATCAAGAATCATACAAAAAAGAGGGAAATGAAAGTTCTGAGTGGAATATTGGTGGCCATCGTAGCAATGATCTGCGTCCTGATTACAGGAGGCATCATTGCGTCAGCCTGCTATAATCCACTGAAAGAATCTGAACGGAAAAGCCTCTTTAAATCTGCCAAGATGTACAGGAAGGACAAATCCGAGGATCTGATCAAGTTGAGCATTCACGGAGAGTCTTTTGATATATTCAGATATAAGACAAAGGATGTCATCCTTGGCGATGGTTATCCTGAATTCGATGGACGATGGGACGGGGAGGATTTGAAAGAACATTGTGTTACTTCAATGTGGAAAGAAACACCTGTCCATAAAGAGGATAGTTCGTTGGTGCACTCTATCATAGATGTCAACATGGTTGGAGCAACGTCAAAATTACAAAAGGAAATCGCTGCGCTTTGTGATTCCAATGGCAATTTCTATTGTTATATCCAGAATGGTTCAAGCAACTATTATCTGTTCGTTTACTCCCCGAAGAACAATTACTTATACTATACAAGGGTAAAGAATATCACTCTGACAGATTGCGATTCCCATCTGATCAGTAATTTCACAGACACCTCATATTGGGAGAATCTAAGCCCTGAAGAAAAAAAGGAAGTTACAGATAAAGTTAAAAGAAGCAAAAGTATCGTGGCAAATTATGTCCAGAATACATTTACGGTCGGTGATAACAATCAGACAGATTCTTTACTATCTGTTCTGTCTAAGCTGCCATCAAATGGTGAGGTAAAATGTTTGTACTTTCATCTGTTCAATGATATCGCCATCAAATCCGATGGTGCTTTGGCTGAAATGGTTGGTGAATATGTAAAACCGATGTTACTATCCTATGTTGATTACGTATTGACGTACATAATGGATCACAAAGAATATTACACGCTTTACACATCGATGCTTGCTGAGAATTTATATTTAAAAGGAGCCGATTATGATGATTCAATAAGGCACTTTAATCAGTTCCGCCTTGAGCTCACAACAAACCCTATCACTGATCGAAAATCAGGAGATACGTTCTGCGAAAGCGTGAAAAGTAGGATAACAGAATTATGGGAAGAATAGAGTAACCTGACATTAGTTCATCACAAAATTGATTCTAGTGCACAGGCTATAACATATTGATGCAATGAAAAAATTTCTGATCGCGATCATAATATTGATTGGTTCTTTCTCTCTGGTTGGGTTAATAGAAAAACTTAACCAGACGGTCGCATATGATAATCTTTTCTATATTCAGGAAATTGACACTTATATTGATGTATTGAAAGATGCAGACTCGTCGTTTGTATATCTGTACTTTCAGCGTGGGGAAGAGCCCCGGATGGATTCCTGCAAGGATGTGGTCAGAATTCCTGAAAAAGAGGATGGCATTGATGCTACTATCCTCAATACGAAGCCATACAAGGTTCTTATTGATGGAGCCAATTATGGAATCGAGGTAATAAGCCGCAACGTATTTGATTTTCGGCCAATAAGTAATGGAACTTATTTTAGCCATCAGATTACTGACGACAAATTAGGAATATGTTATAAGGATTGGAGTACGGAAGAGATTGAAGATTTCAGAGACTCTATCTCAGTGTCATTGAGTTTATGGGGTAATTATAAGAATTGCGCTGTCTCATCAAACGGCAGCCTTTATGGCCATTACCTTCAGCCGATAAGACGGACTGAAATCAAGTTGTACCAAAGTTTATAATGAGTGAGGAATGAAAACGAATATTACCAACTGGAAAACATTATCGGGCGTATGCTCCCTCATATTATTGGTGCTGCTTAACTTTGGTTGCTCCACTGATGAGTTGATATTTCATTCTCCATCAGCGAATGTGTACATCCTTTACTATCAGCCTTGGTTTTCGGGAACGCATATTTTCTTTTGCAAGGATAGCGTCAGCAACTCCAACAAAGACTACCTGCTTGTAGGGAATGGAGTCAACAAGTCATTGGTGGTTCATTTCGATCAGGAGACGGAAGACGTGGTGTTCAATTCAAGTTTGACAACCACAATTACCGAGAAAGACTTTTCATGTAAGCCTCACGATGACAATGCGATCTACCTGCAAGGTTGCATTCATAATATTGATGTAATACGTAACTCTGTATTCGATTTTATGTTGTTCAATCCGGGTGTTCTACCATATCGATTCCCTGACTATCTACCACGTGTCCCATTCCAGAGTGATGCGTTTCATAAGGAACCACTTACTTTATACGATTACATCAAAGACGGTTGCATCAAAGAGATGGAACCTATACAAAGCAAAAGCATCTCACTTCTGCAATGGATAATACTAAAACATAAATTGCAAATAAATGATAAATAACAACAATATGCGAAGATTAAACAATATCATTTCAGTGATGCTGGGAGCGGCGATAGCGCTTGCGGTGGCGGGCGGATGCTCCGGCGGTGGTGACGAAAGTACCGGCGGAACGGAAATTCAGGCAGACAAGCACATCGTGATGTCTGACGGACTGCTTCCGCAGACAGCGGCCGGTGGCTGGATAGAGGAGTTTCTTGAGAGGCAAGCAAGCGGTCTCACAGGGCATCCGGACGCATTGTCCTACCCCTACAACACCTGCCTATGGAACGGACAGATCAAAAGGAACACCGACTCTTATGGCTGTGAATGGTGGAGGTACGAACAGACCGCCTACTATAGTGACGGACTGCTACGCCTTGGCTACCTTCTTAATAATGACGAATTTGTCAAGAAGGTTACTGACGGGATAGAGTACACACTCGCCAATGCTGACGAGAACGGACGGCTCGGCAAGTGGATTGACAGGAGGATCGATGCGATGTGGCCTATTTGCGTCTACTTTCGTGTGCTGAAGGCTTATTACGAGAAGACCGGTGACAAACGACTTCTTGAAATGAGCGAGAAAGCCTGGAACTCAGGAAAGTTTACAGACCTCATTCCGGAAGTATGTGAGAACGATGATAAAATGCAGATGCACGGAGTGACATTCTGCGAGGAACTGAAACTTCCTGTCCTTCTTTATGCCTACACCGGAGACAAACGCTATCTGGACCTCGCTCTCAACGCTCAGCGCAAGGCAGAACGGGACGATGTTTTGCCTGACGGAGTTCCTGCCAGCGCGGAGGCTTTGGTGGGCAGCGCCAACGTAATCAACAGCCACGAGACATGTGACATCGCCGACTATACTTGGACGTTAGGCTATTTCCTGATGACTACAGGAGAAGCGAAATGGGCTGACAAAATCGAGAAAGCAGTGTTCAATGCATGTCCTGGAGCTATAACAAAAGACTTCAAGGCCTTGCAGTATTTCTCGTCAGTGAATCAAGTCATCGCGACCGGCAATTCCAACCACAATGATTTTTTCCACGGCTCGACTTGGATGGCCTACCGCCCTACCCACGAGACGGAGTGCTGTTCGGGGAACGTGCATAGGATTATGCCTAACTATGTCTCAAGAATGTGGATGAAACAAGGACGGGACACAGTTGTCGCCGCACTTTACGGACCTTCGGAAATCAAGCTCAAGGCAACCAATGGCGCTGAATGCAAGATTGAGGAAAAGACACTCTACCCGTTCGATGGCAGGATTGACTTCCACTTCGAAATGAGTCGGAAAGCACGCATCCCATTCTCTTTCAGAATTCCTGAATGGAGTGCATCGGTCAGCGTGGCCTTGAACGGAAAGCCTCTGAAAGTGGACTGCAAACCAGGAACATTTGTCACGATTGACAGAAAATTCCATGACGGAGACCGCCTGAGTGTAAGTTTAGGGATGGAACCCGAATGTGTTCAGTTCAAGGATCAAGGGGTTTATTTCACCTTGGGACCGCTCGTGTTCTCTTATGCCGTTCCACAAAAGAAAACGGTTGACAACGCGGTCTATGCCAACATGAACGGCAAGGTTCCGGAAGAGCCAGGCTTCGAATGTTGGAGCATAACGGCAGATGGAGACTGGAACTATGCGTGGGTCGGGAACAATGCTAATGAGATAAATGTCTTGAGGCGCCAAGACACGGATGGATATCCTTTCGATTACGGCAATTCTCCTGTCACCTTGGAGATTCCTGCGGAAAAGATCGAATGGTGTCTGGAAGAAAACCGCTATACTCCTGAAATGCCGAAGGCTGACGAAGTCAAGGCCTTGACTGGCAAGACAGAAAAACTGGAACTTGTGCCATACGGCAGCACTGAACTGCGCGTCACTGTGTTCCCGATAGTGAAAAACCAAATAATTGACAAATAAACAATGACAGACAGAAGAACTTTCCTCAAGAGCGCCGGGATGGCCGCCGCGGCCGCAATGGCAGCACCTTTAGCATCCTGCGCGACAAATCAAGGCGATGATAAGAAAAGACTCGCCGTTGACGAGAGCATCAACAGCAGACTGATCGTTCCAAGGGGAAACGCACTGCCGATCACCGGGACGTTCCTGGACGAGATCTCGCACGACATTCCGCACCAGAACTGGGGAGCCAAGGAGTGGGATCTGGATTTCAGGTATATGAAGGCGATGGGCATCGACACCGTGATCCTCATCCGCAGCGGCTACCGCAAATTCCTCACCTACCCGAGCAAGTATCTTCTCGGGAAGGGGTGCTACATGCCGTCCGTGGATCTGCTCGAACTGTTCCTCAGCCTCGCCGACAAATACGGGATGCAGTTCCGTTTCGGGCTGTACGACAGCGGCAGGTACTGGGACACTGGCGAGATGTCCTACGAGTTGGAGACCAACAAGTTCGTCATCGAGGAGGTCTGGAACGGCTACGGGCACCACAAGAGTTTCGGCGGTTGGTACATCTCCACGGAGATCAGCCGCAAGACCAAGGACTGCATCCAGACTTTCCACGAGATGGGCAGGATGTGCAAGGAGATCTCCGGAGGGCTTCCGACATTCATCTCTCCTTGGATAGACGGCAAGAAGGCGGTCAGCGCGGCAAGATCAAACCCGAAGGAGGGAGTCACCATCGACAAGCACGAGGAGGAATGGAACGAGATCTTCGATGGAATCCACGAATATGTCGATGCATGCGCCTTCCAGGACGGACACATCGACTACGACGAGCTGGATGCATTCTTCTCGGTCAACAAGAAGTTGGCGGACAAGTACGGGATGCAGTGCTGGACAAACGCGGAGAGCTTCGACCGGGACATGCCGATAGACTTCCTTCCGATCAAGTTCGACAAGCTGAGGATGAAGCTGGAGGCAGCCGCCCGCTGCGGCTACGACAAGGCCATCACCTTCGAGTTCTCGCACTTTATGAGCCCGCAGTCAGCCTATCTTCAGGCGGGACATCTCTACGACAGGTACATGGAATATTTTGACAAACAATAAGCTATGGACAAAAGCATCAATATGGGCCGGGTGGTGTTCCTGGCCGTCGTGGCGGCGATCGGAGGAATCCTTTTCGGCTACGACACAGCGGTTATCTCCGGAACGACAGAAATTGTCAAGAACCAGTTCCAGCTGAACACAATCGCCGAAGGTTGGTATGTGGGCTGCGCTCTGATCGGCTCGATCCTCGGTGTAATGATAGCGGGAATGATGTCCGACAACTATGGACGGAAGAGGACAATGCTCTTCTCAGCGTTGTTGTTCAGCGTCTCCGCGATAGGATGTGCGGTTTGCAAGGATTTCAATCAGCTGGTGTTCTTCAGGATCATCGGCGGATTCGGGATAGGAATAGTCTCGATTGTCTCTCCGATCTACATCTCGGAGATCGCCCCGGCGCAGAAAAGGGGAACTCTTGTGTCGCTTTACCAGCTCGCCATCACAATCGGCTTCCTGATGGCTTACCTGATCAATTACTTTGTGCTCAAAGAGGCTGATGTAAACTCAACGTCCACAGACCTTTGGACAAGAATATTCAATTCTGAGTACTGGAGGGGGATGCTTGGCTACGAGACCATTCCGGACCTGTTGTTCCTTCTGGTAATATTCTTCATTCCGGAGAGTCCACGATGGCTGATCACCAAGCACAAGGACAGGAAGGCAAAGAAGATTCTGTCAGGCATATTCACCTCGTCAGATGAGGTGGCAAGGCAGATCGAACAGACCAGAGCCTCGATCGCCGGCGAGACCAAGTCCGAATGGCGGACTCTTCTGG
>OQVO01000216.1_pt1 | contig 18996 bp, 16 predicted proteins | sample 1691511 | NCBI WGS metagenome assembly OQVO01 (sample SAMN03418254, study PRJEB22391) | human gut metagenome | biome: human-gut; feature: organic feature; material: feces | host: Homo sapiens | place: Tanzania | collected 2013-01 | reverse complement strand
CGAATATGCGCCGGCTACGATTGAAAGACCGAATGCAAGAGCGATTGCGATAACACCGAGCGTTCCGTTACCCGTGCCGCCGGAAAGTCCGCCGCAGAAAACAGCAGTTCCGCAGCCGAAAAGCACAAGAATTGCCGTGCCTAAAAATTCTGCAATGTATTTTTTGAGTCTCATAGGATTTCCTCCCTAAGTTTTTTACAAATGAATTATATCATTTCACCTGTTCGGTGTCAATCAATCTTTGTTTGTCGTACAAATTCACAAAAATTTAACTTGTTTATGTTCATATATCGTGATATAATACTATGTGAAATATAAGTAATCATAGGTTACTCGTTTCAAGGAGGTCAAACATATGGATATAGCAGATCTTGCGGCAAGCGCCGTCAAGAAAATTACAACGGGCAAGGGCAAGAGACTTGCAAAGAAAGGCTATCCGGAGGATTTACCGAAGGTTCAGCCTGTAACGATATCTAACAAGGACGACGGAAAGTTTGACGTCGGATTTGCGATGAAAGAGACTATGCCCGACGATTTCGATTCCAAGACCTATTATATTGCAGGTCACAAGATGGCTCAGAAAATGACAGGCTTCCACGACCCGATCACGATCAGCGCAATGTGGATCGGCTGCGGCGATGAGGGCGGCGTTATGATGGTTTGCGCCGATGTTATCGGTCTTACAAATTTTGAAGTCAGCATTATCCGTGAAAGTCTTGCCGATTTTTCAAGCAAGGTCAAGTGCAGGGCAATCAATGTTTGCTGTTCTCATACTCACGGCGGATTTGACACCGTCGGTTACTGGGGCAAGCTCCCGAAGAGCGGCAAGGTTGATACATATATGCAGAAGATTTTCAGAACGGTCAAGGAGGTTTGCCTTGAGGCATATGACAACCGTAAAAAGGGCGACCTTTTCATCGGAACAACTCATGTTCCCGACGCTCAGTATGATAAGCGTCCTCCGGTAGTTCTTCACGATACATTGACAAGGATTCGCTTTGTCCCCGATGACGGAAGCAAGGAGACGTGGCTTCTCAACTATGCCGCTCATCCTAACACACTCGGCGGTTCAAACACTCTTTGCAGTGCGGATTATCCGTATTTCCTCAGACAGACGATCTACAAGGAAAAGGATGTCAACGTGCTCTACGGCATCGGTGCAATCGGTGCGGTTGATCCCGGCTTCCCGGAAATTGAGGACAGATGGAAGAGAACCGAGCTTCAGGGCGAAACGCTCGGCAAGGCGGCTCTTACAATTGATAACGACAAGAAAATGGATCCCGAAATTACCGTTATTCAGCAGCCGTTCTATTACTATGCCGATAACGCCGTGCTCGCTTTCCTTGCAATGCTCAAGGTTATGAGCTCAAAGCTCGTTCCTGCAAAGAAGGGCGATCTCGGAATTGCACTTGTTTCCGAAATGACATATATGAAGATCGGCTCACAGCAGATTCTCCTTATGCCGGGCGAGGTATTCCCCGAGGTTGCATACGGCGGATACGCTTCGGCGGAGGATTCGGCAACGGGCAGAGGTCCGGAAATTGATCCGATTCCGCTGGTTGACATTGCAGAAGATAAGGATTTGCTTATCTTCGGTGTAACAAATGATATGACGGGCTACGTTGTCGCACCGAATGACTTTATTCTTCACAAGACTCAGCCGTATCTTTCAAGCGGCAGAGACCGTTTCGACAGGAATCATTATCACGAGACGAACTCGATGGGATATTCTGCGGCGCAGACGCTTACGGACGAATTTGCCGATATTATGAAGAGAGTTAAATAATTCTTGTTTATTTACCTCCCCTTGTTAAGCGAGGGGAGGTGATTTTTAGAGAAGACTGTAAAGGCGGAGCCATAGCTCAAAGCGAATTACGAGGCAAATATTTATAGTCTCCCTCTTGAGGGCAGCGCAGTGTCGACACGGTAGTGAATGACAGTCCGGTGGACTGTCAGAGCCGTGGCGTGACCGAGCCGCAGCGAGACGATGTCAGCAAAGCTGACTGAGAGAGTAGAATTTTATCAGACTTATCTTGCTGTCTATCATAACAAAAGCCCAATAATTACCTGTTAAAGTATAAACCGAAGAAGGAAACCCGATGAAATACAAGTACGAACTGCATTGCCACACCGCAGAGACAAGCGAATGTGCGGCGGCATTGGCAAAGGACACGGTTGAATTTTACAAGTCAATAGGTTACAGCGGACTTGTCATTACCGATCACTATTCTTTTCTGACATTCGGCACGGACAGCTCGTTCAAAAAGCAGATTGACGTTGACAAATATCTCAAAGGTTATCACTGTGCCCTTGAAGCCGCAGGCGATGACTTTACGGTTCTGCTCGGTATGGAGATAAGATACTTTGCAACGACGAACGATTATCTCGTATACGGAATTGACGAGGATTTTGTCAAGAACAACGGCAATATGCTGTTTAAGGGACCGAGACGGTTCTATGAGCTTGTAAAGAAGAGCGGAGCCGTTATCGTTCAGGCGCACCCATTCCGTCCGTATATTCACAGGGCGAATCCGAAGTATATTGACGGCTGCGAGATCTTTAACGGCAAGGACAAGGACAAGGATCTCAATCAAAAGGCACAGGAGTGGGCGAAAAAGGAGAACTTCAAGATTGTGACCGGCGGTGCGGATTATCACCGTGAAAGCCAGAGAGGCAATGCGTCGGGAATTATCACCGATGAAAAAATCAAAACCAATGCCGACCTTATCAGAATCTTGAAAAGCGGCAATTACGAAATCAATACGGCTGAGCATCAGTGATGCTTGGCTTTTATTTTTACATCTGAAGAAAGCCGAATTAAGGCAATACCGCACAGGCTGAAGCTGCGGTATTGCCTTAAACTTTATTTGGGATCCTTGGCGATCGGCTGAAGCTGTTCTCCTTTGAGCGCCGCCTCCACCGCTTCCGGTATGAGTGCGAAATCCGCAACAAGTGAACGCGGTTTCTTCTCGTGATCGTCCTGTCTGAACGGGACAAGATAAATATTTTTATAGTTAAGCAGGCTCCCTATGTTCTTCGCCGCCCCGGCAAATCCGTCATTGGTTGAAACAGCTATGACGACGGGTCTGCCATTTCTGAGATGAGATTTTGCCGCCATTGTCACCGAGGTGTCGGTTATCCCGTTGGCGAGCTTTGCAGCCGTGTTCCCCGTGCACGGAGCAATAACAAGCACATCGAGCATTTTTTTCGGTCCGATCGGTTCAACCTCGGGTATTGTGTGCAGTATTTCGTGCTTGCATACTGTCTCGATCCTGTTCCTTATTTCTTCCGCCCTGCCGAATCTCGTGTCTGTTTCATAGGCTATCCCCGACATTATCGGCACTATATCGTAATTCAGCTTTTTGAGCATTTCAATCTGCGGTATAACATCGCTGAATGTGCAGAATGATCCGCAAAGAGCAAAGCCCACAACCTTATTCATCCTTACCCTCCTTTATCAATTCAATGACCGTATCGGCGATGTTTGCGCCTGCGCTTGTCGGCGTAAACCGTCCCGGCAAGCTTTCGGCAAGAATGTATCTGAAATTGTATTTATCTGTTTCGTTTATATTGAACCCGTACGGCTTTGATGCAATCTCGATATACAGGTTTTTCGATGTCAGGCGTTCCATAGTGCCCCTGTCCAATATGTTGTACGGAACGGTATTGACAATTATATCAAAATCTCGTATTTTCCTGAAGAACTCGTCATAAGTCATCGGGATCAGTCTTTCGTTCCGAGCCAATTCGGCGGAATGTGAATTTCTCGACACCGAGACAACCCGTGCGCCGTTCGCCTGCAAGGATTTGCATATCGCACTGCCGCACCTGCCGTAGCCGAGCACGGCGGCGTTCATAGAATATAAATCCCTGTCAACATTTTCGAGTGTTATTCTGAGCATGCCCTGAGCCGTGAGCCTTGAATTTTTCACAAGGAAGCTCTCGTTATAATAGCTGACCCCTCTGCCGCCGAACGGATTTTCGGTAAGATTACCGTAGAAAATTCTTTGCTTCTCACCGGTCAGGTGAAAAAATTCATCGGCAGAAAGTCCCGTCCCCGAGATTACGCCGTTTGCGAGCGTGGGAAGCGGCAGAATAATATTCGGATAAAAGACGACGTTTCTTTCTACCTCGTCCGCTTCACAGCAGGAAGCCGTGAAGCCTCTTTCGGCAAGCCTTTTCTGGCAAGCCTGCATCTTTTTGTCATTTCCGATCAGTAAAAATTTTTCTGCCTGCATTTTTATTACCTCCACTGTATCATATGACAAAATCCTGTGCGGGTGCTAAAATATTTCATTTTGCTATTTATTTTTCATCCGATTTGCCTTATAATGTAATAGATAAATAAACATCAGGGAGATGATTGTCTTGTTTGAAATAGATGAATTGCTTAAAAAAGTAAAAAGAATCCACTTTATCGGTATCGGCGGATCGGGTATGTGTCCGCTTGCCGAAATACTTCATAAAGAGGGCTATGAGCTCTCGGGCTCGGATAACAATGAAACGGACACATTGGCAAGGGTGCGCAGTCTCGGAATCCCCGTCACACTCGGTCAGAAAGCCGAAAATATCGAGGGCGCAGAGCTGATTGTGTACACGGCGGCGATTCTGCCCGATAACCCGGAGCTTGTTGCGGCGAAAAACTCCTCGATCCCGACCGTTGAACGTGCCGATCTTCTCGGCGCAATCACAAGGCTTTATTCCGACTGCTACTGCGTGTGCGGAACCCACGGCAAAACAACGGTTTCGTCAATGCTTACGCAGATAATGATCCAGTGCGGCAAGGATCCGTCGGCGGTTATCGGCGGCGAGCTTCCGCTTATACACAGCCACGGCAGGGTCGGAAATACTCAGAATATGGTCTGCGAATCCTGCGAGTTTAAGGATCATTTTCTTAAGCTCGATCCCGATATTGCGATTATCCTCAATGTTGACGCCGATCATCTCGAATATTTCAAGAATATTGAAAATATTATAAAATCATTCCACACCTTTGCAGAAATGGCAAACAAGGCGGTGATCTACAACGGCGATGACGCCAATACGCTCAAGGCGATCGACGGGGTCGGCGGCAAGGATATGATCACTTTCGGTATTGATAAATCCAATGATTACTATGCCGACAATATTGAAATGGTGAACGCATTTGCTCACTTCGATGCCTACAAAAAGGGCAAAAAGATCGGCAGCGTAAAGCTCAAGGTTCCCGGCAGACACAACGTCTCCAACGCCCTTGCCGCTCTTGCGGCTGCGGATTACTGCGGAATCCCATTCAGTGAAGCGATTGCCTCACTTGAGCAGTTCGGCGGAGCCTGCCGCAGATTTGAGATACTTGCAAAGCTGAACGGCATCACATTCGCCGACGACTATGCTCACCACCCGGCAGAGCTCAGAGTTACGCTTGAGGCGGCAATGCAGATGAAATACAGAAAGGTCTGGGCGGTATTCCAGCCGTTCACCTATTCGAGAACGAAAAAGCTGATGGATGATTTTGCCGAGGTTCTTCAGATTCCCGACGAGTGCGTTATGACGGAGATAATGGGCTCACGTGAAGTCAACACCGAGGGAGTTTACACCTCACAGCTTGCGGCGAAGATTCCCGGAAGCGTTTGGTTCAACACGTTTGACGAGGTTGCGGACTATGTCCTCGACCACGCACAGAGCGGCGATCTTGTCATCACTCTCGGCTGCGGCGATATCTACAAGGCGGCAAAGCTGATGATTAAACGTCTTGAAGAGAACAAATAAATCATAGACATAAATAAAAAATCGGGCTGCGTTTGCAACCCGATTAATTTTTATTCAATTATCCTTCTTCTCGGCTCGTACCTTAAGGAAATAGCCTACCGCCGCACCTGCAAGAGCGCCGACAATCATATTAACAAAGATGTTCACCTCGGTAACAAGCGACAGGATTGCGCCTACCCCCACGCCGAGGACCAGAAAAATCAAGACAAAATATCGGCTCATTTATGCCGCCGCCTTTCCGAAAATATTTTTTACGGTTGTAACAAAGGCTTCCAGTGTATTCATATGCACCGTCACCCTTACTCGCTCTGAATCAATCAGCCTACCGTCCTCAGAGCGCAGTTCCACGGTGATTATTGCGTCGCCGTCGCCCTTTGCGGTGATGAATCCATCCTCATCGACCGAAACGACGTTATCGGAATCGGAGCTCCAGCGAAGAGAGCCGAGACTGCTGTCGTAGTCGGCGGTGATACGTGCGTTTGCCTTGTATCTGAGGTCGATCCTGTTGAAAGAAACGTGAAGCGGCTTTTCCGTCTCTCCGTTAATCTTCAGCACATCGTCCTGACCTATCGAGCGCATCCACGAAAGCGTAACATAAGGCTGATGAACATTGAGAACCGTATTAAGCTGACCGAGCAGAGCCTTTACGTCGGAACGGTTCTCCCTTGCAAATTCAAGCAGAGCGATCATCGCGTCAATAATGCCCTGAATCTGCGGCTTTGTGAGATTACTGCTTGCGTCGCTCTCGGCAATACGGGAGGCAAGATAAGCTCTGAAACCGTCGCTCTTGATAGTGTCCATATTGGTCGGAATAATTCCGAGAGCAACTGCGGCAATGATCACGCCGAGGGTTTTCATCGCATTGCCCGCATTGAGCTTTTTGCCGATATACTGTCCCGCAATAAAAACCAAGCCGTCCTCGAAATTTTCAGCGTAATGCTGCTGATCTTTAAAGACCGAATCCGCCAGCTTTGACATCAGCGAGTCAAACATTGCGCCGACGGAGCGAGAATCCTCCTCGCTGTAAAAATTGGAATCCGATTTCTTATCGGTATCCTCCATCAGCGTGTCAAACGTTTTACATACGTTCTTATAGTACGACGAATAATTTGAACAATTCTCCGCCGACGGGAGATAGTATTCGACTCCGTAGCGACTGAAGCCCCAGTCCTTCATAACAAATTTCGGAACATAGTCGTTCGGGTTCATTATGTTGAAAATATTGCCGTATATTTTCCCGTCCGCACCGCTTTTCTTGGTGCATTGCGGAGCCTCAAAGGTGTAGACGTAAATATCATTTTTAGCAAGGCTTATATTTTCTATATTGTCGGCTTTCTTCAGGCTTTTTCGGTAGCTGCCGTCGTCCAGCTCGGCACCGATAAGATTTGCTATCGAACCGCCTCGGCTGTAACCCGGAATAAGCAGCTTTACTCTGCCGGATATTTTCTCATCGGCAAAATAATCGTTGATATAGTTGAGGACGGTCTCCTTTGCAATGTCAAATCCGAGATGATTTTCTCCCGAACCGATACGCATATTTCCGCCCCATTCCATACCGTAGTTTCCGCTTCTTATTGCGGCAATAACAACTGTACAGCTTTCACCGTTTTTTGTGACCGTCTTTCTTGCCATTTCCACGGCGGCGGTGTCATAGCCCTCGGTTCCATAGCCGTAAGACTTTGTCTTAAATCCGCAGTTTTCGAGCATCGCCCTTATGTTTTCACTTCGATCGTCCTTGTTGAAAGAATTAAAGGACGCCATTGAAATATTGAGAGCGAGCAACGCAAGTTTATGATTATATTCATAAGAATCGCCCGAAAACCAGCCGTCATCATAATCATACGGATAATACAGGCTTTCGTCAAACCAGTCGCATTGGTATGTTCCCGACGCTTTCTTCTCCGCCTTTGCCATAAACGGCATCGACGACAGGGTTATAACAACGGTGAGCAATGCGGCAATAAATTTATTGCGATAATACAAAATCATTTTCCCCGTTTCTTTATATAAATCTTTGCTATTTATTGATAATAACATATTACGGCAAAAAAATAAAGACATTTTCCCTTGTTTGTAAAAAATTTACATTTGGGTAATTATTTAGTTTTTCTCGGCACGGTGCAATGTGCCTTATAATTGAAAAAGCCGTGACAAAATGAATTTCCATTCTGTCACAGCTTTTATTGCTTTTAATTAATATGCCTTGCCCCAGTAGAGCATATGCTTTGCGGGCTTGCCGCAGCAGACGCAGGTGTCGCTGAGGTGCTCCTGCTCGAACGGGATACAGCGTGATGTGATTCCGAGCTCATCCTTGAGCTTATCCTCACACTCACGGTCGCCGCACCACATGGCTTTGATGAATCCGGGCTTGTTGTCTGCGATGTCCTTAAGCTCCGCATAGTCCCTTGCGGTGAAGGTCATTGCCGCTCTTCGGTCAATAGCCTTCTGATAAAGACCGTCACGGACAGCCTCAAGCAGCTCGGGGATCTTAGTCTCAAGCTCATCGAGTGAAACAAAGATCTTTTCACCGTTGTCGCGGCGAACTACAACACAGCGGTTATTTTCGATATCCTTGGGACCGATCTCAAGACGAAGCGGAACGCCCTTCATCTCGTATTCCGCAAACTTCCAGCCTGCGCTGTTGTCGGAATCATCGAGCTTGACTCTGCAAACGCCTGCGAGTTTGTTCTTTAGCTCATTCGCCTTATCGAGAACACCCTCCTTGTGGGAGGCGATGGGAATGATAACAAGCTGAATCGGAGCGACCGCCGGGGGGAGTACAAGTCCGTTGTCGTCGCCGTGTGTCATAATGATAGCGCCGATAAGACGGGTCGTTGTGCCCCACGATGTCTGGAACGGATGATGGAGTTTGTTGTCCTTGCCCGTAAACTGAATATCGAAAGCCTTTGCAAAGCCGTCGCCGAAATAGTGTGATGTGCCGCTCTGAAGAGCCTTGCCGTCGTGCATAAGAGCCTCGATGGTGTATGTATCCTCAGCTCCGGCGAAACGTTCTTTCTCGGTCTTAACGCCCTTTACAACCGGCATTGCAAGATATTTCTCACAGAACTCGGCATAGACGTTGAGCATACGTATTGTCTCTTCCTGAGCCTCCTCGGCTGTGGCGTGGATCGTGTGACCCTCCTGCCAAAGGAACTCTCTTGTACGCAGGAACGGACGTGTTGTCTTTTCCCAGCGGACAACGCTTACCCACTGATTGTAGAGCTTGGGAAGATCTCTGTATGAATGAACGATGTTTGCATAGTGCTCACAGAAAAGAGTCTCCGACGTGGGTCTGACGCAAAGTCTTTCCTCGAGCTTTTCATTGCCGCCGTGGGTTACCCACGCAACCTCGGGAGCGAAGCCCTCAACGTGATCCTTTTCCTTTTCAAGCAGGCTCTCGGGAATGAACATAGGCATACATACATTCTCGTGACCGGTTGCCTTGAACATACCGTCCATAATGTGCTGAATGTTTTCCCATATTGCATAGCCGTAGGGTCTGATGACCATACAGCCCTTAACGCTTGTATACTCACAAAGCTCAGCCTTTTTTACAACGTCGGTATACCATTTTGCGAAATCCTCGTCCATTGACGTGATTTCTTCAACCATCTTTTTCTGCTGTGCCAATTTAATTACCGCCTTTATTTTTTATTCGTGATCCTCAATATACTTAACTGCGTCTTCGACAGTTGCAATTTGCTCAATCGCCTCGTCGGGAATCTCAACCTGAAATTCGTCCTCGATGCTCATAACGAGATCGACAATATCAAGGCTGTCTGCGCCGAGATCGTCAACAATGTCGCTGTCGGGTGTAATATCGTCCTCATCAATTTCAAGCTGTTCCGAAATGATTTTTTGCAGTTTTTCAAATACTGATAATGACATTGAGATAGCTCCTTCATAAAGATATTTTACTCACTAAAAGATATTAGTGTTATTTTATGCTTTTGTCAATAGACTTTTTACATTTATTTGCTTAATTTTACTGTTTTTTTTGACTTCATTAAGCAAAAAATGTATATCGAAAAGCAAAATGAATATTTAGGGGATTGTAAAGCAGATTTGCTTTACGACAAGCAAATTTACTTGTCGCTGTGGAAAACTCGGTGGAAAGTGTGGAAAATTTAACGCATTTTCAAGGCATTTGAGCCTATATTGTGGAAAATCTGTAAAGTGATTGAGCTTTACCTGTGGAAAACTTATTTTTTTAAAAACGTTTTTTTCTCTGTTTTCACAATGAATATTCAGTGAATACCGAATATTTTTACCTCTGAGATTCAATAACTCTCTTTGCGAGGGCTTTTAACTCATCCATAGTCGAAAGACTGCCGATTTCTTGCCTGAAAGAGGCGGCGCCGCGTATGCCCTTGATGTACCAGGCGGCGTGTTTGCGTGCTTCCCGCATACCGATACGGACGCCCTTGTAGTCGCAGAGTGTTCCGATATGGCGGAGCATAACGTCCATTTTTTCTTCGAGCGTCGGTTCGGTAAAATCCGTTTCGTTGTTAAGATATGCATTTATGCATTGAAATATCCATGGATTTCCCAATGCCCCTCTGCCGACCATCAGAAAATCGCAACCCGTCTTGTCAAGCATCAGCTTTGCACTCTTTCCGTCAACAATATCGCCGTTGCCGATAACGGGGATCGAGACGGCTTTTTTGACGTTTGCAATTTCATCAAGCGACACGGGAGGAGCGTACATCTGATCCTTTGTTCTGCCGTGAACCGTGATAGCATCTGCACCTGCCGCTTCGATCCTTTTTGCGACCTCAACGGCGTTTATGCTGTTTCCGTCCCATCCGATTCTGATCTTTGCCGTGACGGGAACAGGGGAGACCTCAACGACCTTTTTAACAATTTTACCGATCAGCTCCGGATTCTTGAGAAGAGCCGAGCCGCCGCCGTTTCCTGCAATCTTCGGCGCAGGGCAGCCCATATTGATGTCGATAAAGTCGGGAGAAAATTCCATAGCTTTGAGCGCGGCTTTTGCCATAATATCGGGATCGTCGCCGAATATCTGAGCGCCTGCCGGACGTTCGTCATCCGAGAGGTAAAGCAGCTCCTTTGACTTTTTGTCCTGCATAGTCAGTCCCTTTGAACTGACCATTTCGCTGGTGACGTATGCCGCCCCGTAGTTCACGCAAAGCTCTCGAAAGGCTCTGTCGGCAACTCCTGCCATGGGCGCAAGACAAGCGTATCCTTTTATTTCAAGATTTCCGATTTTCATTAAATCACCGAAATTTATTCTACCACATTTATTATATGATTGTCAAAATAAATTGAGGTAAAATAATTCTGTGAAGAAAGTTATATTTATCAAACCGACACGGCGCGATATGTCTAAAATAAGACTTAAACCGCAGGATATGACGTCAAATCACAGAAATAAAAACGGGCGACCGTCAGCCGCCCATTTAAGAAATTTCTAATTTTGCCAAAGAATGCTGCTGTCCGTGAGCATGGGGTAGCGAATCAGTTCATTGCTCCAAAGATCCTCACGGTGCATATCGACCGCCGTGATTTGGCGGTTATCGTAAGTCGTGTAGTAATAAATTCCCTTACTTGCGTTGCAGCAGGAGGTGTAAATCGTGATTTCGTATTTGCCGTCGGCAACCTCACAGCAGCCCCTTTGCTGTTCGACCGAGCCGAGAATATGGAAAAACTGACTGACGCTTTCTTTTTCGGAGTTTCCCGAGACGGAATTCATCTTTGTAAATGCGACTTTTACGAATCTTGATGCCGAGGAGAGATCCCCCGGCAGACCTATTGCACCCATTCCTCTGCTGTACATATCAAACGAAAGTTTGTCCGAGAAATTGTTCTCGGGCTGCTTCGGCGAGAGGTATGAGAAATCGTTGAGCCTTTGCATTTGCGTTTCAAAAGGCGGATTGTTCGTCAGCACACCGATAGGGTTATCATAGATTTTCAGCCCGTCGGCAACGGATTCGACTGTGATTGACTTGTCCTTGTCTGCGATTATCCAATGAAGCTGTGCCGTCGGAAGTTTGTCGCTGAACGGCGTGCCGACAATATTCGTCTTGCTCAAAAGTGTGCGTGCCTCATCAACCGCAGCACATTGAGAGAGAACCCACGGAATCAGCTCAAACTGTGCGATGTTTGTTTTATCATCAACAGGCTGAGCATAGACCGCATTACCGACAAAATTAAGCCCCGCAATGCCGAGACCCTTCTCATTGACTGCATCGTAATAGAGCGGATAGCCGTCTGCAACATGCGCCATTCCGATTATCGCATGGTGGCTTTCGATCGGCTCCGTGTGCTTGAAGTTAAAAGGGTAGTTCCTCGGAGTTACCGTGATTTCATCTCCGTAGGAAAACTCATAGTCTAAGGTTCTGCCGAAATAAAAATCATTTGTTTTATATGTCGCCGCTGTGCACATGAGGATCTTCCTTTCTTTGAAACGTTCGTTGAATTTATTATATGCCGATTTTGTTTTTATTTTCGTTGTATTATGAAAATGTACTTTTAAACTATTCCGTCATATTTCACCATGTTCATATATTTGAAGCAGAAGGTGAGAGAAATCACGCCGGCAACGCACCAGCCGACAGGCCATGAGACCCAGATTCCCGTTGAAGCGAGAGCGGTTTTTGAAAGAATAATTGCAAGAACGACACGCAAGACAAGGTCTGTGAATGTGCCCGTCATAAAGGCTTTCATCTGTCCCGCACCCCTGAGCACGCCGTCGGAAACAAGTTTTGCGGCTGCGAAGAAATAGAACGGAGTCAGAATCCTCAGGAAAAGCATACCTGTGTCCATTGCCGTTCCCGTCGGGCTTTCGAGGAAGAAATAAATCAGATAACGGCTTGCAAGCAGATAAACGGCAACAATCGGAATACAAATCATCCACGTCAGCTTTACGCCTGCCTTGAAGCCCTCTTTTATTCGGCCGAATTTGCGTGCGCCGAGGTTCTGCGCCGTGTAATTTGATATTCCGTTACCGAAGGTCGTGAACGAGGTTATGACAAGATTGTTGAGCTTGATCGAAGCCGAATATCCGGCAATTACGCCCGAACCGAAGCTGTTGATAACGCCCTGAATTATAATATTGCCGACCGAAATGAAGCTCTGTTGAAGTATGCTCGGTATCGCAACGGCGGCAATTCTTTTAAGAAGCGCAAATGAAAATGCGGCAGGCTTGCCGTCGGTTTCAATCTTTGCAAAGCGGCGGAACACAAAGAATACGGCGAGTATGCAGCTTACGCCCTGACAGATAAAGGTCGCCCATGCAACGCCGCTGACGCCCATTTTGAAGCCTGCGACAAAGAGAATGTCGGCGGCAATGTTTGACACGGACGAGCAGGCGAGGAAGATAAACGGCGTCTTTGAATCACCGAGAGCGGAGAATATGCCCGAAGCGATATTATAATAGAAAACAAACGGCAGACCTATTATGTATATTAAAAGATAAAGCTTTGAATCGGCGAAGATGTTTTCGGGCGTGTTGATAAGCTCAAGCAGCTTTGTTGAGAAAATCAAGCCGAGAGCCATAAGCAAAATACACAGCACGCCGCCTGAAATCAGGGTGGTATAAACCGCCGTCTTCATATCCCTGAATCGCTTTGCGCCGAAAAGCTGGGAGGTGATGACCGAGCAGCCGATATTGCAGCCGAAAGCGAACGCAATGAAGATAAGCGTGATTTCATAGCTGTTGCCGACCGCCGCCAAAGCGTCATTGCCGATGAATTTACCCGCAACGAAGCTGTCGGCAAGATTATAAAGCTGCTGAAATATTATACTGCCGAAAAGGGGAAGGCAGAATTTCCATACCACAGTATAGGGCTTTCCTATCGTTAAGTCCTTATTGATAACACACACATCCTTATTGACGTATATTCTTAATTATATTATAATACAAGAAACCATGTATGTAAATCATTTTTTGAAGCATGGCTGACGGAGTGAGGTTACACAAACTCAAAAAGGGAGAATGAATCTATGAAGAAAATAATTCTTTTGATAACAATCTTTTTAACAGCTTTTGTTTTGGTGATTCTCGGTATTGTAGGAACACTTTCTGTTCGGCCAAAGTCTGAAACCGATCCCCAATGTACAATTGAAAAGATAGAAAATTATGAAATTAAGGATGCTTCGTACAATTTCACTAAACTTGATGGGATGATAAAAAAATATGAAATACAAGTAAAGGGTTTGTTGACCTTTTATTTGGACGGAGAGAAGATTGAAAACAACGAAGAACATTTTTTTCATACATCGGATGACGAATTTTTTAAAAATGTAAAGGAACATTCTGATCAATACGGGCTCTATGAAGTAACGGTTAGTATTAACAATAGATCAAACGAAATGATGTTTGATGTTGGTTGGATTCTTGACAGTGAAAGACACGCCGTCATAGAGACTGATTTCACAGTAGAAGGAAGATCAGTTGACGCAAAAAAAGACGGTCAATTTGGCTTTGTGGTGCTTGCGGACAAACCCGATCTGTCTGAGGAGCAGGTGAAAAATTTGCTTATTTCCGATGGATTGAAGCTCACTTATCAAACGGAAAGCGGTGCAGACATTCATAATAACGAAATATATATAAAATAAACATGTCTTTAAAATTTGAGGAAAATATCGGGAAAAGAACTTTTTGATTGTGAGGATAACCTCAGCTTGAAAGCGAGCACAGAAAAGAAAACTGTTGTTGATTGATATTTATATTTCGCCGTGACGCTACTCTGCAAGGAAGGCAAGAGTGTTCCTGCACCGAAAACAATTTTTATCGGAATTTTCATGGTGCGATGTGGGCATCAAACCCAGAAACAGAAGAAAAAATACAACTAACTGTATTATTATTCATTTATCATTCATTGACTCGTCCACCGCTTTTTAGCAAACAACCGATTTATGTGTGCGGTAACGTACTATCGAAGTCAAACGCTTTGTAAATTTGCATATAATATTTTATACACTTGAAAAACCGTTGTGCATATATACAAAAACGCTTGAAGTATGAAAAAATGTCTTGCATAAATATACATTTTATGCTAATATATGTGCATAAAACACAGACAATACTGTATATCGGAGGTATTATTATGAATAAGAAGGACATCAAAAAAATTGTACTCGCTTACTCGGGCGGACTTGATACATCAATCATCATTCCGTGGCTCAAGGAGAACTACAACAACCCCGAGATAATCGCTGTTTCGGGTAACGTAGGTCAGGCAAGCGAGCTTGAAGGACTTGAGGAGAAGGCTCTCAAGACAGGCGCATCGAAGCTCTATGTTGAGGATCTCACAAAGCAGATGCTTGACGAGGTTGCTTTCCCGTGCGTTCAGGCAGGCGCTCTTTATGAGAACTATCCGCTCGGCACAGCTCTTGCACGTCCGATCATTGCAAAGAGACTTTGCGAGATCGCCGAAAAAGAGGGAGCAGACGCTATCTGCCACGGCTGCACAGGTAAGGGTAACGACCAGGTAAGATTCGAGGTTGCCATTAAGGCTTTCGCTCCCGACATGACGATCATCGCTCCGTGGAGAGAGTGGGATATCAAGTCACGTGATGAGGAAATCGACTACGCAGAGGCACACAATGTTCCTCTTAAGATAAACAGAGAGACCAACTACTCAAAGGACAAGAACATCTGGCATCTTTCTCACGAAGGTCTTGACCTTGAGGACCCGGCAAACGAGCCGCAGTACAACAAGCCCGGCTTCCTTGAGATGGGTATTTCTCCCGAGCAGGCTCCGGACAAGCCGACCTATGTAAAGATTCACTTTGAAAAGGGCGTTCCGACCGCTATCGACGGAGTTGAGATGGATTCCGTAGCTCTTGTTACAAAGCTCAACGAGCTCGGCGGCGCAAACGGCATCGGACTTCTTGATATCGTTGAAAACAGACTTGTCGGCATGAAGTCAAGGGGCGTATATGAGACTCCTGGCGGAACAATCCTCTACAAGGCACATGAGATGCTCGAAACAATCACTCTCGATAAGGAAACTTCACACTATAAGGCACTTGTAGGTCATAAGCTCGGCGAGCTTGTTTACAACGCTCAGTGGTATTCACCGCTTACAGAGGCTATCCTTGCTTTCGTTAAGGAGACTCAGAAGACGGTTACAGGTGATGTAAACGTTAAGCTCTACAAGGGCAACATCATCAACGCCGGCGTAACATCTCCGTTCTCACTCTACGATCCCGAGATCGCAACCTTCGATGAGGACGAGGTTTACAACCAGGCTGATTCGGCAGGATTCATCAACCTTTACGGTCTGCCGACCAAGGTTTATTCAAAGATGAAGAAAAAGGCCGGTCTTGACTAATCAATAAATATTCGGAGAATTATAAGCTATGGAAAAGATGTGGGCAGGCAGGTTTGCCAAGGAACTGAATAAGGAAGCCGATGATTTCAATTCGTCGATCCATTTTGACTGCAAGATGTATAAGCAGGATATAACCGGCTCGATGAAGCATGCAACAATGCTTGCAATGCAGAAAATCATCACCGACGACGATTGCGATAAGATTCTTGCCGGACTTCAGTCGATACTTGACGACCTTGACAGCGGCGCTCTTAAGTTCGATATGGACGCCGAGGATATTCATATGTTCGTTGAGTCCGAGCTGACAAAGCGTATAGGCGACGTCGGCAAGAAGCTCCACACGGCGAGAAGCCGTAACGATCAGGTTGCCGTCGATATCCGTCTTTATCTCAGAGACGAGACGGAAGAGATTATTCCGCTCATCAAGAATCTGCTTGCTGCCATACTTTCCGTTGCAAAGGATAATAAAAACACGATTCTTCCCGGATATACTCATCTTCAGCGTGCTCAGCCGATAACCTTTGCTCATCATCTTTTGGCTTACGCTATGATGTTTATCCGTGATATCGGAAGGCTTGAGGACGCTATGAAGAGGATGAATTATTCGCCTCTCGGCTCCTGCGCCCTTTCGGGTACAACATACAATACAAACCGTGAATTCGTCGCCGAGCAGCTCGGATTTGACGGAATCACGCTCAACAGCATTGACGGCGTTTCCGACAGGGATTTCTGCGTTGAGCTGATGAGTGCATTCGCAACGATTATGATGCACCTTTCCCGTTTTTCGGAGGAAATTATACTCTGGTCGAGCTGGGAGTTTAAGTTCATTGAGCTTGACGACAGCTTCACGACGGGCTCAAGCATCATGCCTCAGAAGAAGAACCCCGATATGGCGGAGCTTGTCAGGGGCAAGACGGGTCGTGTTTACGGCGACCTTTTCACAATGCTCACCGTTCTCAAGGGTATTCCGCTTGCATACAACAAGGATATGCAGGAGGACAAGGAGTGCATATTTGACAGCATTGCTACCGTTAAGCAGTGTCTTAAAGTCTTTGCTCCGATGATTGAAACAATGAAGGTCATCAAGGAGAATATGTATTCTGCGGCTCAAAAGGGATTTATCAACGCAACCGACCTTGCCGATTACCTTGCTAAGAAGGGTCTTCCGTTCAGAAGCGCATATAAGCTTGTCGGTCAGATCGTTGCTCATTGCATTGATAACGGTCTTGTGCTTGAAACAATGCCGCTTGAGGATTACAAAAAGTACAGCGATTTGTTTGAGGAAGATCTTTTTACCGAGATTTCTCTCGAAACCTGCGTCTCCAAGAGAATTTCGGCAGGCGGAACGGGTCCCGAATCCGTTGAAAAGCAGATTGCGTATGTTGAAAATTATATTTAAACTTAAAAATATTTGGGCTGTCCTGATGAACAGCCCTTTTGTTCTAATTAAGTATTTGAAAATATTGTAAAACTATTTGAAAATTTTATTAAATGATGTATAATTACAGGAGGGTGATACCGATGGTTAATTTAAAAGGCAGAGATTTTCTGAAATTGCTTGATTTCACAAGCGAGGAAATTGAGTATCTCGTCGATCTTGCGGCTGATTTGAAAGCAAAGAAGAAAGCGGGAATCCCACACAGGATCCACGAGGGTAAGAATGTTGCTCTTATCTTTGAAAAGACAAGCACAAGAACGCGTTGCAGCTTTGAGGTCGGTGCTAACGATCTCGGCATGGGCTCAACCTATCTTGCCGAAGGCTCGCAGATAGGCAAAAAGGAGAGCATAGCCGACACGGCGAGGGTGCTCTCGGGTATGTTTGACGGCATCGAGTACCGCGGCTACGGTCAGGATCTTGTTGAGGAGCTTGCAAAGTATGCGAGCGTTCCCGTATGGAACGGCCTTACAAATGAATTTCACCCGACTCAGATTCTTGCCGATTTCCTGACTATCAAGGAGCAGTTCGGTCATCTTAAGGGAATCAACTTTGTTTACATGGGCGACGCAAGGTACAATATGGGCAATTCGCTCATGGTAGGCTGCGCTAAAATGGGTATCAACTTTACCGCATGCGCTCCGAAAAAGTATTTTCCCGACCATGACCTTGTTGACACCTGCAAGGCGATCGCAAAGGAAAACGGCTGTGAAATTAAATTCAGCGAAAATCCCACAGAGGCCGTAGTGCATAAACACAACGTTGTCTGCCGCCGCATCCATAAGTTTTTGATTGACCTGGTACGGCATAAGGTCGTCGATTCTTTCTTTCCAAACCTCCATCGGTTCGCCCATTGAAACCCAAACATCCGTATAAATAACATCGGCATTTTTTACATCGTCTAAATTTTCGCTAAAGTTAATAGAAGCTCCCGTTTCTTTTGCAACCTCTTTCATTTCTTTAACTAGCGAATCCGAAGGAAATAATTCTTTAGGCGCGATACTCCAAAATTCCATGCCCATTTTAGCCGCTCCAATCATAAGAGAGTTTCCCATATTATTTCTTGCATCTCCAACATACACAAATTTAACTTTATTAAAAGGTTTTGCAACATATTCTTTTACGGTTAAAAAGTCAGCCAATATTTGAGTAGGATGATATAAATCGGTTAGTCCATTCCATACGGGAACTCCCGAATATTTAGCCAAAGCTTCGACTGTTTCCTGTTTGAATCCTCTAAATTCTATTCCGTCATAAAATCTTCCCAAAACTTTAGCCGTATCTTCCATTCTTGCTTTTTAAACCATTCCATAAAAAGTTGTCTATGAATTCTTTGTTGCTCTTGATGCTGATTGTTGTGGGATTTGTAAAGATTGGCCCTCAGCTAACAGGCGGCTTCGTGAACAGTGTTCAAAATTCAGATCAGTCGATTTTGATGCATGGAGCATCTAGATTTGCAAGTGCCACAGAGGATAGCGATGGTAATACCATGGATATGGTGCAATTTTTAGT
>OQVO01000212.1_pt1 | contig 19185 bp, 20 predicted proteins | sample 1691511 | NCBI WGS metagenome assembly OQVO01 (sample SAMN03418254, study PRJEB22391) | human gut metagenome | biome: human-gut; feature: organic feature; material: feces | host: Homo sapiens | place: Tanzania | collected 2013-01 | reverse complement strand
CCAACAACACGTTTGACGATTTAGACCTGCTTTTGGGCGGAAAGCGAGTCCTTGGCTTGGGCCGCGTATTGCTGTTGGGAAACCGCCCCCGTTTTAACCCCTTTCAAGAAGGCTTCTTCGTCCGTCAGCGGGCGCGCGGGCGCGGGCGCGGCGGAAACGGTGGGCACCGCGCTTACGGCTTGGCCGTTGACTACGGTTGCTTTTTGGGTATCAAAAACTTTGTCAATGTCCGAATCAAACGCGAGCCCGCCTGCCGCCTGCACGGCCCCGGTTTGGGCCACTTGTTCTTGGCGGGCTTTTTCTTCCTGTGCGGTTTCTATTTTTTGTTCCACATAGGTTTGTTGGGTTTTGGGGGCTTGGTCGTAATCGTACACTTCAATATTGGCAATTTGCGGCATATCAATATTTACAATGCCGTCGTCCGTTTGTAATTTTAGGTTAAATTCGTCCAGGTCTACAATCACGCCCACCAGTTGCGTGCCGCCCTTTAATAAAATGCGGTGCTTATCGGGCAAAATTTGTTCAATTTCTTTTTGGTTGAGCGTGACCGTGCCGAAAGAGGTGGCTAAATTAAGGGTATATTGGGTTTGTTCCAAAATGGAACCGCTGATGATGGTTCCGTCTTTCATTTTGATACTTTCGGCTTGCAAAACGGCGGTGCCCAACAAGGTCAGCAGGCAAAGAATTAGGCTTCTTTTCATGTTGTAAAACTCTACTTAAATAAAAAAACGCGGCGGAGCTTGGTGGCCCCGCCGCATAAGGTTTATTTGGATTCTTCTTCCACTACTTCTTCGGTGGTCACTTCGTGTTCCGCTTCGCAGGCGCACGGGGTGAGCGCTTGTTTCATAAAGCGCAAAACTTTAATCATTTTGGCAATCGTCAAGCTCATAATCGTACCCAGCAAAATGGGCGTGACGGTGTTCAAAATAAAGAACCATTTGTTCTGCCCGGCGTTTTCAAACACTCCGGCGGGAACCAACATCGCGCTGATTAAAAAGTACACGGCGGAAACCAGCGTTAAATAGAACAGGGCAATAAATACCCAATACAGGCTTTTCAAGCACAACCAGTTATGCGGCCACCATTTACCGCATTTGCAGCAATTAGACATATTTTCTCCTCCTAACAAGTTTATAAAGGCCGCCACACACACCCCCGGCGGAACCTTCTATACATATTGTATCAAATCAAGCGGCCCTGTAAAGGGCCGGAAACGGTTATTTTGCGCCTGCGCTCCGCCCGGCCTGGGCCAGCAATTCCTGCGCGTGAATATACGCGGCGGATTTAGGGTCCGCGTGGCCGCCCAGCATGCGGGCAATTTCCGCCGTTAGAGCCGGGCCCGTAAGCGGGGTAATGGAAACTTCCGTAGAGTCCTTGCGGGCAGATTTGGCTACATGGAAGTTTTCATCCGCCTGCGCGGCCACTTGCGCCAAATGGGTGACGCACAATACTTGCCGCCCGGCAGAAACGCCTTTTAATTTTTCGCCCACCAAAACGGCGGTTTCCCCGCCAATGCCGGCATCTACTTCGTCAAACACCATAACGGGCACGGTGGAGGCCAACACGGTTTTTAAGCCCAACATCACGCGGGAAATTTCCCCGCCGGAGGCTATGTTTTTAAGCGGGCGCAAGGCTTGCCCGGGGTTGGGGGAAAATAAAAATTCCACTTTATCCGCGCCGGTGGGGCCTAAATTTTCTTCGTCCATTTCCACGCAGGCGCGAAAGCGCACCGCGTTAAAGCCGAGCGGGCGGATTTGCTCCGTCAAAAGTGCGGATAATTTTTCGGCCGCCTCTAAACGCTTGTCGTGCAATTCCAACGCTAATTTTAAGAGAACTTTGCGCTCTTTTTCCAATTCTTCCCGCAGGGCTTGTTCGGCTTCGTCGCTATGTTCCAGCGCGTGCAGGCGGGCTTTTAAGTCCGCCGCCGTTTTTAATACATCTTGCAGGGTGGGGCCGTATTTGCCCTTGAGCCGTTTGAGTTTTTCGTGGCGGGCCAGCATATCGTCCAGTGTTTGGGGGTCTATGCTGATGTCGTCTTTATAAGTAGCCAACGTGTTGGCGGCGTCTTCCAAGGCGGCTAATGCGGAATTTAAGTTTTGGGAAAGCTCCGCCAAAGAGTCGTCCAACTCCGCCATATCTTCCAAACAGCGGGCCGCTTTTCCGGCGCGCTCCGTGGCGGAGCCTTCGCCCTCGTATAATTCGTTATGCCTGCGGGATATGTGCGCGTACCAATTAAAAGAAATAGAAGACGTGCGCCCCACGCAAGAAGAAGACGACCAGTTGGAGCAAACCCTGCCCAAAATGAAGCATTCCGGCAAACTCCAGGGCATCCTGTTTGGCAAATTTATCTAACAGGGCCAAATGTACGGAGGAATGGAGTAAACTTTGGTGTTCGTGCTGACCGTGGAAATCCACCAAATGCCGCCCCAGTTGCGCCAAGGCGGATACCGTGGCCGGCTTGCCGTTGATGAACGCCTTGCCCTTGCCTTTGCGGTCCAGCTCCCGGCTGAGGGTAAAATCGGGTGCGGTAAAGTGGTGGGCGGCGCGCACTTCCTGCGGCAACATATCTGTTGAAAAAACGGCGCTAACGCTCATCTTTTGCGCGCCGTCTTTAATGGTGTCGGCATCCCCGCGTGCGCCCAATACAAAACCCAACGCTTCAATCACAATGGATTTGCCGGCGCCGGTTTCGCCCGAAAAAACATTTAACCCCGGGCCGAACGAAAGTTCCAACCGGGAAATAATGGCAAAGTTTTGTATGGAAAGTTTTGTTAGCATATACAGTTGCCCCACTTTAATTTTTTGCTTAAAACGGTAAAAAAATCACGCCCCGGCAAAGTAATCAGCCGGGCCCGCGTTTTACTGCGGGATAAAATTACTTTATCCCCTTTGGAGAGCGGAAAATTGGTTTGGCCGTCTAAACTGACGGGGGCTTGTTCCCCGGGGTATTTGAAAACCGGCTCAAAGGTCAACTGTCCGTCCGCCGGTAAAATAAGCGGGCGTTGGCCTAGTGAGTGCGGGCAAATGGGCGTAAGCAAAAACACGTCTACTTCCGGGGCCACAATCGGCCCGCCCGCCGCCAAAGAATACGCCGTGGAGCCCGTGGGCGTGGAAACAATCAGGCCGTCCCCGTAATACGGCTGAAGCAAGCGGCCGTTCAAGCGGGCCTGCAAGCTAAAAGCGCGGGCTTGGGCGCAACGCAGGACGCAATCATTAAAAGCCAGGGCCGTTTCTTCCGTGCCGTCCGCGCGCACAATAACGGCTTGCAGCATAAAGCGTTCGTTCAAAATGCCTTCCCCATTTAGTACGCGGGGGAAAGCGGCCTCGGCGTCTGCTTTTTCACAGCCGGATAAAAAGCCCAGCGTGCCGCAGTTAATGCTGAAAACCGGCAAGTTCAAGGCGGCCGCCCGGCGTGCCGCGTGCAAGGTAGTGCCGTCCCCGCCCAAACAGACCACCAAATCGGTTCCGCCCATTTGCGGGAGTTGGGTTAAGTCGGTTATTAGCCGGGCTTGTGCGCCCAGGGCGGTGGCCTGCGCCAATAACTTTTGGGAAGTTTCGTGCGCACCGGGCTTAAAAGCATTATAAAAAATGACGGGGCGGGTAAATTTCATAGTTCTTCTATTTTAGCAAATATTGCTCCCTCCGCAGTGGGGGCCTAACCCTTTTTCCTGCGGGCATACTACCAATCGGGCGGGTTCAAAATGATATAATATAAATAAGAAAAAAGAGAGGTTTTTATATGTGGGATTATACCGATAAAGTAATGGACCATTTTAAGAATCCGCGCAACGTGGGTTCTATTCCCAATGCAGACGGCACCGGGCAAGTAGGCAGCCTGGTGTGCGGGGATGCACTCAAATTAACCATTAAAGTAAATAAACAGACCGACGTAATTGAAGATGCCAAATTTGAAACCTTTGGCTGTGCCAGCGCAATTGCATCTTCTTCTATGTTGACGGAACTGGTAAAAGGCAAAACAATTGCCGAAGCCTCCAAAATTACCAACCAGGATATTGCCGATGCGCTGGGCACGCTCCCGGCCGAAAAAATGCACTGCTCGGTCATGGGCATGGAAGCCTTGGAAGCGGCTGTAAAAAGCTACCGCCAAGGGGGCGCGCCCGTCACGTTTGAACAACAGGAAGAAAAAATTGTCTGCCATTGTTTTAACGTGTCCGAAGAAACCATTATTAAAGCTATCCGCCAAAACCACTTAACCACGGTGGAAGACGTCACCCACTTTACCAAAGCGGGCGGCGGTTGCGGCCGTTGCAAGGGGGAAATCCAAAAGATTTTGGATAAAGTAAATGCGTGCCAAATTCCCGCGGCCGCGCCGGAAGAAAAAGAATTTGCCAAAATGACGTTGGTTGAAAAAATCCGCCGCATTGAAAAAGTGTTGGAAGAAGATGTGCGCCCGAAATTAAATATGGACGGCGGCTCGGTAGAGTTGGTGGATTTAGCCGGCACGGTGGTAAAAGTGCGCCTGCTGGGGATGTGCAGCGGTTGCATGGGTGCGGCCGGAACGCTCAAACATTTGGTGGAAAAAGCCTTGCAGGAAAAAGTAGACCCGTCCTTAACGGTGGAGCAAAACTAGAGAAACTTTTATGAAAACCGTTTATTTGGATAACAACGCCACCACCCAGTGTCTGCCGGAAGTTGTAGAGGCTATGTTGCCGTATTTTAGCGAACGCTACGGCAACGCTTCCAGCATGCACACGTTCGGCGGCTCCAACCGCAAAGCGATTGATATTGCCCGCCAACAAGTGGCCGATTTTATCGGTGCGGAATATGCCGACGAAATTATTTTTACCTCTTGCGCCACGGAAAGCGATAATACGGCTATTTTTTCCGCCGTGCGCACGCGGCCGGAAAAGAAACATTTAATTACTTCCGCCGTGGAACACCCGGCCATTATGGCCCCTTACAAATATTTGGAAAGCCAAGGCTACCGGGTGGATTATATCGGCGTGGACGAACACGGCAATTTGGATATGGCCCGCTATAAACAAGTGTTGGATGACGACACCGCGCTTGTTTCGTTTATGTGGGCCAATAGCGAAACCGGCACCCTTTTCCCCATTGAAGAATGTGCGGCGTTAGCCAAAGCGCGCGGCGCTTTGTTCCATACGGATGCCGTACAGGTGGGGGGCAAAATTGCGCTGGATATAAAAAATACGGCGGTGGATATGCTTTCGCTGTCCGGGCATAAATTCCACGCGCCCAAAGGCATTGGCGTTTTGTATGTGCGCCGGGGCACCCGTTTTATGCCGTTTATGATGGGCGGCCACCAGGAAAAACACCGCCGCGCCGGAACGGAAAACGTCCCGCTGATTGTGGGCCTCGGCACCGCGGCCGTACTGGCCCAAACCCGGTTGAAAAACGGCACCATGCAGCGCGTGGCCGCGTTGCGCGATAAGCTGGAAAAAGGCTTAACCGCGGCTATCCCGGATACTAAAATTAACGGCAACCCGTCCGCCCGCGTGCCCAATACCACCAATATCAGCTTCGGCTATATTGAGGGCGAATCTATTTTGATGTTTTTGAACGATTACGGCATTTGCGCTTCGTCCGGCTCGGCGTGTACGTCCGGCTCGTTGGAGCCGTCGCACGTTTTGCGGGCGATGGGCGTGCCGTTTCAGTTTGCGCACGGGTCTATCCGGTTTTCTCTTTCCGAGCAAACCACCGAAGAAGAAATAGACCTCGTGTTAAAAGTAATGCCCGGCATTGTGGAGCGGTTGCGTAAAATATCGCCGTTTAGCAAATTGGCCGCTTGATTTACAGGCCGCGGAATTGGTTTTCCGCGGCTTTTTTTTGTAGGATAAATTATATTCTTCCCCCGGAGGTTGTGCATGAAAAAGACTTGGCTTTTTGCAGTATTGGCAGTGCTGTTTTCCCCGCTTGCGTTGCAGGCTAAAACAACGGTTATTTATCACACCAGCGATTCCCACGGCTTTTATTATGCCAAAGACGGCCGGGGCGGTTTTGCCGCGTTGGCCGGGCTTCTAAAGCAGGAAAAACTCCCGTATATTTTGTTGGATTCCGGCGATTTTGCCAACGGCACCGTGGAAGCTAAAAACTCCAAAGGTATTAAAAGCGTTCTGATGATGAACGCCTTGGGCTATGCCGCCAGTACCCTGGGCAACCACGAATTTGATTTTAAGGACCCGGGTGTGGAACCCATGCTCCGCGCGGCGCAATTCCCCATTTTGGCGGCTAACTTTGTGGACCGCAAAACCGGCAAACAGCCGGAGTATTTGAAGTCCTACCAAATTTTTAATGTGGACGGCGTAAAATATGCGGTGATTGGTTTGGGGCACGAATATCCCACCAATGAAACGCAAAAATTTAAGATTTTGAAATCCTCCAAAGTGTTGGATAAAGTGTTGGCGGAAGTGGAAGCCCAAAACCCGGATGTGATAGTATTGGTGGACCATAACTCTATTGCCGACGATAAACACGGCCGCGAATCCACCTTGTTAAAAATGGTGACCAAACACAACGGCAAAATTAATGTGGTATTGGGCGGGCACGCGCATAAAATTATCCAAAATGCGGTGCATAACGGCACGTTGTTTGTAGAAAGCGGTTGCTATTTGAAAAATGTAAGCCGCATTACTGTAGAAACGGACGACAAGACCGGCAAGTTTGTGTCGGCTACTTCCCAAATCATTCCGTTATATACCCAAAAAACGGGCGAATATGCCCCGGTGGCCGCGCTTGCGAACGCCTTGATGGAGCCGGGCATGGATAAAGTGTTGGGCTCGGCCAGCGTAAAACTTAGCCGGATGCCGGTAAAAGGCAACCAGGGGGACAGCCCGCTTAATAACTGGGTGGCGGACGTATGCCGTGCGTACAGCGGCGCGGATGTTTTCATCCACAACAACGGCGGTACCCGCGTAGATTTGGAACAAGGCACCATTACCAAGCGGGATTTGGTCAATATGCACCCGTTCGGCAATAAAATTTCCCAAGTAAAAGTAAGCGGTAAATTTTTGGAAAAATTTGTAAAATACGGCCTGGCCCCGCGGAATTTGTTTTCTTATTCCGGCTTGCAGATTGAATACAAACTGCGCAAAGGCAAAGTGCAAGACCTTAAAATTTGGGTCAACGGCCAGGCGTTGGATAAAAACAAAACTTATGTAGTGGCTACCAATACTTATATTGCCGAGGGCGGCAGCGAGGGGTGGCCCTTCAAGCAAATCCCGGCCGCGGATAAAAAGCAGGTAGGGGATTTGTCCATTCAGGAAATTATGGAAAAAGCCATAGAAACCACTAGCCCGTTAGGTGCGGTGGAAACAGGGCGCATTATCATTAAATAACTATGAAAAAACGGCTTTTGGTTTTTGCGTTGTTGGGGCTAGCCTGCCTGTGCGGTTGCCAAAAAGAGGTTAAAACATTGGACGTATTTTATACGTCGGATGTGCAAGGCTTTTTTTGGACCCGCCCGGAGCCGCGTTTCGGCAACCGGGAAGTGGGCGGTTATGCGGTACTTAAAAATTTCCTGGCAGCGCAAAAACAGCCGTATATTTTATTAGACGGCGGCAACTGGTTCAGCCAAACGCCGGAGGGGTTGCTTTCCAAGGGCGGTTTTTTGCCGCAGTTGGCGGGCTCCGTGCCGTATACGGCGGCCTCTATTGCGGATAAAGATTTGGTGTTCGGGTGGCCGTCTTTGCGGCAGATTTTACAGCAAATGCCGTATCCGTATGTGATTTCCAACTTAACGATTGACGGCAAAAACCCGTGGCCTACGCACGATTATTTAATCCGGGAAGTCAACGGTGTTAAAATCGGCCTGTTTGCTTTACTGGACCCGAAACCGGTTAATTCCACCCACCGTTTAACGGGTATGCGCGCCACGGACCCGGTGGCCACCGCTAAAGAAATGAGTGAACGCCTGAAAGAAAAAGGCGTACAGATTGTTATTTTGCTCAGCTCCGTAGGCTCGCCGGAAAAAGAAGGTGTCAGCGATTCCACCATTGCGGAAGAAGCCCCGAATATAGACCTGATTTTAAGCTCCAATATGGACCGCGAAAACGCCGAAACGGACAAAATTAATAAAACGTTGATTGTGTACCCCGGCTCCAAGCTGGATTCCCTGGCCCGGGTGCGCCTGACTTTTGATAAGAACAACCAACTGACGGATGTTGCCTTTACGGACGTACTTTTAACCCGGGATGACTACGGCGAAGACAGTGAAATTGCCGCCGCCACCGCCGCTTTGCGGCGGGAAACCCAACGCAAAATGAATGCCCGTGTGACGACGGCCGAAACCGCCGTGCGCGGCGCGTGGGGCCGGGAATCGGCCTTGGGGAATTTATTAACGGATTGTTTGCATAAATGGTCCCGCTTAGACGGCGCCGTGCTAAATTCGGATTCTATCCGCCAAAGCCTGCCGGCCGGGCGCGTGACGGAATATGACGTCTATAAAATGTATCCGTACAGTGACGCCGTCACTTTTGTCACGCTCAAAGGGCGTGCTTTGCAACGCGCGTTGGAAGCCTCCCTGGCGGTAAAAGATAACTTCCCGCAAATTTCCGGTATGAGCGTGGAATACACCGTTAAACCGGGGGAACAACCCCGCATTAAACGCATTGTGTTTGACGGCGGCCGCGTACTCCGCCCGCAGGAAACGTACCGTATCGCCATGACGGACCATGTGATGGCGGGCGGTTTCGGGCATGACGAATTTATTAACGCGCTGGAATTTAAGAACACCTTTGTAGAGGCCCGCCAAATTATGCGTACCTGCCTGTTAAAATACAAACAGTTGGAAGCCCCCCAAACGGGCCGTTGGAAAAAAGTACAATGAGCGCCCTAATTCATCCTTTGCAAATCGGCACGGTGACTTGCGCCAATAATTTGGTGCTGGCCCCCATGGCCGGCATTACGGATTCTCCGTTCCGCGTGCTTTGTTTGCGCGGCGGGGCGGGGCTTGTGTGTGCGGAAATGGTTTCCGCCCATGCGTTGCATTACGGCAACCCGCGCAGTGGGCGGATGTTGCAAGTCAACGCCAAGGAACACCCGGTTTCTATGCAAATTTTCGGCTCGGACGAAGAAACCATCGCCCAGGCGGCCCGCAACGCGCAAGAGGCCGGGGCGGATATAGTGGACTTAAACGCCGGGTGCCCGGTTAAAAAAATTAATAAAGCCGGGGCCGGGTGCGTGCTGATGAAAGAGCCCGATAAATTGGCCCGCTTGATAGAGGCCGCCGTAAAAAGCGTAAAAATACCCGTCACCTTAAAAACGCGCATCGCCTTAAACCATAAAGAATTTTTAGGGGCCCGCTTGGCCCAATTAGCCGAAAGCGCCGGTGCGGCGGCCGGCACCATGCACGCTTCTATCAGGGCCTGGGACGTTTTCAGGCGCTCTAATTTTTTTAACCGGGCACCCGGCGTCTGCGTGCGGCGGTGGATGTGCATAGCGGCGCGCCGGATGTGGAGGCGTTGGCGCGCGTGTGTGCGGCGGTAAAAATCCCGGTCATCGGCAACGGCGGCGTATTAACCGCGCAAGATGCGGTAAAGTTTTTGCAGGCCGGTTGCGCCGGGGTGATGATTGGGCGCGGCGCGGTGGGCAACCCGCTTATTTTTGGGGATATGATTGCGGAGCTGACCGGGCAGGCCCCGGCGGCCCATACCCCTAAAGAGCGCCTGAAAACGTACCAGGCCCTGATAGAAGAAAACGTATCTTTTTACGGTGAGCGAATCGGTATCAACCGCAGCCGTAAAACCGCCGGATATTGGATAAAAGATTTCCCCAACGCGGCCGAGGTACGCGGGCAATTTGTGCGCATAGATACCCTGGCCGGGGTGCGGGAACTTTTCGCCCGCGTGTTGGAAACACTGTAAATATCTGCTGTAAATTGCAAAAAACACGCCAGATTTTGCTATAATATATAGGAAACCACGAGTCATTAAAGACAGCGGCCACCACTCCGCTGCGCATTAATTACAAAAGGTAGAATAAACATGACAAAAACTTTTTTGCCTTCCGTCAAGGAAGTTGAAACCTCCCGCAAATGGCACCATATTGATGCCAGCGGCCAGACCTTAGGCAGATTGGCTACTCAAATTGCCGTCTTGCTGATGGGTAAACACAAAAGAACCTACACTCCTAATATGGATTGCGGTGACTTTGTTGTAGTGACCAATGCGGCTAAAGTGACTTTTACCGGCAACAAGCTGGAACAAAAAGTATACTTTTCCCACTCCGGTTATGCTAAAGGCGGTAAAGAAACCCCGCTCAAAAGACAGATGGAAAAAGACCCCACCCGCGTTATTGAATTGGCGGTAAAGAGAATGTTGGACGTCAACAGACTCCGCGCCCCCAGAATGAAACGCCTTAGACTGTTCGCCGGCGAAGAACATGCGTTTGCGCATCGCTTTGGCAAATAAGAGGGAAATGATTTATGAACAATACGAAAGAGCTTAAAACCGGAAGAAGAAAAACCTCCGTCGCCCAGGTTGAATTGTTAAAAGGCAAGGGCGATATTACCATTAACGCCAAATCTTTGGAAGAATACTTCGGCGGTTGCGAACGCTATAAAGCGACTGTAAAAGCCCCGCTGGTGTTGACCAATTTGGATAAAGAATATGATGTAAAAGCTAAAGTAGTAGGCGGTGGGGTATCCTCCCAAGCCGGCGCCGTGCGCCACGCGATTGCCCGCTCTTTGGCTAACATTAGCGAAGACGTTAAAAAGGCCGTCAAAAAGGCTGGCTTCCTTACGCGCGACCCGCGTATGGTGGAAAGAAAGAAACCTGGTCAGCCGGGTGCCCGCAAACGCTTCCAATTCTCTAAACGTTAATTGGGAAAGAGATTTGCAATACAGAGAGGGAAAGGGTTTTTGTCCTTTCCCTCTTTTTTATGTTTACGGCATTTGGTAGGATTTGGATATTAACGCACAAGGGGAAAAATAACATTTTTCCCCTTGTTTGCGTTTCGTGGGGCAACATTATTTTATCAGGGGTTGCACCCCTTACCCGCCTTACTTTTTTCATTGCAAAAAAGTAAGCAAAAAGCTAGCCCCCTGGGAACCTATAAAACCTATTTTGAGCCGGGCGTTTTATAACTCCCTACGGTCAAACAAATAAAACGCCTTTATAACTCCGTTCAAAATAGGTTTTATAAACAGGTTCAAAAGGGGGCATTTAACGGCAAACAACAACGACAAAGACAAAAGCAAACGACAACAACAAAAGCAGTATGGAAAACGGCGCCTTATTTTATGCCGTTTCGTGCTAGTACAAGAGTTAGTGTTGGTAGCATGATTTTTCAAATTTAAGATGATTTTGCGCCGCTAGTTTAGGCGCGGTGTAGCGTTAGCTACATAAGCCTAAAGGCGGCACAAAAGGGCTTAAATTTGGAAAAATGTTTGCCCATTAAATGCGAACGGGGAACAAAATGTTATTTTGTTCCCCGCGCATTGAAAACCTAGCTTACCAACAGTTGTCATCAGGTGTAGCTTTCTAGGTAGGTATGCAACCCTTCTCCCTTCGCCTGCCCCACCCCTTCTTCATACAACTCCTCCGCTTCGGCCGTTTTGCCCAGCGCATACAGCACTTGCGCCAAAGACAGTTTCGTCAAAATCTGGCCGCGTTTTTCGTCGGAATTATCAAACAAAACTTTGGCTTCCTGCAAATCTTTTAAGGCCAGTTCCAATTTATTTTTGCGTTTCAAAATATCCGCGCGGCCCCACTTTACAAAGCCCAAATCCACCGTATCGTGGATAGACGAATAGAGCTTATCGGCGGTGTTATAATGGCGCAGGGCTTCGTCGTACTTGCCTTGTTGGCGCAAACCGTTTGCCATACCGCAGTTGGTATAGGCTTTGCCGAAAACGTCCTCGCTTACGCGGAAGATTTTTTCCGCCAATTTGTAATTTTTTACGCAATCGTCAATTTTACCGCAAATGCGGCTAATCCCGGCTAACCCGCAATACCCATAAGCCAAATTAATATCGTCCCCCGCTTTTTTAGCCAGGCGGATAGACTCCTTAAACTGGCGGATGCCGTCCTCAAAATGGCCCTGTAAGCGGAAAATGCCGCCCTTGGCCCAACAAATAAAGCTCATACCGGCCCAATCTTTTTGCTGTTCGTAATAAGAAAGCACCACGTCCAACATATCCAGTGCTTCTTCCAAACGGCCCCACGCGCGCAAGGCCATGCCCATTTCCTGCATGGAGCGCACGGCGTAATCGTCCATTTCCAGTTCGTTCGCCATTTGTAAGGATTCGTCGGCCATTTCGTACGCGGCGGCGGAGTGCCCCAACGTGCGGTAGCAGGCCGCCAAGGCGAGCAACGCATCCATGCGGCCTTCGGCATCTTCGCAAATAGCCAACGCCTTGGCATAGCTGGCAATAGCCGCTTCAAAAGAGCCTAACTGGCGGTGCGCCTCGCCCTCCAAAAACCGCATGGCGGCATCTTTTGTTTTTACCTGTTTTAACAGTTCCAACACTTTAGACGGTTGGTTGGCATCTAACAATTCTTCCAACAATTCCGGCGTGGGCCGGGTGCTTTTTTGGGTACTCATACGTCACCTCGCTTGAAAAACGGCCCGCAACCGGGCCGCTTGGTTAAATATGCAAATACTTTTTTATCTCCGCCATGGTGGAGGCCAAATCATACGGTTTGGGAATAAAATAATCCGCCCCGGCTTGGGTGGCACGGTCGCGCGATTCGGGGTCACTTAATGTGGACATTATCACCACCGGGATTTTCCAAGTGGCGTTGTCCGTTTTTAACAATTTACACACCTCAAAACCGCTTAACTTGGGGAGCATTAAATCCAATAAAATCAAATCCGGCTTGTGCTGCTTAGCCGCCGCTACGCCTTTTACGCCGTCGGCCGCCCAGATGACTTCCACGCCTTCTATTTTTAAGGCGCCGCAAAGGGCCGTTGCCAGTACCTTGGAGTCCTCCACCAGCACTACTTTTTTCATGCCATTTCCTCGCACCGGTCTTTGTAAATTTTGGCCAGGCGCTCGTATTCGTGCGCGTTATGCAAAACGGAGTTGATTTCGTCTTCGTCCAGTTGGCGCACCACTTTAGCGGGAACGCCCAACACCAAAGAACCCGCGGGAATGTTCTTTCCCGCCGTCACCACACTGCCCGCGCCGATAATGCAGTTGGGGCCGATTTCACTTTCCAACACTACCGCGTTCATACCGATTAAGCAGTTATCGCCTATTTTGGAGCCGTGTACAATGGCCCCATGCCCCACCGTCACGCCCGCGCCGATTACCGCCGGGCAGTTATAATTTACATGCACGCAGGCGTTATCTTGGATATTACTGCCCTTTCCCACGGTAATGGGGGCAATATCCGCGCGCAACACGGCGCACGGCCAAACGGACACGTTTTCTTCCAGCGTGACGGCCCCCAACAAACAGGCCGTTTTATGCACATAGCAAGAGGGATGTTTTTTAGGCACTAATTCGTCAATTCGTTCTCTCATTTGGAAACTCCCGGAACAGATTTCTTTTTATGGGGAATATGCCCTTCGGAAAGTTGGAGCCCCCAGTAAATAAAAATGCTTACAATGCCGGGCAAAATATAATACACCACCCGGTAAATCAGGGTGGCCATTAAGGCGGCATCCCAATTAATACCCATTTGCGCATAAACGGCGGTCATGGCCAGTTCCATAGCGCCCAAACCGCCCGGCAGTAAAGGGATTAGCGTGGTCACCATGCCAACGGCAAACCCGGCCACCAACACCCCCGCCGTAATATGCACGCCCACGGCGCGGAAAGCAAAATACAAAACCAAAATGGTAAATAACCAATCGGCGCACACATAAATAATGGTCCAGGTCAGTTTTTTCTTTTTCTTGTGGATAAGGTCAATGCCTTCGTCCAGTTGGTCTACAAAGTTATCGTACTTGCCTTTGGGGATTAACGCGCGGAAAACGTGAAACAGCATTTTGTTCATCAGGCGGAAAATACGGCGCACCCATTTGGAGCGCCATTCGTCATTAAACAAAAACGCGGTGACGGCCACACACACCGCGCACATCACCACAATTAAAATGAAATTTTTTAAGATTTGCAGTGTGGTGGCGGAGCTATTCAAAAACAACAGTAAAGACCCTTGCAAAATAATCACCGCCAATACAAAATAAAGCAATACCGTAATTACAATACTGGCCGTCACGCACATACCAAACGGCACGCGGCGGCGGTTGAGCAGGTGGGCCCGCAACGCAAAGCCGGATACCCCCAGCGAAGACACCACATAATTGACCGTGGTAGACACCAGCGCAATCCCAATAGCGGCCCCTTTGCCGATTTTGTGGCCCATAATACGCAGGACTTCGTACAAGCTAAGCCCCATAGCCACATAAATCAAAGCGGAAGATAAAAGCGACAACCCCAAATACAGGGTGCTTACTTCGCTCCAAATTTTTACAAAACTGTCTTTGGCCTGATAGACCAACAACCCAATAATCCCCAGGGAAAGCAAGCCCCCCAGCGCATATAATAAATATTTAACCGGTTTTTTCATAACGGAACCTTAAAGTATAAATTAAATAAATTGTACAATTTATTAAGGGCTTTTTGGGCCACATTGACTATTTATTACAGGATTTTTATGAAAAGCATTAAAGTAATCGGCGCGAAGGGACACAATTTACGCAACATTACGGTAGAAATACCCAAAGACAAAATGACGGTAGTGACGGGCCTTTCCGGCTCCGGCAAAAGCTCGCTGGCATTTGACACCATTTACGCAGAGGGCCAGCGGCGGTATGTGGAAAGTATGTCCGCCTATGCGCGGCAGTTTTTGGAACTGATGGAAAAGCCGGACGTGGAACATATTGAGGGGCTCTCCCCCGCCATTTCCATAGAACAGCGCAATCCGTCCAAAAACCCACGCTCCACGGTGGCCACCGTCACGGAGATTTATGACTATCTGCGCCTGTTGTTTGCGCGTATCGGCCACCGCCATTGCCCCCGCTGCGGGCGGGAAGTGGAAGCCTGGAGCGTGCAGGGCATTACGCAGGATATTCTTAAAAAATTTAACGAAAAAACCGTTTACGTTTTATCCCCCCTTATTCAAGGGCGGGCCGGTACTTACGAGGAACTTTTCGCCAAGCTGAAAAAAGAGGGTTATGTAAAAGCGCGTGTGGACGGCACCGTGATAGAAGTGGCCCAGCCGCCTGTGTTGGAACGCTATAAAAAACACACTATTGAGCTGGTGGCGGACGAAATTTTTGTGGAAGAATTTGAAAAAGAGCGTTTAAGCGAAAGTTTGGAAAACGCCCTCAAATATTCCAAAGGACTCGTGCATATTTTGGAAGAAGGCGAAAACCCGCGCGAATTTACTTATAGCGAAAACAACGCCTGCGCCCATTGTGGCATTGGGTTTAGTGATTTGGAGCCGCGCCTTTTTTCGTTCAACTCCCCCTATGGGGCCTGCCCGGACTGCAACGGCCTGGGGCTGAAAATTGAGATTGACGAAGATTTGGTCGTGCCGGACAGTACCCTTTCGATTAACGAAGGAGCCATTGCCGCGTGGCACAATCCGGTTACCACCCGCACCCACCGTTGGAAAAGCTCCTGGAGCGGCTACTATTTTGACATTTTGCAACAAGTCTGCCGCCAAGGCCATATCAATATGAACACCCCCTGGGAAAAACTCCCCAAGGCCCAGCGCGATTTACTGCTCTACGGTGCGGGCGGGGCCAGTTATACGTCTGTCATTTCGGGCGGGGAACAAGCGTTTGAGGGCGTTATTACCAACCTCAAGCGCCGCTACCAGGAAAGCGAAAGCGAGTTTGTAAAAGAAGAAATCCACAACCGCTTTATGCGCGAAGTGACCTGCCCCACCTGCCAGGGCCAACGGCTCAAGCCGGAAGCCTTATCCGTCTACATTAACGGCAAAAGCATTGTGGATATTACGTCTATGCAGGTATCGGCCGCGCTTAACTATTTTAACAACTTGCAATTAACCGCCAAAGAGCAAACCATTGCCAAAGACGTATTAAAAGAAATTAAGGCCCGCCTGGGTTTCTTAAACAGCGTGGGGCTGGCTTATTTAACCTTGGACCGCAAAAGCCAAACGCTCTCCGGCGGGGAAGCCCAGCGTATCCACCTGGCAACGCAAATCGGCTCCGGGCTGACCGGGGTGTTATATGTACTGGACGAGCCGACTATCGGCCTGCACTCGCGCGATAACGACCGCCTGATTGAAACGCTCAAAAACTTGCGTGATTTAGACAACACGCTAATTATTGTGGAACACGATAAAGACACCATTTTAGCTTCCGATTATGTGGTGGAAATCGGCCCCGGGGCGGGCGAATACGGCGGGCAGATTGTAGCCGCGCAGGAAACCCCCAAATTTTTGAAAAACGAAAAATCCCTCACCGCCTCTTACTTAAACGGACGGCAGATGATTTTGCCACGCGCCGAACTGCGCCCGGGGAACGGAAAATACTTACAAATTTTAGGGGCACAACAGTTCAACCTTAAAAATATAGACGTCCAAATTCCGCTAGGTAAATTTGTATGCGTGACCGGGGTTTCCGGCTCCGGCAAAAGCACGTTAATCCACCAAATTTTATACCGCACACTGGCCCAAAAGTTTTACGGCGCCAAAGAGGCCCCCGGCGCCCACCGCGCCATTAAAGGGTTGGAAAATATAGATAAAGTAATTATTGTGGACCAAAGCCCCATTGGCAAAACGCCGCGCAGTAATCCGGCCACTTATACGGGCGTGTTTTCCCACATCCGGGATTTATTTGCCGAAATGCCCGAAGCCAAACGCCGGGGCTACAAGCCGGGGCGGTTTTCATTCAACGTAAAAGGCGGCCGGTGCGAAAAATGCCAAGGGGACGGCATCTTAAAAATACAAATGCAATTCCTGCCCGATATTTATGTAAAGTGCGAAGAATGTGCCGGCAAACGCTTTAACGAAGACACCCTGCAAGTAAAATTCAAAGGCAAAAACATTGCCGAGGTGCTGGATATGAGTGTTTCGCAAGCGTTGGATTTTTTTGCCGCCATTCCGCGTATCCAACGCATATTGAAAACCTTAAATGACGTGGGCCTGGGCTACATTAAATTAGGCCAAGCGGCCACCACGCTTTCCGGCGGGGAGGCCCAGCGCGTAAAACTGGCGGATGAACTTTCCCGCAAGGGCACCGGCAAAACGCTGTATATTTTGGACGAACCCACCACCGGGCTCCACTTTGCCGATATTGATAAACTCCTGCACGTTTTACACGGCCTGGCCGATAAAGGCAACACCGTGCTGATTATTGAACACAATTTGGACGTTATTAAAACGGCAGATTGGCTGATTGATTTAGGGCCGGAGGGCGGCGATAAGGGCGGCAACATTGTCTGCCAGGGCACGCCGCGCCAAGTGGCCGCCTGTGCCGGGTCTTACACCGGCAAATACCTCAAGCCGGAATTGGACGCGGTGGACGCATTTTTGAAAACGCACCCGCAGGCCCAGCTCCATACGCCCCAAAAGAGCGCCGCCAAAAAACCGGGAAAGAAGAAATAATATGAAAGAAAAACTCCACAAAACTAACGCCGCCCGCCATTTGGATACGTTGGGCATACCGTACGAATTAATATCCTACCCGGTGGACGAAGACGACCTGGGCGCCCAGCATGTAGCCGCCGCCACCGGGCAAAACCTGGCGCAAATTTATAAAACGCTCGTTTTACGCGGGGAGCGCACCGGGTACTTTGTGTGCGTTATTCCCGGGGCGGCCGAATTGGACTTAAAACTGGCCGCCAAAGCCGCCGGGGATAAATCCTGCCAAATGCTCCATGTAAAAGAGCTTTTCCCGCTGACGGGCTACCTGCGCGGCGGGTGTTCCCCCTTAGGTATGAAAAAATTGTTTCCTACCTTTATTCACGAAGATTGCATTTTGTGGGATTACATTTTTGTAAGCGCGGGTTTACGCGGCCTGCAAATTAAAATCAACCCGCAGGATTTGTTAAAAGCCGTACCCGCCCAAACGGCGCCTTTGTGTGCGGACGGGTACTAATTACTTGCAAAAACAAGCGCAGGTTCTTATACTATAAATAGAGGATTTTTTACAAAAAAGGGGGTTTTTATTTATGTACGCAAGCATTTGGAAGCGTTTTTTTGCATTTTTAATTGATGCGGCTATTTTTGCCGTATTGTTTTGGGCCGTGGCGCACGCCGCCGGCTCCGGCACGGCGGCTATTACCTTGGTCGTGGTGATTTGGCTGTATTATGCGCTACTGGAAAGCTCCCCCATGCAAGCCAGTTTGGGCAAAATAATCGCCGGTATTAAAGTGGTGGACCACCGCGGCCGCCGCCTGACATTTTGGCAAGCTACGGAGCGTATTTTATCCAAATTGGTCACTAATTTAACTTTTTACTTCGGCTTTTTTATGGCCGCGTTTGACCGCCGCAAACAAACCCTGCACGACCGCATCAGCCATAGCGCCGTGGTACTCAAAAATACGGAATTTGACCCGGACGATTTTATAGAGGAAGAAGAAACTTCCCTTACTATGGTGACGATTGTTTCCATTTTACTGGCACTTGTGTTTGTTTCCGCCCTGTTAATGACGGTCAGCCTGCCCCAATATAAACATTTGGCCAACAAAGCGCAAGCCGGCCTGGTGGCAACGCAAGTGGCCCAAATACAAGCTGTACAGGCCGAACGTGTGCAAGCCGGGGCGGACAGCGCCGTTTGGAACGGGGAATTTGAAAACTGCCAAAAACTCACCCCGCGCATTTTGAAATGCTCCGGCTTTGAGGTTTATTTAGTGCCCACGGGCATTACCGCCGCGGTGCGCTCCCCGGCCGGGGATTTGCTCTACACGCTTTTTAAGGCGGACAACCAAAACCGCGTAGTCTGCACGCCCGTCACGCCGGAAAGCCGCACATTCTGCAAAGAATTATTATAACAGCCCCCCGCTTTAACCAAAACCGCAAAGCCCCTCTGTGTAGGGGCTTTTTTAGGTGGAAAAAGTATAAATTTGAGTGGAAATTTTAAGAGGTTGCGAGGACAACGCCGGCGGGCAAAAGACGACGCAAAAAAAGCCGAGAAGAAGAAAATAAATACCCCCCGCCCAACACCCGGCGTATTTTTTGCGAGTATTTTGGCGGTCCGGCTAGGACGCAAGCAACCGAGCGTATACTGGGAAAGGGCGGCAGCCCGAGGTATCCGAGGTTGCGAGGACAACGCCGGCGGGCAAAA
>OQVO01000210.1_pt1 | contig 19203 bp, 17 predicted proteins | sample 1691511 | NCBI WGS metagenome assembly OQVO01 (sample SAMN03418254, study PRJEB22391) | human gut metagenome | biome: human-gut; feature: organic feature; material: feces | host: Homo sapiens | place: Tanzania | collected 2013-01 | reverse complement strand
ACAGAGGCAGCGGCCGAGGAGGCTGGCTTTGCGTTGGAACCACAGCCGGTGATGATGGCTGCTGCGGAGAGGGCGCAAAGTCCAGCGATGACGAGTTTCTTTAACATAGATATACTTCCCTTCTTTTATAAAATCCGGTGTCTATGTGTGGAAGTGGGAGAATCCACATTTCCTATAGATCCGGTGGAAAACAGTTTGAGGGGGTGGGTTCTGGGGAGCAGTTTTTGAACCCTGAACCCTTCTTATTTCTTATTCGCCTTTTTCGCGAGGTTGCTGCCGATGAATTGGATGAGCTGGACGACGACGATGAGGACGAGGATGGTAGCGACCATGACGTCAGCCTGGAAACGCTGGTAGCCGTAGCGGATGGCTGTGGTTCCAACGCAAAGCCAGCCTCCTCGGCCGCTGCCTCTGTACAGGAAAAGAAAGAAATCACCGTCGGTGCTACAGCCGGCCCGCATGCAGAAGTCGTCGAAGCCGCTGCCAAAGAAGCAGAAAGCAAAGGGCTCAAAGTCAATGTGAAGGAATTCTCCGACTATGTCACCCCGGATCAGGCACTCGCCGACGGCGATCTCGACCTCGTCGTCTACCAGCATGAACCGTTCCTGAAGAACTTCAACAAGCAGCACAATACAAACCTCGTCTCCATCGGCAAAGCCATCCTGATGCGCATGGGCGTCTATTCCAACAAGTACAAGGACATCAAGGACCTGCCAGACGGCGCTACCATCTCTATCCCGAATGACCCGACCAATGAAGGCCGCGGTCTCCAGCTGCTTGAAAAAGCAAGCGTCATCAAACTGAAGGAAGGCGTCGGCATGAAAGCCACTCCGGCAGATGTCGTAGAAAATCCGAAACACCTGAAATTCCAGGAACTCGAAGCCGCTCAGCTTCCAAGAAGCCTGGATGATGTCGATGCATCCGTCATCACCATGAACTACGTCATGAGCTCCGGCCTCTCCCCGAAAGACCAGGGCATCTTCCTCGAAGACAAGGATACCCCGCTCGCCGTCATGATCATCGCTGCCCGCGAGAAAGACAAGGATCAGCCGGCTTATCAGAAATTCGTCAAGTACTATCAGTCTGAATCCGTCAAGAAATTCATCGCTGAAAAGTACAAAGGCACCATCGTTCCTGCTTGGGAATAATGGAACAAATGAAAAAGGACCGCGTAAGCGGTCTTTTTTGGTTGGGAGTTAGGGGTCGCGGTTTAATGGTTCGAAAGGTTCTATGGGTTCAGAAGGTTCAACGGGGACTATACGGCACATTTCGTCATCCTGAGCGGAGAAAAACGTCGTATGTAAAAAAATGGCTTATCTGAAATATGAGAACTGAGTCGAAGGATCTAAGCGCGGCTTTTTGATAAGTCGTCTCTCGTATCGTCATTTCGAGCGAAGTCGAGAAATCTTCTTCCTATGCGGTAAGACCATCAATGTGTCATCATGCTGAAACGCCCCACTATAACAGGAACAGGTGCAATATAATGAATCCAGAGTTTCTGACCAGAACCTTAGATTTTAAGCGCGGATCTGTGGCAGAATTAGATCAAGTAGGAGGTCACCATCAGGTTAAAGAAAAAGTCCCCTACAGAAATAAAACCAAGAGGCTGGTCTGAATCCATGGCTCCATTATATCTTTGACCCTCAACGCAAAGTCACCCATGGATTTCTCCTATTGCGTTTATTATTAATAGCTTTAATTTTACTTAAACTTGGTTGATTCCGAGTATTGGTAGTTGATTCACATCCCTTGTTATTTTTGTTTGCAAAAAAATTACCTATACACTCCTCTAATTCTTTTATTTGCAACGGTTCAAGATCGAGCAAAGTTATGATACCTGCTGTCAATACTTGCAACACTTTAGCCCCATTTTTCCAAGAATCAATGTTGATGCTGATATTTCCATCAGGGTTCTCTATATAGTTAACTGTGAGAGATTTTACGTTGTTCGGCATCTTCGCTTTTGGTGGTTCTACTTTGGGTTTATTCAATACATGTAATTGCGTAAAACTGCTTAAACCAGTGTCTTCCCTAAATTCCTCTTCCGTAACATCTTCAGGTAATTTAACTGTTACTTCTACTAAATTAGGGCACTTTGCAAACATTTGCGAATAATTCGTATTCTGAGTCAAATCAAGAACGCCATATATGTTAGTCAATTGATTACAATTGTAAAACATTGAATCTGAAGATTCTACATGACTTGTATCAAAGTTCTCAATATGTAATTCCCTTAAAGTAACGCAATTAGAAAACATCGCGTCCATTTTAGTGACTTTAGCCGTATTAAATTTGCTTAAATCCAGAGAAGTTAATTCATTACAGCCAGAAAACATATAAACCATGTCGGTCACTTGACTTGTATCAAAGTTTTTAAAATCAATTTTTGTTAAAGAAGCACATTTATAAAACATTGATCGCATAGAAGTGCATTTCTTTGTTACAAAATGAGAGACATCCAATTTTTGTAAATTACAGCAACCACTAAACATTGCTTCCATTGAAACACACGGGTAGGTATCTAACTTTTGAAGATCTAATAAAGTAAGGCTACTCCCCTCTTCAAACATATGAGAACAATTTTTAGCATATCTACGAGAATTAAAATATGTGGCTGGATCTATATCACTACAGGTTGCTTCTGCCTCACTTAAATTCTTTATTTTGGCTACATTGCTGCAATATTTTTGTGCCCAATTTGAATAATCCTCAGCAATTTTATCTTTCCAATTCATAAACTGATTCCAAATGATCGTCACAAGTTTTTTGGCAACCATTATTTTTTTCTCTTCATCCATTGGATCAAGGCTTGCAGGATATAAATAAGAATACAGTTTATTTATTTTAGCAGAATTCAATTGATCTACTTTTTTATCAATGTATCCGTCTATAACTTCAGCATTTTTCGTATTAGAAAATCCTTCAAACAAACCCGACTTTAATAATTTTAAGACCGGAGAAACAATTTCACTGAATAAGACTTCCGGAATCACTAACTTATATTCATCTTTAAGCGTCCAAAAAGTTATAGGATAACCATTTTCTGATTTACCATAATGCTTCTCGTATTTGCAGAAATTTTTACCCAAAAAACTATTAACAGATTTCTTGTCACAGCATTCATTTTCATCAAGAAGTCCAGACCAATTGATATAATAACTAATAAATCTTGCACTTAATCCACCTGGCATTTTGGTTAAGAATTCATCGATAAGTTGTTCTAACTTTGTATCAGATATTTCAGCCATATATACCCCAGCCTTTCCGTGCTATACAGATTTCTATAACAATATACCAGCAATCATATTCCATCTGCCCACTAAACAGTACAGATGTTTTTAGCCTTTATAACTTATGGTTCAACCCTCTAAACAGAAAGATCCCTTCACTCAAACAAAACGGTTCCATGAAAGCCTTCGTCTTTCATGGAACCGTTCACGCATCCCTTATCAGTAAAGAGCCGCGTTTGCGATTACGAGGCGCTGGACCTGATTCGTTCCTTCATAGATCTGCATGATCTTGGCATCACGCATGTATTTTTCATTCGGATTTTCACGGGAATAGCCATTGCCGCCCATGACCTGCACCGCTGTCGTGGTGACTTCCATCGCTGTGTCCGAAGCGAAGCATTTCGACATTGCGGAGAACATGGACGCTCTCTTATCTCCCTGCATCTGCATCCAGCAAGCCTTGTAGACAAGCGCGCGTGCCGCTTCCGTCTTGGTGACCATATTCGCGATCATTTCCTGTACCATTTCAAAGGAAGCGATCTTCTGGCCGAACTGCTTTCTCTGGTGTGCATAGTGGATGGCATTTTCCAGCGCAGCCTGTGCGATACCGACAGAAATCGCACCAACGACCGGACGGGATGTCTCAAGCGTCTGCATCGCGATACGGAAGCCCATGCCTTCTCGACCGATGCGAGCGCTGGTCGGAACGAAGCAGTCATCAAAAATGATCTCCGAAGTAGCCGAAGCACGGATCCCCATCTTATCCTCTTCCTTGCCGATGGAGACGCCTGGCGTATTTCTATCGACAGTGAAAACGGTGAGGCCACGAATGCCGCCCGATTCACGGGTATTGGCAAAGAGTGTGATTTTGTCACAGATCGGCGCATTGGTGATGAAGCACTTCGTACCATTCAGGACATAGCCGCCGTCGACCTTCTTTGCCTTACAGGATACCGCGCCCGCATCAGAACCTGCCCCCGGTTCCGTCAGTGCGAAGCAGGCAATCCCGCCGTTATTCAGGCAGTCGAAATATTCCTTCTTCTGTTCATCGTTGCCAGCGAAAAGGATCGGGAAAGAAGCGAGAGAATTGGCAGCACAAACAGTCGCAGTACCGGCGCAGCCCTTTGCGAGTTCTTCACTGATCATCGCACCCGTCAAAAGATCAAGTCCTGCTCCACCATATTCCTTCGGGACAGCCAGCTGAGTCATACCGGACTGTTTCAAAATCTTCAGCAGCTCCGGATCCATGACACCGCTCTTGTCGATGTCCAGAGCGCGCGGCGCGATCTCCTTCTGTGCGATTTCCTTCGCCAGATTTACCAGCTCCTGCTGCTTTGCATCTAATGTAAAGTCCATTCTTGTTCCTCCATGAAATCAAAGTGCTTCTTCTGCCAGGGCTTCCCCTTAAAATCTTTGCTATATTGCTATTATTATAACAGAACTGCAGAACTTTCGGATGGAAAAATATAAAAAATACTTGCCGAATCTGATCCTGCAAGCGGATCATGATTTCCCGCTTCATCGCTCCCCCATATGCTTTGGAATACCAGAAAAATCACTGCTCCCACTTCTCTTTAAAGCCATGGGAGCTTTCCCTGCATGATACCAACAGTCATTTGGGAAACTGTCCTCGTCCATCTCCCCACAAGTCTGTATGGGTACAGGTCACAAATGTCACCGCATGGATGGCGGCTCGAAAGTTTCCATTTGAAAGCCACGCAGTCGGGATCATGGGCATATTGGTACATTGCCCCGTCCATGCAGGCTCTCGCCTTCTCGGTACAGGCGATTCGTTTGGCAAAGTATCGAGTTCTCTTGGGTGGCCACGTCAATGGCTCTCTACCATCTCCTCATTGCCCTTTGAAATGGCGCTGATGATGCCATTATGGGCTGCCTTTTGCCCGGGGTGGTAATTTACCGATGTTCCTTTGCGCATCGCGCAGGGCGCGTTTGAACGCGTTCCCTTGATAGTCTCTGGACAAGGCAGGCTACAGAAGGCGGCGAGCGCGCTTTGGTTATACCGTCAAACCTGGATGACAGGCAAATACGTTTTTCTAAGGAAGACCATGATGAAGCCAGTCACACTGCATCAAAAAAATGCCATCCCGTCATGCGCTGCGGAATGGCATTTTCTTGATTTGGTAGAAGTGATGAATTTTATGCGAGTTAGGTAGAAAAAGAAAAGTCCGAAGTCATCCATGACTTCGGACTGAATGTCTGGTGGATCATCAGGGGTTCGAACCCCGGACACCCTGATTAAGAGTCAGGTGCTCTACCAACTGAGCTAATGATCCGTTTCAACGAGATTTATTATACTCGTTTTTCTTGCTTTTGTCAAGTTCTTTTTTTCAAATCTTTTCATTTGATTTGGTTTCAAGAGGTCTTGTCTCAAGCGATGTTAAGAGTATATCATGCAGCTTCATTTTTTGCAAGGGGTAAAATGAAGTTTTTTGAAAAAACTTGCCCTTCAGTAGTGAATCCCGTACTTATGCTTCAGCTCATCGATATCCCTTCGCATGTCACGATCACATTCTTCCAGTGCCATTTTCAGATTGGGAAGCTTTTGTCTCACCATGAAAGCCTTCTTCGCGCTGGACATTTTATAAATGCGGGCCAGTTCTTTCTTGTAGGATGCCATGAATTCCGCCAGCTCTTCAGGGGAAAGCTCCTGTTCTTCATTCAGATCGTCTTCTTTCTGATCCATTCTGTATTCTCCTTCCCTAGGAAACGCTGATTCAATCGTTATCAGATTGAATCAGCGCTCCCCTTGTTTTCTTTTATTGTACCATGAAACCAGTCTCTCTGCCTGTAAGAAATAGCGGGCATTTCTTTTTTTGAAAATAATTCTTAAAATACAGTGGAAATATAAAGTACCATTCAGTATAATAAAGAAAGGCAATCATATAGCTTTTATTCACAGATAGGCTTATATATTGTATACACTATATCAATGTTGCATTGAAAGGAAGGTATCATTATGCCGCTCGTAGGAACTACTGAAATGTTTAAAAAGGCATATCAGGGGCATTATGCCATTGGTGCATTCAATGTGAATAACATGGAAATCATCCAGGGGATCATGGAAGCTGCCAAGGAAGAGCAGTCTCCGGTCATTCTTCAGGCTTCGGAAGGCGCCCGCAATTATGCCGGTCAGGAATATATCGTCGGCCTGGTCAAGACGGCTCTTCAGGATTATCCGGAAATCCCGACCGCACTTCATCTGGACCATGGCTCTTCTTATGAAATCTGCAAGGCCTGCATTGATGGTGGCTTTACGTCCGTCATGTATGATGGCTCGAAGCACTCCTTCGAGGAAAATGTCAAAGTCACAAAGCAGATCGTCGAATATGCCCATGACAAAGGCGTCGTGGTAGAAGCCGAGCTCGGACGTCTCGCCGGTGTAGAAGATCTGGTCAGCGTCGATGCCAAGGATGCGATCTTTACGGATCCGGAAGAAGCTGCTGAATTCGTAGAGCTGACCGGCTGCGACTCTCTCGCCATTGCGATCGGCACCAGCCACGGCGCTTACAAATTCAAAGGTGACCCCTATCTGGACTACGAACGTCTGGAAAAGGTCGGTAAGCTCCTGCCGGACTACCCGATCGTCCTCCATGGTGCTTCCACCGTCATTCCGGAATTTGTAGAAAAGTGCAATGCCTATGGCGGCAAAGTCCTCGGCGCAAAAGGCGTCCCGGAAGACATGCTCCGCAAGGCTGCCACGATGGCTGTCTGCAAGATCAATATCGACACCGATATCCGTCTGGCTATGACAAGTGCTATCCGTGAAGCGCTCTCCAAAGATCCGTCGAATTTCGACCCGAGAAGCTATCTGAAGCCAGCCAGAGAAGCTGTGAAGCAGATGGTCATGCACAAGATCGAAGCTGTCGTCGGCTCCGCTCATACCATCTAATCGGCCAATCAAAAAGCAGCCCCCAAGGGCTGCTTTTTGATTGCTTCTGTTTCACTGGTTGATCAGATTTCTTGCTGTCTTCTTCAGTTTCGAAAGCGCTTTCCCTTCGATCTGACGGATGCGTTCGCGGGTCACATCGAAGTATTTCCCCACTTCTTCGAGCGTCCTTGTCTTGCCGTCTTTCAGCCCGAATCGCAGCTCAAGCACCTGTCGTTCTCTTTCTGTCAGGCCGGTCAGGAGCTCTTCGATCTGCTCGCGGAGAAGAATGCTGCCGGCGGCATCATCCGGCGCGGTAGCTTCGTTGTCTGGGATGAAATCACCCAGATGGGAATCTTCTTTTTCGCCGATCGGCGTTTCCAGAGAAATCGGATCCTGCGCGATCTTTTTGACCTCGCGTACTTTGGCAAGTGATACGCCCATGGCTTTGGCCAATTCTTCATTGGTTGCCTCGCGCCCATTTTCCTGCAGCAACTGGCGAGAAATCCGATTCAGCTTATTGATCGTCTCTACCATGTGTACCGGCACGCGGATGGTGCGCGCCTGGTCCGCAATGGCACGCGTGATCGCCTGCCGGATCCACCATGTCGCATAGGTCGAGAATTTATAGCCTTTGGTATAGTCGAATTTATCGACCGCTTTCAAAAGGCCCAGATTTCCTTCCTGAATGAGATCCAGAAACTGCAACCCGCGCCCCAGATATTTTTTTGCAATGGAGACCACGAGACGGAGATTCCGATCCGCAAGCTCTTTCTTCGCATCCCGCGCTGCTTCCTTTTCTTCAGGAGCTGCATCCGCGCGCATCCCCGCCTCGACCCTCTTAGCGAGTATGATTTCTTCTTCACTGGTCAAAAGGGGCAGCGCACCGATTTCCTTCAGATACATTTTCACGGGATCATCGATGGAGATGGTATTGTCCAGATCGGGCACAGGGGTGTCTTCTTCCGCTTCTTCCTCGGCTTCTTCCGCTTCTTTGACAAGCTCAGCCGACTCCTCTTCATCTATGAAGTCGAAGGAATCATCCACTTCTTCATTAAAGTCGACTTCCAGCTGGTGGATGTGAAGCGCTTCATAAAGTGCAGACAGATCTTCCTCCCCCAGATTGTGCGTGGAAATGAGCTCCATGATGTCCTTATTCGCCACCAGCCCGTCATGGGATTTTTTCTTCAGCTCCTGAATCCATTTTTCAAGTTGAGTCATTCGTTCAGCCATTTTTATATCCCCCGATACTGGTAATCCATTCCGGCGATCATGTACATCTATACGGCGGAAATGTGGTATACAAAAACAAAGAATATGCGTAAAGACTAGTGACTAGTGACTGGTGACTAGGGACTAGGGACTAGGGATTAGGGATTAGGGATTAGGGATTAGGGATTAGGGATTAGGGATTAGGGATTAGACATCAGGTATCTGACTTCTACCGTCTGATATCTGACCGCAGTCATCGGTCACCACTCATGCCCTTCCCAGTGCCATGATTTCTTTACTGAGGCGGATGCAGATCATCTGCTCTTTTCTGGCTTCTTCAGGATCTGAAGACATGAGCGTCTGGACTTTTTCTGTATGAAGACGATACTCCTTCTGAAGATACATCTTCATCAAAGGCCATATATACTCCTCCTGAGGGACGGAGCCAGGCGGATCCCCTTCCATCGTAAGTTCTGCCAGAAGCGGTATATCCTCGCGAAGGAGCTTCCCCTCCACCGCCTGTTCCGTGATTTCTCCCTCCATCGATTTCATCGCATCAAAAAGTCTCTGCCGGAAAGGCGAGGTGAATGGATAATTCTTGAGTGACTCCCAGCCCTCCGGAAGTGTATGGTAACGAAGGCAGTACTTGAGAAGCCCTTCTTCCAGAAGCTTCTGCTTCTTGGCCTGCGGCCCATTGTCTGTCGTCGGTGCTTCCAGCGGTGTTTTCTGGGAAATATAGAGGGTCGAATGATTTTTCTTCGCAAAAGAGAGCGCTTCGCTTCGGATCATCCCTTCATCCATATGAAGTGTCATCGCCATTTTGCGGATGAATGAATTGAACTGGAAGGTATCCTGCTGCGCGAGAAGTACAGCGAACATCTCATCAAGAATGTGATGCTGCCCGTCAAGCGTCGACGCATCATACTGCCGCTGCAGCGCGCCAAATAGATAGTCCAGTGCGGGCTGCGCTTGCGCTACTGCTTCTAAGTAGGCCTCTCCGCCATGAAGGTTGACGAATTCATCCGGATCCTTGCCCTCACCCACGAGTGCGACGCGCAGCTTCAGACCCACCGCGCCAGCGATTTCCAGCGCCCGCCGCGTCGCATTCTGGCCGGCAGCATCCATATCATAAGAGAAAACGATCTCATCGGCATACTTTTTGAGAAGCCTTGCCTGTTCTACCGTGAAGGCTGTCCCGAGGGAGGCTACTACATTCGTGACGCCATGAGCATGGAGGGAAATCGCATCCATGTAGCCCTCGACCATGATCGCCTGCCGCTTTTTGCGGATTTCCGGCAATGCCTGATAGATCGCAAAAAGAAGACGGCGTTTATTGAAAATCGGGCTTTCCGGCGAATTCAGATACTTCGGCTTGCTGTCATCCATGACACGACCGCCGAATGCCACCACGCGCCCTTTGAGATCCAGAATGGGAAACATGCAGCGATTGCGGAACATATCAAAATAGTTTCCATTCTTGTACCCGCAAAGACCGCAGGCTGTCAGTATCTTCGGATCGATCTGCTTTTTCGTCGTGAAATCATGGTATAGGCGATGCCAATCCGCCGGCGCAAAGCCCAGCTTGAATTTTTCTATGGTTTCCATCGAAAGGTGACGCTTCTCGAAGTACGCCATTCCCGCCTGTCCCATCTGCGTCCGTGTAAGGCAGTTATGGAAATAGGAGCCTGCAAGCTCCGTCACCTCCAACATCTTCTTCATCATGGCCGCCTTCTGCCGTTCTTCCGGAGAGATCTCTTCCGTCGGCATATCGATATGGGCATAGTCAGCTACCCTCTCGACAGCCTCCATGAAAGTGATCCCTTCCATCTTCTGCAGGAAGTGGAAGACATCTCCGCTCTCGTGACAGCCAAAGCAGTAATAAAATCCTTTTTCCGGAGACACTGAAAAAGAAGGAGTTTTCTCCGGTCCATGAAAAGGACAGGAGGCGAAATAGTATCTTCCTTTTTTCTTCAGATCGACATACGAGCCGATGATGTCATTGATGTTGACACTGTCCTTCAGCCGCTGCAGAAAATCATTGCTCAGTCTGACCATAACTCCTCCTTTCTGTAAATCATCGTTGAATTGGTCGACACCCGCATAAGGTGGCGAATCTGCCGCGAATATAGATGCGGCGCTTCTATATTTTTATGCGCCGTACCACCATTTCTAATTTCTCATTTCTAATTTCTCATTCAAGCGAGGCTTTCAAACGCAATCAAGGATCAGCACACCCACGGTCTAACCAACCCTTTGCATGTAATAAAAGCACCGACTACTGCAGAAAACACAAAGGTACTACAAGCATCGGTGCCATAGGGATAAATGATGAGCGGCTGCGCCAGCTCACACTTTCACATCTTTAGTTAATTCCTGCCAGCGTGCCAGAAGGATCTGCATATAGAGCCTTGATTTCAAGCCAAAAGAAGCAAGCGCATAGCCATCAGATACCTCGACCAGAAGCGTCTTGCCTTCATCCGTGATACCAAAGTCCAGTGCATAGCCGGCCGGAGCGGAATGATAGGCAGCAACGGCTGCTTTAAGAACTCTGGGATCAGGGAAAATATCCCAGCGCCCTTTATAGGGGCACAGGCCTACGATTTCCCCCTGAAGTACCCAAAGACGCCATTCGGAGATGAAATTCACACGGCTGCTGCACCAGACATCGATATCTTCGAGTCCCCCGCCCAGCTTGATGAGGTCTTCCGACTTGTCAAGCACCGTGCCGTGGAATCGCTTCACATCCTCCACCGGTTTGACGAAGACATGCCAGTCTTCCGCATGGCTGGTGATGGTGAAAAGCGTCGATTTCCAGATCTTTCGCCCGACGAAAGGCATCAGCTCATCCGGATAATCCAGCGGCACCAGCTTCACGCCGAATCTTTCGAGTGCCACCTTCACATCAGAAAATGTCCCCACCACAAGATCCTTCGGATCATTATCGGTCAGGGAATACACCACTTTATAGGGCTTCACAGGGATATCCAGCTCGCTGGCGCCTGCATAGGCAGCATAGCAGCTGCGGTCATATAATTCTCCGGTATGTCTGATACGGATATAAGCCTTCATGCACTCCCCTCCTTCGCTTTCATTTCAGGCAGAAATAGAAACTATTCCTACTACTACAAATTTAATCATACCATGAATGGTTTCTTTTTGCCAGTAGGGAAAATATTTTTATACTATGCCCATGGTCAGATTTCTTGGGATACATATCGCCGAAAACGGCTTCTGCAAAGATTCTCGAGGTGCAGAAGGTCGAACAATCCCCAGGGCAGTCCATTTCATCCAAGAGCATTTCAGATTTCCTTCCGCCACGCAAAAAGCCCCCGCCGAAGCGGGAGCTTTTTCACCAGAAGTAAATGAGTGCAAAGAGTGCGACGATGAAGCGGTAGATCGCAAAGCCGGTCAGCGTCGAAGTATTCAGGAATTTCAGGAACCAGAGGATGGACGCATACGCCACGAAGAAAGCGGTCACAAATCCGACGGCCAAAATGCCAAAGTCACCCATTTCAAGATACTTGATCGTTTTCAGAAGATCATAGATGCAGGCGAGGAACATCAGCGGGACCGCCATGATGAAGGTGAAGTCTGCTGCCGCTTTTCTGGAAATCCCCAGAAGCAGGCTGCCGGCGATGGTGCTGCCGCTCCGCGAGAAGCCCGGCCAGAGAGACAGGCACTGGAAGAGGCCGATTTTCAGTGCCTGTTTCCATGTGATGTGGTCTACATCAGTCACAGAGAAATGCTTATGCATTTTTTCTGCTGCGATCATGAAGATACCGCCCAGCACCAAACCGATGATGACCGTCATGGGGCCAAAAAGCGTATGTTTGATGAACCCATGGAAAACAAGCCCCAGAAGGCAGGCGGGAAACATGGCGATGGCCAGATTCAGAAGAGAGGGGCCCCTGGTACGAAACCAGTGATGGGTATTCAGGATAAAGGTAAATTTTTCTCTGTACACCACGAGAACGGAAAGGATTGCACCGAGCTGGATAAAGACATCGAAGAGATCGGCAAGCGTCCCTTCGAACCCCAGCATATGACCGACGATGATCATATGACCCGTCGATGAAACAGGAATATACTCTGTCAGCCCTTCCACGATGCCGACAATCAATGCGCAAAAATAATCGTACACGATAACACCTCAGATTGCTTTACTACTATTAGTGACTAGAGAGACCAGCTGCTCATTCACTTTCTCCGCTGCGGATTCTCGGCGCACACGATGCCATCCACTTTCTTATTCTTGAAATAGAGGATGAGTACATCCTTCTGCTCTTTAGAGAAGTACACGTAGGCCATGCGCGGGCTGCCCGTGGAGGTATCCAGTTCGAGTTTATGCGGCGCGCCGTAGAGCATTTCCGCCGTCGACTGATCATCTCCCATGGCAAGGCCGCGAGGCGTCAGCATCCGATCATCTGTCAGGAAGAATGCCATGATCCAGTGCTCCTTCTTTGTCATGCGGACGCCATAGCCCTCATAGTACCAGATTTCCTCTCCGGGGTTCATCATCTTCCGTTCCCACTCCATGAAAGAGTAGTCTTTGAAGCGCCGCCCCAGAGAAAGGCCCGCCAGAGAAAAATCTTCTTTGGGCAAAAAGTCATGCCCCTCTTGCGCTTTTGCCTCGCCCAATTTCTTTTCAGGCCGGTAAGACACATGCAATGATTTTACCACGTTCTTATGAATTGTGAAAGAAATTTCTTGATTCTCCGCTTCATAGATCAGAAGGAAATCGCGCTTTTCCCCATTCCAAAGAAGGCGAAGAGGACGACCATACGCGCGCAGGACAGCTTCGCGCGAACTTCCCGCATGAATGCTGCGCAGCGTTTCCAGATCCTTTCTCTCGCTTCGATACTCGGTAAGGCCGGTGGGCGGTGCCGTTTTTCCCATGACTTTCCACGCGCTCTCTTCGGTAATCGCATGGTTCACGCGCGCCGTGAAGTCCTTCCATGTATAGGTATCACTCACACTGCCGCGCGAGATGGCATCCGGCACGCCCATCTTCTGGATAAGAGAAGCCGCACGATCTCCCAGGGTCATACCGTGCAGCATAAAATCATCCCTTGTAAGCGGAGCGGCATCGATGGGAAGAAGCGGGACCTCGGCGACCTCCTCTTTCGCTGCTTTTTCCTCTGACGCCGCGATAGTCTTCTCCGACGGAGCCTCTGCTGATACCGGAAGAGCCGTTCCGCTCGCATTCTGCTCCGCCGCTTCGCATCCAGCAATGCCGAGAGCACCGAGAAGAAGTGCCAGTAGATATATGCGTAGCTTCATCATTTTCTCCTTTTATCGAAAAGCCATGATCCTTGACTGGCAAGTCATAGCTGAAAACTGCCAACAACAGTATTATGCGTGCCATGCCTCTCATCTGTCAAGCAAAAGAGAGCCTCCGCGACAGGGAAGGCTCTCTTTTCAAGTTTTCTTTACGCCTTTTTATATTTTTTTACAAAGCGGGCGATGCGTTTGAGCGCTTCGGCGATATTTTCACGGCTGGCTGCGTAGGAAATACGGATGTGATTCTTCCCCTGCGGTCCGAAGCAGGTACCAGGCACGACACCGACTTTTTCTTCCGAGAGAAGGCGGTCGCAGAATTCTTCATCATCCATCCCCGTGCAGCTGATGTCCGGGAAAATATAGAAAGCGCCCTTCGGCTTGAAGACGGTCAGACCGATATCCACCAGCCCCTGATAAATCATTTCACGGCGAGCCGCATATTCCTCAAACATAGCTTTTACATCATCATCACAGTTTCTGAGTGCTTCGATCGCGCCATACTGGCTGGTCGTGGAAGCACAGAGGATTTCATACTGATGCACCTTATAGATTTCCTCGAGCGCTTCGCGCGGAGCACAGATATAGCCGATACGAAGGCCCGTCATGGCATAAGACTTGGAGAAACCATTCATGACGATCGTGCGCTCCTGCATGTCAGGCAGCGAGGCGAAGCAGGTATGCTGCCCTTCATACGTCAGATCGCAGTAGATTTCATCCGCGATGACAATGAGGTCATGGGCCTTGGCAAAAGCAGCGACTTTTTCCAGAGACGCTCTATCCATGATAGTTCCGGTCGGATTATTCGGGTATCCGATCAGGATGGCCTTCGTCTTTGGCGTGACTTTTTTCTCCAGCTCCTCCACCGTGAGACGGAATTCATCCTTCGCATAGGTCGGTACCAGGACCGGTACGCCGTGCGCGATGGAAACGCAGGCCGGATACGCCAGGTAGGCAGGATCCGGGATCAGCACTTCGTCTCCCGGATTCAGGAAAGTCGTCATGACAAGGCCGATGGCTTCTGAAACACCGACGGTCACCATGATCTCATCCTGCGGATCGTAGGTCAGGCCATACCGCTTTTCAAAAAGCTTTCCGATCTCTTCACGGAGTTCAAGAAGTCCCCAGTTCGACGTATAAGACGTTTCCTTTCTCTTCAGGCTGTCAATGCACGCATGGATGACCTTGTCAGGAGCCGCATAATCCGGTTCGCCGACACCCAGAGAAATCACATCTTTCATAGAGCTGGCCAGATCGAAAAATTTGCGGATACCGGAAAATGGTACCGCTTTCACATCGCTGGCAAATTTATTGTCCCAATTCATTGGTTATCGTCCTTTCAATTCTTTTGTTGGTTGTTTGATTCTATGCGTGGAAATCGGTTGAACAGTTTCAACAGGTTCAGAAAGTTCAACGGGGGTATCCGAAGGACTGGGGCTAGGGAAACGCTAATTCAATCGCAGAATCAGTGTTTCCCTGGCAGTTTTCCCGTTTCGGAGGTCCAAACATCGCCCGCCTGAGTTCGAATGACAAAGATTTCTCGCTATCGCTCGAAATGACGACACGAGAGCCTGACGTCTTCTAGTCCCCAGTCACCAGTCCCCAGTCATTCCTCCGCCTCTGCCACTGCTTTTCCAAGCTCTTCGCAGTTTTGGAGCGCGGTCTCATCCGGATAGCCATACGCAAGGAGCGGATGTGCCGGGAATCTGGCTCCGGCAAAGTGCAGCTCATTATACCAGGAATTCAGCCACGCACCGCGGCTCCAGCCGCACGAACCGAAAATGCCCATGATTTTTCCCTTGAGATAGGGCTTCAGCTTTTCACAGAAAGGCTTCATCTGTGCCTCCTCGATCACCTCCACCCCCCAGGCCGAGCAGCCCAGAATGATATGGTGGCAGGTATTACCGATTTCCACGGGATCCACATCCGATACCGGCGCCAGCAGCACATCAGATCCTGCCTTTTTAGCACCGACTGCGACAGCCTCCGCCATAGCTTCCGTATTCCCTGTCGCAGAATAATAAATGATCGCTACTTTCTGTCCCATCTTAACCTCCTCTTGTCGGATGATTCCGTTCATCCCATCTTTGATGAAAAACGAATGACGAAAGTTAGGAGTTAGGAGTGAAGGTGCAGCGCATGAAAATTTGGAAGCGCCGCGGAGTCTTATACATACAATAAGAACCGTTTTATAATAAGGGGTATTGGGGCGCTATATGAATTGTGCGCCCCTTCCACCACTCCTCACTCCTCATTTCTCACTCCTCACTCACGAGGTACATGTTCTCCAATGGGTTTCCCCACATGTTGAAAATATTAAAAAAGAGCGCTCCTCGGAACGCCCTTTTTTATATAGTCATTACGCTTTAGCAACGGTTTCGCCAAGAGCTTTGCAAGCTGCCAGTGCATCGTCGTCCGGATAGCTGTAAGCTTTGACCGGTTCAGCAGCGAGTTCGATGCCTTCATCGGTGAAACGCTGTTTCCAGTTTTCGATCCAGTCGCCCTGATTCCAAGCGTAGGAGCCGAAAATGCCGACAACTTTACCTTTCAGCTGCGGAAGCAGTTCAGCAAAGAATGGTTCGAATTCATATTCTTCCAGTTCTTCATTACCCATAGCCGGGCAGCCGAGAATGATGTGATCGAAAGCTGCTACATCGGAAGCCGTGGTGTCAGAAACGAAAGAAAGGGTCGTTTCTGCGCCAGCTGCCTTAGCACCTTCTTCTACAGCCTGAGCCATAGCTTCTGTGTTGCCGGAACCGGACCAGTATACGATTGCTACTTTTGCCATTTGGAATTCCTCCTATTACATACCAGTACATCTGAGAAATCTGATGCCGCCATGGCATCCATATTTCCCTGAATTTACTACACTTACATATTAAATGTTTGAAGCCACCTTGTCAATGGTGATTGCCGCTTTGATTCACTCCCACTCCGTCAAGGATGTCCCACGTTTTGCCAGATCGAGCAGGCTGACCTTTTCAGGGAGTTTTCTCTTCTGCACCATGGCCTTCACCGACGCGGTAAGCTCCTTCTGATCCGCATCTGTATTGATGATACCGAGCGTCGTGAAATAGCCATCACAGGCAAGGACGATCTGATACGCCTCATGGTAGGTGATATCCTTTTCTTTCGTCGTGATGACGACAGAGCCTTCATAGCGTAGATGCTTCTTATCCCTGCTCTTTACCAGAGGTGCTTCTCCCTCAAAAGAGGCTCCGGCCGCTATCAGCTTTTCATTGAGATCGGCCGCGATGAGATCCAGCTGCTCTTCCGCCGGATCATCTTTATGATTCACCGCTCCGATGCCGAGAAGATAAGACACCCCGAGCTTATGCGACATCGCCCAGCCATAGCTGAAATCCGGCGGATTCGCATAGGTCATCGTGTAATACACACTGCTCGTCATACCGCGCCGCAAAAAGAATCGCTCCGTCCCCCCTGCGGAAAGGAAGGGCAGCGCAGCCTGCGCGCCTTTTTCAAAAGTTACATTCTTTGGCACCGTCATGCGCCCGATGCCTTTGAGATCCAGCGTCTCCGCTGCCAGAGAGGACATCGGCAGCAGGGCTGCCACGAGAAGTCCGGCGCAAACGCTTTTCCACATCTTCATATCAGCCGTTCTTCTTGGCGAGCTTCGCCCAGGTATCACGCAGACCTACGATGCGGTTGCAGACCAGATGATCTTCCGTGCTGTCCTTGTCGATGATGAAGTAACCTTTTCGGAGGAACTGGAAACGATCTCCGACCTTGTACTTTTTGATTTCCGGCTCTGCCTTGCTGTGCTTGATTTCCAGAGAGTGGATATTCACTTTTTCTATGAAATCGCGGCCATCATCCGTATCATCCGGCGGAATCAGGTAGTCATAGAGGCGGGATTCCACATCGACCGCTGTATCAGCGGCTACCCAGTGGAGCGTCCCCTTCACCTTGCGATCCGCCCCCGGCGTGCCGCTTCTCGTATCAAAGTCGACCGTGCAGTGGATTTCCTCGATATCGCCATTTGCATCCTTGACGACATCCTCGCACTTCACGATATAAGCCCCCTTCAGGCGGACTTCCTTGCCCGGTGTCATACGGAAGAATTTTTTCACCGGCGTTTCCATGAAGTCTTCCCGTTCGATATAGAGAGTTCTGCCAAATGGTACCTGACGTTCTCCGGCCGAAGCATCCTCCGGATTGTTCTCCATCGTCATCTCTTCGATCTGTCCCTCCGGATAGTTGGTGAGGACGACCTTCACCGGATCGACGACCACCATGAGGCGTGGAGCTTTCGCCTTCAGGTCTTCACGAATGCAGTATTCCAGCTGTGCGATATCGACAAGATTGTCCGCTTTGGCGACCCCCACCAGCTCACAGAAATGGCGCAGCGACTCCGGCGTGTAGCCGCGGCGGCGGATCCCGCTGATGGTCGGCATACGCGGATCATCCCAGCCGGAAACAAGGCCGGCTTCTACCATCTTTCGGAGCTTTCTCTTGCTCGTGATCATCGTCGTCACATTGAGACGGGCAAATTCGATCTGGCGCGGCTTTTCCGGACCGTCGAATGCCTGCAGACACCAGTTATAAAGCGGGCGGCGTTCTTCAAACTCCAGCGTACAGATGGAGTGTGTGATCCCTTCGATGGCATCAGAGAGCGGATGTGCAAAGTCATAGAGCGGATAAATGCACCAGGTATCCCCCGTTCTATGATGGGTCGCGTGCAGTACGCGGTAAATGACCGGATCTCTCATGACCATATTCGGCGAAGCCATATCGATCTTGGCGCGAAGCACCTTTTCGCCATCCTTGTACTTGCCTTCCTTCATCTCCTGGAAAAGCTTCAGGTTCTCTTCGACGCTTCTGTTTCTGTACGGACTTTCCTTGCCAGGATGCTTCAGATCACCACGGGTATCATGGATTTCCTCGCTCGTCTGGTCATCGACATACGCAAGGCCCATGCGGATCAGCTTGCAGGCGAATTCATACAGCTGCGGGAAGTAGTCAGATGCATAATGCACAGGTTCCTTCCACTGGAAACCAAGCCACTTCACATCCTCCAGAATGGAATTCACGTACTCAACCTCTTCCTTTGCCGGGTTCGTATCATCGAAGCGGACATTCGTCTCTCCGTGATACTTCTGTCCAATGCCAAAATTGAGACAGATGCTCTTCACATGCCCGATGTGAAGGTATCCATTCGGTTCCGGCGGGAAACGCGTCAGCACCCGATCATTCGCATAGACATGATTTGCAATATCTTTATTGATTTCCGCTTCGATAAAATTCGCAGTTTTTCTTTCTTCTTCCATTCTTCTCCTCCGTTCTGTCATTATACCTTCAAGGTATTTTCACTTTATTTTAGCACAACCATCCATAGATAGGAAAGAATGAAATGGGATTTTTTCAGAAAGAAAGGGCAAGCCATTTTCAGCGAGTTCAAACTGACGCGGATACGATAGCTACACGGAATGTGGTAAAATAACGGTAAGCGATATGCCAATCAATTCCAAACTCTGCGGCGCTTTCACTTTGTTATGCGCCGCACCACAAGTTTGAAAGCAGGGATGAGTGGCTAGGGATTAGGGATTAGGGATTAGGAGTGACTAGTGACTGGTGACT
>OQVO01000209.1_pt1 | contig 19251 bp, 20 predicted proteins | sample 1691511 | NCBI WGS metagenome assembly OQVO01 (sample SAMN03418254, study PRJEB22391) | human gut metagenome | biome: human-gut; feature: organic feature; material: feces | host: Homo sapiens | place: Tanzania | collected 2013-01 | reverse complement strand
GGCTGAGTAAGAAGAGTTTTTGTGAGATTCTCGACTATAAGATGGGGGGCTGCGAGAAATGAAGAACATCCGGCAGGAAAAGCTGCTGCAGATCATCAGCGAGGAGGCCATCGAGACGCAGGAGCAGCTTTTGCAGCGCCTGAACGATCTGGGCATCCGCTCCACCCAGGCCACCATTTCCCGGGACATCAAGCAGCTCCATCTGGTGAAGGAGCCCACCGGTCAGGGAAAATACCGCTATGCCGTGTCGGTGCAGAAAACGAAGCTGAACTTCGCCGACAAGCTGCGCACTTACTATTATCAGGGACGCATATATCAGAACCAAGGGAATGACGCTTTGGCAATGGAGTGTTTTGTGTCAGCATTGTCGGAAGGGAGCGAATCAGATGATAAACTGACCAAGGCAAGGATACTGTTCACCCAAGGAGGAATATACAACAAGGTGTTTGAGTGGGATAAATGTATCTCGACCTACAATGAGGCGGGTAATTATTTTCAGGAATGCGGCAGGACCAGCAGCTACATTAATTGCATAGCCAGCATCATCAATGTTTACACGATTATCGGTGATGTCGAGCAGGCTGAGCATTACATTACAATAGGGTTGAACAGCCTTGGGGAATGCAGCATGTGGATAAAAGGCTATTTCTATTCAAACTATATCATATTCCTGACAAGCCACAGGCCGGATCGGGTCGATGAGGTCAGACGGATCCTTGACATTTACATTGACACAGTGGACTCAAGTTATATAGATTGGCTTTCAGTCTCCTATGCTTATCTGAATATCGGAGACCCGGATTTAGCTTTGGAAGCCGTCAAACGTGTGAATAATATTCCCAATGCTCAACAGCAGGTTAGATATTATGCGCTGCTTGCGGATATTCATAAGCATAGAGGCGAATATGAAAAAGCCTTGGATGGCTATCTTAAATATGTCAAGATGACGGATTCTTTGGATTACGAGAAGTCAAAGGCCGGCATCGAGTTTATAGAGGAAAAGCATTCGTTGGAATTGAAGAACATCCAGGACAAAGAGCGGAGTGACCGCCGGGTGCTGGCCGCCATAGGAGTCATCATTATATTCCTTTCATTGCTCGTCATAATCCGGTACAGATTGAAAGTGAAAACTGTCGAATCCGAGTTGGCGAAACAAGAGAAGGAGAAATACAGGCTGCTATATAATCAGATAGAGCAGGAAAGGGATAGTCTGACTGAGATCCTTGAACGTAATAACGAACTTGAAGGGGCAGCGAAAAACGCACTGCTGGAAAGGTTGACCTTGCTTAACCGCTTCTTTTTGGCGTATATAACCGACAACAGAGATATGGATAGAAAGGTGAATCAAGAGATGGAGAAGCTTGTCGCGAACAAGGAAGTTTTCATGTCTTCCACCCGATTGGCATTCGCCGGCAGTCATCCCAAATTCATCAAGCATCTTGAAGACCGTGGCTTGAATGAATGGGAAATAAACTACTGCTGCCTGTATGCATTGGGACTGAAAGGAAAAGAGATCGGGGAATATATCCAACTGAAGAGCCACTTCAATAACAGCAGCGACATCCGAAAGAAACTGGGATTGGGAGAGCACGATGTTAATTTGGGGACATATATCCGCAAGTTGCTGGCGGAATGATTTAACAAACAAGATACTTTCAAAGTCGATGATTCAGGAAGGGTTCACATTCTACCGGCCTCACAAGGCGTTAAGGGAATATGTCAGGTACTACTGGGTGTTCAGCAGCAACCTGGCAGTTAGTGCGCTGACATTTCCGACAGGATATCCTCAAATCATATTCCACAAACGCAAGCCATTGTATATCCTAGAGTTGAACCAATCCCAAAGCAGGCTGACGATCAGTGGACAGGTCAACTTCCCGTCACATCTGAGCACATGCGGAGACACGGAGATGATCGTGGTGGAGTTTAAGCCATACGGACTAAGTGCGTTCCTGAATATTCCTGCATCGCTTTTCTACAACTGGGAAGTTTCGGGATATGACACTGGCGACAAAGGTTTGCGGGAACTCGATGAACGGATTTCAGGATGTGAAGACAACTCCGTCTGCATCAAATTAATAGACAACTGGTTATTGTCACGTATCGCAAACCTGGCCGACCATAGAACACAAAGGATCAAAGCGGCTGTAAATCAAATATTCACAGTCCCGCAAACATCCATTTCCGATCTTGCCGCCACCGCATGCCTTGGAAAAAAGCAGTTCGAGAGGTCATTCCGCTCACTGGTCGGCATCAATCCCAAGGAATATGCAGAGATTGTCCGCTTCCAAAGGGCCTTGGCTCTTATGCAGTGCGGTGAATCAGAACTAGGCCAGATAGCCTATACCTGTGGATATTCCGACCAGTCACACTTCACTAGAGAATTCAGGAAATTCAGCGGGCTGACACCGTCCGCACTACTGAAAACGACAAGCGTCCACTCAGATTTGTTCTCGAATCCTGTATAATGTCCCTTTTGTTCTATCAAGCATTGAAGGATCACACTACTTTTGCGAACATATTCCTAAAAAAAGCGAAAGTATGAAAGAAGTGAATCCCAAAGAGACGACCAGAGCCTACGCGTTTGAGTTCTGGATGCATGCCCCAATGCCGATGGTGACATTCTTCAAGACCATCGACGTCACACGACTGACAAGAATCAGCAGAAGAACAGGGCTGAAATTCAATATGTTGATGTGCTATTGCATCGGCAGTGCGGCAAGCGGAGTGAAGGAGTTTTATACGCTGCCGGTCGGTGAAAAGCTGATTGAATATGACAGCCTGGCGGTCAACACCATTGTAGCGAACAATAAGGGCGAGGTCAGTTCCTGCGACATTCCGTTCTGTGACGACCTGCAAACCTTCAACGACAACTATCTGAAACTCACCAGGCAAGTGGCCGAAAGCTGCGCGAATCACGATCTGACGGACAGTATGGTCATCGGAACGTCAGCGTTGGCGAAGTATGAGATCGACGGCGCCGTCGGAATGTACAGCGGCATATTCAATAACCCGTTCCTGATCTGGGGCAAATACCGAAGCCATTGGTTCAGAAAGACTCTGACCGTCTCGTTCCAGTTCCACCACACCCAGATGGACGGGGCGCATGCGGCCATATTCCTAAACAGGCTGCAGGAAGAGATCAAGCAGTGTCATTTGATTTTGCGGTAGAAGGTGCCGCCCCGGCCTTTTTTGAGGTATTACTTGCTGGTGCTCCTGGGCAAGCCACGCACGGAGCGAGGGATACTACAGCATATTCATCAGCGTGGAGCGGTAGCTGTCGCCGATGGGGATGCGCTTGCCGGTGGACATCAGGATCATCCCGGAGCTGACTTCGGAGACTTTGGCGAGGTTGATGACGTAGGAGCGGTGTACGCGGACGAAACGAGAGGCGGGGAGTTTCTCAAGAAGTTTGGAGAAACTCATCAGGACGACCTTGGGCATCTGCTCGCCGGAGAGATAGATCTTCAGGTACTCGCTCATTCCCTCGACATAGACTATGTCGGAAATCTCGACCTTGATGATCTTGTAGTCGGCTTTGAAGAACACGAAATCGCTGGAGGAGGCCGCTCTGGAACCTGCTGCCTGAATCATCTCGAAACGGGAGCGCAGCTTCTCGGCGGAGGCGATGAACTCGCTCAAGGTGAACGGTTTGAGGAGATAGTCAACGACATCCACCTTGAAACCTTCTATTGCATATTCAGAATAGGCGGTGGTGAAGACCACAAGTGGCGGATGCTTCAGGGTCTTGACCAAGTCCATCCCGGAAAGATCGGGCATATTGATGTCCAGGAACATAGCGTCCACCTCGTTGGTTTCCAAGACCTCACGGGCCTCAAAAGCGCTGGAGCAGGCAGCCGTCAGCGAGAGGAACGGCACCTTGGCGATGTACTTTTCAAGTTGGCCGAGAGCCAGCGGCTCATCATCCACAGCGATCACTCTTAGCATACCAAAACCGGTTTTGAAGGCAGAACCATAAGCACCTCATACTGAGCGGAAGACTCGTCTATGTGCAGGACGAAATCCTCGCCGTAAAGAAGCGACAATCTTTTTTGAATATTATCGAGTCCGATCCCGCCGACAGTCTGCTCACCACGATCAGGATTAAGACTGTTGGCGCAGCGGAATATCACCTTGCCGGATTCCAACGCCACATTCAACCGGATGAAACTATCTGATTTGTAGCTAATTCCGTGTTTAAAAGCGTTCTCAGCGATGGTCGCCATCAGAAGAGGAGGAACCTGAGCGCCACCGTCATCCTCGGGGAATGAATATTCAATCCTCACACTGTCAGTGTAGCGCAGACGCATCAGGTACAGATAGTGCCGCAGGAAGTCGAGTTCTTTCGCAAGCCCTACTGTCGGGCCGTTGCTGTCGTACAGGACGTGGCGCATCAAACGGGACAGCTCCACGATGCTATCCTTGGCCTTTTCGGGTGACACATCCACCAATGCGTGAATATTATTGAGCGTATTCATGAAAAAGTGAGGATTGATCTGGTAGCGGAGATATTCAAGCCTGTACCGCAGGTTCTCCTTTTCCAGCTCCTCCAGGCGCTTTTTCTCAAGGGAGTAATTCGTGTAGTATTTCGCTCCGAGGTTGACACCAAGCATCATAAAGGCTATGATGATCTTGCTGACACCGGTGCCTATAGGTTTCTTGTCATGTGTCGGACGATGCGGTTCATGACGTTTGAATTCAGGGTGTTCACCATTTTCCGGCGGCATACCACGATCCTCCATGAAGCCGTGAGGCGGTGGAGGGTTCTGCCCGTGTCTCTCCATCGGTTCCGGCCTTCCGTCAAACAATTCCTCAGAACCAAGCATATAAAATGAAAATACCCCCATTAATACCACCGTGCACAAAAGGTATGGAACAACCCGTTTACGGTGAATCAGCATTGGGGCCACAAACAGATCGTGAATGGTGAATAAAATCAGAAACGGGAACGTTGGCAGCAAAAATTTCTTCAGGAAGTGCGACCAGAAACCAAGCAAAGCCTCCCCAGACGACTCCCACCAAGCCAGCAAAGCCTCGAACAGAAATATTCCCGCCCAGATCGCAGCTTTTGCCGCCAAAGCCTTATATTCTTTGAATATTTTCATCTCGTCACAAAATTACAACTTTGTTCCGAATCCCGCCCGCCGATTCGTTGAAGAAATCGGCCCGTTTGCTGAAAAAGATTCAACAAGGCACAATTGCTGCCTTACCTTTCGGCCAAAAACCAGAAAACGTTTGGAATGATGAAACGGATTTATCTTGCATTTCTATTGGTATTGGGTTCCTGCAGCGGGAATCTGATCGACACCATCGACGAACCGTCAGACGACGACTCTTCTTCAGACAGCGAGGTCACCACCACTGACGGAACCATCAGCATCGTGTTCTCCGAAAGCGGTGCGACCGTCAGCGGAGACCCGTCCGGCATCGTGACCGTGAACGGTAATGACGTGACAGCCAACAACACATCCGAAGCACTCATCACCTACGAGCTCAGCGGAACCGCTTCCGACGGATTTTTCAAGTTGTACAGTTCTGTAAAGCAGGTAATAGAGCTTAAGAATCTTAACTTGAAGAATCCCGACGGAGCTGCCATCAACAACCAGAGCCACAAGCGGACTTCGGTGGTCGTTACCGGCGAGAATTACCTGACCGACGGAGCCGTGAATTCATCTGGAGACTATCCTGACCAGACATCGGACGAGGACATGAAGGCGGCGTTCTTCAGCGAAGGGCAACTAATCTTCAGCGGAAACGGCAGCCTCACTGTCACGGCTAACGGAAAAGCCGGAATCACAAGCGATAATTATGTGGTTGTACAAGATGGAGTCACAATCAATGCAGCCTCAACTGGTGGCCATGGCATCAGAGGCAGTGAGAAAGTGACCGTCAACGGTGGAACCGTCAACGTAAACACTTCTGCCACAGGAAAGAAAGGAATCTCCACGGACGGAGAGTTCTCCCTCAGCGACGGCACTGTGACAATAGTTTCGACCAGCTCTGCGGGAACCGTTGACGGGGAGCTGACCGGAGCGGCCGGAATCAAGGCCGATGAGTCATTCGTCATTGATGGCGGAAGCCTCTGCGTGACCGTCAGCGGCAAGGGTTGCAAAGGAATAGCCTGTGACGGGGACGGACATTTCAACGGTGGCACCGTCAAAGTCATCGCCAGCGGAGCCAACTACGGAAACAGTTCATCGCAAGGTCCTTGGGGTGGATCAAGTTCCTCTGAATCAAAGTCCTCAAAGGGAATAAGATTCGAAGGTGACCTCTATTTCGATGGAGCTGATGTCAATGTTACATGCGCGTCCCACGAAGGGATCGAGGCGAAAGGCGCGATCACGATCACAGCCGGAAATGTCAGCAGCACGGCAAGCGATGACGCCATCAATTCAGGCTCTGACATGACGATCAACGGAGGACAGATCTACGCGTTCTCCAGCGGAAATGATGGTCTGGACGCCAACGGAGACATGTATGTCAAAGGCGGCTACATCTTCGCGGTCGGTTCCGGCAGTCCGGAAGTGGCGTTGGACGCCAACACGGAAGAAAATCACAAGTTGTACCTCAGCGGCGGCACATTGCTGGCGTTCGGCGGCATCGAGTCCGGCTCAAGCATCACGCAGCCTGTCCTCAACGTGACAAGCTGGACAGCAAACACGGAATATTCACTCTACGATGGCGACACTCTGCTGGCCACATTCACCTCACTAAGCAAAGGTGGCAACGGAATCGTGATCTCCCACCCGAATCTTGTCAGCGGCAGCAGCTACACACTCAAAACCTCATCTGGAAGCACGACCCACACCGCTTCTATGGAGGCGCAAGGCGGCACCGGTGGCGGTGGTAACCCAGGGGGTAATCCGGGTGGTAATCCTGGGGGTGGCAACCCTGGAGGCGGTCCAGGCGGCAGGTGGTAAACCTTAATATTCATTGAATATGAGAGCGAAGATATTCTTTATCATACTTTTGTCGCTTTTCAGTCTGTCACTTCCGGCGCAGGAAAAGACAGGCAAGAGCAACCTGACCGTCAAGGAATGGAACATCGACGCCGGCACGAACCAGAAAATTCTTGACCACCTGACAATCTACAACGCAAGCGGCAGGAAGGTAGAGGAGGCGGAATACGACCGCAAAGGTCAGAAATGGCGCAAGAAGTATGAATATTCCCCCGACGGCAGCCTGACCAGAGTGCTGATCTACGATTCCTCGAACAAGCTCGACAACATCCGCAAGTTCGAATTCAACGAGTTAGGACGCAAAAAGACTGAATATGTCTATGATGCAAAAGGAAAACTCAAACGGTGCAAGGTGTATGAATATTCCGTCGGTACCACGGGTGATTGACATAGGGCTTCTTTCGAGGTTTGAGCCGATCTCTCTGGAGCAGATGGATTCCATCAGGCTGATGAACAGGATCGACACCAAGTTCGTCACTGACACTCTGACGCTTGAATCCATTCTTGAGGATGCCTTAAGGCATGGTTACATGGCGTTTGAATGTGATGGCGAGAGGCTGCACGCCTACGACAGCATCTATTTCGACACCGCTGACCTCAAAATGTTCACTGAACATCGCAGAGGCAAGCTTGTCCGCCAGAAAATCCGCACCAGAGTTTATCAGGAATCAGGGCTTTGCTTTCTGGAGGTCAAAAAGAAGAACAACCACTCAAGGACAAAAAAGAAACGGATAAGAATACCGCAGACTGATTTTCAGGATTTTAGAAATGATTCCGAGGCTTGTTCCTGGCTCGCGTCCAATTCAGGCTACCACAGGGACAATGTTCATCCGGCCATAGAAACGTCTTTCAACCGGATTACTCTTGTCAACAAAGGTCTCACAGAACGTCTCACGATAGACACATCGGTAACATTCAGAAATTTAAGGACAGGGGGAAGTTCCGATCTGGGAGCCACGGTGATCATCGAACTCAAGCAGGATGGAAGGCTCCGGAGCGAGATGAAGGACATCTTGTCAGAGCACAGGATCAAGCCGTTCAGAATCAGCAAGTATTGTATCGGAACCGTTCTCACGGACTCAGGCGTGGCCGCAGGTCGGTTCAAGCAGAAAATCAGAGATATTGACAAATTGAACAAAAACTTTTACATAAAATGCTACAATCCAGTATTACTCCGGCCGCTTTAGACGAAAGCGAGCTTCTTGGCATCCAGACACTCTCCGATCCGGTGATGAGCACGGCCCAGAGCCTGTCGGAACTTGCGCTGAGGTTCTTCCTCAACCTCTTGTCCTGCTGGATAATCGTCCGGCTGCTGTACTATCCGAAAAGCCGCAGGAAAGACTATGTGTTCACATTCCTGACATTCTCCTCGGCGATGCTGCTTCTGCTCTACGCGATGGACAGAGTGGATGTCGGAGTCGGACTGACTCTCGGACTCTTCGCGATCTTCGGTGTGATCCGCTACAGGACCGAGACCGTTCCGATCCGCGAGATGACCTATCTGTTCGTGATCATAGCGATAGCCGCGGTCAACGGACTTACTCCCCTTTTCAAGGTAACAGGCGTTGCCGAAAACGCTCCGCATTATGTTCTCGGTACCGGAGACCTGCTTCTGGCCGTGGCAGCCAATGCCTTGTCAATCATCCTGATCTGGGTTCTTGAAAGCAGCCGTAGTCTGAAGAGATCAGCTTCGAAAATCATTCTGTACGACAGGATTGACCTGATTGTGCCAGACCGTCGGGACGAACTTTTCAAGGACATCGAGAACCGCTGCGGAATCAAGCCTCTCGACATCACCGTCGGCAACATCGACTTCCTCAAGGACGCGGCCTACATCAAGGTCTATTACAACACCGAATCGGCCGCAGACACGACAATCGATTCAATCGTAAGAAACAAGCAATTTATTGAAAATCAGAATTTATGAATATTTTAAATATATTTCCGAAAGTAACGGTCGCGCTGGCATTGCTGACGCTGACATATTCAGAGGTTTCCGCGCAGGACATCAATGGCCGCGCTTCCGCCGAGTTGGATTGGAAGGTCGCGAAAGGTTTCCATCTGAACGCTGAGTATCAGGTCCGCACGAAGGATTCTTTCTCCGGAATCGAGAGAAATCAGTTCTCGGTCGGGGCGTCCTACAATACAAGTTGAACAAGTATTTGAAAACGGGCTTGGAATACACTTTCATCGGCCATTATGCCAACACTTCCGGTGAGTTCCGGCCAAGGCACAGATTCTCCGCCAACCTGACCGGCAGCATCGATGCCGGAGACTGGCGTTTCTCCCTTCGCGAAAGGCTCCAGTTCACCCACAAGTCCTACGACATCAACCCGTATCAGGAAGTCCTCAACCCGCTGACCCTCAAGTCCCGCTTCATGGTCAAGTACCGTGGTTTCAAGGCCGTTGAGCCTTACGCCTACGTCGAGCTTCGCAACGTCTTCAACGCTCCGAAGTGCAGCGCCACCCACAACACCGCCACCGACACTTGGTCCGACTACGAGTTCCTCGGCTACTCCCACGCCTACGTCAATCGCATCCGTGGAGCCCTCGGCCTCGAATGGAACCTCACCAAGCGCCACAGTCTGGACTTCACCGCTATGTTCAACTACCACAACGACCTTGAGATCGACACCGACAAGGCCGGCACCAAGCTCAAGTCCCTAACCTGGCAGAACCCTACCACCGCCACCATCAGCGTCGGCTACAAGTTCTCGTTCTGATAAGAAATCCATAAAGTCTGGGGGATAATCAAAAGAAAATCCTTAACTTGCCAAGGAAATCCTTGACAGGTTGAGGATTTCGCATAATACGGCAATATAATATGACAAGCAAGGATTACAGGGATTTCGCGGTGGAGCAGATGGGACTGCTGGAGGGGATTTGCACGAAGCCGATGATGGGAGAGTTTCTGCTGTACTGGCAGGGGAAATATTTCGGAGGGATCTACGACAATCGGGTCCTGGTCAAGAAGACCAATACCAATGAGAGGTTCGGGATGCCGGAGGCGATTCCTTACGAGGGGGCAAAGGCGATGTATCAGGTCAACATCGACAACAGGGAGGAAGTGGCGGAGGTCATCAAGGCGACCTGCGAGGGGTTGAAATAGACCGCAGCGCCAGAAAACTCTCTACAAAAAGTCTGACGATTATATTATTAACGAATATTCAGGAATATGTTGGAGACAGGAACAAAGGCACCGGAGTTCATAGGTGCGGACGAGAATGGCAACGAGGTAAGCCTCAATGATTTCAAGGGGAAGAAACTTGTGCTTTACTTTTATCCGAAGGACAGCACTCCGGGATGTACGGCGGAGGCTTGCGACCTGCGGGACAACTACCATCGGTATCTTGCGCTTGGGTATCAGGTGCTTGGAGTCAGTAAGGACTCACAGGCCTCGCACCGGAATTTCATAGAGAAATATTCTCTGCCTTTTCATCTGGTGAGCGATCCTGAGTGCGCCATTCTTAAGGCATACGAGGCTTGGGGACTCAAGAAGCTCTACGGAAAGGAGTCATACGGGACATTGAGGACCACCTACGTGATCGATGAGGACGGAATCATCATCGATGCCATCGGAAAAGTCAACACCAAGGATCACACTTCACAGATTCTCGGGGCAAAGGAATAAGTGACGGTAACGTTTTCGGCCATATTCGCCGCCGTCGGGTGGTGACAAATACACTCCACAGAAGCAAATATGGCTTAAAATGATGCTGTCGAAGTGCCGGAACCGGCAAAACGGCTCAACCATTCATCACACAACCTCGACGCCGGCAAAGGAGCATTCGGCGATGAGGTGGATGGTGTGGGAGCCGGTCTGCTGACAGAAACGGTCGGCGGTCTTGTTGTTCACGCCCCCGAAGGCGGAATTGGAACGGACATCGACATTGACATCTTTCGGGACGTATATTCCCACTCCGGCGAAACTGGCCTTTACATGAATCTGGACATCATCACTGATGATGGCGTTGCGGAGATCAAGCCGGACAGAGCCGAAGGAGGCTTCTATGTCAGCACCGTCAAACTCCTCATCCTCAACACGACGGTTCTGCTCGCCAAAAGCCGATGAGATTTTCAGGATATTCCTTCCATCGCGGGAAATAATCGAGCAACCTCCTCTGGAGTCGTGGCAATTCCAACACTCCGGACGGCCGCTCTTGGAAAAAATCAGCACAATGCCGAAAGCGATGAATATGATCGCGAGGCACAGCTTCCAGAACACCGACCAGTCAATGTAGCCCTGAGCCTGGAGCAGTAAAACCGCACCAAGGGCAATGCCGCTGAAAGAGCCCCAGTTAGGGTTGGCGATCAGGTGTGCGGTGCAAGGGAGGATAATAAGGAGTGTCCACCAACCACGGAAGAATATGTCGAAGCCTATCACTCCGGTGACATTCAGAATCCACAGCACGCCTATCGCGGCTATGGAGAATCCCAAAAACAGTTTCGCTAACTTTTTCATACATTATAATTATTAATTCTTATCTGAATCACAGCGGCAAAGGTACTACGGAAAACGCTTGCGGCTATGGGTGTGACAAGGACAAAAGGCACATAGTAATTATCTAATGTTCAAGAACATAACAGTCAAGGCTATGGACAAAGAGGTACTTCGACAAGCTCAGTGAGCGGATAAGAATATATTTCTGTTACTTGAAAGATGAATATTCCGTTACCTTCGTTCAGATAATTCCTTACGAAACGCTTTCAGCACGATGTGACCTGGAAACACTTGCGTTTGATCTTCGGCTGAAAAACTCGTACTTGGAGTGAGGACTTTTTCAGGCGAAACCTCATCTCGGCTATCTCAGAGGCATTTGACCGTGAAGGAGTTCTGAAAAAATCAGTGGTGACAAGCAAATCCAGTTAGTTCTGAGTCCAGCAGTCACTCGCCAAACAATCAGAACGTGGCGATGAACTCGTCGATGGAGGTGCCTTCCGGGAGGGCGGAGGCGACACGGGCCTTGAGACGCTGTTTGCCCTTCGTGACGGAGGTCGGGGATATTCCCATCATGGCAGCCATCTGCTTGCCGGAGAAACCGAAGCGGAGCAGGACGGCGATGCGCAGCTCCGCGGCGGTAAGCCCCGGAAAAGAAGACTTGAGTCTCTCCGTGAAACGGTTGCATACATCATCCAGAATCTTCTCCAGCCTTCCCCACTCGGCATCGGACAGATAGCGTGGGTTCTGCTGGAGCGACATCACCAGCTTGTCCTTGAACATCAGCACCGAACGCAACTCGCTGCGCTCCGACTCGCTCTCGTGAAGCAATGTCTTGCTCTCCCCTATCTCGCTGTCCTTCCGCTCGATGGCCTCATCACGGTTCCTCAGAAGCCTCCTGAACATACGTACGATCAAGTACAACGCCACTATCAGGGACAACACCGCAGCCACAGCAGTGCCTAAAATACGGCTTCTCGACGAACGGATGTCCGCCTTCCCGGCCTCTACACTGTTCCCGATGATCCTGTCGTTCTGCTGAGACGCTTCCAACTGGCTCTTGATCTCATTATGGATGGTCAGATACTTGACGGCATTCTCCTTATCATCAAGCAGATCGCGATAGACAATGTAAGAAAGCTGTGAACCTGAAAGCTTCGCTATCAGATCCGAAGCCTCCATCTCCTTTGCGGCATAGAACAAAGCCGAATCAGGAATATTCATTTTACGGAAAGCATCCGCAAGGACAGCGTAACGCACACAGGCCTTTCTTTTCCCTTCCCTGAAAAGCCTTTCCTGCGCGCGGACAGCGGTCGAGGCGCATTCCAAAGCCTTATCGAATTGACCGTTACGGCTGTAGCACGCTCCGAGATTGTAAAGAGCACGGGCATAGTCATTATCATCTCCCTTGGAAATCTCCGCCGCGCGGTTGGCATATTCAATGGCCTCAGAATAGTCTCGGTCCGCATCCCCAAGGAACAACGCACGGTGCGACAGATTGATCAGTGCCGTCACCTGAAACGCCAGCGAACCCGCCTTCTCAGCCTCCCCCAAACCTTTCTCCAGATAAGGCAAAGACGCGTCATACCACTTGCGGTCATTAAGCACGACAGCGTAGCGCAGGTTGATCATCGCCGCAAGCATATGATTGCCAGAGCCTTTAACCTCTTTTGTGGCGAGAAGCAGATCATTGGCCCAATCCGCCTGGTTCCCCGATTTGTTGTCCTCGCGGACGACCGCCCTAAGATAATACGCCTGCGCCTTACGGTCACGGTTGCCGTATTTCAGGAAATAATCAACCCCGACATTCATCATCCCCTCGTCAATCCCTGGCTTGTAGGCGTTGTACTCCGCGAATGTCCTCAACAGACAGTAGGACGCATAGAGATAGCGGCCGGAGGACTCCGAATATGAAGCGGAATCCAGAATGATCAAAGAACTGTCAGGCCGGGAGTCCAATAGACTCTCAGCCCGACTTAAATCCTCAGGGAGTCTAGAGCCACGGCCGCACGAAGAGGCCAGACAAGCACAGACAATGAATATAATCGCAGGAAACTTTCTTATCATAACTTTCACAAGCACCTGGTCATCCGCTGGTTAGTCCAATCGGCGTTTGCCTGAACACAAAGTTAGGAATTATGCGGGAATATTCCTATTTCCCGCCAATGCCCTTGCCGCCACCTATTCGGGAGGCTTCGTCGATGCTGCCGACTTTGCGGGTGCGGGTCCGCTGGGCTTTGCCGAAACGCACCTGACGGTTGCGGTACCTGTCCTTCTGGAGGGACCGGGCAAGAATCCGGAACGGAACACCGTCCCGCGTCAGCTTGTTGTCGATGTTCATGTCAATGTCCATGTCGTAGATTCCCTGATAGGCGGAGACGAATGTGCTGGTCTTCGCGGTCCTGTAGCTCAGGCTTCCGTTGACGTTCTCCCTCATAAGGAAGCGGCCGGTCTCCCCGAAGTACATTCCTCCGACATCGGTTCCGATCTCGCCGTTGAGTCCGGACAAGGCATTGCGCTTTGTCTTGATGTTGATGATACCTCCCTGTCCCTCAGCGTCATACTTGGCGGAAGGATGCTCCATCAGCTCGAACTTGTCGATTGAGGATCCCGAGGTTGACCTCAACAGAGCCTCCAGACCTTTCCCGTCAAGATAGGACGGACGGCCGTCGATCCAGACCTGGACCTTTTTTCCGTTCAACGTCACGTTACCATCTTTGTCGATAGTCACACCAGGAGCCTTCCTGATGAGGTCCAGGGCGTTGCTTCCCTGCGCGAACGCGCTTTGCGAAACGTTCATCACCAGCTTGTCAATCTTCATCTCGATCAGTTTCACCCGCTCGGTGACGGTCGCGCCGGCTATCATCTGAGTGTCTTCGGACATATTCAAAGGCTCGATCCCATTCAGTCCGGAAACAATTTTCACATTCTTGAATATATCCTTGTAACCGATAAGCGAAGCCTTTATTATATATTCTCCGGGGGCGGCCTGAAGGGAATATGCCCCCTTGTCGTCGCAAGTGGCGCCGGCGGCCAGCGTGCTGTCAGGTCTCATGAGAGCGACGGTCGTCCAACCGAGTGGCTCTCCGGTTGACTTGTCACACACGATGCCTTTAATCTCCGCGGCATTCTGTCTCGCCGCCGAAGCTGAAGCTCCCCCAAGGATCGCAACGATGGCGATCACAACTAATCTTAGAAGCTGTTTTGAATTGTTTGTTTGAAGGTTAAGAGCAAGCTCTTTCCCTGCTGCTCACCTCGGCAATCCGAACAAGTTCGATTGCCCTCGGTTCGGGCGCTGGGTTGAGAGTGAAAAACTTCAGTTTCGACCGCTTCTTCCAAGGAAGACAGCGGTGCTATCCGACTGAAGAAGTGGGAAGAAAATGAAGATTTTTTCACCTCAAAGAACATTTCAAACAATTCAAAAACAGTTTCTAAGATTTTTTTCATATTCATTACAGATTGATTGATAGTCCTATTGTGAACCGGCGGGGTTTCCCGGCCTGAAAGAAAGAATTGCCGACAGACTTGAAATAGAAAACGGAATATTCCGTGCCGGTGAGGTTCTGCCCTCTGAGCCAAAGTTCTGCCTTTGATGTGGTCAGACGGACATCCGCGCCTATCAGCGAATAGGGAGACAGGCTTATGTCTCCGGCTTCGTTCCAGTAGATCCTTCCGCTGCGGTTGATGTCGGCGTTCAATGAGACAGACCGCAGGAATCGCCCTCTGGTCAAGAACTTATGGCCACATCTCAAGTATAGTGTGGATTCCGGGGAGTATGGAATCCTGTTGCCGGACCAGTCGTTGCGTCCGTCATCATAGTCCACAAAACGGGCGTCCATCAGGCTTCCGGCGAACGAGACGGAGAGGCCTTTCCACATCCACGAAGCTTCCGCCTCAACCCCAAGGCTGCGGGATCTGCCTGCGTTGGCCATCATACGCCCGGTTCCGTTCCCGTAAGGGAAGACAGTCATCTGCTGGTTGCGGCAATCAACACGGTAAGCGGTAAAAAAGGATTCAAGAATATGTCCGGCTGACCTCATACGGAATTTTCCGCCGATCTCATAGTTCAGACAGATCTCCGGCTTGTAGGTCAAGCCATCGGTCGAGAGGTCGCCTTTACCGTCAAGATGCACACCGAGCGACTCCATCATCCCAAGCATCATCTTCCGCTGGAGGACATCCGAGAAAATCTGAGTGTTGAATCCACCCGATCTGTAACCTTCTGAGACGGAGGCGAGTAAAGACATATTCAAACCTTTGGACCGCATACGCTCGGACGTGGCGTCGTACGAGACCGACAACTTTGGCTGCAATTGGGCATAACGAACCGTTTCCGTCCCGTCAACCTTTGTGCTGAAAGGAATATATTCAGACATCGCAGGCGAAACAATGAAATGAATGTCCGAGCCGGAATCATAGCGCATCCGGCTGGCCTCAAAGTCAAGCCTCAATCCAGCCGTGAATGTCCAACGGCCGGTATTGAAATAAGACTCGTGGTAGGCGGCCACATTGCCAAGAGCGATGTCGAAATCACTGTAAATCAAGAAATTCTCTTCTTGAATATTCAATCGTCCCAGTTCCTGCGGTATTCCGGAATTGGCGTTGTCCAGAATCAACGACTTTATACCGTCCTTCAGGAAACGCACTGGAGCGGACATCTTGTTCAGCTTCACCATCGCGAACAGTCCGGTCTGGCTGTCCCACCAAACTGTATGCGTCTTGGGCTTAAAGATAAACTCTTGCGTGAAAGCAACTTGCTCCTGTATTTGATTCAAGGTGAACATTGACTTCGGTGTAAAATCCTGGTCCATGTCCATGGAATCGAAAAGAGTCTGAAAACTTGTGACAGAACTGATTTTCCAGTTGCGCCATTCGGTTTTGAGACGGAATCCGTCCATAAGAAAGAAGCGACGATAGCCGCTTTTGTCGTTGTAATCCACCGGGAGGAGTTCTCCTGCCATCAATTTTCGATACGGATAACCGGTCTGGTCTATGTACGAGACTGTCAAGATGTTATCCAAGGAGGCCTTGCCGACTCCGCCGACGAATCTCGCACGGGCTGAGAATGAGTCCGAAAGGCCACAGTTGGATCCGTCATATTCATTGATGAAGAATCCGTCGGTATGTCCGTAGGCGGCGGTGAGCCCGAACCGGCCCTTGTATGCCGAGAGTTTCGCGGACAAGGTTGAAGCACTGCCATATTCAATGATCCCTCTTGTACCTTGGTATGCAGTCGGAGACAATGTTTCGACGGAAAGTACTCCGAGCATCGAATTGCGCCCGTAGAGGGTTCCTTGTGGGCCATGCAGAAAATCTATCCTGCGGATGTCCGTAAACGAAAAGTCATAGCAGTTCTTATCTATAATCGGCACGTCATCCACATAGAGTCCGATGACCGGGTTGTCCATCCGGGATCCGAGGCCTCTGACGTAGATGGTTGAAGTCATTGAGGTTCCATAATCGGGAATATTCAATCCCGGCACTACCGCAGACAGGTTCTTTGGGGATGCGATGCCGCGTTCCTCGATTCTTCTCATCAGGAAAGTGGAGACTCCGGGAATGTCAGAGACGAAGCTCTCGCGCTTCACAGAAGAGGTCACGACCGAACCGGAGATCGTGTCTCTCACTTGAGGAACAGGCTGAAGTACCATCAGCAATGATGTCGCAAGGGCTGTAAGCATAACGAGTGCAAAAATACTCCAGCCAAAGCCATGGAGACTTATGAATATGTGATTTGGATTTGGACTTTTTATGCAATGAGCTTACCTCTCCGGAGCCGGAAGGCTATGGCGGCCATTCACCCGGATAGGGCACGCGAAGCGTGTGGGTCGCCATGGCCTGCAGGTACCGGAACGCCCCTCTTAAAAAAAGACAGCTTACATGCCTCTGAAGTCAGTCGGTGACATCCCGACCAGTTTTCTGAAGAAACGTGAGAAGTAGGCGGGATCCTCGAAACCGAGTCTGTAGGACACTTCCGAAATTGGGATGTCCGGATCGTGCAGAAGGGTTCTGGCCAGCGTGAGTCTTGCGTTTTCGATCCATTCTCCGGCACTGCGTCCTGTCTCGGATTTCACCACACGATTCAGGTGATTCGGCGTGACACCAAGTTCCCCGGCATAGCCGGACACTCCGCTGAACGGACGCGAGGTGTCAAATACCCGGCCAAGATAGGCGGAGCTTAATCTGACCGACGCCGTTCCGTTGTTTTGAGGGATGGCGCTGTCAAATTGCCCAAGCAAAACCTCAAGCAGTCCCTGTACAGTAGGAAAATCCTCTGAGAATCTGCTCATTCTGATCAGAAGCTCGTCGAAGAACACCTTGTCCTCCATCGGAATAGTCATCACACTTGGAGTACGGAGTCTCAGCACCCTATGCGCGGAATTACGCAGCAGTCTGGAAGAGAACGCTCCCATATACCCGATGGAATCCTTGAAATATTTCACTGAATATGCCAACTGCGGCGGAATCAATGCGCAATCCTGCCCCCGCAGCAGGTAAGGATTCCCTTCAACATCCGTAAGCACCTCTTCGGAAATAAGATAGATAAACGACCAGTCCTCCCTGATCATTCCGCGCATCGGCTGAGCCGTAATATGTCCGGCCGCATTCAGCGCCCTGATCACGAATTGTCCCATTTCCGATGCAAAAATAGCAAAAGATATTCATCTACGAGCAATGAACTTTCCCACAAACGCTATTGCTCTCCTTGGGGAACGAATATGCACGAAAATGTTGCCGCAGAGGGACAAGTGGAGTTCTGCGGCAACGGACATGGGGGATATTGTTACCGAAGAGGACACTCGACAGGCTCAGCGGCCGGCCGGTGTAGAAATCGTACCAGCCTTCGCACTGAGGGAAATAGACGCTGCGGTAGCGGGACTTATATTCAGAGACAGGGCAAGGCATCAGAGCCGGACCCAACATCCACTGGTCGCTGATGTCTGCCACATTGCGGTCGGTCGGGAAGTCCATCGGAAAGCCGCGGAGCATGGTGTAGTCCTCAAAATGCACGGCTCCGGCCAAGGAATAGAGGTACGGCATCAAACGGTAACGCAACTTCATGTAATAGAGGATGCTTGAATATGTAGGCGCACCCTCCGGGGCTATATTCCAGATCTCTCTTCTCGGCCATTGTCCGTGGGTGCGGAACAGCGGCACGAAGGTGCCGAACTGGTGCCAGCGGGTCTGGAGTTCACGCCATTCGTCGAGGCCCTGGGTGACCTTGCCGGTGTTGTCAAAGGTGGAGATTTATCTTTTGAACTTATCCAGATTCGCTTTCCAGTCCGCCTCGAAGGCAGGAACCGTGGTGGAGAAATTATCCCTGAACGATGTAGGAATGCCCTTACCGTACAAGGTGTTGATAACTGGGACACCCTCGGCAAAGCTTGTCTCAGTACCGCTTCCGCAGTAGACTAAATGAACTTACGTAGACCTTGCGGACTATTTCTCGCTGAAGTCTCAATACCGCTCACGCAGTAGACTAAATGAACAGTATCAGCCTGATGACATCATGGACTTCTTTTCACGTCTCAATACCGCTCTCGCAGTAGACTAAATGAACTCCAATGGAAAGGACGGAAGCGAGGTAAATTTGTCTCAATACCGCTCTCGCAGTAGACTAAATGAACCTTTCAATGTTTATGATTGCTTTAATGCTTCCAGTTGTCTCAATACCGCTCTCGCAGTAGACTAAATGAACACTATCAAAAGGTAAGGGCGATGGAGCTTAAAAGTCTCAATACCGCTCTCACTGTAGACTAAATGAACCAACAGCCCTCGCGGAAAAAAGAATAAGAGCCTGTCTCAATACCGCTCTCGCAGTAGACTAAATGAACCTGCATGTCTGGGAATGTT
>OQVO01000208.1_pt1 | contig 19429 bp, 6 predicted proteins | sample 1691511 | NCBI WGS metagenome assembly OQVO01 (sample SAMN03418254, study PRJEB22391) | human gut metagenome | biome: human-gut; feature: organic feature; material: feces | host: Homo sapiens | place: Tanzania | collected 2013-01 | reverse complement strand
TGCCTCCGAAGATGCGGAGCAAGTAGAGGAAGAGATTGATAAAATCGAGATACAGAGTCAAGGCTCCGATGAGTGCCAGTTTCTGTGCGCCTTCGCTCATGTCGTATTGTGTCTGGAGCATCTGCTTGATCTTCTGACTGTCCCAAGCGGTCAAGCCAACGAAGATGGCTACACCTGCATAACTCAAGATGTAATCAAATCCTGAACTCTTCAAGAACATGTTTACTACGGTAGCGATAATCAGACCGATCAGCGCCATAAAGAGTATTTTTCCTAAGGAAGTCAAATCCTTCTTGGTAGTATAGCCATAGAAAGCCATTGCTCCGAATGTGCCGGCTGTAATAAAAAATACCTTGGCGATACTGGTCATCGTATATACTACGAATACGGATGAAAGCATGGCACCATTCAAAACCGAGTAGACGATGAAGAGTAGGGTGGCCGTAGTCAGGGAGAGTCTCTGTAGGGCACCGGTAATGATGAATACCAGGGCGAGCTCTGCGATGATCAGACCGAAGAGCAAACCGCGGCTTGTCATCAAGGTCATCAGCAGGGTAGGACTGCTAGCCACACCATAGGCAGTAACGCCCGTAATCAGGAGTGCCAAGGTCATCCATGTATACACTTTGCGCATCAAAGCAGAGAAAACTCCGCTTATACCTCGCTCTTTCTCATTAACAGCAAAGCCATTGCTCTGCTGGCTGTTCTGACTATTTATCAGATTGTACATTTCCTTTTCTGTCATAATTCTATTTTCTTTTGTTATTTATATTCTATTGATTTCTAACTACAATAATAAGCGCAAAGATAATGCCAATTATTGAAACGAGCGATTATCTCTGCGCTTTATTAACATTTATTCCGTTATTTTACGGCATTCATCCTTTTATTTAAGGGCAATCTTCTTTACGGCTATCTGTTTCCCGCCTCGTGTTACCTCTACGGCTACTGTTCCATTTACAGGTGAGTGAAGCTGTTCTGTATCAGATTTCGCCTGTTTCTGAAGCGCCAGGACACCTGAGGTTCCGTATATTCTGATAAGGTCGTTCTGTTTCAGTCCCTTTATCAGGATATGATAGTTGCCGTTAGGAATGATGGTAATGTCTGACTTCATGTCGGTCTCCTTACGGTTGAAACTGATATTGAAGCGGTTATTCATCTCGCCAGTCTGGGTGGCTTTGAACAGATAACTGCCTTCCTTCAGGTCTACCGCCTTACCGGTTTCCTTGTCCTTCAGCCATACGGTTTCATATTCGCTGGCATCGCAATCCTCAGGGATGCTGATGGTGTATTCACCCGTCTCCGGCAGACTGACTCCGATGCTCAGTTCTGCATCAATGCTGATTGCAGAGAGGAGCGAGTAGCGTCCGCCATTGCGGGACGCATAGATCTGAGCATTCTGGCTAGCCATCCATTTCACGCCGTCGCTTCCCATGTCGAAGTCTGATTTCGCTTCCTGTGCCGGAACTGCGTTCAACTGGAGTTGGTCATCTACAGGAGTGCCGTTGCCGGCTCTGCTTGCTCTGCTGCTCTGGGTGATGGCGATGTCGAGCGCTCTGGTTGCTTGATAGGCGGTTGTCGCCTTTGCTTCCGAATGGCTTACTCTCACGCTTTCTGAATTCTCCAGAGTGGCAGTCTGTGTAAACACGGCATCCATTGCTGGGATGTAGCCATCCGTTGAATTACCCGTGTTAGAATCATAGGTGTTGATAGCCTTGTAGCTACCGTTTTCTTCGCATTGGTAGATAACTCTGCCATATTCCATATCGCTATAGTTCATGGCGCAGAGATAAGGCGAACCGAAGAGATTCCACCCCATGTTCTCCTTGTGGGTGAACTTCGTGCCGCTACCATCGCTGCTCGACCACGGCTGCTGGTTGTTGTTCTGTACCAGCGTAATCTGCCCTAACTGACTACCGTTCTCTGTGTAACTGTTTCCATAGAAACGGACGGTCTTGTCGGCCTTTGCTTCCATTCTTAAACCTGCGGTAAAGTTTCGCTGGTTGTCTACGCCCTTTACCCATGCTTTACTCTCGCTTTGGTCGAACTTATAGTCGTACTTGGCACGAGTAGCTGCATTATAGTAGTAGGCGATTACACTACCATCAGCAGGATTGTTTGTACCTTCCACCTCCATATTGGTAGCCTTGAATGGCATGGAGAAGAAGTTGGTTCCTGCCTTCAGGTTTCTTTCCACAGCAAAGTTGGTGAGGTTTACATAACTGTTGTTGCCTCTTAAACCAGCGTGGTGCTTCAAGAGCAGGAAGCCTGGGCTGAACGGATTCGTCTCTGTATAGAAGCCATTGTCGAGTTTCAGCTCCTTGTCTACTGCCATGACATAGACCACAGATTTACCGTGAGGATAATCTTCCTTCTTAGCTTCAGCATTTTCAGTCAGATACCAAGTCTCGAAACATCCGTTGTCTACGTTGTCTCTGATGCGTTGGTTGCCAGCAAGTTCATGGTCGTGCATTACCTTTTTGATGCAATCATTGGTAGCACTTGCGTCTGTGTTCGCATTGATGTCTTTTGAAGTCTCGTCAAGCTGGTACTTCCAGTATTCATCTTTCACATATTTATTATAGGTGTTTACAGATGCTCTGTTGGCAGCACTACCATCTGGTGATGGTAATGTGCCAGAAGCAGTTACATTGACAGACTTCACATCCTTCACGCTTCCTAATGCCAGACTGTTGTAGAGCAAACTACTTGCATCGCCAGATACCTTTGCATTTGCATCGAGGATAGAGGTAGAGAGCATGCTGTAGCCTTGGAGGCTGACGTCGTCCGAAACCTTGAAACCATCAACAAGACACATTCTGGTATCTGTAGTTCCGCTGTTGAGTGTCAGCCCATTGATGGTAGATTGACTGGAAGACTCGATGATTCCTTTTCTCTGAGTAAGGAGATCCTTTACGATAGCTTCTGGTTCTGTTTTAGAACTCTTTTCTTCGCGCATCGAACCGAACATCTTGACGCCTGGCATGCTGATGTTCACGTTATCAGCCTTCAGATTTCTATCTACGAAGACGTAGCCATATTTACCTTCATTCTTGTTGGCATAAAGCTCAGCCAGGTTGATGGCACCTTGCAGGTCGTTGGTTGGACTATACCAGCTTTCACCTGTTCCTGCAACAGCAGAACCTTCTTTTACATAGATAATCTGAATCATCTTCGTGTCGCACTCGTATGCACCGATATCTATGTTGTCGCCAATCAGTCGGGCTGTGTTGCCCAAGTCCTTTTCTGAGGCAAACATCTTTGCATAGTCAAGAACTTGATTGCTTTTATCTTTATATATTTTCTCTAAACCAACATTTTGCTGATATTTGTCGTTGCTTCCTTTATCGAGTAACATGAGGCTAGGTCGAATTCTATAGTCACCGTTCGTTGGATCTACAAAGTTTGGACCTTTTAGCACATCTCCATTCTCGATAGAACTAGCAATCACGACATTTTTGTTGTCTTGTTTCAGATTTTGAAAACCATTTTTCCATGCGACAGAATTATAGACACTTTGGGTTCCAAAAACTGCAGTGTCTTTATTGCAGACAAACGTGGCGTTTGTTATGTCTGCTGATTGGGAACCGTAGATAGTAAGACCATTTCCTTTTCCATCTGCAAACAGTACATTCCACATGTTTATGCCATATCCTTTTTGGTTGTTTACCACCATTCCGGTTCCTTTATTCTCTCTAAAGGCACAATGATGGAGCCTCATTTCTTCTCCCGTTCCGGCTTGATCTTTATTAACCATCGCATTTACTCCCACACCGCTCAGGTTCTGGAATGTGAAACCGGAAATCGTTACCGGCTTACCATTCGTTACGATATTGAGCAGGTTCTTGGTTTCGCCCGCCTTGGCAGGGTTCTCAATGAGTACCGAAGGTTTGCTAAAGTCTTGCGCCTCTGTACCGTCTGCATTTTTCGAGCCAGTACAACCACCCACAAGTTCAATCGATGTTATATACTCAGCCTTGTCGGCTTTGTTTACAATGAGAGAGAAGGCATCGCCGCTAGAGTAGGTTGGTGAATAATAGGTACCTCCACGTACAAACACCTTTCTGTTGTTGTTGGTTGTTGTACCAGCAGCTACGTTGCCTGAAGGGTTAGCCATGGCAATGATGGCACCACGAAGGTCGGTGCTTTGGTTGTCCCAACTTCTACCATCGCCATTTCCTTTCTCTTCCGTTCCGATATAAACCTTTTCCAAGTCTGTAAACTTGAATACATACTGGAATTCATACATACCGATGTCGATAGGCTTTTCTGCTACATTACCATTCTCGTCTTTCGGACCTACGTATCTGTTGTATGTACCGCTGACAGGACGGATGTACTCAGATGGATAACCATATTTCTCAAGGCGAGTATTGTGCATAGTCCACCATTTCTGATATTTACCAGTCTCGTTTGCATCGTTTGCATCTTTGCTTCCATCACCTGCATCTGTAAGCACAGAGATAGCCTGTGGATTCCACTTGGCATCCTGTGTATAACCTTCGTAACCCTTTGTCGTTGTAGGCGCTGTGAAGCGTGGACCATCCGATGCGATGTTCTCCTTGTTCAGCTTTATATTGCCATCTTTTGCAGTAGAAGTCGGTAATTCATCCCAGGCGCAGTTGTTCATGTGCTCTCGCTTGAGGAGTACACTATTACCAGTTGATTCATTACCCCAAATGGCGGTATTATATAATATAGGTGTGATCGTACCGCTTGTCACCTCGTTCTCCACATGGATGGCTCCGTCTTGCATTGCCTTGTTGTTCACGATGAGGCTGTTCACGATGAAGGCATCCTGATAGCCTGCAGTCATGGTGCTGGCATCATTAGCCCTGCGGATATAGATGGCTCCGCCTTGCGAACTTTTTGTGCCCGTATATTTGCCATAGGTCACATCATTGTTGGCTAAGAGCGAGTTGACTATATGCAGGTTTCCATTAACCGATTTTGTGAGATAGAGATAGATGGCTCCACCCTTACCTGGTTCGGTAACTTCATCCTGACTAGCCTTTTCTGATACGTTACTGTTACCGCTGATTGTACTGCCGATGATGTCTAGACTTGCATTGTTTACATAGACAGCTCCGCCATGCAGACCGGAGTTTTTGATCAGTCGGCAACGGTTCAATGTATAGTTCACGCGGTTGGTGTAGATACCGGCTCCACGACCAATCTCGGCAACTTCGTTATTTCCTCCTTCTTCAGTCTTCAGTACTGTTGTGGTCTCACCATTCATGATGGTAATACCATCTAATACGACTTCATTGTTCGCTGTAGCCGAAGAACCTGTGGTGCCCGCATTGCTGTAGACCACATGATATACATTACGCTCCCTTTCAGATGCCTTGATGTCACCGGAAAGAATCGTAGGATTTGAAAACTCCCATGGCTCTATCAGACCGTTCTTGTTGTTGTCGGTCATGTCGTTGGCGTTGCGCTTTGTCAGAATATCTTTGATGTCTCCATCAGGAACCAAAGTCTTGTCTCCAAAGCTGGTAAACTCATCTCCAGTTATTTTATTTCCTGTAGTAGGATTAACAGGAGTTGAAGAATACAGGTCATTTTCTGAGAAACTGCCGAAGATGTCTACGTTCACAGGGATGGTGAAGCTCTGCAAGCGACGGTCTATCGTGTTCTGCTCTGGCGAAAGATCTTGGTTCTGTCGCATCTTGCTCGGCTTGTAGGTTCCGCCTGTCATCAGAATTTCGAAGTGGGTAGCCTCGGTAGCAACTCCCTCTGTTCTTGCCTCATTGATATAGTCGAGGGCTGCTTCGAGACTGTTGAAAGGAGTAAGGAAGGAGCGGCCATAATACTTTGCCTTCTCTTCTTCAGTTACAATCTCACCACCTGTCTGAGAAACAAACAGGCGCTTCAGAAGTTTTTCCTTGTTAAACGCCGGCAAATCAGATGCGTATGCACCTGCTGTCTGTTGTTTGGTCATGGTTCTTTCCTTGCCGGTAATATCATAGTTGCTGATACCATACTTCTTCCATGCATTTACGTATGCTTTCTCAACTCCGTTGCCAATCAATGGAGAATAGGCACGAGGTTTGAAGATTTTGTTGTCGTTGAAGTAACTGTCCAGGTCGCTGGTCATCTCCGTGTTCATTCTGTTGGCAGGCAATGCCATCTTCTCTACGAAACAATAGTTGTATGGGTAGAATTCTTCCGTATATGCCCCTTGACCCTGTGCTTGCAGATAGTCGAATGCCTTATAGTTCACATCACCGCTGATGTTGTTGTCGGTCTGTGCCGTATTTCCCCAAATCACGGAGTTACCGCCAATCAGGGAGTTCTCTTCCTGGTAGATTCCGCCACCGATGGTTGCCTCGTTTTTGGCGATGGTGCATGAGATGACGTAGGCATGGTAGTTCTTGATGTCTTCATTCTTGTCGTTGGACCGAAGTGCATAAATGGCACCACCTTTCTGTGCCTTGTTTCTTACGATGACACTACCGCTTACGATGCTACCCTTCAGCAGCATGAGAGCACCGCCTTGGGTAGCCTGACAGTCGGAAATTTCACAGTTGCGTACATGTGCCATTCTTGGCACAATGGCTGCACCACCCATACTCTTGAAGCCCGACTTGTCGCTTGCGTTACCGTCAATCAGGCGACAGCCATCTATGATGGTATTCGCTGTCAGGGCAGAGGTGTTGTAATCGTCATAGTTGCCCGTAGGCCATTTGCCGAAGCACACGGTGTGGTAGCCGTTCACCTCCTGGTTAACGGCAGAACCTTCTTTTACTTCGGTCTTCGCACTTAATACCGTCTGGTAAGTGCTGATACAGTCGCGTTTGTCATTATTCCAATTGGCGGTACCTTCTTTCAGCTTTCCTCCTTCCTGGTCGCCCTCATAGTAACCACCCATCAGACATACTCCGTTAGGAATCAGGAAGGTGTAGCTCTGCGGGTCGCTAGGGTCTGCCAGCGTATTGGCATGATAAGTAAAGCGCTTTCCGGTTTCATCAGCCTGATAGCCTGCTACTTTTACATACACCTGATGCTTTTGGCTATTATCTGTGATGCCCTGGTTTGCAGTTTCAAATTTCTTGCCAGCAGCAGTCAGCACGTCCTGCAGCTTGTCAGCACAGGCAGCGTTTTCCGGACTGTCTCCACTTCGGTTTCCCCATCCGTTCTGGGTTACATAATAAATGTAATCCACAGTACTTCCGCTGTTTGTCTTTTCCTGTGGTGCAATATTGGCAGTATTGTCTGCTTCGTAGGCACCGATATCAATGGCGCAGTCCTTGATTCGGTTGGTATAGTCCATGTCGGTTTCAGGCAGGATGATTCCATTTCCTACATTTGTGGTTCCACCATTCAGACACTTGTTGCCCGTCAAACCACCCGCCTCGTACAGACGGAAGTTGTTCTTCAGGCGGGCATTGCGGAAGCGGAAATTGTTTCCACTTTCGTAGGACTGGTCCTCAAATGGGAAAGCCTGAGCCTTATCTCCTGTGAAGTTACCATCGCTTTCCTGGAATTTGCTGCTCAGGTCATTACTGTTCATGTAGCAGTTGTGGGATGGATTCATCTTGCCCGATGCAGCAGAGTTTACCTGATCTGTGATGCTTTTGCCGTTGTTGTAATTATCATAGATGATACAGTTGTAGAGTGAGAGCTGTGAGTTAACTCCAGTATTGCTGTCCTGCCAGTGATAGATGCCGGTTCCGTTTGTCGCCATATTGTAGGCGATGGTATTGTTGTAGAACTTGGCACTCTCCAGGAAGATACCTCCGCCACGGCAGGTTCCGTTATAACAGCGGTTGTTTGCCACGACAAGGTTGTAGCCGGTGCCTTGAATCATATAGGCTCCGCCTCCATAACTTTCACTGCTATTGGCATAACTCAGGTTTCTCAGCAGATAACTGTTCGAAATCTTACTGTTCTCTCCGTCCATATACAAACCGCCACCACGCACGCGACCGCCATGGTTGAAGTTGTTGACGATGATGAGGTTTTCCAGTTCTACTCCTCGGAATACGCGCACACCGGCTCCTCCGTCACGGTTGGCACCAGGATAGTTGATGATGTAACCGTGACGTACAGAGAAGCCATCCCATTTGGCATACTCGTAATCCTTGTAGTTGATGTTGTCTATCAAGTTTCCTTTATAGCGTACGGCATTACCATCTGTACGTGAGGAGTTTCCATCACCCGATGGTGACCAGGTAGGAAGACAGACGTCTGGCTGATACAGTACATAGTGGCGCTCAGTATTTCTACTGTTCATCAACGTTTTTGTAAAGTCATATTTAGAGCCATCTCCAGAATTGTTCTCCTGATACCACATTTCCTTATCTCCGTTTTTGAAGTATACAGGCGATTCCTTTCTAATCTGGAGAATGGTTTCATACTTGGTCTTGTCCAAAGTCTCGTATTCCTTACGTGCCGGTACGTATTGTGACAGCAGCGGATGGCGGTCGTCTTCTCCAGGATAGCCTTCGTATGGAAAACCGCCTATTACCTCCACCTTGTCTCTGACAACAAAGCCTTTGTAGTCTGTATAGATGCCTGCACCTACCCAAACTACTACCCGGTCTTTCTTGTCTGTGATATCCTTATTCAACTCTGCCGCTCTTTCCACAGCATATTGCAGACCGCTGATGTAACGCTCCTCTCTGTTGTTGGCAATCTTGTTATAGGTGCCCCAGCCAGAGAGTAACTGCTTGTTCTGGTTACCTGAGTTTGTCCAGAAATCGCCGTAAGAATCTGTTTCAGAACGATACTTGCCTTTAGCTTGACTATAATCTGTATTGTCAATAGTGGTGCTAAGCAGCGTTTTGTCACTCTGCTTTACATAGAAATTATTGCCCGTTCTATCCTGTGTATTATCACACATAGCGTTACCGATGATAGCCTTGTCCCAGCTGCTTCCGTCATATTCGGTATTTGATTCATTCAGAAGATTGAAGTCCGGGTTACCGTCCTTGTCGTCATCATTGGCATCGCTGATGCTATCATAATTCTTGTTGTATGAACGCACGTAGATAATCTTTCCTGCTTTTGGCAGGAGAGCTTCGTATGCACCCAGGTCAGGAGCACCACCAAGGTTGCGGTCTTCGCCGGTGATGTCCTTGGCTGTTGCGTTGCTAGCTTGAGCGCTGTTGATGATTCTACCTGCTTCTGCTGAACTGGTCAATGGTCGGAAGGATGAATAGCCTCCGTAATATACGTTGCCGCTCATCCGGGCACCCACTTCATTGGTTGGGTTGCTGAAGTTCAGGGCTCCGTTTTTTCCCAGAGTGTTGATATCCATGCTGTTCTTGCATTCCGAACCATCCCATGTGCCGTTGATGTTCAGTTTGTTTCCTACAGCATACGAGGTTCTCTTCACAAGGTCGTAATCTGGTGCTACTCCCTCATTGTTGATGATGCTTACATGGTTGAGTGTGAGAGAGTTGTTGCTGCCTTGGTTTTTGTTCAGATAGATGATGGAAGGCAGCCCCGAAGAACTTGGATTAAGCGGATCCTTGCTCGTATTGTTATTGATGACGCAGTTTTCCAGTTCCAATTTCACATTCACGGCATCCGGCATGGTAGCGATAGCACCGCCATCTGTCGCTGTATTGTTCTCAAAGATACAATTCTTCAACTTCACGGTGGTTGGTTCACTGCTCTGGTCCATGCTACCTATCAGTACACCGCCACCATAAGGCATGTAGGCAGTACCGGCAGCGTATGCATGGGTAAAGGCATAGCCGTCGATGGTGATGTTGGCACCTGCTTCGATGCGGACCAGATGGTAGAGACCCTCGTTGAGTTCTGAACCGTTCAGGTTTCCGTTCAGTTCGGTGCGGTATTTGATAGGGTCACGGTCTTCATCTTTCGGATTCGGATTCTCTGAATACTCCGGATAACCGCCATATACGGTAACAGGAAGTACGCAAGGTTGAATGTTAAAGGTGCATGACCTGGCGTCAGTTTCCTCGAACGTGTAGGCAATCTTCGGTTCGAAGATACCCTCACGGCTGCAGATTTCAAACCCCCAACCGCTATTCTTCTCAATAGTGAAATCCTTTGGTGTAGTATTGTCCTTGGTAACTACCTTGATCTTGTCCCTATCCTTGATGTCGGCAAGATAACCGAGAATTTCATCTACAGATGATGAGGTATAGCTCTTTTCCCACGACTCTCCCGTGCCGTCCACCAGTTCCCGTGAACGGTCAAAGTAGATGCGCAGGCGTTTTTGGGTATCATTCTTTTCGAACACAAGGTCTTGGTTGTCAGTCATATAGGCTCCTGCTGACGGAACCGAACTGATAGCCTTTCCGCTCAGGTCTATTTTTGGCTGATACAGGTAGGAAGATGGCAGGAGGGCATAGCTGATGCCCACGTTGCGCAGTCGGGTTCCTTTCACTGTTTCCCAGTAATAGTTCACCGTCTTCATGTCTGTAAGCACGCCACGTTTCTCGTTGAAGGCTTCCACCGTGTTGTAAGGTGCTTCTGTACCCATCTTGAAACCCTTGCCTGAGTAATACGTGTTGATGGAGATGGTTCCGCTCTGATAGGTGTTGGTCCATTTGGCTGCATTTACATCAGAGATGGCGTTGTTGTAGAACTGTACGGTCTTTTCTGATGGCTTGGCTGCATAAATCTGCGCCATGGATGCAGAGTTGCTGGTGCCAGACTTGTGCCGGAGCAGCGAGTTGTTCCAGATGACATTGTTGGCAAGCAGACCCTTTTCCTTGATATACACACCACCCGTATAGGATGACATCTCGTCAGCAGCATCAGGTGTGTTGTTGGTATAGTTGTTGGCGATGGTGTTGTTGATTACCAGTCCATGACCATCCAAATACACAGCACCATTTCGGGTACTGGTATTGTTGCTGATTACAGAGGTGGCAAGAATCTGGTAATAGGCTTTCTCCGAGTTATTAGGGTCACCCCTCAGATAAACGCCCGCTCCCTGATAGGCAGAACAGTTGGTTACCATGCTTCGGGTGATGAAGCCGGCTTCGTCTATATAGATACCTCCGCCCTGGTAAGCCGAGCAGTTGTATACCAGGTTACCTTCCGTCTGTCCGTTCTTGCAGTAGATGCCGCCGCCACGTGGCTGGGTGTTTGTGGTTTTCTTCATGCCAGGGTTGCAGAATCTCACGGTGCAGTAGCGCATTCGGGCTGACGGGTCATTGATATAAACGCCCGCACCACAGTCTGGGTCGTATTGGGCAGCGTTCGTTTCGTTATATTTACCTCCCTCAATGGTGAAGCCTTCAAGATATACTTCGTCGGTAAAGGCATTTCCTCCAGGCAGGGGAGCAAACCATACCACATGGTAGGAACCGCTGGTTTTTATGTTCCAGGCTTCGTCAGTGTTATTCCAATTAGCGTCGCCGCTTCCAGTGAATTCCGCACCTCTGATGATGGATTCCTTTTTCCATCCCCATGGCTTTAAATTCTTGGCTTTCTCTATGCGTTCTGAACGACTTTTCTCATTTCCCTCAAAGGCACCATAAACGCTGATGCCATTCTTCATCAGTAGGGATACCGGGGCTGATGAATCATCGGCAAGAATTCGGTCTTTTACCACATAGGTTCCGGCTGCGACCCAGACTTCGCCTTTCTCGCCTGGTGCCTTTTCTGCCAAATCGTTGATGGCCCACTGGATATCGTCCGTGGCATCATTCCATGTTGATCCGTCGCCCTTTCCCTCTTTCTCTGGCTTCACGTATCTGATGCGTCCTGCCTTCATTCGGGCATACTCGTAGGCACCAATGTCGATGGTGCTTGTCTGGTAGCGTGTTCTACCCATGATGTCGGTAGAGGTTGTTTCCAGTTTTGCCGCAAAGTTGGTGTAGTATTCCAGCTTTCCCTTGTTCAGAAGGGCAGAGGTTTCCTCAAAAGTAAAGGCGGTGCTGTATAATTGCTTCAGGTTACTGCTGAACGAGAAGTCGTAGCCCTGGTTCACGGCACTCTGCTTGAACCAAGGGGCTGGCTCTGTGCCGTGGTTCTCGTTGCTGATCCATACGTTTCCATTATCGTCGGTATTGGTATCGGAATTGGTTACCTTTACTTCCGGAAAAGCACAGAAATAGAAGGCAGGACGGGTGTCTTGCTTGCTGAGTGCCGTGGAATGCCAGAGCACGGTGTTGTATACCGCTCCACCGCCATTGCTTCCTGATGCTCCGGCTGTGGTCAGGTCTACTGCCGATACAGTGTTGGCTATTACAGAGCAGTTGACGATTTTCGATGTGCTCGAAAGTCGGATACCGCCGTTTGTATTGTTGTTGATGTTGCAGTTGTAGACGGTGGCTGTTCCGTCTATCCACATACCGCCACCTTCGTTTTCGCTGGAGCCTCGCTTGCCTGCCACATTATTAAAAATGCTGCAGTAGCTGATGGCTGACTGCTGGTTGGTACAGGAATTATCTACATAGATGGCACCGCCGCGCATGCCGTAGTTGTTCGCAAAGTTACATTGCGAAATACGGAAGTGACGGCTGCTGGCATTGTTGTCGTTGCTGTTGTTCACCACGTAGATGCCGCCGCCTCTGCCATTTGCAGAAGTGTTCTCTCCCTTGGCATTACCTGCTGCGATGAGGAAACCGGAAACAATGGTTGGCTTGTTGCCGTCGTTGGTGTTGCCCTGTGTTACGCCCATCTGGAGGGTCAGTACATGAATGGCATTGTCGGTGCGGGTGGTGTTCTCTGGATAGATAATCAGCTGCTGGCTCGCCTTGTCGTTGGTATCGATATCGCCCACCAGAGCCGTCTGATACTTCATCTGATATTTGTGTCTGCCCGTAGGGAGATCGTTCTTGATGGTCTCATCTCCATAGAAACCTCCATACATGGCAACGCCCGAAGGGAGAACGAAGCCTCCCTTCGGTGCCTTGTAGATGTGACCGGTAATGTCCTCATAGCCTTTCACCCAGATTTCATCGCCAGCCTTGGCTTGGCGCAGCGCTTCTGTCAGGGTGATAGCATTCTCCCATGATAAGCCGTCGTTGCTGGAGGTCGTTATCTCGGAATCTGCTTTCACATGATAGGTCTTGCCTTGTGCTGACAAGGCGATGGAGCAACCCAGCAACAGGAGGGTCGCGATAAGTCTGCAGTATGTTGGATAGAGTTTTCTCATGATGAATATTCTCTTATTATGTTAGAATTTGTCGATGACGATGTTGCTCGCATTACCGATTTGGGCTCCTGAGATGGTTACGTTGATCTTGTACCATTGGGCAGGATTGAAACTTTCTGTCCGGTTCTTGAAGTCGAATGTTACCTTGTCGGATTTTTCCTCTGTTGCGCCATCTTTTTTCGTCTTGATATCGAAGGTGATGCGTGGCTTCGTAGTGCCATCAGGGAAGGTGTAATGGTAAACTCTTCCGTTTCGCTTGCTGATTTCCGATGTATTTACAAAGGAGGTGTGTCCGCTTACCGGAGTATTGGGAGTTACTTCTTGATAGTAAAGGGTAGGGAAGAGTCTGCCTTTTCCTGATCCTGAAATGGTTGATTCTGCTTTTTCTGGTGCACCGTGATAAGTAAAACCTTGTACTTTCACATCGGTGAATTTTTGCTTACCATTTTCATCTTTCTCATAGGCTCCCTTGGCATCCCATTGGATGTCAATCTTGGCAGCCAGTCTGCCCAGTACCATGCGCCAGTATTGTTTGGTGTTGATATTGGCATTGATGTTCTGTTCTACTTTTATCTCTCTGTCATTGGTGAGAATTTGCGTCTCTGGGTCCAGCTTGAGCGCATAGCCCGTGGCTACGCTGATAAACTTGGCTACGTCTATGGCTCCGCTTTTATGGGCATAGTCGTTGGTAATCTGTAAGTTATAGATATCTGAGTTATGGTCTTTTCCGTCTTTTGCGATGCCGTCTAGCATTCCCTCCAGATTCAGTCCTTCTCCGTTACTGTAGGTAACCCCATAAACGCAACAGGTGCCTAACGGCAGATACATGGTATAGGTGCGAAAGCCGTTGGCATCAGGTCCTGATAGGGTTGAGGTGGCATGGGTGACGAGGTTTTTTCTGTCGAATTCTTCCTTGGTATAGGTATCGTAATATACCATTTTCTGGGGGGCTGCATCGTGTATTTCGTCGCCTTGCGTCTTTTCCTTATAGGCAACGATGATGGTGAGCCGGTCCCAGTCTACCTTGTCGTTGGTGTCTTCTCCCGGATCTCCGATGCGTGTTTCCGTCTTATCGTCAGGCACAGATAGGGTGAGCGAGATGGGTGCCAACGTATCCATTGGTCTAACCTCGTTCTTTTCGCTTTCGCTGCATCCTGTCAGCATGATAAGCGATAGTATCGCAAATATGTATTTCGTAATATGATTCATGTATCAATTCTTTATAGCCGTTGTTTCTTCACTCTTCACTTAAATGTCAATGTCGTGGCTTCCTCCTGGTTTCCAGTCGAGTTTCACGCTTACTCCTACTGATGCATTGGTAACAACCAGCGAACCGTCGGCTTTGAGTTTTGCCTTAATCAGTTTCAGCCTTCCGGCTTTCAGCGGCTCGTTCAGCGTGAGAATGGTTTCTGTATATTTGCCGTTTACCTTGGCTATGATGTGGTAGCGCCATTCTGCTTTGCCGGATGGGAAACTTACGGTATAGAGCGCATCGTGAGTCTGGGCTGAGGCTGTTGAGGCTTCGTTGATTCGCTTGGCTCTCACGATGGTGTTTCGGGATGTTGAGTAAATACTGTCGTTTACGAGAAAGTGGGTTGCCATTCCTTCTACGAATCCCCAGAGCTCGGCAGGTTTCACTTCTTGCTGGTTGATGACTACCGCTGCGGCACAGTTCGCCATATAGAGGGTGGTCTGCAAATCGTGGTCGAAATCCGTCTCGTTAATGGTGAGGCGGGAAGTGAACAGACCTATGTTGTGGCTGTCGATGGTATCCTTCTGTTCCTGTTCCAGGGCGAGAGCCTTGCAGTCATTTGCACCGGTAATCTTCACGTTTCTGGCGTTTCCGGTATTGGCGAGCGACAGGTTCTGGTAGTTGTTGCGAGGCAGATAGATGGTGTAGGATACCGAGTTGGCATTCATGACGTTAGCTTCGTGTCGGTAGAGGTCCTTTCCGATAAAGAAAGACAAATCATTGTCAAGGGCATGGTCGGTGAAGACTGTGCCGAGTTCCTGTTTCAGTCTGTTGGCGATGTATTGCTCCTCGGAGGTGTTGAGGTCAATGTCTATGAGGGTATGAATCTGTGTATGGAGTACCAGATTATACTTGATCTTATAGTCTTTGCCACACTTGCTCATGTCTTCATCGATGCATGAAGACAATCCGAAAGCGATGCTTAAAGTCATCAGAGCTATCAGAAATATTCTATATGATTCTTTCTTTCTCATTTTCCGTCCTTTATTAGGATTATAAACAGCGAAATCCCTTACTGAACTTTCGTAACTTGCGAAAGCTCAGTAAGGTAGAATGATTAAATATCTACATCAAATGTAATGCCAGACTTCCAGTCAAGATCTACTGCGAGACCAACGTTGATGCCTGATGTTCTGAGGTCAGGAATACAGTTGTATGCGCTCCTTAAATCTTTGATGTTAAAGTTGGCAGTTGTAACATAGTCCTGAACGAATACGCGATTCACACTATTAGGATTTATAAGTCCGGTCTTGTTTGGGTTTAACTGACCTACAAGATAGAACTTCGCACCTTTCAGAATGATACCATCTTTTCCGTAGAAGTTCTTGTCAGAGTTGTTCTCTAACTCGAGTGTTACATATACTGGGCTTTGTGCATCAGACTTCTTGTTGTCAAAGACAAGCGTATAGTTTGCGTTTGATGCAGAAGCTTCGTGCTTGGCATACATAGAACCGTTCATCTCCTTGTCATAGATGGTGTTAGCGAATGTCTCAGAAGATGTAGGCTCATACTGCCAATCTACCGAAGCTGGCTGACCGCCAATCAAGATACCGGTTACTTTAAATCCGTCTGTAGGAACCGAAATCTTCTGGTCTGTATCGGAACCTCCCATCTGCTTAGCGTTATCTTCAAGAGTAGCAGCATCACATCTTACTGTTGATTTCAACACAGCCACGCTGTACTGTACAGGGTCTTTCAAACCTACGGTTTTGGTTGTATTTGTAACGGCACTTTCTTCAAAGTTTTTGCCTGTCCAGTTTGCACCAGTTGGGTTTGTCCAATCATTGTATGCTGGGAATTCGCTCAGATTGGACATGTCTTTATCAGAAACCATAGTTGTAGTATTAACAAAATACGACAGTTCAGCTGGATAGCAAATATTTTGGTAATTGATATAGTTTCCTGAACCGATGGTTACGTTTTCAGGAGCATTATAAGCAAATTTGCTCTCTCCTGCAATCCAACTTAAGGATGCTGCACCATCAGGCAGGTTGAACTTTCCTGGGAAGTCTATGCTTTCGATAGCTGTTATAGCAGCAACGCATTTATCGTAAATCTCTTTAGTTAATTTTTTCTCGTCAGGGATAGTCGTTCCAGAAATTTCACCAACTAATGCAGCCTTGAGGTTGTTGATAAACGCAACTACAGATTTTTTCGAACCCGCTTTGAGTTTAATGAATTCGTCATAGCGTGTCTTTAAAAACTCTTTCTCATGTGCAGTGAGCCATGTTGGAAGAGTTGTTGCGTTACCAATTGTTGCCCAGGAATATTCTACATTGTCATCATCTGTAACTTTTACTTGGGCAATATCATTTAATGCCTTGATGATAGCTTTTGCATCTTCATCGGTTGCAAAATTTGCCTCACTACTAATCGCTTTTAACTCATGAAATATGTTTGCAAGGGTTTTCTCTGTTTTTTTATCACCTTTATCCGTAATCTTACCTGCCTGGAAATTATTTTCTGTAGTTCTGCTAGCTCTACCATAGAAAAGCATGTGGTTAGTTCCTACAGGAATCTCAATGTCACGGTAAAGTCTGCGATATGGGTCTTTACTGTATGCATTACCATCTGTACCAATGCTGATTGGCTTATCCGCATTGATAGTTCCGGCTGTTTCAGGATCATCACTGAAAGTCAGCAGAACGATGTCTGAAATGCCACGGAAAGGCTTGCCACTTTGCTGAGTCATCTCATCGGTCATACGAGTTACCTTCTTCGCCTGGTTTGTCGAAGAGTTACCGCCATAAGGAATGTTTATGGCGAACTGGGTCTTTACAACCTGTCCTGTCGCACCGGAACCACCTGTTGGCTCAATTGAATCTGAAGAGCAGGAAACCATTCCTGCTGCACTTGCAAGAAGCATCGCACTTGCAAAGCTAAAAAATCTGAACTTCTTCATAGTCAAGTTATATTTTATTTGTTTTTATTTGTTTTCTCTGTCTGCCCGATGTTGTAAACCAGCGATACTGCCACCTTGGTCGGCATAACGAAGGTTTTCGTCTTCTTCTCAATGGCGGTGGCGCATTTGCCATAACAGTTGAATTTGGTATAGCGTGTGATTCCCAATCCCAAACCAACAGCCGCCTCCAGATTCCAACGGTTTTCCTTGTCGAGTGCCCAGTCGTAACCATATACTACGCCCAGAGCTCCCAAGTTGCCTTGGAACCTATGCTTTTTGAGATCTGGAAAAAGACCCAGTGGGAGGTGTACACCACCCGCATTGTAATGTGAGTAGAGTAAATTGGCTCCAAAGAAGTGCCCCCGGAACGGGCTGTCGAGCCAATATCGCATCTCTGTTTGTACGGCAATGTGCTTCAGTTTCTTGTTCTTGCGAAAAGTAAATGGGTTCCAACCTGTGGATAAGTCCAGCGACCAGTGGTCTGATAACCTCTTTTCCACTCCAATATTAGGTGTTGTGGTAGCCCAGTATGCTAAGTTCGTTTTCAAGCGCCAGTCTTGTGCTGATGCTGGTGTAATGAATAGTGCTGAAACAAGAAGGAGCAACATGCGCTGTCCTTTGTCTGTCTTCATTCGCTTCTGTATTATTTGTTTATAGAAAAAGTGTTTATTATACTGTTTCCTATTTTCTGTTTTTGATATTAATCTAATTATACGTCATTATAATCTTTGCCACAAAAATAGCGAAAATGGCGCAAAAAGACTTTCAAAAAAAGAAAAAATCGCCGTTATTTAATCTCTGTTAACTATAAAATTATAAATCTATCCATTTTTACCCCCCCCCATTTCACCAATTTTTACATTTATCATTCGCTTTATTTTGAATGCAAAGATACGTCTTTTCCCTTTTCTACCTATGCGATTTGTGCGATTTGCGTGGATTCGGGAAATAAAGTGCGAAAAATATCATGGAATCATTCAGAAGAATATCTCCGAAGAATACGAAATTATCTCCGAAAGATAGCGGAATATCTCCGAAGAATACGAAATTATCTCCGAAAGATAGCGGAATATCTTCGAAGGATAAACCCAGAAAACAAATGTAGGGAATCCGATGACGAAGATATGGAAACTGTGGTGTGGTGACGAGGTGAAGGGTGAAGGGTATATTTTAAATCTTATATTATATTCTTTTTTTAGGGTTTTTCCGATTTTTGACCCTAGGGTACTTTTTTGATTTTACCCTTTTTTCCTTTACCCACGCGTACATATATAAAATAGAGTTTTCAAACCTTCACCCTTCACCTTTTTATTTAACGTTTTGAGTGTCAAATAGTTACGGGTGAAGGGTGGTGAAGGGTGTTTTGTGTATTTTATAAACATATTTTAAGGATTCAGCCCGTTTTTACATATTTTGGCGTTTGTTTACGATTCCGAAATGGGTATTTTTTTTTTAGAGAGTCCTCATTTTTTTTATGATTTCTTTCTGCAGAAACTCCTAGAAACTTAGTTTAATCGGTATCCTTGATGTATAAGCCGTTAAAATATTATCAGCGAAATAAAGTTAATGTCTTGAAAAAGCTATAAAGGCTAAAAGATTAGAGAAAGAATTTGAAGAAACAATAAGCGAAGATATATATGATTCATTAAGGAGCGATATAAATAGTGATAAATAGAATATATTCTATGATTGGGCTTGCAATGAAAGCAGGTAAAGTTGGATTTGGGGCAGATATGTGCGAAGAAAAAATAAAGAGCGGAAATGCGTATATCTCTTCACAGATGGCAGATGCCATTGTATTCGGTGTTCTCATCGTGGTTCTGGTTGTGAAACCTACCGGTATTCTTGGTAAGAACATTCAGGAGAAAGTGTGAGGTGGCAGACATGGAAAAGAAGAAATTAAACAAAACAACAAAAAGCAATCTCATTACATACGGAATGGTTCTTGCAGCATATCTGATCGTACAGGGAATGATCGCAGGGAATCTGCTTTCCAACCTGATGCAGGGTCTTTTGGTGCCTCTTTGTGTATATATTATCCTGGCTCTTTCCCTGAATCTGACGGTTGGTATTCTGGGTGAGTTAAGTCTTGGACATGCCGGATTTATGTGTATCGGTGCCTTTACCAGTGCCTTTTTCTCCAAAGTCATGGAAAATACCGCAATGCCTTCCGGGCTTCGCTTTT